>Ga0214544_1002290_pt1 | contig 40396 bp, 21 predicted proteins | sample CNSS3metaG_FD_160074 | JGI IMG/M metagenome (GOLD analysis project Ga0214544, IMG submission 160074) | Root nodule microbial communities from cowpea collected in UCLA plant growth center, Los Angeles, California, USA - CNSS3 | ecosystem: Host-associated > Plants > Roots > Nodule | place: USA...
GGGTATGGGTATGGGTATAAGAAAATACCCGTTACCCGGTGGGGATGGGGATGGGTCAAAAGTTGTATACCCGTTGGGTTTGGGGATGAGGATGGGGATGAATTTTTATTATGGGGATGGGGATGGGGATGAATTTTTATTATGGGGATGGGGATGGGATCATGATACCCGTACCCGCCCCGCCCCGTTGCCATCCCTAGGCATCACTCTTAAACAAAAGAATGACATTGCATTTTCTTCTCGTGTATTAAATTGTTAGTTCAGTCCAGTAAGTGTAAAGAAAAATGAAAAAAAAAAAGTCAGAAAGAGAAATAAAAAAGTTGAAATGAAATGAAAATGTTGAATAAAACGAAAAATGACAATGAAAAAAAATGTTTTAAACTTGTAATTAAAATTAAATACTATATTAAAATATTTAATACATAAAGAAACATTATTTTACCTGCTATGCTCCACATACAAATTTCAAATTAAGTTTCAATTATCATTCATCCACAATTTTAAGTTGAGCATCCTTTTACGTTGTTATTTCATCCTTTAGTATTTCATTCAACACTCATTGAACAATTTTTTTACTCCTAATTCTCTAGTAGCTTAACTCGTGTGTTGTCGTCAAATCATTCCAAATTCTAACATTTTCATATTTCATCATTCCTCTCATTTATACTTTATTTAATTATTTATATATATGTTAAATATGTTTGTACTTATAAATCATATTAAAATTTATCTATCTCTCAAATTTTAATATATTTAGTTTTCAAACTTTAAAATGAATTAATACAATATTCAATACAAATGCGTTACATTCCTCTTACATGTTAAGTATCGTTTTAAACGTATCAAATTATGTAAAAATTCAAATATTAGTTTCAAATATTGTTTGATACAAAAAAAAAATAATAATCCAATTGAATTAAAATGGTTATATATATATATATATATATATATATATATATATATATATTAAATTAAAAATCAAATTGTATTAAAATTTAAAATAAAAACACATTTTAAAATTTTATAAAAATTTAAGAATAAAAACATATTTAAGTCTTTATACATGCATTCCCGAGGGAGAAATTGTTATCTTGATCGAAAAATTCATTAACTTGAGGCATGTATATTATATCATTTTCCTATATCATATTTAGCTTCTTCGTGCATTTAGTAACAATTGATAAAATATTTTTTGCAAATTGTGTCAATTTAAACTCTTAAAAGTAGGGGCACCACCATTTCTCATCGATTACTATTTTTTGAAATCCAAGTCTTTGACATTATCATGCATGTTGATGATAATAATACTTAAACTTAATGAAATAAATAAATAAAACATTTCCTCGATGAATAAGTTACCCAAGTTTTAGTTTACCTCAAAAGCATGCAATTACAAGTGTGAATTAGTGTGGATTTACAATTTGTGCACTAGATTTTAAATATTTATTCTTGAAAAAAGATCGGAAATGAAATAAATAAATAAAATATTCTTTAACCTACATGTCATTTGTTGATGTTTATCACATGTAATATCACACATATATGTCTCACATTAGTCAATCAAGCGGCATCATATCACTTTTAGGTTGTGTTTTTTTTTAAGTGATTACTATTTAAGAGAAGTGGTTTACGGATTTGGGGGAGCTAAAAAGTATTTTCCTCCAATGATTTAGTCTTACTAACTTGGATGGATTCGAGAGAGTAGATAGATTTTAGAGTAAAATGTATGTTATTTTTTTTTTAAAGATTTAAAGGTGATTGTAAGTAAATTTGAAAGTAAAGTTTATAAGAGTTCGTGAGTGATTTAATTGATGTGATAAATTAAAAAAATATTTTAATGGATGTAAAAGATAGATTACCATATTTCTCTTTATGTAATAAGTAGTATAAATTAGTATTTGTATGAGTTACAATTATTTTTTTAATTTTTTTTACTACTAAAATTAAAAGAAAGAAATTATAAAAAAAATATCATTTAATTTTTCCATAATTTATTGAAAAAATGTTGCGAAGCAATTGTGAAAAACATTTTATAATCTATAAAAACAACCACTTTCACGTTCTAACACCAAACTAAGAAGTGGATCTCTATAATGGGGACCGGATCCACGAGTAAGGGATCAGATCTGCACACAAGGCATCGAATCCCACTCTCAAAGTCCATCAGATCCATTCCAAAGAACAGAAGAACAAAGGATCAGATCTACTATGTTGGGATCGGTTCCAACGATCCACAAATATCTACTCTACTCTTAAACTTCCCAGATTCGTTCCAAACAAGCATGGGATCGAATCCAAAGACCCATAGATTGATCCTTAAATGGATTGCCACAGTTTGCACTGTGAAGTCATGAAAAAACACACCTTCATGCATGGATTTGCACTCCATTATTGATAGCGCGTGAATAAATCGTGACTCGAGTAAAACAATCTTTGATGTGGTAATCCTCTCAAATCTTCTCTACACCCAAAAGATAACAAAGTGGATGGATCTCTCAAACTTTTGCAATCACTCATTCCTAATTCAACCCAAACAAATGTTGATGTCACATGTTAATCCATCTATTGTTTTTGTTTCAAACAGAAAATATGTTCAAACAAACATGCCTTTACGAGAGAGGGAAGACGTCGAATAGCAAAATCTTCACTTTTCTCATTTCGCTTTAGTTTTGGATATTTGAAAATAATATATCTTCTTTTACCATAATACCTTTTTAACATACTTGGACTATTATTTGTCATGCTTTTGATATGTTAATTAAAATCAAAAGTATTTTTTTTAATAAGAGTTCGTCCATCCACGAAAATATTTCCGTAAATGTTTTATTTTTTAATTTTAAAACTCAGGGAAGAAACGACCAAGAATTGTTAAATAGTAACTTTTTATTGTAGAATGTTATTAAATAATTAAAGGTATAATTAGTCGTAACATACCCTCTTTCGTTCCAATGGGTCCAAATGGTGTCCGCTTTTAACTTTGTGTGTGGTTTAATTTATTGTTGTTACAGTGTTGTTATCCAATTATTTGTGATTTGGTTGACGATGGTGGTCCATTAAGTGAGAAGAAGCACTGTGATTACGTGACCCACACGAACAAAACGACCACAAATGACTAAAATTGCGAGACATTTCCCACTTCAAGCACGACCTTACCCCTGCACCAAATGAGTTTCTTTGGCTCAAGATGAAGAAGAAGATGAAGATGGCAATGGACAATTAGGACTTTCAAATGGGAAAAATCATGTAAAATAAACTTTAAAAGAGAGATATGACACGTTAATCCAAAATTGCCATTGTAAAATTATGTCCGTTGACACATATGCATTCTGAAATGCTACATTAGTGCATTGTTAACGACGTTTTTGAAAACTTAACGAGATAGACTACATTGATGCAAATTAACTAATTTGGATACTAAGTAGACACAAAGTTAAAAACAGGTATCATTTAGACACATTGAGACGAAAGTGGGTATGTTGCAACTAATTATACCATAATTAAAACATAATTATGAATTATATATTTTGAAATATAAACTTTTATCAATGTTAACAGAATGTGCAATATAATTTTTTTAACATATTTCCAAAATTTATAAAGGGTCTTCTCTGTTCCAACTAGGGATGGCAACAGGGCGGGGCGGGGACGGGTTTCACTATCCCATATTCATTTTCGTAAAAAAAATTCATCCACATCCCCATACCCAAACCCAACGAGTATCAAACTTTTGTTCCATCCTCATCCCCACCTGGTAATGGGTGTAATCGCGTACCCATACCCATACCCGTTTTCTTACTACTTTAATATTAATTTTAATTAATTTTTATAAAAAATATGATAAAGGAAACATAATATTATTAAATATTCAATATTAGGAGTATGGTCGTTTCTTCAATATCAAATACTTTGAAATAAATTATAATTGTTTACATTTTAGATTATAATACCAAATAAAATTTGATGAAAACCAAAATATTTATTAAATTTGCAAACATTAATTAAACCTAGTTGATAAATTTTAAAAATATTTTTAAAAAAATATAAAAGGAAAAAATATTTTTAAAAAAATATAAAAGGAAAAAAATATTTAAATTAAAATATATTTTAAATGTTTGTTTACTTCAATTTTTTAAATTATAATGAATCTACTTTTTATACACTAATAAAAGTTATAATACATCACTTGATAAAAATGACGCAAAGAACAAATAATAAACATAATAATAAAATTTTAACATAGATCTTGTATCTTTTGAACCACAATATATGTTGGATGGTGGTAAAAAAATATTCATGGCAATTACATTAAAATTTTATATTGTAGTAAATAAAAATTATTTATACAACTATAGTGAAAAAATTAAAGTATGATTGTAATGAGTAAGAAAATAAAAAATAATTAGATAAAATTTATCGAAATAGTATTCTACATGATGAAAATAAACAAAAAAAAATAAAAATATTAAAAAATTAACAAATGTGTGTCTTATAAACAATTTGGAGACTATTGGAAGGAATCACACAAAGGAAAACAAATATATAATTAATGGTATGATAAGATGAAAAATATCTTAGAGATCTAAGAAAACTTTTCAAATATCAACATATATACTCAATGGTTGATAAAAAAATGACCCAAAAAATAAATAATAAACACAATAAAATTTTATCATAGATATTTTATCTTTTAAACTCCAATATATGTTGGATGGTGATAAAAAAATATTCATGACAATTACATTAAATTTTTATATTATAGTAAATAAAAATTATTTATACAATTATAGTGAAAAAAAATTAAAGTATGATTGTAATGAGTTAGAAAATAAAAAATAATTAGATAAAATTTATCGAAATAATATTTTACATGATGAAAATAAACAAAAATAAAATATTAAAAAATTAACAATGTGTGTCTTATAAATAATTTGGAGACTATTGGAAGGAATTGCACAAAACAACAAATGTATAATTAAGGGTATGATAAGACGAAAAATATCTTAGAGATTTAAGAAAACTTTTCAAATATCAACACATATACTCAATGGTTAAGAAATAACAAAAATTGTTTTAGCAAAATAAAAGAGTTCTTCAAATGAAACAAAAATTAATAATAACAAGTAAATAATTTTTTTTATATTATTTAGTAAATGAAATGTTTATCCTATTAAACACTTAAATTGAGAGTATTAAACATTCTCATGTGAAAGGAAAATATACAATAAATAAAAATATAAAAAAATGATAGAAACATTCAAATGTTAGACATAAATTTTTTTTAATTGACATACATCATTTTAACATAATTACATAAAGGTTATGATAAGATAAAAAAATATATTAGAGATGCGAATGAGTTTCATGACAAACCAAATATTTAGAAGAAATAAAAAATAGAAATAATATATATATATATATATATATATGGTTAATTAATTAATTGTGAATATTTTAATAATTTAAAGGAGAATGAATATATGGCGGGGACAGGTATTATGGTGGGGATATATTCATCCCATCCCCATCCTCATCCCCATACCCAATCGAAAAAATCGGGGATTCCCCATACCCATACTCAGTCAATGCGAGATTTCCCGTCAAAATGGAGACGGGTTCAGACAATATCTACGGGGACAGATTTATTTAGCATCTCTAGTTCCAACTAATATATTTCAACGAAGTATCTTTTGTTTGAGCAGTCTTATTACAACAATAATTACTATTAATTAGTAATAATTAAATATATAGTTTTTAAAATTTATTATTAAAATGAAAATTATTTCAACATGTCAATCAAATAATAACCACAACAATATTTAGCGTCTATTTTTTATATCAAATACATTTTATTGTTTATTTAATTCAGTATCAATTTTTTTCTTCAAAATTACATAAACCTCGTTTCTAAAAAAGATATTTTAATTAATCCAAAAATCATTTTATATTACATTTATATACAAAAATAATTTGGTGATTTTTAATTTTGATTTATTAATTTTTTTCTTTTATCTATGATATCATACAACTTATTTACAAACTTCATCCCAAATTCATTCATTCTCACTTTGAAATCCTTTAAAAAAAACAACAACACAAACTTTATCTTTAAATTTATTTAAATCCATTCATTCGATCTCCTTCAAATTCATCTTAAGAAAATAACACACCCTTAAGTTGTGATTGATTACAGAGATGAATTTGAAAGAGAATGAATAAGTGAAATTAAGGAGATAAAGAGAAAAATATGGTTGTTTATTTTAAAGGATAGAGAGGTGAAAGTAAGAAAAGTTAAAAGTAAAGTTTACAAAAACTTATAGATATGATTTGATTGATGTAATAGATAAAAAAATATATTTTAATAGATAAAATTGTTAAATTATAATTTTGCCCTTATGATTAAAATTAATATAAAATTAAATGTAACTATTATTATAATAGTTATTATCATCACCATTATTATTAATTTTAATTTTATTATTATCAACATTATTATTTTTAATTATACAGAATTTAATATTAATATTAATAATTGTTAATATTATTTAATTATTTTTTCACGTGTTTCAATTTTAAAATTAAAAGTATATAGTACTTTTATGTTATCACGATGTTGTTATTATTATTATTAATAAAATTTATATTATTGTTACTATTAATTATTATTCGTTATTAAAATTAATTATTATAAATCATTAATATTATTATGATCATTATTAATATTAATGTATGAAAAATATTTAAATTTCATGTATATACTAGTTTAATTTAAACTAGTAAATATTAAAGTATTTAATATATTTTATAACTTAAATATGCAAAATTATTAAAATAATAAATAGACCATTAATTAAATATTAGGAGTAAATTAGTAAAATAGTACATGATGATGTAATTTTTTGTGTCAGTCTTTTTTTATTACGATCTCCGCTTCTCCAAATTCATCCCCATCTATGATGCACCGATACTTCAAGTTGGATCATGTATCCATGTCCGACACGTATCGTGTCCGATAGTTTAACAATATTTATCAATGAAATATCTATTTATAAAGTCATAATACATTACAATAGAATCTTTGAATAGTAAACAATTTTAATGACAAAAAATAATTAGTCACTATATTGATAATTAAAATAGTTCCAAAAAATTATAATTGGTCTTTAAATTGATAATTAAAATAATTTCAATTATAAATTATTTTTTAAATTGGTTATTAACATTAACTACCAGGTTTTGGCTACCAACATAATTGGTCTATAATTAGAAATTTTGGATTCACACATTAACAAAATTTTGGATTCACACATTAACAATCATATATTTATTATACTTGTAAGAATTATTGTATATTTTTCAATATTCATATATCGCGTATATACCACGTATCATATTTTATTACTTTAAAAATAAACGTATCGACGCATCATATACGTATCTGTGCATCATATATCCCCTTAAATAAGTGCAAATCCCTTTAAAACAAATTAGGAATATCTTATCATTCTATTTCTCTTGAACAGTATATCCCTGAAAACAAATATATCCATAGACTTTAACTGTTATCTTATGAATTGAGTATAAATATATATTTTTTTCATGCGATGTTTGCACACCAAAGCTCAACCTCTTTAAACTCGGTGTCTATCTAACATTTGCAATAAATTTCAACTTTCACCAATCACTTGCATATTTATCTTGTGCTTAAGTTCAATATTTGTTTCACACCTATGTCTTTATTCTATGTGTAACAAAAAACTATTTCAAAATATATTTTGTTTCATTTAAATAATTAATTACAGATCGTTAATCCTTTTTTTTTCACGTACTAATTTCAAAAAAATTAAAATATAATAAACTAATTTACAAGTAAAAATTTAAATTAATTCATTCCCTTTTACTTTATTTTATTTATTATTATAATATTTTTATTACAAATAATTTATTAACACAAATTAATTTACAAATATATATATATATATATATATATATATATATATATATATATATTTCTCTTCTTTATTAATACAATGATAATTTGTATGTGTTATATTCATGTATGAGGTCAACATTGACTGTTTTGTTGTATTTATATATTATATAATTAGATTATATAAAAATATTATTCTCTATTTTATTATTGTTGTGGATTAATATTAATTAATAAATTATACTATTTGTTCGTATTAATTATATTGTACATAATTATTAATTTTATGAATAATATATTATTTTGAGTTTTTAATGAATAGTCTGTGATGATTTAGATTGTTGAGTAAATAATATGTAATACACTTAAATATTTAATTACTTATGAGAGGTTCTGATCTCCATCAATAAAAATATAAAATTAATATTTCATTAGTCAGTTCTAATAAATGATGTAAAAATAATTTTATAAAATGCATTTTAGAATAATCTATCACACAAAAAGCAATATTATCTTTTGTGTAACCAGAGATGGATCTTTCATTGATCATGAGATACAAAATTCTTTTAAATATATGTTTATATGCTTGAATATACTGTATTATGAATCTTAAATATTCATAATAAGCCTTGTCCAAATGAAGCATTAAAACAAGGCATGATAAGAGATGTGAAGCACGAATGCATTGTATTATTGTACTGTAAAGCTTTTCAGATATGTGGCATCATTGTCAAATGAAATCAATTAATATTTTCATCCAACTTACTCATAAACCCACAAATATCTTTTGGATATGTCAGTCTTTTTATCCATTAATGGTTGCTTCTTGGTGAAAAAAAATAAAGAAAAGGTGAAAAAAGATAAAGAAAAAGGTTTAACTTAATTCATACTTCGTTATGTGTTATTACCCGTGCAATTATTTTTAACATTTATTATAAATTATAATTATGTAAAAAACATCGTAGATTAATGTTTTATTATTAACTAAATAATTTAATAAATATAATTAAATATAAATTAATGATTAAAATGTTGAGATTTTAAATAAATATAAATACAATTAACAACTTAAATGTACGAGAATGTTATCTAAATGATCTAATGAAACATAAAAGTTTATAATTAAATTTATTAATAAAAATCATATTATTTAGAAGTTAATACACTTTATAGTAAAAGACCATTATGATAAATTACTTCTTTACTATTTTCAAATATTTAATAACCTGTATTTAAAAAAGATCATTATGTCATGTCAGTAATAAAGATCATTATCTTCAAAAAAATAATTGAATAAGTAGATAAACTAAATATATATCATGATGTCATAAATCAATTTAGAGGAATGGTAACCACACAAAGACTTGTCCAAATGAAGCATTGGAAGCATTGTACTGTATAGCTTTTCAGATCTGTTGTATCACATTCATAGACCCACAAATATCTTTTGGATTCATAAGTCTTTTTACCCATAAATGGTTTTTGGTGAAAAAAAGATAAAGAAAAGGTTCAACTTACTTCATACTTCGTACTCTGTACCAGCAAAATCAAACAAACTGAAAAAATACACGTTTTCTTTTAGTTTGAAATGCATTTCTTCGACGAAAAGTGCGACAAGGATAAACAAATCGATTTGATTGGCTAACTGAGTGAACACTATCCTAACTGTATAAAGACTATTATTGAACCATAGAAAATAACTTCCAAAATTCCATTCTCACCTCAATTTTTCGGATGGATTCTCCCAACCTTCTCGTAACTCACTCTCTTATCTTCCCTGTTTCCCTGTTTCTCTTCCACTGCTTCAGTTTCAACCCTAATTTTTGTTTGCTTTTTGCATTCTTCAGTTCGCGACTCCATCGGTAGGTAGGAAGAATGCAACCTTAATCTGCGCCCCTGTAATAGCAGAATCAGTTGAAAAAATGAAGATCGATATGCACAGAGCCAAAGCTGAAGGTGCAGACCTCGTGGAACTTCGATTGGACTCGTTGAACACCTTCGATCCCTTCCAAGACATCACCACTCTTATTCACCACCGTCCGCTACCATTGTTGTTCACGTACAGGTTGAGATTCCTTTCTCTGTCTCTTCCTCTGTTTTTCTTATCATGTGGTAGAAAAGAATGTTGATATTTTTATTAATTAATTTTTTAAATTTTAAGATTAATTTTTTTGTTTGTTTTTATTTCGGTTGATTGGTATAATAAATAATATAAATAATTGGTAAAATTAAGAAATTGTAGATAAAATTAGTTAGAATTAATGATATTTTGCATTGAACTAAAAATATTAAGATCATTATATTAAACTAGCTCGCTGATATGAATTTGCATTTCTTAATTTTTAAAAAATTTAAGATCAATAATAAATATATATTTTTTAAAATAATTGTTAAATATAAAATTAAAAATAAATAAAAGAAAATTAAATAATAATATAAGATAAAAAAAATTTGTAAAAAAATAATTAAAAATAAATTATTTATAAAATAATTAAAAGTAAAATAAATATTATAAAATGTGGATAAAAAAGAAGAATCTTTTTTATTGTTATATATAAATAATAAAAAATTATATAATAAAATATTTCAAAAAATTAGATAAAGTAAATGTTTATATGGTAAAAAGAACACTGTAGAAGCAATTCTTAGTATTCTTTGCTTTTTTTAGTTTTCAAATATATTTTATTACGTAATTTTTCATTATTTATACGAAGATTTCTTATGTTAGTTTTTATATTTCACGATACTAATTTTAATTTTTATAATATAATTATTTATTAAATTTTTAAAATTAACAATTATTTTTACTTATTTTTTATAAAATATTCATTAACAATTATTATTTTTTATTTCACTTTATTTAAAAAATCTAAATTTATTTTATATATTAATTTAATAACATTACATTATTATTACCTACTAACATATTATTATATATTTAAAAAATACGTACACATAGTCTTAATATTTTTAATTTAACAAAAAATATCATTGATTTTAACTAATTTTATTTATAATTTCCTAATTTTACTAATTATTTATGTTAATTTATTATATCGATCGATTAAAATAAAAACAAAAAACATAATTTCTACACTTAAATAAATTAAATTAATAAAAAGAAATACATAACTAAAGTGACGACTTCAATTTTTTAATACTATTGTAAAAAGAAAAACAAAAAATCGACCATATTTATGAAAATTTTATTTTGAATGTCATTTTACGAATCCTAACAATTTAAAAAAAAAATCTACTAATTCTATTTTATAAATATGTATTCAAAACAACTCTCTTTTATAAAATAAAAGCCTTATCATTCACAATTTCTGTGTGTTAGTTCAAGTAAGAAAAAGAAGGGAAAAAATTGCATTAACTTCGTACGTGTGTCTGTTTTATAAAATGAGACTTAAATCGGTTTTACTTTTAAATGGACTATTGTTAAATGTTCACCTCGCTCATAATCTTATAAAGAGATGTTATATTTAACTATAAATTGTCTTATAAAAATAGTTCAATAACTATATGACTACTTTTATTATTACATATGATTTTTTAAACAAGTAAGTATAATTGTAAAATGGGTAAATATAAAAAAAAAAATAAAAAAAATAAAAATATAAAAAAAATTTTATTAAAAAAAAAAAAAAAAAAAAAATCTATTTTAAAAAAATATATATATATATATATATATATATATATATATTTTTTTTTTTTTTTAATTTCTTGAACGACTTTTCCCAACATATTATATGGGAAACTAATCACATTACTAATTAACTCGGAGACTTTATATTGAAAAAATAAATTAAATAACTCAAGTTTTTATTTATACAAATATATTTATCTTTTAATAGTTTAAAACATTATTCTTATTTCATATTTTTTTTATTTTAATAAATATGTTATTATTAAATAAAAAATAAGGGGATAAATGACACTTAAAAATATAAGAAATATGAATTTTATATAAAACTAAAAAATATATAATTTTTATTGGAAATATAAGAAAATCAATTTTTTATTTTAAATTTTATATGCTTGTATAATTGCACCCTGCTTCTAACGATTTGTGTTTCGACCACACATTAATTTTAATTTTGGATCCTTTTTTCTCTCTCAGCAAAAGAAATTCAATATTCAAATGTAAATACCATTGTGCAACAAGAATATTATAGAATTAAATTAAAACAATTTCAGGCTTAACAAAATCTCTGCAATATATGATTCAGGGTTTGTTTCGAACAAGTTTTTCACAAGGATTTATAAGGATTTATAAAGGAAAAAATGAATTTAAGTTTTCTGTAAATTAAACTTAACTTATATATAATTTTTAAAAAAATTATATATATAAAAGTTACATAAGAGAATTTCTACAAATACATAGACCAAGTTTAGCTTATGAAAAAAATGATTTATTTATTTTTAATTATTTATGAAAAAATTATCTAAGCAACCTGAATTATACCACATGTTGTTTAGTATCAAATAGAAAATATTTTAAGGATGTAGTAAATTGTATTATTACTCTTTAACATGTTTTATTATAACATGTATCATAAAATGTCATAAAAGTTGTTATAGTTTTCAAGATACAAGTAGTTATTATATAAATTTAATAGAAAAATATTTTTTAATAAATATTAATACACAATAATTTCAACCCCAAAATGCTTATTAGAGAGTTTTATAGTGTTTTTCATTCTATTTATCAATGAAAAGGTCCGTTTTATGACGTATGAAATAAAGATGTTCACGGTTTACTGTTTATCCACATTTTTATTACATTTAAATAATACAGCTTTAACCAAATATATCATTTTGTAAAAAAAATTAAAAATATGTATGCGGTTCTTCTTTTTTATGTAAAAAAGCTATATAAATTATCTTTAAATAAAATAAGTTATGAAGTTGAAGGATTACATATTTTATTAAATAAAAGAAATACTTTTTGTTTAGTAAAAGATAAAATTATTTAATTAAAAATAATAAATGTTTATAAAGAGGTGTATCTTCTTATATAAAATGGTATAAATGAGTTTCTTGAATAATAAATGTTTTCTCTTTCCTAAATGATTTAGTTTTACTTTTTCTTCACAGTCAAATTATTCTATTTCTGAATTCAACTTAGTCTATATGAATTATTATTATTATATGTGTTACTAATTTAGCAAAGAGACTATGGTCAGCCTCACCCAAAGAAATATGCTTCGCGTTGAAATGTGAAGTAAAAAAAAACTTATTGTAATATTAAAGTGGCAACAATCTATCCAACTTAATATTTAACTTGGACATGAAAAAGTGAGGAAATAAAAAAAAAGGTAAGAAAATAAAAAATAAAATTTTATATAATGTGAAATAGAATATAATATTTTTGTTTATTATTTATTATTATAGTAAAAAAAAGTAAAATAAAACACCTATAAATGATAACAACTTAATGTTTGTAACAGTGTATTAAGTATATTATAATACAGTTTTATAAACTAGTTCAATATCTACTTACAACATTTTCCAAAAGTAAAATTTTATCTGAATCTAACTTACCCACTCCTTATCTTCTAAAGGTATCTTTAAAACTGTAATCACATCGTGGACAGAAACACAAAAAAATTATAAATTAATGTATAAAAAGATTTAATCATTTAAGAATCCAAAAACATAAATTATATAAAATTAATCATCCTATTTCACACAAAAACTTAAAGTTATGACTTAATTTTCAAATACAAATAATAATTCTAACATGATTGTAACTTAAAACAATGCAATTAACTTTCCTCATCTATTATCTGACAATTCTATAAATATCAAACATCTCTGTCTAAATAATTTTATAAATATCAAACATCTCTGACTCCATAAAATACTTATAATAAATCTTTTTAATATTAAAATAATTGAATCAGACTATTTTTAAATCATTGTAACTCTTAAAATATCATTTTATACAATTTCACATAATTGATTATGTGTATCAAATATAATGTTTTAAAGCTTTTGGATGTCCCACTCTTGTTTAAATTATCAGATTCAAATATTCTCATTTAGGACCTTTACTCTCTAAGAATGTTAACCCTTTGAAAAAATATGTGTTACCTTCGTGTAACTTCCCTTCCAACTTTACCATAACTCCCGGTAACTCCTTGACTATTTTATTTTATTTTCTTTTTATCTGTAAATGTTAATCCTTAGTATTTTGTTAGTAAAGGCAGTTAGGTTGATGTGATTTGAAATTGGAAGATTTGATCTCTTCGAATGATGAAAATTGAATGCTTTTCTAAGGCCGAAATGGGAGGGTGGTATGTATGATGGTGATGAAAACAAACGGTTGGACGCACTAAGGGTAGCAATGGAGTTGGGAGCCGATTACATCGACGTTGAACTTCAGGTTCTTTTTCTGTTCCATTTGATGAAAGCCAGATTATATAATGTCTGAACTACGAAACTCAGATGAAACATTTCCTATAAAGGTGGCGCATGAGTTCTACGACTCTATACGTGGGAAGAAATACAACGAAACCAGGGTCATTGTTTCATCTCACAACTTCAAACTTACTCCTTCAACTGAGGATCTCAGTAACCTCGTAGCAAGAATACAAGCAACGGGAGCAGACATTGTGAAGATTGCAACAACTGCTGTGGACATTGCTGATGTGGCACGCATGTTTCAAATAATGGTGCATTCTCAAGTAAGGCTTGTGTGATGTATGTCTAGAAACCGAAATTTAAGAAAAAGTTTTGATTTTTATTCAACTTTTTTACACCCCATTGTTGATCTTATCCATTAGAGACTTTAATTTGTGTTATTGTAAAGATAGCCACTGTTCTAATTTACAGGTTCCGTTGATTGGACTTGTTATGGGTGATAGGGGGTTGATTTCTCGTGTACTATGTGCGAAATTTGGTGGCTATATGACTTTTGGTACCCTTGAATCAGGAGTAGTTTCAGCTCCTGGTCAACCTTCACTTAAGGATCTATTGCATCTGTACAATTTCAGAGCACTGGCACCTGATACAAAAGTGTTTGGGCTTATTGGAAAGCCTGTTCGTCAGAGTAAATCACCCATGTTATTGAATGAAGCCTTCAAGTCAGTTGGTTTTAATGGTGTTTATATAATTTTACTGGTCGATGACATTGCCAATTTTCTCAGGACTTACTCTTCTACAGATTTTGTGGGATTCAGGTTCCAACTTCTTATCAGAATTTTTCATTTTATAATTTTTCGAAATAGAAATTGATATTCACCATTTCTATATCAGTGTTACCCTTCCTCACAAGGAGACGGCGGTTAAGTGCTGTGATGAGGTTGATCCAGTGGCTAAGGTAAAATGATTTACTTTGCATTACGATATACGTTTCACAATTTTGGATCGAAAATTGGAATTGATTTTACTCCAATTGGTTATGAGCACAGTGTATAGGAGCTGTGAATTGCATTATCAGAAGACCAACCGACGGGAAATTAATTGGGTATAACACAGACTACGTTGGTGCTATTTCTGCAATTGAGGATGGGTTACGAGGTAGTTGTCATCTTCAGTGGTTAAACAATGTTACAATCATTGTTGTTGGTAACTGTTATTGTGAAGATGGTGTGTGTGTGTGTGTGAGCTTCAATTACTTCTTGGTCAGGTAAACATAATGGTAGTAGCACAACTGTTTCGCCATTAGCCGGTAAGCTGTTTGTTGTAATTGGGGCCGGTGGTGCTGGCAAAGCGGTTGCTTATGGTGCAAAAGAGAAAGGAGCAAGGGTTGTGATTGCGAACCGTACCTATGGTAAGCTTCACGATTTGCCTTTTTCTTTCTTCAAGTTAAAGCGTGTTAAACTTTCAGAGTTACTTTTTCGATGTTTCTGACAAAACATTTTAGTAAAATGTTATATATGGTTTTCAAGTTTTGGGTACAAAATCAGTGGTTTGAAGTATCTCACTCAGTTGTTTTTCTTTCGGTTTTATTTCTCCTGATATCTTGATAACGATTTTAAGAAAACTTGGATTTAGTTAATGGTAATGTCATAATCTGTTTCACTTTTCCTCTTTTGTTTACGCTGTACACACTATTGTGCTTCTTCCTTTCAGCATTCCTTTCTTTAAATTTTCATTTTATGTGTAGCTTTTTTAGCAGAAACAATCACAAGTAATATTACATATGTATTGCACTGTTTATATACAGAGCGAGCCAGAGAAATTGCTGATGCAATTGGAGGAGATGCTTTAGCCCTTGCCGATTTAGATAATTTCCATTCGGAGGATGGTATGATTCTTGCAAACACAACATCAATTGGAATGGTACCAAAAGTTGACGAGACGCCTATTTCTAAGGTTTGTTCCTTTAATATGGATGTTCCATGCCAATTAGGACCTTGAAATATTGGTGGTGTGAGTTTTCAATTTGATACCTTATTTCTTTTGCTGATGAAGTTGGTTTTCTATTCAGATGAGATATGCTTATTTTTTCATTACTTGATCTCACAAAAATTATGATCAATATGTTGAGCGAGGTAACCTTTTTGTTCTTTTTTTTATGCAGCATGCTTTGAAACATTACTCCCTAGTTTTTGATGCTGTGTACACACCCAAGATGACTAGACTGTTGAAAGAAGCAGAAGAAGCAGGAGCCACAATTGTGACAGGATTTAAGATGTTTATAGGGCAAGCGTATGGGCAGTTTGAGAATTTCACCGGATTGCCTGGTAAGCTGAATGTAAAAATTTGGGTTAAATATGTTTTTGGTCCATTAATTTTTAGTGAAAATTAGAATTAGTCCTTTTTCGGAGTTTTTGTCTAATTTAGTCCCTCAACTTCAAAATTGTGTGAATTTAGTCATTTTAACCAAATTTTGTTAAGTTTATTTGACATTTCAAATGTTTAAGTTTATTTGACGTTTCAAATGCGTTTCATGATAGTTTCTTAGTTAATAAACTTACCAAAATTTGCTTAAAAGAATTAAATTCATACAGTTCTAAAATTGGGAAACTAAATCAGGTCAAAGTTTCGAGAAGGGACTACTTTTAATTTTCACTTAAAGTTGAGGAACTAAAAAACATATTTAACCCGTAAAAATTTAATTCAAGAGAGTTTGATGTATTATAGTTGATCCAATGGATTTTGAAATCTTGTATTTCTTTGATTGTATTTTGATTTTGCAGCACCAAAGAAGCTCTTCAGACAAATTATGAAAGACTACTAATGAGGTTTGCAAGTCATTATCCTTTTAAAATATAGAAAATTTTATATATTTGTCTCATAATTTTGTGTTCTTTAATTTTTTATTTTTATTTTAAAATATTATTTGATATAGATTCAAAGAATTTCTAATTAATTTCGATGGCTTTGGATATTTTGCAGACAGCCACCTAAACAACTCAGTTGGAAAAGGAGTAGGCATTTCGGATCGAAGAAATCGCGTAGAAGTTAGATTTTGCCCTTTGTAAGAACAGTATATATATTAACTGAATATGGTAACTATCAGTATTGGCTTGTTTTATATTTTATTATCTTTTGATTGTTAAGATAGATTCTTGAAAACGATTATAAATGGAGACAAAAATTTAGAAAAGATTGTCGGTGTCTGTAACCAAATGTAGGACCATATACGATAAAGAAAAAAAAATTGAAATGTGAATGAAGAGAAATAGAAAGGGAAAAGAAAAAGAAATAATAGACCTTGATCACACGTTCTCACGTTAAATACTAGTTAAAAATGAAGAGTTAGGTTTAAAATATTAACGTCTAAAGTTTTGTTAAATATATTGTTAATCAGGTAATTAATCTGTTTGGTCAATAAACCTTTCTTACTGTTTGAAATGTCCTTCATTCAATTGGAATCTGGCATGACCATGTCAAACAACAAAACCTTTATTTTTTGTTTAAAAAATATTTATTATCTTTTAGTTAAAAAAATCAGAAAGAAAACACTGATGGTGACTATGAATTATTTTTTATTTCATTTGCTCAAAAACCACAAAGAAAACAGTGACAGTGGCAGAAAAAAAACCTACTTTATTGAATTTATTATTTTTGTCAATATGAAATGAAATTTATTTTCACACTTCATATACTTATCTAACTTGAAAATTTCAATATTAATATAAGTATTTCTATTTTAGAAGTCTAATTATTCATACATATTTTTTATGGATCACGTCCAATTTTCTCATAACTGAAATAGAATTTTTCTTGTGTCTATACCTGAAGACACTTCATAGGTTGGAAAGTTTAATTTTGTATTTGGTGTGAAATTGACAATGTTAGGACTCTTTTTATAATAATAATAATAATAATAATAATAAATTGGAAAATTTCAGTATCAATTATTCTTTTAATTCCATTAACTAGCTTGCAAATGTTAAAATTTAATTAAATTTTAATCATTTCAATTTATATTTGGCATGTATGTTAGTTTTTACCAAACACGTAGTGAAGGAGAAAGGAGAAGGAGATTACGCGTGCGAATTAAATATAAAACTAATTCAATGTAATATAATTGAATATATCATCATTTAATATTTTCAATTATTTTCTCATTAAGATTAAAATTAATTTTTACTACTTCAAAATATATAAAAGAATAGTTAGAGTATAATACATAATTTGTACTTTTTCAAATAAGTTCTGATATAGAAGAATACGTTTACTTTTTCTTTTTAATAATAGCTCTCAAGAGTCGTATTTATTTAAGATAGCGTTTAATTAATTGAAATTATAAAATTTGTGTTATCCTCGGGTTTGATTACACACATTTCCCATTTCGAACTATCATTATTTTATAAATTGACTACTTAAATTTGTTTAGCACATTTTTCCGTTTTTTTTTGTAGATTTTACTAATTTCTTAAATATTTGATGGGTGTTCAAAAAACATACCAAATAAAGTTGTTTAGAAAAAATATTATGTAACAAAACAAAGTATTTTTATTTGTTAACACTTTTTTTTTTCGTAACATGTTAACACGTTGTTAAATATTTAATCAATAGGAAATTTATAACAAAAATATGATGATGCATGTAGAAAATCTGGATAATAAAATTCAGAAGTTATGGTAAATGAGTAGTTAAACGTAAAATTAAACATTATTATTGTTATTATTTTGAATAAAAAATTAATATTTCTGATAAATGTGTTTTAATATTTGATAAACCCTTATAAATTGACTACTTAAATTTGTGTTAGCATAAGTAAAATTAAGACTAAAATTTCTTAAGTATACGATATTTTGTTCATTTTTTTTTACCGAAAAAGTGTGGTTGAAAGAAACGAAACTTTACAAGTTGTTAACCATATTATTTAGCAAAAATTAAAGTTGATTAATTTATTATTATTAGTTGTATTTTTATATTTTTTAATATTACTAATAAATTTAAAATATTTTCTAATGCTAAATATACTTTTTAATATTTATATTTTTCATTTTATAAAATATGTAGTTGGATTTTAGTGAAGATATCCTCGTGATTGGAATATGCATTAAGCTATTGTGAAATGAGTTTATATAGAAAACTTGATAAATACTTCTTGAAAAATTAAACTAATAAGAGAAAAAAAAAAACTTATTTTATAAGTTAAGATTAATTTACGTACAATTTAAAAAAAATTAAATAAGTAATACAATAAATTATAAAGAACATCTATACATAAAGTTAATTTTAGTTTAATAATGGTTTTTTCTTGAAGTGATTATGGATAAATTTGTGTGAAGAGGCTCAAGGTTGATTTTATACGCGTTTGGATTTTTATTCCCTCAAATAATAACTATCTAATAAACTTTGTTAAATTTAAGACTAAAAAAAATTCATGGTAAAAGACTTAACAGATCAAGGATTATGATTCAATGTACCCATCTTTTTCTATATCTTATTAAGTCAATTGAAGGTTAAACTTAATAAAAAGTCAAACTTATGGTAACATATTTATATAGTACTAGGGTAAATATAGACGCTATCGCGTTTGTGTAGATGTATTTTTTGAATATGTATGATATTATATTAGTAGTTAATGATATTGTAATGTTAGTAAGTTAATAAACAAAATAAAATTATATTTATAAAAGATAAAGTGAAATGTACAGAGAAAATATGAAAAAATAATTGTTGATGAATAGGAGAAAAAAGAAGAAAGAGATAAATAAATAGATTTATAAAAACTTGTAAAAATAACCATTAATATTTTAAAATTTAACAAATAATTACATTATAAAAGGTAAAGTTAAAATTATGAAAAATGGATACAAAAGAGAGAATCTTCTTTATATATAATAATTATAGATAATGATTTGAAATTGTAACTAATTACAATCCCTTAAACACATGTTAAATTATTAGCACAAAAAATTTGTTGATTTATACATTGTGCCAAATAAATAAAAATATATAATTTATTTTCTTTGGATAACATATTTGTATTTGATACATATTTATTGTCGATACCTAATGAACTTTTCTATCTATAAAATAATAATACTTATATAATGAAATAATTTATAATTTTGGAGAATGTTCGCTATATATAATTTTATTTTAGATTTATATAATAATAAAAATATATATATTATTTTTAAAAAAATATTATACATTTTTAATATATATATATATATATATATATATATATATATAAAAGTGCATCATAAAATTAAATCATTAAATAAATAGTTTAGTACAATAAGTATTAATATATATATATATATATATATATATATATTATTTTTAATAAAAAAGAAATTAAAGTATTAATATAATAATTTTAATTCCGCTATCTTTATTTGAATTCCCTGTATTGTTAATATGATTGAATAGATGTTTAGTTTTGAGTAACGCACACAATAATTATGAGAAAAATTAAATTTATCATGCAATTAAATTAATAACAAATTTAATATAAAACAAAAAATAAAAGATAAAACATTTTATTTATTACTAATTACATATTGGTTTTATTTTTTAATAAATAAATATGATAATTACCGATAAATATTTACGTATTCAAAGTTAAAAAAAATTAACAAAATTAATTGTTTTTCTACTTCACCATACTTAAAATAAAATATATTATCATTTGTAAATTTACTGTTACTAAAAAAAATTAGTTCTCGCTTGTTAAAATGATTATTTAGGTATGAATTATAAATGTACCTTTAGACGTATAATTTATTCTGGTTCTTATATTCTTTTATTCAAATTAATTTTAATATTCACATCTTTCACTAAATTTATTAAAACAATTTAAATATGTTATACGTAAAAATTTATATCATCTTCTTCCTTAGAATTTCTCTTATTATTATTATTATTTTTTTCTTTTCCCTCTAAGTATTTCTAATGTTCATAGGCTTAGGCTGTTGTTCAAATTTGAGTTAGGGTTGGGCGAGTTTCGTGGAGGAAGGAAAAAGAAATAGAAGGATTTAATTTAGAAGATGATCAAAATTTCTATGTATCACACTCTTCAAACGATGCTAAATTCAAATTTACATAAGGACCAAATTGGATGTATCTAACCAATACCGAAACTTATTTGATAAAAAAAACTAAAGTAAATTGTATAATAAATGTAGGACCAATTTACTAATTGAATTATTATAAATAATTAAAAAGAATATTTATTATATTTTTTCCAAAGTTGAATCTTGATTATGATTTTAGTGAGGAGAAGTGATAATTTAATTAATTCAAGATCTTCATACGTACCAGAATATCGGAATTAAAAATATTATAAAATATGGTATTATATACGTAACATATATATTTATATATAATATTAAAAGAAGTAGAAAGATTATTAAAAATTTGTATGTAAATAAAAATTATTTTACATAGAATGTTTTTTACTTTATCTTCTTTATCCGTAAATATATTTATTAAGTAATTGATCTAAACTAAACAACAAATCATGATACCCAATTGGGGTAGAAAAACATGATGGTTAGATTATTATTATTATTGTCCTAACTTGGTGGTTGATTAGACAAAAGTGTAATTGTGTTGACACGTGGCAGAAATTCATGATTCTTAATTAGAAGTTATGAAGTTTTAATTATCTTTGCAGTCTCTTTTCAATTTGGAAATTACGTATTGTCCAGTGCTATCTGCTGTCCACATACAGACAATTGACTCAGTGAATATAATCAATTTTTGAATGACTTTAATACAAATTCATTGGATTTTTCTTTTTTATCTTTTACGTGAATATACAACCAATAAATCGCTAATTATGATTATACAAATTGATTGTATCACAATATTTCATATGGTTTTAAATTAAAATAACTTTAACTCATTTCATGTTTTAATTTAATATCGGCATATAACTAAGTTTCAAAGTACGATAAATTTAAAAATTTTCATTAAGTTTTGTTGATTTATTAAGTGTTTAAAATTTTTATATTTTTTAATTAAGTTCACATTATTTATTTATTTATTAATAGAATGATGTGACTTTTATCAAATATTAAGAAATATAAAACTACATAATTAATATAAAAAAATATTACAATTAATATAAAATAATAAATAATTTTTATTATTTTAATTAAAAATGTGTTAAATAACAAGATCGTCTATGTTGTTATCAATGATATCTAACAGATATTTTTATTAAAACAATACAAGTCAATTAATATTTTACAATAATTTTGATATTATTCTATATTAATCATATTTTTAATATATATATATATATATATATATATAAACAAGTAAATAAGATGATGAAATAATATTTAAAATGAGCTCAATAAAAAAAATAAAGACTTAATTAAAAACATGCATATTTATAGTTTGTTTATTTTTTATATATAATTTATAATATATAATAGCATTTTTGTATTATTATTTTGAAATATAAAAATATTTAGACAAATTCAAATATATCTATTATTAGATGAGTACAATTTTTTACTGATAATTTTGAATAGTCAAACTCGTATTTATGTTATCCAATGACTATAAAATGTTGAAATTAGATGAAACTATCATGAAAGGTAAAAGTGTTTTTAAAAAGTATTTGATACAAAATGACGTATTTAAATTCGAGATCTTTGATTAAACTTAAAAGAATTATGTTAATTAATTCACATTCAATAATAATTATAGTAATTGATATTATCATATAGTTGGTCAATATTTTGAAGAAATGTAGTCCTGTTGTATAGATTTTAATTTTAAGATTCCAATTCGTAGGAAACTTAAATGTTGGGAAAAGTCTGAAGAAATTGAAGCTTCTAGATTTTGTGCAACCATGACTATTGGATTCATATACGTCATGGTGACATCACCTTCGTCCAAATTTCAAAATTAATCTTCCATTCTTCACTCCAAATGCTTTAAATTAAGACCAACATGAATTAACACATTCTACACAATAAGTTAATATGCAAAATATTAAATTTAATGTTTGCCAGAATCTATCTAAGACTTCTCAACTATTAATTTTCTCAAATTTAGTACTTTAATTAGTTCACTTAAAAAAATATATACACTACATCGTATATCCATCCTCTCTTAATTTTGCTTTTAAATGAAATAATTTGAATTATTAAATTTAATAAGGTGATTGGTTGAAATGAATGTAATTTCAGTATAAATACATATAACTGTATATATGTAGAGAGATGTTTGATAAAGTTATAACTGTAACATCATTTAATATATGTTTTAAGATAATTGTCCCAAAAAAATCATAAGTATTTATAATATTTTATGTTTTCGTTAAATCTTCGTATTAGAAAATTAAATTTTGTTTTGTTTGCCAAGAAAAAATTATATATGATATGTAAATTTATGTCTACGCTATGTTATATAAATTGCAATAAACAAATTGATATATAACTAACTTTTAAAATGTAACAGATGTATTGTAAGAAAAACTACACACAAATATTACTTAAATTTAATAAATATACTCTTAATTATTGAAATGTAACCGAATGTGTTGTTAGTATGGTTAGTAGATTCATGGTGAATGCTAGATGTAATTGTAGGAAAATTTTGTTAAATAGTAGTAGGTGATAATAAAATATTGTCTTTTTTAGAGATATTATGCTTATAGGTATGTAGGTAGATAAGGTTTAGGGGGGATAATCTTAATAGAAACAATGACAAATCAAGAAAAAAAAAAGGAAGTGACACCTATGAATTTCGCCCATAAGACTCATAGGAAATAATGAAGAATGATCTTTGTCTATAGGACTTTCAGGGAGCAGTGATAAAGGTAACTATGTGTAGTTGCATCATAGGTGTACTTCGCTAGGCTCTCGAGGAAAGTGATGAGAAGTGACACACATATACTTCACGGAGGCTTCTAAGAAGAGTAATGGAAAATGACACCTACGAGCTTTGTCCTATGGGAGTTTATTTGTAAGTTCAGTTGGAACCTAGTTTCTCAACACTGAGATCACTAGTGGTTGTACTCTTAATATTATAATTTGTTTTCTTTTAATTGTTGTGAGGCAACATGTTTTGTGTGTGTTTGTATGATATGTTGTTTGATTTTATGTTTTTTATTGAAAATATAGGACTAAAAGATTGTCCCCCAAATGTAACATCTTATTTTAATAACATAAACTACTATAATAAAACATTTCATTATAAATATTAAGAAAGTAACCTATCTAAGGTATCTCTTATATTGGTACAATCATTCAAAAGATATGACTATAATAATATAAGACATATACATCTCTAACTTCTATACCGTGGTTCTATTTCAACATTATAACTAACATGATCTAATATTCTCCCATGACTAGGACAACTGACTAGAATAACCTTTAAGATGTGTCCTTACACCTGTATCTTCATCTGTTCACACTGATAAGGTAATCATTGAAAAAAGAAAGAGACAACTACGCATAACACAAACAAACACAAGAGGGTAAACTAACTTGCAAAAAGAAACATCATATATAAATGAAACACATTGTATCATAATACAATTCACTCCAAACAATCACATTGACATAAATTGTATAACCAAAGACTTTCCTAGACTCAATTATTTGGATAAATGCATTGATATCAGATTCACTAGAGACATGCATTTGTGGTGACTTCTATTGATTTGAAGAGCCATTGTCAATGGATTTATTCCTACCATTCACAAGGTTAATTCCCTTCGCATCTTAGGCGAAGAAAAAGTTCTTAGATTAAAATCTCCTGCGATTCTCACCACATAACTCATTATACTCTATATAAGTGTGAATGCTTATTAGAGTGTTAGGATATCTCCTTGCTTGAATCCATATATAAATGCATACACTAAAGAAGCATACATCAAAAGGGCTTCCTCCACGAAATTCCATACATTCTCCTCATTTCATATCTTCAACATACATACTTTAGACTTCATATCACATTTTCTCAAGTATATTGCATAATAGGTTAACAACACATATACCAAATGTTTAGGATTTTAAAAGTAAAACCACAACTTCTAGAAAACTCTGAAAATTACTTTCTTACATTCAAATTAAATATAATTAAATAAAGAATTCAATGCAAAAAGAATCAACTCAATTGGGTAACCATGGAAAAAGTTATGCACCAAACAAGCAACAAAGGTCAAAGTTGTCAAAAACCTAAATTATAGGAATCTTACATGAAAAACTTCTCTCACTACAAATATTCAATTCAAGATCCCAACGGTCAAAACAAGAAATCATATGTCTAGGACCTGCTATAAAAAATTCAGTTTGATCCGACGGTTATTGAATTAGGAATCTGATTTACCCGATTGTTTCTGTAAAATTATATGATCCAAATCATATGATTAGGACGTGTTGTCAAAATTTTAGCTTTATCTGACAGTTAATTAATTAAGAATCTCATTTTTCTCAAGATGAATCTGAACAGGAACACCCAACTCACCTAGTGAGAGGATTGCTTGCCCAATGAGAAAACCCCTCTGGAAAAATTGATTTTGGAACTCACTCAACGAGTTGTTTGCTGGTCCAGCAAGTATGCACGATGTAGAAGCCAAATTTCCTAAAATTTGACAATACCAAATGACCAAAAACCTAATTTCATGTATCATACATGTTCCAAATACATCGAACTCGTGATAAACAACTCAAACCATCTAACATTACCACATTTGTAGTTCATACTATAGAAAGCCCCAAATTTCATGACACATACATATTAAGATATATAGTTAGGGATTTTTCATCACATACTTACAAGGAACAAAAATTAACAAACCCATTTAAGCTAATAATCACATGAATCAACATACAACCAAAAATCAACAAGAAAGTTCCTCATGTAGCAATTGGAATTTTAGCTTCCCTCACCTTAAACAATACTCTTGAGCTCCTAAACACTTTCCTACAACTTCCATCCACAAAAAAACCTAACTACACACCACAAAAGATCAAATCAATGATATAGGGCATGGTTTGACTCAGAACATGTAGGAAGTCCATCCTAGCATGAAGGAACCACATGCATCTTAAAAAAAGCTAAGAAAATGGAAAACACATATTCGACCCTAGAAAAAGTGTAATAAAGAAACTTACTCTATTCATGTTTTTGATCAGACAAGGTGGAAGAGCTTTCCATGGTGATTCCAACAGTAGGCCTTGAGGTAAGAATGAAGGAGGTAGGAGTGAGATATCAAGGAGAGAAGATTGAGGTTTTAAAGAGAAAACTGATTTGGGGAAGATGAGAACTGCGTTTTTGTTTTCTAGAGGGTGTTGTTTTTATTTTTAAGAAAGAAAAGGTTTTCACACCAAACATGTCCTTATATTGACCACTCTCTCTAATGTTGTGCATCTTTCTCAACACCTACACAATCATATGCTCTCGTGATAAATTATAATCAGGTGGAAACCACAACCACAAACAAGTGGGTGAGCTAACGTAAACAATAGTTGTCATAACAACAATTTTCATCACATTATAAGTTTAAATATATTTTTCAATAAAAATTATAAACTCAAAAAAGATATCATACAAACATACACAAAATCTATTTTCTCACACAATAGTATAACCACTAGTGATCTCAACGTCATAAAACTGAGTTGTAACTCTCACATGCAACTTACAAACAACTGTTCAACTTCCCTTGTTCTCCAGGAGTCTTGTTGACGAAGCTCGCAGGTGCAACTTTCCATTACTCTCATCGCGAGTCCTGACGAACTTCACCTTCGATACAACTATACAAAGTTACCCTTCACCACCTTTCTCTAAATCACCACACACACAATCATTTCAGCAATCATCCCCTTGCCTATATAGGGTTTCTCACGCAACATTAATACACCACCAAAACTCGTTATATATTCACAAATGAGATACAAAAACAAGTTAAACGATGTTGAAACAATTAAAATAGCTGAAAACAATTAGCTCCTCTCACAATACCAACAAAGACAAGCAAAAAAGAAGAAGAAGGAAAAAACACGGTTAAAACAGCTAAAGCAATTAGCTCCTTTCACAACACCAACACAAGCACAAGGAAAAAAAGGAAAAAAAACATGCTGAGATATTTTAAACAAAACAATATTATCATCTAAATTGGTGAATGAACAATATACATATAATGGAAAAGTTATAAAAATGTTTGTTTGTTTGAAACTACAATTTGTTGGAAAGATAGTTTGTAATCAATGGTGACTTTACTCACTACTCAAGTTGGGCATATCACACTTACAAAAGTGGTGAAAGAGACTCAATGGTTAAAGAGGGTGATACGAGAGTTGGGCATGTATAACTATTCTTTATGATAGTCAAAGTGTCATACTTTTAGTTGATCATTAGATAAATATATGATAGAAGAACCAACCACATGTATGTGAGACTACACTTCATTAGAGATGTTGAGTATAAAGAAGTCATGATTACAAAGGTAGCTTAGAAGGATAACCATTTACGAAAACTCTACCAAGACTGAGATTCAATCATTGCTTGGAGGAAAGGGTTCAATATGTTTTTAACTTAGACACGAAATTGGAATTACTCTTTGTATCAAACTTTAGAAATTAATGGATATAGTCATTTTACCCAACATTTTTAACTTTTTTTAAGTGTTAAATGATGTTTTAGGCTATCTTTTGAGTTCTTTACACCATGTGACACATTCCAGCTCAAATGCCAACTTGGAACAACATTTAACACATAAAAATAAGTTAAAGTCGTTGGGCTAAAAAGACTATATCAATTTATTTTTAAAGTTTAAGACCAAAATATATCAAAGTTTGAAATATAAATTTAAAAACTAAAAATATATTTAACCCTAAAGAAAAATTACAAGAAGCTTTTCCATGATTTGAAGTCAAGGTAAATAATTGTAATACATTAACTCTAAATCACAATCGTCTAATGAAAAAGCATACAAGACCATCTACTAAAAAAATGTAATAATGTTTGATTTAGTTAGATTGTCTATCGTCTACTACCTCTATTAGATAGTGTTTTGTCCTGAGAGGTTTTATATTATTCCTTTTCTATACTATATATATAGCATGCAAAACTCTATATGTAAATAACAAACATTATATTAAGTCATATTCTAATTATAACATTTTGTTATGATACAATTTTTTCTTTTATTCTTATTATTTGTATTTTCTTTTGTGATGATTTTTCTAACCCAACAAAATAATTTTTTCCTTAATTTCTCTTATTTAAATGTGATTTACTTAAATATTTAACTTGAATCGAACTTTGCGAGTAATTTCATTACTTATAACCTAACGATGGTAACTCCAATCCAATGACTTCAAATTGATAACTTTACATTCTTAAATTTATTAGGTCCGCCATTACTTTTTTGTTTTTTCTAAGAATGACTGTAATGTTGTGTTTGGATGAAGCAATTCAATAGGGTCATTGATTTCTTTGGAGAATTTGAAATTCTTTTTAATGAAATGCTTTGTTTGGATAGAGAAATTAAAAAGCATTTAAAAATGCATGCATTTTTTTGAAGTATTTCAATTAGATAAATTAGAAGAAATTCAAATATCCTAAAAAAAGGTGAAATTTGAAATTCTTCTCACTAAACCCTAAATAGATCCAGCAAACCCGACAACCATGACAGACTAGGCTAACCAGACGATCCAGATGAATCAGACCAATCTGACGACACAAATGGGTCGAGCATGCCCAACGACCCAGACGGGTCGGGCATGCCCAACGATCCAGACGAACCGGGGTGTTCAGGTCAGCCCGACCCATTTGGGTTGTCGAGCCCATTTCCAAGTTTATCATGAACTCAAAACATAATTAAGCCTAAAATAAATATTGTTAAAATAAAATTTTATCTTATACAAAAAATTTAATTATTTTATCTAAACAAGAAATTGAAATGTAAGATATTTTAATTTCTTTATCCAAATAAGTTATTTAGAAAATGATGAAAATTTAATTGCAAGCAATTCAAATACAATCCATTTCAATTTTTCAGTATTATAGAAATGCGTCATCCAAACACAAAGTAAGTGTTTACCTAATGAAATGACTTTAAACTTTTCTGTAATATTATATATTATATCGATACAATTCAAACTATTAAACAATAACTTTTTCGATGTTTTCTTATGTTTATGGAATATTAATTCTTCTTATTTATATTTTATTTTCGGCAAAAGTTAATATGGTTTTATAATAAAGTATTTAACAGCTAATTAGTTAAGAATGTTTATCTTTATTTACGTAACTAACATACAAAATCTTGCTAATCGCTACCTTGTTAAAAGAAAAAAAAAATAGTACTTTCAAATAGTTGATAGAGTTTGGCAAAGTAAACTAAGATAAGATTTTATATGTTTGACATCTAACTAGTTTCGAGTATCCTTTTTAGGAATAAATACAAGTTTTGAGTCTTTATATTCCCCTTTAAAGTTAAGACGTGTGAATAATTTTCTTTATAGGACTTACTAGAAGTTTTATTTTTCCTCAACCATTAAGTTAATTTATACATTATTTAATTGATACAAACGTTTTTAATTTATATATACAAACTCGTTTTTTTTTTCTTGAAAAAAATATTGTTTTATTGTCATTATTTTTGAAAAAAGAATAATGTTACTTAATTAGTCATATAGTTGATTTACTTCCTTAGTTCTTTTTGTTTTTTTAAATAAAATTAGCGAAAATATAACATGCTATCGCGCCGGTGTGTTGAAATTTTCTTAATTTTTATAAATATTTAAATTAAGATGAATAAAAATATATAATTAATTTTGAAATAATTATTAAATATAAAATTTGAAAAATAATTTTTTTAAAAATAACGGTTAAAAATAAAAAAAACTTTTAAAATAACGATTAAAAATAAATTATTTATAAAATAATTAATTTTAAAAATAATAATTAAAGATAAAATTGAAATATCAAAATATAGACATTTTTTTATATATTGGTATAAATACACCTATTTAGCAACTCACTTTCATTATATAATATTATATATATATATATTACTTTTAATTTTTTAATAGTAATAATCTTAACTACAATGATTAAAAGAGGATAAAATAGTGGCATGACATGAACAACTTTTAAATTAGAAACTAAATAAATAAAAAAAGATTGTACATGACGGTAAATACTAACCAACAGGAAAACTTGATGTGATGAGACAAATTTTCTTCTATAACTTAAAACCAAAAAGTTTGAACACGAAGAAGTAATAAACACTAAGAAAAATAAGATGAAAAAGGTTATGCAAATAAATGTTAGAGGGTATTCATTTGAAAACCTTAATTAGATTATTCAGTTTATGAATTTGTAACGAAGACAAGACTTCACATCGAGAAATCCTTAGAAAAGGACCACATAGAATAGTAGAATGAATGCGTTGAGTTACACATTAATTTGGATGCAAAGAAAGAGAAAGAGAGAAAGAGAGAGTGATTTGTGTTAGTTGGAGAGAGTCTTTGGCAGCCTGGTGGAAGCGAAAGAAGAAACGGTCATTTGTGTGGCACAGAGTTGGACCAAAGCAAGTGAGAATACAACACAAGACAACACAACAACGCAACCATGAAAAGAAAAGAAACACGAACAAACAAACGCGCATTACTCGCTATCGCCGCAAGACCAAGCACACAACAGAAACCACTTCTTTTTAATACCATTCTTTCCCCTCTATCTTTTCAATTTTCAACTCCTTCCTATTTAACTACCTAACTCTCCTTAGACTATAGCATTTTCTCTTCGCTCCCAAAGGTGATCATACTTTTTCTTTTACTTTTCTCCCTTGTTTCCCAAAAGGGGTTTTCTCCCAAATGGAGTTCCTGTGTTTCGCATGTTAAAGCTGCAGTCTTTCTGGATGATAAGCTGAATGCTCGAGTCAGATTGGGATTATCAGCTGATCTGGAAATGGGGTTTTATCTTTGGAGTTCATTCTCTATTCTGCTTTTCTTTTCTTTTTTTGGGTTTGTGAAATTGGAAAATTATCCTTCAGTATAGTTCGGTGTTTTTTGGCTGTATAGAGTCGTCTGAAGGATCTAAATTTGATCACCGATTCAATTCAGCAGAAAAGAAATACAAGAATGGAACAATTGATAGGGAAATTGAAACAATTGACTTTTCTTGAAATTTCTGTTATCGAGTCCATGCAATTCGGTTTGGTTTGTGAGAATTTTAATATTCCTATTCGTGATATTTACCAAGTTCATCAATTCGTGTCAAGTTGTTGGACAAAGTCGTGAATAATCTCTGTGGAGCATGTTATTTGTTCTAGCTTGTTAAAGTGTGTGCTTGAGTTCCATGCCTTTGCATTGCTATATCTATAGTGTTTGCAATTGAAATGTATAAATTGCACTTTTCACTTATGTTGAAATATGGTAAATAGTGCAGAGTGCAGCAGTCACATCCCAGGATCATTATGAGTTGTGGCTGCTTTGGAGCCTCAACTCTTAAGAAGAAAAGGAATCCTTCTCATACTCCTAATGAGATTGATGGTGAGGGTGGTTGTTGATTACTTTTTTTGATATTCTGCAGCCTTTCAATAATGCTACACACTATTGATTGCAGGTTTCCTGTTCCTTTTATTGGCTTTAGTTGGAACACAGGCATAATTTGGGGATTTTTTCTAGTTTGGTTGTTTTTGATATGTGGTACAATAATGATGTTTAAAAGAGTTCTGGTATATATATTTAGGAATACTTTTATAACTACACTGTTTTGTTTTTCCTATATTTATCACTGTTTTGATTGTTATACACATAATCTTTTGTTTCTCAGGCTTTCCACTTGATAATGTTAAGAATTTTTCTGATAAAGACCTGAGACTGGCCACTGATAACTATCATCCAAGCAAAAAGCTAGGACGAGGAGGTTTTGGAACTGTTTACCAGGTATTTAAGTCACAGAATCTAGTATAAGTTGTAACATCATGGGAATTAATGTGCCTGTTCATCAGTTGTAACATTGCCAAAAAAGATTCTTTCAGTTCAGAGGTGTCTGTGCTACAAGAGGGCTATTTTTAATTTTCTCTTTTCACTTATATCTTTCTGTAATGTTGAAATAAGATTTCATTTGTTACTGGTTTAGCTTAGTTAAGCTGAGGTACCAAGAAGAAATAACATCACATTTTTATTATTTTATTCTCCTCTTGATTGTTATGCCTGTACTAAATATCCATGTTGAAATTTGCCAGGGAACCTTAAAAAATGGAAGACAGGTAGCAGTGAAGACACTTTCAGCTGGGTCAAAGCAGGGAGTTCGAGAATTTTTATCTGAAATTAAAACTATCTCAAATGTTAAACATCCAAACCTAGTTGAATTGGTTGGTTGCTGTGTTCAAGAAACTAATCGCATATTAGTGTATGAATATGTGGAAAATAACAGCCTTGATCGTGCATTACTTGGTAAATTTCCAAATGCTTTGGTGTGAATCATGGAATCACTAATTAAAATCCATGTGCAGATGATAGAATGAAACGATAACCTTTTGTTTTTTGTTTTATTGTACATTTTGTAGGTGCAAGAGGTTCAAATATCAGATTAGACTGGAGAAAAAGATCTGATATTTGCATGGGTACTGCTAGAGGTCTTGCATTTCTTCATGAAGAACTTGTGCCACACATTGTGCATAGAGACATCAAGGCAAGCAACATACTACTTGACAGACATTTCAAGCCAAAAATAGGAGATTTCGGGTTGGCTAAATTGTTTCCAGATGACATCACTCACATTAGCACAAGGATTGCTGGAACAACGTATGTTGTATTTCAGATTCATGGATAAATTTTTATGGTTTTTAAACTAATACCTATTTTTCTTACAGGATCTTGTATCTCAAGAGATATGATCATGGAAAAATCTATTTGTAGTTTTTATGAAAAGTGAAGAGGTTCACAACCTCTTGTTTGAATTATAACTAAAACTTAGATGATAGCATATCAAATTTCCTCACAGTTGTGTAGGAAATTTAGGTCAAAACATTTCTAGACCTGAGCATTACTGTTCACTGGTTCCTCAACCTATGCTCTACAACATCAATTTTTATGTTTATACTCAATGCTCCACAATTTTCACAAAGAACCTAGAAGGAACCTACGTATAAAGGAGGGTGGGCAAGCGCACCTCTTGGTTTTGTTAAAATTATTACCAAATATCAGAAGAAAATTTATTTTGCCTCCCTTAATTCTTTACTTTTATTTTAAAAGATTGCTGGATTGAGATTCAAATAATTTTTAATTGTCCGCACTAATTTAGGGTTTTAAATCCGATACTGCTTGGACAGTGGATCTGAAAAGTGTTATGACCTGCTTTGGTTTGAAAATGCAGTGGTTACTTAGCACCAGAATATGCAATGGGTGGCCAGTTAACCCTGAAGGCTGATGTATATAGTTTTGGTGTTCTCATTCTTGAAATAATCAGTGGCAAAAGCAGTGCAAGGACAAACTGGGGAGGGTCTAACAAGTTCCTCTTGGAATGGGTATGTATGTTTCATCTTCCCACATATATGCAACCTATGTGTTCATTGTTCTCAATTTGGACTTAATGATCTTTGCAACAAGACAGGCCTGGCAACTGTATGAAGAAGGGAAACTATTGGAGCTTGTGGATCCAGACATGGTTGAATTTCCTGAGGAAGAGGTAATAAGGTACATGAAGGTTGCTTTTTTCTGCACACAAGCTGCAGCAAGTAGAAGGCCAATGATGTCCCAAGTTGTGAATATGCTGTCGAGGAACACGAGGCTGAATGAAAAGGAACTAACAGCACCAGGGTTTTTCCAGGATTCAGGAACATCGTCTCAGAAGAAATCATCTTTTGAATCCACAAGCTATCAATTTAGCTCTAACCCTTCCAGTATTACTCACTTGGCCCCACGGTGAACCCTTCCACTAAACGTTTGATGTGTGAATTGCAGAGTTAAAAAAATAGTAGGAAAGAAAGAGAGAGAAAGTGAACAAAGAGGGATTGTCTTCTTTTTTTATTTTACATTTTTCTCTTTTTTGTATATTATTTTTTATAAATGTATTTTAATTTATAACGTGGGCTTGGATTAGTTTTCTTTTCTGAAAATAGGGTTTTATATTTTTTTTGGTAATAGATTTTTCGAAGTAATCTCTTTTTGACATGCGATAAGAAAATATCAATGTTTGTGTGTGTATAAACAAATTTCCTGTATTTTGAACTGGAGGCCGGCCTTGCCGGCCTTTTTTAAGTGTTTGGTTTAATTAATTTAAGAAATTATTAGTTCTTTAGTCAGGAGAACATTTTTTCAAAACTGTCATATTCAACTTATAAACAATGTCAAGCTCAGTTGTGAAAGGTCCAATCCATTGTTAAACCAGAATTAGACTAACGAAATTATGAATTTTGCCATTTAATTTCACATGACAATACAAGTCAAACAAATAATATTCGTCAAAATTGTTTACGATCTACGAAGAACTAAGATAATAAAAATATAAATAGAGAGAGAGGGATCAAAAACACAAACAATGAAAAATAAGAATACAAAGCAATAATCATAGAAGAGAAAAAATACTCTTTATTTTAAGATGATGTATTAAACCCATCAAGATATGAATTTCCAAGGTCAAATAATAGTCAATAAAGGATACAATTGATACAAAACCTCGAAGTTGAAAACAAATTGCACACCAAAAAAACCATAGAAGTATGACATAAGGATCCGTAAAGAATTGCCAGATGAATAAGGATAGCAGAAGAAAGATTGTTAGGGCTATAGTGTGCAAAATAAGGCTTATGTAGAAGCCTGCTCCTCAAGGGGTAGTGAAGCTTCTTTCTGGGGTAAATCCGCAGAACCGTTATTAGTGGTGGCATCCTTTGGTTGTGATTCAGGTGTACCTTCTGATGCAGATCCATTTGTTTTAGGTGCTGTTTCTTTTTTATCTTTCCCATCTTTGGGGTCTTTAGCTGGTGCAGGGGGAGGGGGAATCATGTGAGGTGGTGGTGTATGCTTAAGCTTCAACAATATCTGCCTCAGCCTAGAAAGATCTGTGGGTTTGCCAGGCTTTGGGCCTTGAAGAACTGTGATTGATGGCTTCTTATCCTGATCCTTTTTGGCTCTTTTCTTCTCAATGTTGGGAACCTCACGAGGAATTATCTCCCCTATAGCTTTCCAGTAATTTTTGTCAGCCTCTTTGTGGAATTTCTCTTGATTAGCCAGGTACAACTGCTCCATAAGTTTATTTCTGAAGTTATACGAACATAAAATGATAATTGCGAATATAGATTATATGTGTTGGGTCTAGAAATTACCTTTTCCCTTTCTCTGTTTTGAACCTTGTTGGTTTCAACATTAAGCTTCCTTTTCTCATAGAAAGCCACCTTATACTCCTCGGCTTCCTCAATAATCTTTATTCTCGCGTCCTTTTCCCTTTTCTCCTTCTCCTCAAGCTGAATGGCATTTTGACTGCAATGAATTCGCTTTTGTTAACCGATTGAGGAAAACATGCAATAGATCTTAAACATTAATTGGAAAAGATCAAAGAGCAAGCAAGACACAGAGTTACCGTAGGTTCAAGAATAGTTTTCGTCAGAAAATCATACAAACGTAATTTGTATTAATGGACACATTTAACATTTTTATATTGAGTATATTAATTAATAACATAATTGTTAGAAACGAGCTTTAAGCCTAACTCAACCCCAGACAACCGACTATGTGAGACTCTAAGTACTCTAATATATTAAAGGATGAGATTTAAACCTAACTCAAATCCCACAAACCGACTTGTAAAATGAGGTTTGCACCCACTTATATATTGTGAATTTGCCTTATGTCTAGTCGATGTTGGACTTCCAACAATAATTATATTTTAAAATTCCTTTTTATGCATTATATTGTCATCTTCCAGAATGCACTATGCAAAATAAAACACATCCGATACCAATATTTATAAAAGAAAAATTGCACTGTCATCAAGTATCTGGTTCTCTGATTTTATTGAGTAATTACCAACATCAAATTCAGGTTATTTACGAATATGAACTTGAAATGACAACAGCAGTTTATGAAATAAATTTTAGAAAAAAAAAAAAAACCCTACCTTAGTTGCGTGTAAAGTTATGCACCACATAAAAATTAACGTAAATATTAATATTTCATATTAAATTAGAATCCTAATTTCACCATCGGCGCCACTTAATATTAAAGCAAAACTTGAATTCAGCAGTTTATGAATCAAAACATCGTTAGTTTATCTTCGTTGAGCCTACAGTAGACACTCAATGCATGACGTAAAGAGAGAAATCAAACATTAGAAATGCAAAATAATGTACCACACTTATAAATAGATAGAATCAGTGTCAATGTAAACCTACGTAAGTATCAAAATTCATACAAGATGAATCTTACGTACTTACACTAGGTTATATTACTCCATGAACTACACAAGCAGAAGAAACGGAAAAGGGGGAAAATAAATAAATTCCGCTAGAAAAATGTGCTTGGGACGATTCCACACAATTCTTCCCAAGTTTGATCATCATCAGATCAGGTCATTTGTAAATTGCTTCCCTGGGGAAGAGACGATAATGGAAAATGGAACACTCAATGTAATGAACTGGAATACGATCATCTCACTTCAACCGCTCAACAAAGTTACTCGATCCTTCCACTATTTTATTAATGCAGACCATTCAGATAAACCAAACTGTAGAATTAGCTGACTGAAGTCCAAGCTGCATAGCATCCAACAACTTATATTTTCATGCGACAAAATTTACTCTCAAAAACACTAACCACTCAGATCCAACGTCCACATTACCAGTAAGGGACCATGGAAGATAAAAACCGGTGAATGCAAATCATTTACTCCCTCCCACCAATGCACAAAATTATACTAAGCGGAAAATCATGCAAATCAATCGCTCAAGTAACTATTCCAAGTAAAATAGGATAAAAAAACTACATCAATTCGCTTCTTCCTATCCCCAATCCTAACCGAATAGATCTAAGCGAACTCAAACAAGATCTGAAAATTCACAAAACGAACGAACTCTTAAAACTTAAAAAAAGGTTTAGACAGAGAGAAAGTTACCGGCGCCACTCCCGAAGGACGTAGCCTTCCTCCGGCTCCATTTCTCCCGGTGGCGGCAGCACCGGTCCGTCGGAGACAAAGACGCCGTTGCTATAGCCGTTTTCGGAGCCATTTTCGTTCCCATTCTCGACTACGTCGAAGGGAGACTGAGTGTAGCCTGGATCGGGATCGCTGAAGCCGAAGATCTCCGGCGAAGCCGCCGCCACATGGTCGATGGGGACGTCTTCGGCGGGGAAGGTGGAGAAATCGCCGTAGCCGGAGAAGGTGTCTGCGGCGGCGGGGGCGGCGAAGTGGTCATCGTCGACGGTGAAAACGTCGAAGGTGGAAGACATGTCTCTTAGATTTTTCTCTGAAGAAATGGGTATTTTCTTTTTCTCCGTACTGTGAAGCGCTTTGAACGGAATAGAGAGAGATCAGTGCGAAGCACAAACACTTTTGTTACTTCTGCTTGACTTTTCAAATAATTAACGGAGAAAAGAAAAGTATCCAAAATATCTGCCATTATGTCGAATTTAATTGAAATGTCTTGTATCAATTATATTTTAGTTCAATTACACAGATTATTAATTTATATATACTAACAGTAAGAATGAGTTGTTTTTTCACTATGGTTTAACTATAAATTGTTATTTAATTTATTTATTAACCTTTATAATATCATCACTTAAAATTTATATTAGTTCACATGAAATCGAATTTCCTAATCTCCTATTCTATAGAGCGTGAATGGACACGCCAACAATATTTTAATATATATGAGCATAACTTTAAAAAGTAATGATAATTATTTTCGCATTTTTTAAATCTTAGAAAATAATATAATTATATAATGTAATTGAAAAGTTTTAAAAAATTATTTTAAATATATTTTCATTTATAGTATGAAAGAATGAAAATTAAAGTTGAAAGATTATGTCTGGGTGACAAAAAACCCGGTTTGACCTATCTTGTCCTTAGCTCACAAATAATAGATTGGGATTGACTACGGATGTTAACGGGGCGGGTAGAATACGAATATTAGTTTTTTTGCCTGTTGGATAAATTTTTGTCACGTACCCGTACTTAAATCTGTTCGGGTATACATTCACATATTTTTGTAATATTCATGGATATCTCCGGGTATCTGCAGGTATGTTCAAAAGAAAAAACTAATACTTAATACCATATTTTAACCGTAAATTCGAATAAAAATACAATGTATAACATTCATAAATTTCAAACAAAGTGCAAATAACTCATTTAAATAATATTGAATGACAGTTTACAAATAAATGAAGATTTTTAAAAACTAATTAATAAAAAATAACCTATTCAAATTAATATTTTAATCATGTTTTTTTTAATTTAAATTAGAGTATGGCGGGTACGGATATCCACAGGTACGGATATTATGATATCCGTACCCGTCCCGTTGACATGCGGGTATAAAAAATACAAGTACCTATTACCTGCGAGTATCAATATTCATTTGCTACTCATGAAAAATTTTATCCACAAATATTTTTGACATACCTAGGTTGGACCGGCCTACTAATAAAAAATGCGTGAAAAACTATAATCTATCCCACCACAAAATTGGTGACAGACTCCACTTTTTATTTATTTTTAACTTTTTTTTAAATTTATTTAAATTTTTATTTATAAAATTTATTTATATATATACTTATAAATAAATATTTAGATCATATAAATATTTTTTAAATTTATAATTGGTCAATTAATATCTTTAATTATATAAATTAAAATAATAATTATATTTATATTTAAATTTCTATTATTATTAATAATTAAAATTTAATTTATAAGTGTTAAGAGTTTAAATTATAAAAGTATTGTTTATTTACATTAATATAAAATATAATATTATGTATTATGTATAAAATAAGAAGATCGGTTCAGTGACTTTTTGGAAATAAGTTTCGTAATTTTACTATTGAATAGTTAATTTTAATTTTCAAAAAATAAAATAAAATAAACCGGTTAAAAGTTAAATAAAGTTACTTGACTCAATCCGTCCCTATAAAACAAATAGTTATATTTAAGAGTATGATATATTTTAAAGGTAAAGTAAATAGTTGACTTAAATATCTTTTTAGTCTTCATTCTCGTAGTGTTTATTGTGGATGATCCTCATTTTTACCAAATGTTTAAAATGGTCCTTATTTTCGCAATTCGTGTTTCAATTAGTCATTTTCTGTTACGTTGTTTAAATCAGTAACGGAGCACTGTACAAGTGACACAGTTTATATTACGTTGTATTGTGGTGTATTACGTGTACAATACAAGTGGATTATTAACGTTAAAATTTCAATTTTGGGCAAAATGTGCAATTAGGTATTGTCGCTGCAATTAGGGATTGTCGTGGGTGGGAGGCGATTTCTGCATCTCCGATTTGCAGAGGAAGCAATTGGACGTGGTGATTTCTTCATTCGATTTTAATTTTCCAGATAATCATCATCGATGAGGTAAGTGCTTTGCTCGGGGGTTTAGGATTTTTGGGATTGTGATAAATTTTGCATATTTCAATCAGTTGGGTTTAGGGTTTTCGTGATTATGTTTTGGGATTTTTTTGTGGTTCGAATGTTGTGATGTTATGCATGGCGAGGTGTTACTTGCGTGATTTTTTGTAGTTTTTGTTTGTAGGTGTAAGCCTTTTTTTTTCAGTGTTATAAAGTTTTGGGCCTGGCCTTTTCGGAGGCCCAAGGCCAGCCCTTCAGTAGGACCCTATACCCCATTCAGTTGTCTCATTTGATTCTTGTCACCTTTTCAGAAACAACTCTCCTCTCCATCCCATAACTAAAACAAGGAGCTCTGCTAGGGCACAGAGGAAACTCCATCTTCAAAGCTAAGCTCAGTGTTCTTCTTTGGTAAGTATCTCGGATCTTTTATAGCCTTCCTTTTTCTCCTTCTACCTTCTTCCAGTTGGCGTTTGGTTGCGGTTAGGATTCCATTTCTCACTCTCGTTTTGGGTCTTGGGGTTTCCATTTCAGCTCACCTTTGTGATCC
>Ga0214544_1002293_pt1 | contig 40366 bp, 5 predicted proteins | sample CNSS3metaG_FD_160074 | JGI IMG/M metagenome (GOLD analysis project Ga0214544, IMG submission 160074) | Root nodule microbial communities from cowpea collected in UCLA plant growth center, Los Angeles, California, USA - CNSS3 | ecosystem: Host-associated > Plants > Roots > Nodule | place: USA...
ACCCAGAAAGGATATAAAATCAAATAGTAAATACAAAATATTACATCATAAAGAGTAATGAATAATATGATTATCAATCATATGAGTAATTGTATAAATCAATGGACGACCATTAATTCATAACATTATTCATATAGTTTTTAAAATAATTATTATAAAAGTTTTTAAAAAAAATATTGTATTGTATTATATGTAACATTTTCTGTAACTAAAATTTACTGAGAATCTATTTAGTAATCATTTGTTCCTATATAATATTTTATTTACTAAAATAAAAATATTTACTATGCTTTAATTCAATTTTAATGAAAAAATATATTATCTAGAATTTCAACAATAACAGATGAAAATAAACATTTTTTTATTAAAAAAGGAAAATCATAGAGAATAAAACATGTAAACTGAAAAAACGGTTACTTCTAGAATGAACCTATTAAATAGTGCTAAATTAGGGTTTAATGTGACAATCAAAAACTTGTGTTTCGCACTTTCTTTCTCGTTGACTTGGAAGAGCGCATGGGAAACCGGTGGACCCGCCTACAGCAGAGTCCTATCCTATCTTCCAGAACTCAACACCGTCACCGCTCTCGTATTCCAATCTAAACAAATTTCAATAAATTAATTAATTAGTTTCCCATTTCATCTTCTTCTTAATTTTTTTTTCTGTTCTTCTAGACTTCCAGAAAAAAAAAAATCCCAATTTTGACTTTTTAGGTGCTTTTGAAATTTTCTGATAAATTACAATGCATGTCGAGAGGTATTTGCCAAATGTCAAGTGTTAGTTGTAACAAAAGAAAATTTATATACAATATTAAACATTATATTTTTAATAAATATATTTACGTGATATATTTTGGATTTTGAATTGGATATAATTTAATTCAAGGAATGTTGATTTGAGAGAGAATACTTTAAATTAAAAATATAGCCTAATTTTCACTTTTATTTTAGTTTCAATACGGAATATATTTTGTATTCATTCATGTTTTATTTTTCTTCTCTTTATCATAATTCTTTAATTAATTCCTCGTTTATTACCAAAACTGTACTTACCTAAACACACATCGTTTCACAAAAAGAAAATACCATTGAAAATTCATGTATTTTATAGTATTTTACGTCATTAATTAATTTATTCATTAAACTAGCTTAATTAACAATCTTATGTTAAGTATTTTCTTATTTAGTTTTGTCAAATATAGATTAAGTTATTATGTTGAAAAAGGGAGGAGAAAAGTACAATATGTTAAAATATATATAATTTATCTATTAAAATTTCAAATGTTTCCCTTCATGCTCACCATATATTAGTTGAATTGGCACTAGGGTTTTCATGATTTCTTAATTAGTATTACAAAATGTTCTAGATTGCCGTAATGCGTATGAAATTCTCATTGTTCTAGATAGAATGACAAAAGCACAAAATTGTTATGAGAAGGTCAAAAGCTAAAAATTCCAATTCTATTATATATATAACATGCATGAAGCAAACGTGCAAAGTTCAAAATCAATTTATTCAAATCAAAAGATAATGGACCTAAATCATCGTAATTTCTTTATTGGAAAAAGAAAAAGCGAAAGAATGAAGAGAAAAGAAGATGAATGGTAACGAAAGAGAGAGCATGAGAAAATGGTGGTTAGAATTTGATGAAGCAAATTTTGCGTTGACTTTGGTGGCATGTACGTGGGAAACTGTTGACCACTCATGCTGTAGAGAACCAAGTCTAGGTTCCAGAACATTTCCTCTTCATGAGTTCATCAATCACTGTCACTTGTTGCAGTTTATAATCTCATAAGTTAAAACATTTTGGTATTGCCACGTTGTAACGCAATTTTAGTTTTCAAATTCTTCTAAAAAATCTCACTTTTGACCTATATTTATATTCCAAGAAAATTGAAGAGATACGGAAGAGTATATTTTAAGAAAAAAAGAAATGCAAAAAAAAAAGTTAAGATTTTTTTTATTTGAATAGTTAAGATTTTTTTATTTGAATGATTAAATTATTATTTTTCTTATTGGTGATTTTCTAGGATTCTCACATTTAGAATTTTTCATTCATATTTTACTTGTCTAGATTAATAACTAGATGGATAAACTATGGTCAATCTATAGAAAAGATTAACAATGTAATTCAAAATTTTAAAAGTTTTATCTTTGAGATATCGTCTATTTAGAGCATGAAATTTCATTATGATTTTATTCTTACAAAACACATTAAAAGATGAAATGAATATTTAAATTATATTAAATCTCGTTTTTTGTGTGGTGTAAAATTATTGGGTGTCCCAAAAAAATTCTATATTCTTATATGATATTTAGATTTACATTTATATTTTTAACGCTTTTCTATTTTATTTTCTAATGAGAGAAGAAATTATGAAAAAATTAATATTTATGTAATTCTTTATTCCATTTCTTATTGATCAAATCATTTGAAAAATTTGTTGTATGTGTTTGAGGTATTTCCTTTCTTATTGATGTTTTTAGTATCAAAGAGAGTATAACTTAGCAACCCATATAGCACCTCCATGGAAAATAATTTTTTTAACAACTAAATTTTGACAACTTTCTATTATAATTTAATGTGTCATTTTTTAAGAGGTATTTCATTTTCTATTTTTTCATATTTTTAAACCAATTAAAAAATGATATATCATATTGTAAGAGAAAATTATTAAAATTTAGTTGTTAACATATCATTATCCCACCTTCATACCATATTGGTTCTCATAGGAATTGATATAGTATATTCTAATTTTAGGTCATCGTTTTACTTCTTTTCCATGGTTATAATGTTTTCGTTCTTCCTTTTTCTTTGTTCATACAAAAAATTCATCTCCTATCATAATTATCTAGGAAGCTTCCACATTCACAAGAAACTTGAAGACATCATATTCTTTTATAAATAGAAAACTTCAAAAGACTATTAAGATTTTTTATATTGTATAGAACAATTCATAATGAGAAAGATATCATACATTTTATATAGAAAACTTCAAAAGACTCTTAGAATTATTATATAAAGCAGAAAAATTCATAATGGGTTCATTGCACAAAGTACTTATTCTCCACATTAGAGATCTCAGAAGAATTTCTTAAAATCCTTTTTTTTAGTCTCCATGGTACTTGTTGTGGTCCCCACAATATTACATATCATTTTTAAGAAAACTCATAGCTAATGATATATTTCATAGAGTTGAAAATGTATATTCATATTCCGTGATATTCTGTGTATTTGATTGTTGATCTACTAATGATGATGCTATTGCTTTCCATGTACTCGTGTTTCCTTTTAAGAAAACATTCTTAATAGTTAAAAACAAGTTATCTTTAAAACAAATAAAATATCAAAAAAGCAATATTTGGTCTTCACCTTCCGGAAAGTGGCTTGCAACGTGCTACCTAATTGCCCCTTTATAGTTGTAATCATAATTAGGTGAAAGAAAAAAATAATAATAAGTTTTTCATTTTATCGTAACTGATTTCGATCATCAGTTATTCGTAGCTATATTGTAGTTTCCGTTCCGTATATAATTTTAGCTGAGTGTAAGACTTTTTCTTTTCTAACTTAGAGAATTAGTTCAAATAAATGGATAATGAAATATTATTTTGAAAAGAAAACATAAATAAATTTAAAATATTTCATTTTTTACTTATTATAAAACACCACACTTTTAAATTTCAGTGCCTATATTTATCTTTTAATTCAATTGAGTTTCATTTTTCTTTTAAATTAAGCAATTCTCCCGCTTTCATATGTGACTAAATTAGTATTAAACCTAATATTAAAATTAATTTTACTTTTTAATTTAAATTTAAACAAAATAAATATTTTAAAATTATACCTTTTTTTTAAATTTGATCAAAATGTCCAGTCTTATCTAACAATCAAGTTCGTTATTTACTACAAGGACTAACTCACTATTTAAAAATAACAAAAACAAAATATAAAAAATGTAAATGTAAAGTTCTTATTGTCATTTTTAAATTTTTAAATTAATTTTCATATGAAATTTAAATCAAATTGTAAAACATTTTACATCTTATAACTTAATTTGTGTACTTAAATCGATTCTCTAAATTACATAATATTTATAATAATAAAATAAGTTGTGTAATTTATTTACTTTTATTGGTAAGTAAATTGAATTCAATTATATTTTAGAGAGAAACAACGTTACTTTATTTAAAAGAAATATGAGACTCATTTGAGTCAAGAAAATAAATATAGAGACTGAATTGAATAAAAGACAATGACACTTTACATTAACATTTGACATTGCAGCACCGACATTATCGTCAAGTGTATAGATACGACCTTGACACCTAAAAAAAAAGATAAAAAAATGGAATAAACTAAATAAAATAAAAAAAATACTACAAATTGACAAGTGATATTTACAAAAATGATATTGCAACATAAATATTTACAAAAAGTGATATTTTCGATTATACAAAGCCAAAAGTTTTTTTTTAACCAAAATTAGAATTTAATTAAAGAAAAAATAACATAATTAAATTGAATAAAAATAACAAAAGTAAGAATTAAAATAGTATTTTAAATTTTATTTTATATATATTCTTCTTAGATTTCTCTTAATCAAATAAATGCAATGTTCACATTTTCGTTCTTATTTTTTATCTTTTATCTTTTCCGTAAATAAAATAAAAGTAATATTACAATAAAATGTCTCATTAACGACTAATTTTAGTCAACAAAAGTTGTTATTCACTTTAGTGTGACCAATTTAGATACCAATTTACAAAATAAAAAATTACTAATTACTAAAATAGTTATTATTATAAATAAAAAATTATAATTGGTCGCTAAATTTATAATTTACTTTATTTTCATGCAAAACAGCACAAAATACATTAATTTCCACTTTTTCTATCTTAATCACTACCTCGTTTTGTAATTATGTAAAATTAGGACAATTCTAATGATTTTCATATTGGTTTAGTGCAAGATAAGTGTGCAAATGATATGCAATTTAACTAATAATTCACACTTATCACTCACTCAAGCAAGAAAATCATTGGAATTATTTTTGCTTATGTTAAATTTTAGCTCAAGCGACAATTATGTCGCTCAAGCAAGAGCCCCTGTCACCCAGGCAAGAATCTGTCAACCATGCGAGAACGCTCTGGAGTCTTATTTTAGTTTCTATAAACCATCTCGCTTAAGTGACAAGGATCTCGGCCAAGCAAAACTTGTGCTATTTTAATTTCTTATTTTACCATGTGATTTATTGTGATAATTATGAAATATGATGTAAGAGGCTATGAATGAAAGATGTTGGTATGTTGAGAATTAACTTGATGTGCTTTGCATGAAACATGATTGATTCTGAGATAACATGTGGAAGATATAAGGGAATGTCAAGGAGAAATTTTTTTGGTTGTGATATAATGTACCTAATTATTTATTGATTCAAGTAAAGTTACATCCTGACACTCTAAATGATCATTCAGACTCATATAGAGTAGAATGATTCATGTGGTGAGAGTAACATGAGGTCCAAGTCTAAGACAGGATAATGACCTTAGATGATGATGATGAAGTAACCTTGTGTGTGGTAGGATGAAACCCATTGACAATGGTTTTGCAAAATAGTAGAGGCCACCACAAGTGCAAGTTTGCAATGAATCTAATTTCATTACATGTATTCAGATAATTGAGTTAGAGTGTCATTTATGCTTATTAATACATGTGACTTGTGTTGAGATAACTTGATTATTATTTGTTCACTTTAAATTCACTAGCTTACCATTCTCATTGTGTATTTGTTATCTTGCTTGCCTTTTTCTTTTGCTATGATTACCATAACTTGGTGTGAGCAAATGAGGAGACTCCTATTGATTTTGATCAGGTGGAGGGAGACGTTGCGATTTAGATTAAATGTTGTAGATAGTTCTCTTTCATCACATCCTTTTAAAAAGTTCTGGTGTTTATATTTCTAGCTTGTTCTTTGGGTTATTTTGTGCCTTAGATATCATGTATATTTTTGTATTTTGGGATGATTGTAATAGTTAAATCTAGTTTACTTTTTTTTCGCTTGCTCGATTATATTCAAGCATGTCATGTTTTATTTAATAGTATTTTCTATTAGATGGGATGTTACATTTTTTATATTAGGGCCTTTGCTCCTTAGAAACATGTAGGTTTGTGCGTGTTAAGCTCCCGTTGTTGTTCTTTGTTGTTTGTTAGGTAAGTTCTTAGCCTTTTTGAGTTGGATTAATTGTTTTCCTCCTGTGAGCAAAGTTATGGCACCTAGGTCACCTCTTCCACCACCTCCAACACTAAACATGCTTGATGTAGCTAGGACGATAGAAACTATAGTTGCAACTTTAACTCAACAGAGTGCTACCATGATGTAGTAACATCAAGCGTCGATACAACGACAAGAAGCATCCATCCAGCAACAATAGTTGGTCACATTTAAGAAAATAACTAAATTTGGTCACACTTTATCATCCATTTTTTTTACATACTCATTTATACAATCACATCTAATAATAAAATCACATTTTTATAATATTCATGAATAATTGCATAAAGGTCTTCGACTCATCCTCTTCTAATTGCAGAGTTGAGTTCCTTTCAAATAAAGTAATATTATTTATATACACTTATTTTATCTTACAAAATACACATTTTTATCATTCACAGTTTTTATTCTTTTACTATTTTTCTACAAATTACCCAATATTATTTTAAATAGTAATAATTTTTATTAGAAAATTACACTAATTTATCCATCAAACATTTTTCATTTACTATAATATCTGTGTTATTTTTTTTCTCTACTCTGTTATCTTCATAACGATCTCAGACTAATGCTAAAAAAGAAATTGACATGTATTTCTTTCTTTTAAGAATTGAATTTAACTAAATTTTACAAAACTAATTTATAAAATGAAGTTATATTTATTTATATACAGTAAATTCGACATATTTTTAGTTGACATATATCTATTTGACATAGAATCTCAAATTAGTCTTTTAATTTCTTCATATCTTATAAAACTACTAAAAACTTTTGCAAGTTTTCATATGTGAAATATGAATTACAGAAATAGGTTCAACAAACATAGTATGTAACTCAGAATAGTAATTGCATGACAATGACATTATGCAAATACAACATGATATTATGTGCTTAAAACAGATTCAACAATTGAGAAGCAAAAGCATCGGTTCTGTCCTCAAACCAGAAAATTGCATCACTGGAAATCAAAAGGAAGCGACATCAGTTCTGTAATAGAAGAGACCAGATGGAGAGCCATTAGGAAGCAGTGCAAGCCTGACAGGACTAGCAGCACCTTCTTCAACTGTTAGAAGCCCAGTGTTTGAAGTTATATCTGTCTTCACATAACCAGGACAAACACTGTTTATGCAGAATGATGGGTTTTTCTTTGCAAGGATTCTTGTGTATCCATTCATAGCAGCTTTTGACACAATATAGGCTCCTAGATACCTTGGCCACCCTTTACTCTCTAATGAACCTTCTTTGAAATCACTCAGAAACTTCTTCACTATTTCATCTATTTTCTCTTCTGTGAGGTTATCAGCATCACTCAACACTCCTCTTGCCCATGATTCCTTAGGAAAGCTCTGAATTTGACATGATTAAGCAACAAGACCTTAAGAAAATTAAAGGAACAGAGATGCAATAATGAACTAAATTCTGTTACAGGATAGTTTTGTATAAACTCAATGTCACATTGCATAACATATGGATTGGCTATTCATTAACTATTCAGAAGTTAATTTACTGGTACAAGAAGTTGTTGCCTACCTCTAACTGCCCCAGAATGGATGATACATTCACAATTGTTGGTGAATCAGACAATTGGAGGAGGGGCATGAGTGATTCTACAGTTATTTTAGTGCCATAGTAATTTATCTGCAAGCATTCTTCAGCTAACTCATATGTTTGAGTCATTGCCTTTGTTCCTTCTTCTTCTGATACAGCCTGCAGAATATGACAGCACTCTATCAACAAAGTTTTTCAAACCTCTAATAGTGTCCCCTGATCAAAATAAAACAATCACAACCTTTCTAACAGCTAATTTCTCTTGTTCTATCACTTTAACATTGCAAAAATGGCAAATTCCAATATTCTGAATACTACCAAGATAAGCAGGATAATTTAAGTAGAGTAATTAAACATTGCTGAAATGCCTAAGCTCCAACCAGAACTGATAAAAATTTTCACTGTTATCAAGTTAAGAATTAGCTGTTTAATAAAAAAATATTATAGTTCAGAGAGGTTGAATAGTATAAAGTCTTTCTGGGCGAGTGTACAACTTTATATGTCTATTAACTAGCATTTGGAAAAGGCCAAGATACTCACCCCACGCTTAAGGAGAACTGAAGGCAATAAACCAACGTCTTTGGTTACTGTTCCACCAATCCCGGCATTGTTAACCTGCATTGTACAATTTTTCTTAATGAAATATGCAAACATCTAAAATCACAGGTTATGAGACTCCCTTTGAAACAATCAAGAAAATTTATCAGTACTAAGTAACTAGATATGAAAGAAATCTTTCAAGTTGGTAACACAAAACTGAATCTCACTTAATACATAATGGAAGATGAAAAACACCAAATATAGAGCAAAATAAAAAAATATCTCACACATTCTTAACATTCAGAACCACAACTAAGATTCTAGCTATGAATAACAGCCGTAGCAACATGATTACACCGACATGCAAAAGCAAAGGGAACTAAGAAAAAAGTAAAAATTGATGTTCAGAATCATACAAAAAGAAAACTAATTGTTTCTGCACTTACGAGATTGCTGTGACAGACTTTCATTCACAACCAAATCAAAAGGGGAGAGAAGAATCAAAGATGAATTTTACCAGAATATCAAGTTTTCCAAACTTTGATTTGATAAAATCAGCGAGAGAAGCTACACTTGTTGCATCAGCCACATCCAGAAGATGAAACATCACAAGGTGAGATAGACCTGAGGCTTTTATTTTTTCCATTGCATGCAGACCCCTCTCTTCATTTCTTGCTGTGAGTACCACCTTGATCCCTGCTGAGGCTAATTGCTTAACTATCTCTAATCCAATACCTTTGTTTGCTCCTGTCACAACTGCATACCTGATAAACTCAAACCCACAAAGGTTAAAAGGAATTCACAAAAATGTAAGCTTTGAGTTCAACAACAAAATTGAAAGTTGAATAGAAAAACTAAAAAATGCCAATGTTCTACCTTTCTGTTGCCTCTCCCATCTTCAATTTCAACTTTCAACTGAGTTGTTGCAAACCTGTTGAGCCTGCTATCTTCTATAATGATAAAACTTTTACAGTAATAATGCCCCATCAGTTATTTCTGCAACTTTTATTAAATATGAAAAAGACAAGGGCTGAATTTCCTTGTAATTTGTGTATCCTTCTATTAATGATTCTCTTTTTGTGTAAAGATGAAAATACAGAACAGTAGGTTGTGAAAAAGAAAAATTCCAAATTCAGAACAGAGGACATGGTCTTCTTCAGCAGAGTTATATGTTTGTTTTCAAATTAAGGGAGCAGAATCTTATGATAATTAGGGTTTGGCCTGGTTGAACTCAATTTTCAAAGTTAAGAGGCAATATTGAAAAAAAAAATGACTCTGAAGATGATTATGTCGATAACTAGAGGACTTCGTCCGTTATTTTTTATTTTTTTTCACTCATTCATGATGCATGAATTAGATAGAATAAATAAATAAAATCATATCGATGCTTATTTATACTAAATGCTCATCATTTCAGCTTTTTCATTTATACTAAAAGCATTTGGTTTTAATTCCATAATATAAATTTTACATTTGCACTAAATGCAAACTTTTATTATATGAATTACCAAGATAAAATTTTAGTTTTAATTAGAAAACAACAGAAAGTATATATCCAAGATTGTTAATGATTAATGATTAATGTAAGCCTGTGCCAACACCCAAACCTCCTACGAGTGCATCTAAAGAAAGATGTTGATCAAGATTGTTAAAGTCGTGTCTTCCTCCTGGTTATCATCCTCTTCACCTTGTAATGTCAAATAATGCCTGTTACGACGTTTATGATTAAAGGAAAACTTTTCATCACAAAAATAACATAATATTTTCTCTCTTCGTAATTGCATCTGCTCCAGGTGTACTGAAAATTTTTTATTAAGAGGAATAGATGGTTAGGTAACAGAGGAGGCAGAAAAGCTTTTGGAAGTAGTTTACCTAGGGTGGCAATTAGGATCTGGTCGGTCTATAGGCTTGTACAGACCTGCGGTCCGTACGGGCTAGCCTGTAAGTCCGCATAAATTTTTTGTTTTTTTAAATTTACACTTGTGTATATTAATTATTTCTTTTATAGACTTTTGTATAAACGTTTCAAATTCTTGTATAACTGGAAAAGACAAATATTATGTAATTTTTAATGTTGTAAATTTAAAGAATACATTGTGTATGTCATAGTATGAATATGATGAAAATGTTGAATTATCAATTTATCATCTAATTCCCCAAATCTTTACTTAATTTTGTAAACTTCTTAAAGTTTTCCAATTTTTAAATATTAAAAGTTTTATCATAAAAATTAAAAAAATTAAATTTTTTTCTTTTTTTTAAAAGCGGCCCAAGTGGTATGCGGGACGGACGGGCCAATCCACGTTGTACAGGCCTAAACAGGCCATACCAGCCCGCATTGCCATCCTAATTTAGTGGAATGATTGGTTGTATTGGAAGGGTATGAAATGAGTATATAAATATTTTGGTGTCAAAATATTATTATTTATTAAAAAAGTCATTTATTTTATCTATGTAAGGTAACCGGTAAACTATTATTATCATTATTATTTATGTTTTATTCATGTACAGGGTCATTTTAGTTTATGATAATTTATTTAAAATATTAAAAATTTAAATTTAAATTTGTAAAGAAAATATAACTTTTTAGATCCTGAATTTTGACGCAAAATTAAAATTTGTTAATACATTTTTTATTTTCAAATTTTAAAAATAATGAATATAATCTTTTTAATCCAATTAATTAAATTTTTTTTAAAATGTGAAACAAGTTTTAAGTTATCATTTGAGTTATTGTTATGTAATTTAATACGTTCTCACTTCAATTTTGGTTGATTGATAAAAATATATCAAAGTTGTAAACAAAAATGAATTCCTTAATCCTAAATAAAATATATTAAAAGTTATAAACAATTCAGAGTATTAATTTTAGTTGGTGGTAGAAAAAAAAAAGTCATACGTGGATGTAACCTTACTGATTACACGATGAGTCTTGACACTACTCCCCACTTTATCTTAAAAGAAATTAACAAGCTTATTATGAATTATGTTATACCGATCTATTTACTTAGCTAAAGTGAATGGTTCAAACACTTCACTGTACGAATTTGGAAAAGATAAACAATACGGATGCCTCAAATTTGAAATAAATGCCTGTAGTACTTAAATGTTAATTTTATTGCATACATAGTTTAGACTTTATTAAGACACAAACAACACAAGTTTAATACAACATCATATAATGTGCTTAAAACAGGTTCAACAATTTAAAAGCAAAAGCATTGGTTTTGTCCTCAAACCAGAAAATTACATCACTGGAAATCAAAAGGAAGCCACATCAGCTCTGTGATAGAAGAGACCAGATGGGGAGCCATTAGGAAGCAGTGCAAGCCTGACAGGACTAGCAGCACCTTCTTCCACTGTTAGATAACCAGTGTTGAATGTTAGATCTGTCTTTACATAACCAGGGCAAACACTGTTTATGCAGAATGATGGGTTTTTCTTTGCAAGGATTCTTGTGTACCCATTTATAGCAGCTTTTGACATAATATAGGCACCCTTATACCTAGGCCACCCTTTACTGTCTAATGAACCTTCTTTGAAATCACTTAGAAATTTCTTCACTATTTCATCCACTTTCTCTTCTGTGAGGTTATCTGCATCACTCAGCACTCCTCTTGCCCATGATTCCTCAGGGATGTTCTGAATTTTACATGATTAAACAATAAGACCTTAAGGAAATTAAAGGAAAGGAGATGCAATAATGAACTAATATAAGTTTTGTATAATGTTTTTGTTTAAACTCATGGATAGCATATGGATTAACTTCTTAATTCAACCTTATAAAACTGACTTGTAAGATAAGGTTTGCGCTACTCATTTCAGCTTGTTACCAAAATTAAGAATTTCAAAGTTCAATCATCATTTGCCCTTTCAAGTCAGATTTCATGCAAAACCATTAAAATTTATTGGCACAAGAAGTTATTGCCTACCTCTAATTGCCCCACAGAGGACGATACATTCACAATTCTTGGTGAATCGGATAATTGGAGGAGGGGCATGAGTGATTCTACAGTTATTTTAGTGCCATAGTAATTTATTTGCAAGCATTCTTCTGCTAACTCGTATGTCTGAGTCATTGCCTTTGTTCCTTCTTCTTTTGTTGCAGCCTACAGAATATTGACAACACTCTATCAACAAAGTCTTTCAAACCTCTAATAATGTCCATCACTTTAACATTGCAAAAAGGGAAAATTCCAACATTCTGAATGCTATCAAGAAAAGCAGGATAATTTAAGTTCACAAATTAACATTACTGAAATGCCTAAGCTCCAACCACAATTGATCAAAGTTTTCACTGTGTTATCAAGTAAAGAATAAGCTGTTTAGTAAAAAAAAAAAATTGTAGTTCAGAGGGCTTGAACAGTATAAAGTCTTTCTGGACAAGTGTGCAGCTTTCAACATCCATTAACTAGCATTTGGAAAAGGCCTAGATACTCACCCCAGGCTTGAGGAGAACTGAACGCGATAATTCAATGTCTTTGGTTACTGCTCCAATAATCCCTGCATTGTTAACCTGCATTTTACAATTTCTCTTAATCAAATATGCAAACATCTAAAATCACAGGTTATGAGACTCCCTAAACAATCATGAAAAATTTATCACTACTCGATAACTAGATATGAAAGAAATCTTTCAAGTTGGTAACCCGAAACTGAATCATACTTAATACACAATGGAAGATGGAAAAGAGCATAACCTGATACATAATGAAGACAGATTACACCAAATAAAACACATTCTTAACATGCAGAACCACAACTAAGATTCTAACAACGAATAACAACCGTAGCAACATGATTACACCGACATGCAAAAGCAAAGGGAACTAAGAAAAAAGTAAAAACTAATTGTGTCTGCACTTACAAGATTGCTGTGACAGACTCTCATTCACAACCAAATCAAAAGGGGAGAGAAGAATCAAAGATGAATTTTACCAGAATATCAAGTTTTCCAAACTTTGATTTGATAAAATCAGCGAGAGAAGCTACACTTGTTGCATCAGCCACATCCAGAAGATGAAACATCACAAGGTGAGATAGACCTGAGGCTTTTATTTTTTCCATTGCATGCAGACCCCTCTCTTCATTTCTTGCTGTGAGTACCACCTTGATCCCTGCTGAGGCTAATTGCTTAACTATCTCTAATCCGATTCCTTTGTTTGCTCCTGTCACAACTGCATACCTGATAAACTCAAACCCACAAAGGTTAAAAGGAATTCACAAAATGTAAGATTTGAGTTCAACAACAAAAGTGAAAATTGAAAGCTGAATAACAAAACTAAAAAATGCCAATGTTCTACCTTTCTTTTTCCTCTCCCATCTTTGGTTTCAACTTTCAACTCAGTTGTTGCAAACCTGTTGAGCCTGCTATCTTTTATAATGTGAAAATTTTGACAGTAATAAAGCCCCATCAGTTATTTCTGCAACTCTTATTAAATATGAGAAAGAAAAGGTCTGAATTTCCTTGTAATTTGTGTATGTTGTATTAATGATTCTCTTTTTGCGTAAAGATAGAAATACAGAAGTGAAAAAGAAAATTTCCAAATTCAGAACAGGGGAGCATGGTCTTCTTCAGCAGAGCTATACGTTTATTTTATTTTATTGTTATAAATGAATTATTGAGTAATGAACACACAAAATAGATCTAAGAACAATTAATACCAATCTTAGTTAAAAATAAAAATAAAACATTTTATGATTATTTGTTTGAACAGTTCTTTTGAGAAAAGAAATGCAGAAAAAGATTAGGAAAACTTCCAAATTTTGAAACCTGACTTCCAAATTTTGAAACCTGACTTTAAACCTGCAGAAAAAGATTAATACCAGTTTTTATAGTATTTCTTAGTGCAACCTCTCTTTTTTTTCTTTTTTTTCTTTTTTTACTTTTTCACTCATTCATGATTCATGAATTAGATAGAATAAATAAATAAAATCATATCAAAATGCTTATTTATACTAAATGCTCATCATTTCAGCTTTTATTTATACTAAAAGCATTTGGTTTTAATTCAATCAAAATAGAAATTTTACATTTGCACTAAATGCAAACTTTTAGTATATGAATTATCAAGATAAAATTTTAGTTTTGATTAGTAAACAACACAAAAGTATATATATATATATATATATATATATATATATATATATATATATATATATATATATATATTTTTTTTTTTTTTTTTTACACACACATTTTTTTTTTTAGTATTTGATTGATAAAATACAAAATGATAACCAATTCAAGAGAATATCCTAATAATAGAAGAGTATAGCTTTTTATGAATAAACATATATATATTTGTACACACAATTTTTGTCTTAATATTTGATTGAAAAAGTACAAATTGATAAGTAATTCAAGAGAATATCCTAAAAATAGAAGAGTATAGCTTTTGATGAATGAATTTAATGAATTAAAATTTTATGATTAAACATAATTGAATTAATGATTCTTATTTTTACGTAATAAGTACAATGAAATTAATTAAATAATTTTTTAATAAAAACTAAAAACAAATTATCTTATAAAGTTTTAACAATCAAAATACACAAGAAAAATTAAATCAAATATATCACAGTACTTAGATCTAAACTTTTAACAATATAACATATTTATTAAAAAATAATAAATAATAAATACGTAGGGCTGATTAAAAATCAAAATTACGGGTTAAGCCATTTATAATTTGAACATAATTTTATCTTTGATTACAAAACTCATGGTAACTTCCGGGAAATAATTTAGTCAATAAAAGAAATCAGGATTTTTCACATTTTTCCATTAACTTAATTAGTGATGTATTGATATTTCAAATTAAGTTATATATAATTACATATAATTTTTATTGATATCGATATTTGTTGATGAAATATTTAATTTATAAAATATTAATACTTAATTATATTTAACTTTATTAGTATTAATCAATAAATTATTTAATTTATAAAATAATAATATTTTTATGATAATAATAATTTATAATATTTTATGTTAATAATTTTAATATATATAATTTAAATTTAAATTCATAAAAAATAATTATATATTTGTTATATTGTTAATAATTAGTATACACTTTTTTAATATATATATATATATATATATATATATATATATATATAATTGTATTTTATTATTTTTAAAAATAAATATATGAGTGATATACGTATCCGTATATTATAAGTTAAAAGTAATTAAACAAATAGCTCATTTTTCTTGTAAACAAAATTTTCAAAATAAACAAAAATAAAGTGTCATGTCATATCCTTTTTAACTAACTTTAAGAAACAAATAAAAATAAATAAAACCAATATATGTAATTATAAGTGTCTTTAAGATGAACAAAATAAACTAACTTGTTCTGAATTTTTGAACTGTACTACTTTAATCCACACAAAACATTGATCTATTTTATATAAATATTAAATTGAACCATGCCTAAAAAGAGAAACTAAAATGTTTTTTTTTAATAGTCTAGTGCACTATCATGCTTGTTTAAATAAAAAGAAAAAGCTAACAAGGGAAAAGTGCAATTAGAGTGTTGTTTTTTAGAATAAAAAAGAAATAAATTATCATCAACTCATTATTTATCTCATTACCATAAAAAATAATTAGATAAAAACGGTTCTAAATATGTAAATGAAATCAAATTTATGACATGTTTTAAGCAATAGTTACAAAAATTAATTAAAGAAAAAGTTAAATATACTTTTAATTCTTAAATTAAATTTTAGTAAAATATTATCTTTAAAATTTTGGATCATTTTCGTATACCATCATTTAAAATGTGTAGATTTAATTATTTAATCAACTTTTGTTAAGTTTTTTTTATGTTTGAAATACATTTCATAATGAAATTTAATAAATAAACTTAATAAAATTTAGTTTAAATAATTAAATTTATATAATTTTAAAGTTTGAGAATTAAATTAGATTAAAATTTAAAAAATAAATTAATTTCAAAATTAAAAATATATTTAACTTTGAAAAGCAGATTTCTATATATGTGATGCAGATGCATAAGTAAAATAAGTCAGGCTAGTTAATGTATTTTATAGGATAATTTAGTTTTAAACAATTTGATAAAAATAAATAAACTAGTTCAGCTTTATTTACTCATATAACAATTTTGCATTTCATCTTGGTTTTAATTAAATACATTCCCAGTGTATAGTTTAGTTTAATCAATTTATTTTGCTCTTATGTATTGTTTCCAGTATGTTCATTCATCATTATTTGTAGTTTTTGACATGTTTTTCAATTTTTTATATAACCAATAATAACAATAACATACTAATGGGGAATCAGAAAAGCACAAACCAACATAAATTTTTTACACTAATTTCTGTTTACTATTTTTTAAAGGACTAGAAACACAATAATTTTGACAATTTTTTAAGGGCTTATAAACAGAGAAAACATATTTAGGTACTTAAATCTGAACTTTAGTTTATCATTCTTGTATTAGGCACAATGTTTTTTTTTTTTTCCTATAATGGGCTATGAATCTATGATGGCGCAATTGCTAAAGTAAAAAAAAAAAATGCACAAAAAAGGTTTTTGGCCCAAATGCTCCATTTCTAATTTGTATATTTGTTCCTGTACCAAATAAAAGAAATTCAGTTACCTTATTTTTGTTTTGGAATAAAATTTTTGAAATGTATAAAATTTATTTTTGAAAGTTCATTCAATAATAAAATTGGAAGAAATTCAAGAAGTTTATTTGACTATTCTAATTTTATTGTAGAAACCAGCTTTGAGGATCACATTCTTCCATTGAAAAATGAAGATACCTGTACCTCCATAAATCCTGCCCTGCACCCTTATATAAAGAAAAAATCATTTTTACTCAAAACTTTCAAAAATTGAAAAGTATTAAAAAAATTAATTTATATAATTTAAAAGTTTTTAATTTCAGAATTATACAATCTAATTTAAAAAAAAAATAGATAATGCAATTTGAACGTATTTTTTATTTTTAAAAATAACTTTTAAATTATAAAATCTTAGAAACAAAAACAATAAAAAAATGATATGAAAACTGTCGTGGAGGAAAAAAATGGGATTAAAAGGTATTTTCATTCTTCACTTCCATATTTTATTTTCTCAATTCATAATAGATATAATCTATTAATTAAAATACTCATGCATATAATTTAAATAAAAAAATATTTCTTTCAAAATATGCAAAGAATGGATTGTGTATTTTAGATTATAAAATAGTTTATCCAAAAATACACTCTAAAATTGTTATATTTATAAGTTTATAATTATTATTTTAATTGTGTTTCGTAGATTAAGTAATCTGGAACCAATCTATATTATGGAACAGATAATTCAAAATTATTTTCATATATATAATGTAATTCGACATATAATTCAGTATAATTTTTCATTAAGTAATCAAGAATATAATTATAGGTTACACAGAATATTTTAAATTATGTAGTTAAAAAATATTGTAGGTTACACAGTATAAAAATATTTTGGTGTCAAAATATTATTGTTTATTAAAAAAAATTATTTGTTTTAACAATGGTAAGTTAACCGGTTAACTATTATTATTATTATTATTATTATTATTATTATTATTATTATTGTTTATCCCTATATAAGGTTATTTTAGCTCATGATAATTTATTTAAAATATTACAATTTTAATTTAAACTTGAAAATAAAATAAAGAGTTTAAGTATGATTTTAGATTCTAAACTTTGACACAAAATTAAGATTTGTTGTCCAAAACTTTAAAATATTTTGGTTTTTAAATTTAAAAAATAAATGGATGTAGTGTTTTTAACCAAATTAATGTGTTAAACGCATTTTAAATTACCATTTGAATTTGTTCTTATATGGATGGAACCAAACGATCTCAAAAGCCTTCAGTCTTCTTTCTCTTTCCTCCTAACTCTCCTAATTCTGATCCACCTCCGGGAGTGGAGTACCTACAAATACTCCTACCCTCAAGTAATAGTCTGATTTTCTATATGCATTATATGAGTTCAAGATTAGATACCTTTTTAGTCATTGAATCGTCTCTTATATTACTTGGCATCACTCCCGACTTTATAACCTACAGGGCAATTTTCCTCCTTTCATTAAGCATTAAGAAATCTAATGAATATTGTAACTGCCTCGGACCTTAATGCAAGATAACATTTCTAAATTCCAATTGATGTTGGGCCTTTGAGTTCTTGAGCCTTTCTCACCTTTGTATCGCCAGTCCAGGATGTACCCGCCCTTTAGGCCGAGATGTGCCAGCAACCTCATTGGACCAGGGGGTGCACACTGTCCACAGTGGCTGAGAGGTACACAGACACTGGGCTGAGATGTACGCGGCCATCCACACCAAGTTGGGTCCATCCTCTTCTCTCCCTACCCTCCTTTGATAAACGCGCCTTAATTTGAACAACGTTCTCTCCGCTGTGCAGTTGGCCAAATACATCTCAACCCAGTGTCCTACTGTACTAATTCGTGGGACATACATGGACACCTTACACAGAATTGTTTACATAATTTGATATATTTTCGCTTCAATTTTGACCAAGGATCAAGATGTATCAAGTTTCGGATATGGTTAAATTCTTTAACCCTACTAAAATAAAACATATTAAAAGTAATCAACAATGAGTTGGTGGTAGAAAAGAAAAAAAAGCCATATGTGGATGTGACTAGGGATGTCAACGGGGCGGGTAGGGTACGGGTAGTAGTTCCTTCGTACCCTACCCGCTGGAAAAATATTTGCCCCGTACCCGTACCCATATCCGTCGGGTATCCGTTATGCGGGTACCCGTCTATTTTTTTCATATCCGCGGGTATCCACGGGTATCCACGGGTATTTACAAAAATATTTAAAAAAATAAATATTTAACCATAATTAGTGCTTAGATCAACAAGTCTCCTTTCTCCGATTGATTCTTGAAAAACAAACAAATAAAATATCACTACCAATTTATATTGTAGTTTATTTTTGAATAAAATATTAAAGAAATTACTAACTTCATCAATGTCCACCTCTTGCAACATTGTATAAAGTTTCATGTTGTCCAATTTTAATCTAGAAAAGCCTTAAAACATAAGAAGTTCAGTAAAAATTTCTAATAATCACTTAATTAAAATATCTAAGTAAAAGTGTTAATTTCATTACCTTCCATGTTGGTCCATAACCAGTCTTAGAGACATATCAATACCTCCACAATATATGGAAGTAATTTACTCATTTGTGGGGTAAGAATCTGACCACCATTATTGGATGAAGACTCATAATGTTGTTTACTAATATATATATATATATATATATATATATATATATATATATAAGGTAAAGTTTAGCGGATACGGGTATTCACGGGTACGGATACTATGATACCCGTACCCGCCCCGTTAACATGCGGGTATCAAAAATACCCATACCCGCGGGTAGCGGGTATCCATTTTTAATATCCATTTCCTACCCGTTGCGGGTTTTATCCGCGGATACCCGCGGGTACGGAATTTTTTGACATCCCTAGATGTGACCTTATTGATTAGACGATGAATCTTGACACTACTCCTCACTTTTTCTTAAAAGAAATTAACAAGTTAATTATGAATTATGATGTTCCAATCTATTTAGTAAGCTAAAGTGAATGGTTCAAACACTTCACTGTATGAATTTGGAAAAGATAAACAAATACGGATGTCTCAAATTTAAAATAAATGCCTGTAGTACTTAAATGTTAATTTTATTGCATACACAGTTTAGACTTTGTCAAGATACAAACAACACAAGTTTAATACAACATCATATAATGTGATTGAAACAGGTTCAACAATTGAGAAGCAAAAGCACTGGTTTTGTCCTCAAACCAGAAAATTACATCACTGGAAATCAAAAGGAAGCCACATCAGCTCTGTAATAGAAGAGACCAGATGGAGAGCCATTGGGAAGCAGTGCAAGCTTGACAGGACTAGCAGCACCTTCTTCCACTGTTAGAAAACCAGTGTTTGATGTTATATCTGTCTTCACATAACCAGGGCAAACACTGTTTATGCAGAATGATGGGTTTTTCTTTGCAAGGATTCTTGTGTATCCATTCATAGCAGCTTTTGACACAATATAGGCACCCATATACCTAGGCCACCCTTTACTCTCTAATGAACCTTCTTTGAAATCACTTAGAAACTTCTTCACTATTTCATCTATTTTCTCTTCTGTGAGGTTATCAGCATCACTCAACACTCCTCTTGCCCATGATTCCTTAGGGAAGTTCTGAATTTTACATGATTAAACAAAAAGACCTTAAGAAAGTTTGTATAATGTTTTTGTTTAGTATGTACTCTTTCCAGTCAGATTTCATGCAAAACCAATAAGAATTTATAGACACAAGAAGTTATTGCCTACCTGTAATTTCCCCTTAGAGGAGGACACATTCACAATTGTTGGTGAATGAGATAATTGGAGGAGGGGCATGAGTGATTCTACAGTTATTTTAGTGCCATAGTAATTTATTTGCAAGCATTCTTCTGCTAACTCATATGTTTGAGTCATTGCCTTTGCTCCATCTTCTTCTGATACAGCCTACAGAATATTGACAACACTCTATCAACAGAGTCTTTCAAACCTCTAATAATGTCCTCTCATCAAAATAAAACAATCACAACCTTTCTAACACCTACATTCTCATGTTCTATCACTTTAACATTGCAAAAAGGGAAAACTCCAACATTCTGAATACTATCAAGATAAGCCTAACATTGTTGAAATGCCTAAGCTCCAACCAGAATTGATAAAAGTTTTCACTGTGTTATCAAGTTAAGAATAAGCTGTTTATGAAAAAAATAATAATGTAGTTCAGAGATCTTGAACAGTATATAAAGTCTTTCTGGGCAAGTGTGCAGCTTTCAACATCCATTAACTAGCATCTGTAAAAGGCCTAGATACTCACCCCAGGGTTGAGGAGAACTGAAGGCAATAAATCAACGTCTTTGGTTATTGCTCCACCAATCCCTGCATTGTTAACCTGCATTGTACAATTTTCCTTAACGAAATATGCAAACATCTAAAATCACAGGTTATGAGATTCCCTTTGAAGCAATCAAGAAAATTTATCAGTACTCGATGACTAGATATGAAAGAAATCCTTCAAGTTGGTAACACGAAACTGAATCTTACTTAATACACAATTTGGAGATGAAAAAGAGCATAACCTGATACATAATGAAGACAGTTTACACCAAATAAAGAGCAAAATAAAAAAACATCTCGCACATTCTTAACATGCAGAATCAGAAGTAACATTCTAACAATGAATAACAGACGTAGCAACATGATTACACCGACATGCAAGCAAAGGGAACTGAGAAAAAAAATGTAAAAATTGATGTTCAGCATCATACAAAAAGAAAACTAAGTGTGTCTGCACTTACAAGATTGCTGTGACAGACTTTCATTCACAACCAAATCAATAGGGGAGAGAAGAATCAAAGATGAATTTTACCAGAATATCAAGTTTTGCAAACTTTGATTTGATAAAATCTGCGAGAGAAGCTACACTGGTTGCATCAGCCACATCCAGCTGATGAAACATCACAAGGTGAGACAGAGCTGAGGCTTTTATTTTTTCCATTGCATGCAGACCCCTCTCTTCATTTCTTGCTGTAAGCACCACCTTGATCCCTGCTGAGGCTAATTGCTTAACTATCTCTAATCCAATTCCTTTGTTTGCTCCTGTCACAACTGCATACCTGATAAACTCAAACCCACCAAGGTCAAAAGGAATTCACAAAAATGTAAGATTTGAGTTCAACAACAAAATTGATAGTTGAAAGTTGAATAGAAAAACTAAAAAATGCCGATGTTCTACCTTTCTGTTGCCTCTCCCATCTTCAGTTTCAATCCAACTTTCAAGTCAGTTCTTGTAACCTGTTGAGCCTGTTAATGTCTTATTCTCTTGTAATGAGAAAATTTTAACAGTAATAATGCCCCATCAGCTATGTCTGCAACTAAAAGACTAATGCTGAATTTCCTTGTAATTTGTGTATCTTGTATTAATGATTCTCTTTTTGTGTAAAGATAAAAGTACAACAGAACAGAAGGTTGTGAAAAAGAAAAATTCCAAATTCAGAACAGAGGACATGGTCTTCGTCAGCAGGGTTATATGTTTATTTTCAAATTAAGGGAGCAGAATCTTATGATAATTAGGGTTTGGCCTGGTTGAACTCAATTTCCAAAGTTAAGAGGTAATATTGGACAAAAATGACTCTGAAGATGAGTATATCGTTAGCTAGAGGACTTTAGATATGATAAATAAATAAAATCATATTAAAATTTGGATATATTTAGTAGAGTTTTTGCTGGATTTTTTGGTTTATTAAATATTTAAAAATTTTATATTTTTTAATTGACTTTTTACTATTTGATTTATTTTGTTAATTGAATGATGTGGTGGTTATCTTATTCTCACCATCTTGTTTGTTTGTTTTTATATATATTAAGAAATGTCATATTTTGTCACTATTACAAAAAATGATTTTGCGAAGTAATAAATAACTTTTATTATTCTTATTAAAAATATGTTGAATATGGAAACTCTTATACTTCATAGGGACTTCTATGTCATCACTCATAAGGATTCCTATCATTATGGTATGATGGAATCATTCTGATCATCAAAAAGTTTTTATTGAAAATGATAAAAAGATTTTGTCATCTTATATTAAATACAAATATCATACTGTATTAACATATTTGAGTAGAAATAGGCAAGATGATGAGCCAAATAATAGTCACAACACCCTATAAAAAAATTTAATTAAAAAATATAAAATTTTGACTACTCATCCCCTTAATATTTTTTAATAAACTCAATTAAAAATATTTATGTTTATGAAAAAAAAATTAATTAAATTAAATCTTATAAATATTATATTCTTGACATGTTTTTGAATTCCACGCATGCACCTCAAAGTAAACGAAGAAATATGTTATTCATAATTCAAATTATAAAATCTATATAAGCATTTCGTTTTAATTCAATCAAAATAGAAATTTTACATTTGCACTAAAGGCAAAACTTTTATTATATGAATTGTATATATAAAATTTTAGTTTTAATTAGAAAACAACACAAAAAAAGTATATATATATATATATATATATATATATATATATATATATAATTTTTTTTTTTTGACAAAGTACAAATTGATAACCAATTCAGGATAATCGTTACTCTAAAAATAGAAGAGTCGTGCTTTTGATGAATGAATGTAATGATTTAAAATTTTGATTCAACATAAAATTTATACATCAATTTCCATACCTTTCGATTACATTTCCAAAAAATGTTGAAGCAAAATGCATTGAAAAAAAAAAGTAGATTATGTGTGAAAGGCAAAGAGGGAAGTCGTACAAATCATGAAACAAAACAATTTGTTGCTCAATATCTCTCACAAAAAAGAAACAGATATCTTACAAAAATGGAGAAAACAGTGGTCCTCACATAACCATTCTTGAAAGTCATCTTATCTTGAAACTAAAAAAACTGAGCCATAGATATAACAGAAGTTTAACAGAGAAGTTGGAAGAATATGATGCATGTGGAAGAAGAAGAAGAAGAGAAAAACCTACCTTCTTCCAATCTTAGAACCTTTTCTTCACCCTTTTCTCTTCTCTTTTCTTTCAATATATTCTCTGTGCCTTCTTTTCTTTTATACCACAAAATCAAACCAACTTTTCTGCTTTTACTTCTGAAAGGTATAGCCTACCCTACCATTAACATATACTAGTCAGAATGGTGTCCAAAACAAATTTCGCATTTAAACCACTGCTTTTAATTAATAACTTTCAATTTTGTATAAAAATTATAAAAAAGTCTAAATTTATATATATTTCTACCTTAAATAAAATTATATATTTCTAACTTAGACATAAAGAAATTTACAATAATATATTTGACCTATAATAAGTTCAAGTATATTTTAAGATAGTGAAATTTAAGTTTAATATAATTTTATAAAACTTTTTTGGTAATGTGATAATTACATTTACTTATTGTGAAGACATAGAAATTAGGATGTTAAGATGCAGAAGGTTTATTAAAAACTCATTTGAATATTTTACTAATAGAAGGCTAAACTATAGGAGTCCAAAATCAAGATAAGGCAAGCTAGTATTTTGTGTAAAATTGTCTTGTTCTGTGATGTGAATTATGTGGTTCTTTACAAATTGTATTGTTAAGCTTATTAGGTCTCAGAATTGTTTTTAATTTGGGACTGATCAATATATGGATGCAATGAATGATAAATTGTTTTAATTGGTTGAGATTTTTATAAATTTTGTGTACCATGATTTCTCTATGTTGTGAAACTCAAAGGGTTTTGTCTAAATGGTATGACTTGAATTAGAAATTCATATTTTAATATAAAAAGTGTGGAAGTATTTAGACAAATCAATTTGAGCATCCTAAGGTAGAAAAATCCAAATGGGTATGAATGTGCTGATGCAGCGCTGCACACACCACCAATATCGTTATATACTAGTTCGAAAATCCCAAGTTAGAGACCTCTAGGAGGTAGCGTTGGGCGCCCCGTGAGCTTCCAAATTTAATTTATTCTTTATATTTGTTATTTTTTTTCAATTCATTCTCAATTTTTTTTTTAAAAGTTGAACAATATTATTCAAATTAAGATCAAATTTAATTTTTATATAAATATTATACAATTTGTATTAAAATATTTCTAATTTAGGGCTAGGGTTGGTTTAAAATTAGAATGAAAATTTTGAAAGTGAAAACTAACACTTGGTTTAAAATTTCAAGAGTTTAAAAATCACATAAACTATTTAATACTTTATGTGATTCTTAGGTTAAAAATCAATTAAATAGTCTAACTTAAAAATTAGTTTAGCATTTATATAAAAATTAAATTTGTTATAAACTTGGGAAGGGAAAAAATTGCTCAATTAAAAAATATGGGACCGAATTGAATAAAAATAATGAATATAAGGACTAAATTGAATATAAGATACTAACACTAACTCATGTCATTGAATCTGACATGTGGCAGTCGTGGCACTACTACTACCATGTGACATGATGATACCTTAACACATGAATATTTTATTTTTAAATTAAGAAAAAAAAAAAAAAACATAAACTGGATATGTGACATACACGGATTGTCATTAGTTATTTAGACAGTGTTAACAAAAAAAAGACTAAATTGAACAAAGTTGACAAAAATGAGAAGCTTATTGAACAAAAATGAAAAGGATTAAATTCACAAAACAGAATGAAAATAAAGACTAAATTAGTATTTTAACCAAGAAAGAAAGAGAAGTTTGAAGGATAATGTCAAATAAATGTTTAAAAAAAATTAGATATCAAAATATCATTTGTTCAAAAAGAAAAAAATTCATATATTTTATCTAGGGTTAATTATGTTTTTCGTCCCCCAACTATCTGTGTTTTTTGGTTTTAGTTCTCATCTAAAGGTTGATCCATTTCAGTCCCTGACCTTTTATAATGTATGGAATTGGTCTCCGATTTTAAATTCTGTTAGCATGAATTGACATCTGACTAAAACAAACAAATACCGATAGTTGGGGGACAAAAAATATAATTAACCCTTTTATCTATGATATCCAATAAACTATTTTGTTTGTTACGTCCATGTATAAGATTATTTCAACTTATGATAATTTGAACTCAAAAATAAAATAAAAGATATTAAAAGTAATCGAGAATTAATTGGAGTTGGTGGAAGAAGAAAGTCATATGTGGATGTAACATTATTGATTAGAAGATGAAATCTTCAAGCAACTCCCTACTTTTTCTTTAAAGAAATTAATAAGCTTATTATGAATTATGATGTTCAAATCTATTTGCTACGCTCAAGTGAATGGTTCAAACACTTCACTGTATGAATTTGGATAGATAAACAAATATGGATGTCTCAAATTTAAAATAAATGCCTGTAATACTTAAATATTAATTTTATTTCATACACAGTTCAGACTTTGTTGAGATACAAACAACACAAGTTTAAAACAACACATGATATAATGTGCTCTAAAATAGGTTCACTGTAGAATAGTAATTGACAACATGACAATGACATTATCCAAATACAACATCATATAATATGCTTGAAACAGGTTCAACAATTGAGAAGTAAAAGCACTGGTTTTGTCCTCAAACCAGAAAACTGCATCATTGGAAATCAAAAGGAAGCCACATCAGTTCTGAAATAGAAGAGACCAGATGGAGAACCATTGGGAAGCAGTGCAAGCCTGACAGGACTAGCAGCACCTTCTTCCACTGTTAGAAAACCAGTGTTTGATGTTATATCTGTCTTCACATAACCAGGACAAACACTGTTTATGCACAATGATGGGTTTTTCTTTGCAAGGATTCTTGTGTACCCATTCATAGCAGCTTTCGACACAATATAGGCTCCTAGATACCTTGGCCACCCTTTACTCTCTAATGAACCTTCTTTGAAATCACTCAGGAACTTCTTCACTATTTCATCTATTTTCTCTTCAGTCAGGTTATCAGCATCACTCAACACTCCTCTTGCCCATGATTCCTTAGGGAAACTCTGAATTTGACATGATTAAACAACAAGACCTTAAGAAAATTAAAACGAGATGCAATAATAAACTAATATCTGTTATAGGAAAGTTTTGAATAAACTCAAGGTTACATTGCATAACATATGGATTGGCTATTCATTAAGTATTCAGAAGAGATGAAGTTATTGGCACAATCAATTGCTGTTTATCCAGAAAAATAAGAAAAGAATTTATTGGCACAAGAAGTTGGTGCCTACCTCTAACTGCCCAAGAAAGGACGATACATTCACAATTGTTGGTGAATCGGATAATTGGAGGAGGGGCATGAGTGATTCTACAGTTATTTTAGTGCCATAGTAATTTATTTGCAGGCATTCTTCACCTAACTCATATGTTTGAGTCAATGTCTTTGTTCCTTCCTCATCTGGTACCACCTAAAATAATGGCAACTTAATCACTATTAGTCCTTCCTACATTCAAAAGATTTATTGAGCCTTCTGGAAATAACTAGCAAAATAGCCTAATCATTAATTAACCTTGCAAAATAAGAACCACTTCCAAAAACCATATATAATTCCTTAACTTTGTGTTGGGCTTAACAACAAATGCAAGTTCATGATATGATATGAGAATTTCGCAAGCCTTTATAAACTCTTCTTTTACCATTTCAATAGTTGACATGGGATGGGATGTAGAATTTCAAATGGTCATGAAAAGTTGCAAACTTTAGGTCCCTTTTAGACAACTTTCCATATCCATTAATTAGATTTCACAACACGATTAGAGTCTTACCCCACGATTCAGGATTAGTGTACTTATTAAATCACTGTCTTCGATTACAATTCCGCTAATTCCTGCATTGTTAACCTGCATGGAACAACATTTCATACTGAAACATGCTAACACAAAATTTACTGGATGTGAAAAACCGATTCCCTTCAAACCATTAAAAAAAGATTATCCTAACTATGAGTAGATGTAAAAGGAATCTGTCAAATGGATTCAATGGCAACGGAAGCTCACTTAATACCAAATATTACAAAAATAGAAGGAGCATAATCATCCCTTTACCAAATGAAGAAAAGTAAAATAAAGGAGATATATAAAATGCTCAATCTCTTTTTATCCCCATGTGGTTGGTTCCAGTATCGTAAAACTATAGTGGGTGGATGAGATCATCATGGATATTTAGAAAGAGGAATGATAACTAAGATAAATAACTAAGATAAAAAGAAACATTCAAAACTCTTAAACAAATGGACTTTAATAATTCAACAAGACTATAAGTTGATATATATATATATATATATATATATATATATATATATATATATATATTTTTTTGGATCTCCGACATTATCTTTATTATTGATGGGTTGTTTGATATGATGAATGATAAGATAGAGAGAAGAAACATCAAATTTTTTTAAGATGTACTTTAGATATCTTTAATACCGTAATAAGAAGTAAACATAATAAAATAACTCCATCTTAATAACTCAATCTTAGAATATCAACTTCAACTTGTAATATAAGATTTGTATTTTTGTAAATTTTTCTTATTTCTAGTCAAGGTAGAATCTCTAATAAAAAAGTCTAACAACTTAGCTAATAACAAGAATCATTTATTCATACTCACATAATTAACATTCTAAAATTGAATAACTAATGGTAAGGGTGAACAAAAAATCCAATTTTCATGATCCAATCCATTTTTTCTCTTATCCAATCCATTTAATATCCATTTTATTAAAAATCCAATCCATTTAAAATCTATTTTATTGGATTTTGATTTCAATATGATCTACATTTTATATATTTTATGGATTGGATATCCATTCTCTAAATCTAGATTTTCGAAATGGATAATTCAAAATATTCAATCCAAATTTTCAATTTATATTTTTGGTTAGGTTAGGCTAAAGATCGAGACGGACTAGCCCAAATTTAGTCGTATTTGACTGAGTTGGCGTGACCTTATACGAAATTTTGCCGAATTCGACCGAATTTAGTCAAGTCAGTCCCGATCGAAATTTGTCCCAGCCGGTCATGGACAAAATTTGGAAGTATTCGGTCGAGTTGATCTCGACCCAAATTTGACTACATTGGGCTGACTCGAACCAGAAAAAATTTGACCGTATTCGGTCGAGTCGGCCTTGGCCCAAATTTGGCCGTATTCGACTAAGACGGCCTAGGATGAAATTTGGCCGTATTCAAATGAGCCGGTCACGATCAACATTTGGTCGTATTCAACCGGGTCGTCCACGACCAAAATTCGTCTGAATTCAGTCGAGTCAGCTCCGGTCAGAATTCGGTCGTGTTGGCCTCGACCGAAATTTGGCTGAGTTGGTCTCGACCTAAATTTGGCTGAGTTGGTCTCGACCTAAATTTGGCCGAATTCAGTTGAGTTGGCCATGACCAAAATTTGATCGAGTCGGCCCTAGCCCAAATTTAGTGTATTCTGTCGAGTAAGTCCCAAACAAAAGTTGGCTGTATTTAGCTGATTCTGACGTGATCGAAAATTGGCCATATTCAACCAAGTTGGTCCCGACTAACGAATTTAGTGGATTCAACCCTGATCGAAATTTGACTGATCAAGCCCTGACCCAAATGTGGCCATATTTGGCCAAGTAGGCTCTGGCCAAAATTTGGTCGTATTAGGAAAAATCGGCCTTGGCCGAAATTCAGCATAATCCAGTCAAGTCGATCTCTACTGAAATTTTGCCAAGTCGGCCTTGACCCAAATTTGGTCATGTTGTCCCCGATTGAAATTCGTTCAAATTCGGTCGAGTCGACCACAGCCAAAATTTGGCCGAATTTGACCAAGTCGGGCTCGACAAAAATTCGGTCGGCCCCGATCGAACGTCAGTCGAATCCGTTCCATGCTGAAATTTGGCCTCGTTGGCCCCGAAAATAAATCTGTCAAATTCTATGGTGTCGGTTTTATGGACAAAAGTTTTAGAAAATTCAATTTTAATTTATTTTATGAAAAATGAATTCTGGATTTTGAACTTGATCCAAGTATTTGGATCTGGATTTAAACTTGATCCAAATATTTGGATCTGGATTTTAAAAAAATTCATTCTACTTTTTCCCAAAAATTGGATTTGAATCGAAAATCTAATCCAATTTTTTTTGTTCCAAAATAGATACGGATTAAATCATTAAAAATTCAATCCATGATTACTCCACACGGTAGCCAGCAGGATGAGCACACCAAAGCAACAATCTTTCACTTTTAACAGAAGCTTAAGCATGGAGGATTTCTGTGACAAACTTTAACTTAGAACAAAAGAAAGAGAGAAGCATCAGAGTCTGACTTTACCAGAATATCAAGTTTACCAAATTTGGATTTGATAAAATGTGCGAGAGAAGCTACACTAGCAGCATCAGCAACATCTAACTGATGAAACAGCACAAGATGAGAAAGACCTGAGGCTTTGAGTGTTTGCAATGCTTGAAGACCCCTCTCTTCATTCCTTGCAGTGAGCACCACCTTTATTCCTTTTGAAGCTAACTGCTTAACTATCTCTAATCCAATTCCTTTGTTTGCACCTGTCACAACTGCATACCTGATAAACTCAACCCAACAGAGTTTAAAAGGAATACACAAAAATGTAAGATTTGAGTTCAACAACAAAATTGAAAATCGAAAGGTGAATAAGAAAACTAAATAATGCCAATGTTCTACCTTTCTGTTGCCTCTCCCATCTTCAGTTTCAACTTTCAACTCAGTTCTTGCAAACCTGTTGTGCCTGTTAATGTCATATTCTTTTATAGTAAGAAAATTTTAGCAGTAATAATGCCCCATGAGGTATGTCTGCAACTCTTGTTAAATATGAAAAAGACAAATGCTGCAATTCCTTGTAATTTGTGTATCCTTGTATTAACGATTCTCTTTTTATGTAAAGATGAAAATACAGAACAAAAGGTTGTGAAAAAGAGAAATTCCAAATTCAGAACAGAGGACATGGTCTTTTTCGGCAGAGTTGTATGTTTATCTATTTTTTATTATTATAAATGAATGAATAAGTAATGAACACACAAAATAGATCTAAGAACAATTAATACCAATTTTACTTAAAAATAAAAACAAAGAAATAGAAAGAGATAGTCTATGATTAAAGTTTTCTTTTTGAGATAGAGAAAAGTGATGGCACTAAACAGAAAAGAAATGCAGCAAAAGATTGAGAAAAACTACCAAATTTTGATTACTGACTTTCTACTCTAATAAAATGATTGCCAGTTTTTATAGTATTTCTTAGTGCAACGTGCTTGATTTGGCATACCAAATTTGAAATTAGAGAGCAGAATGTTATGATGATTAGGGTTTGGAGTGGTTGAACTCAATTTTCAAAGTATGTCGGTATGTCCTCTTTTTCTTGACGTTTTCAATCATTCATGATGCATGAATTAGATAGAATAAATAAGTAATCATATCAAAATGCTTATTTATACTAAATGCTCACCTTCTCAGTCAAACAATGTGTTCTTTATTAAATAAGTTATTTGTCTAACCTTTTCTCATGTGAAATGTGTTTTTAATTTTTCAATATAGGTCGACAGTCCGCAGTAAGAAACTCCATTCCAATCCTCGTTAAATTACTACCTTAAAGATAAGACGGTATATAATTTTTTAAATATACAAGATATCATGTGAGTAGACAGTAATATTATAATATTATTAAATTAATATATAAAATAAATTTATATTTATTAAGAATAAATAGAGAAAAAAATGATTGATGAATGAAAAAAAAAATTATTTAGATAGTTTTATAGAAAATATATAAAACTAATGAAATAATTATATTATAAATAATAAAATAAAAATAAATAATTATGGATATAAAAGAGGATATCTTTATTACATATAGTTATAGATGAATATGTTTGAATTATAATAAATTTGATACTTTTAGTATAGTTTTTACCAAATTTTTTGGTTTATTAAGTATATAAATCTTTTATATTTTTTAATTGAGTTTTTACGCTTTGATTTATTAAATGACCGAAACAATGTCTCTCCTTATGGATGGATAGAATATTTTGGTTATCCAATAAATTCTTCAGACTTAAATATTTTTTTGGTGAAAATCGAAATTTGCACCTCTTCAAAATTTTAACGAATTTTAGTTTTTAAAAAATATGTAAATTTAGTTATTTTAACTACATTTTGTTAAATTTATTTGACGTTTCAAATACATTTTTGTTTCAAAGTTAGTTGAGAAATGTGATTAAACCGTTAAAATAAATTATCAAAATTTAATTAAAATAACTAAATCCACACATTTATAAAGATAAGGACTAAATTGATTCGAAACGTATTAATATTTTAAATCTATTCCCTACCAGATGATGTTCCTTTGACTCATTCTATTTTATATTGAACTATTGTTGGGAGTCTGGTTTATCTTACTATGACTCGTCCAAACATTGCTTATGTTATTAGTCAGCTTGTTTCAGCTTCAACAATAGTTCATTGGATTGTTATTCTTTGTATTCTTAGATATCTTCGGGACACTCAATTTTACTTTTTTTTGCTTTCTTCTATGTCGTCTTTAGACTTGCGTGTCTATTGTTATATAGATTGGAATGATAATCCTAATGATCGAAAATCCATTACTGTGTGGTGTATTTTTCTTTGGTTCTCATGAAATTTTATTTGGTATTCTAATTTAAAATATATATAATTATAATATAATTTATTTCTAAATATTTGATATTAAAGAAATAACACTCATTCTAATATTGAATATTTAATAATATTATGTTTCCTTTATCGTAGTTTTCTATTATTTAATAAAAATTAATTAATTGATATTGAAATAGTAAGAAAGTATGTATAAGTACGGGTACGAGTATATAACCATTACCATGTGGAGATGAAACAAAAATTTGATACCAGTTGAGTTTTTATATGGGTATATAGATGAATTTTTTCTCTGAAAATGAATATGGGTAGCAAAACCTGTTTCCGCCCCACGGTGTCTCGTTCCCACCCCTACATATAACATAGAAGTTTAATAGAGAATGTAGAAGAGTATGAATGCATGTGAATGAATAGATATTTTATGTGAACAAATATTTTTCATAAAATATTATTTACGGTGAAATGATATATTTGCATTTATAATTAAAAATAATCTAGTTTTATTCTTCAAATATTCAAAAATATTTTGATTCCAAAAATTTAAAATAAATACTGTAATACTTAAATATTGATTTTATTGCATAGACACTTTGATGGACCTGCGTGTACACACAAAAATCTACAAATGCATCGTTTGATCTTGTTAAAATTATTAGCAAATATATGGAAAAAAATTATTTTGCTCCCTCCATCTTATATACTTTTATATATTTGTTCTCCTAGTTTTGCCTCCTCTAATTCTTTAATTGGAGTGAGATCCAATTAATTCTAATTGCCACAATCGATTTAGGTTCAAACACTCCACACTATTGCAAAATAAGCTTTTTATATCTACATTATTATACCTGTTCAAATCTACCATGTATAAAAGAAGAGGCAGATAACAATTTTGTAAATAATGTGAGATCTTCTATGCCGATTCTACTTTCAACCGATATAGGAATTAATGTGGTGACATTTTTGTAATATTGGAGCAGACTTTTTATACTGATTATAGCTAGAATTGGTAAAAATTTCATATATATATATATATATATATATATATATATATATATTCTTTTTTTGTTTTGAAAGAGATATTACACTTGTTGGACCTTGTAACCGACATAGTATGTTTCCCATTTCTTTCCTTCAATCCCTAACACGATTCTTTTGTCTCCAACACAGTTTTTAATTGCGTCGATGCTCCCACTTCCCAAGTTTGCGAAGTCGTCGTTCCCAACAATCATTGTCACTGTGCGAAGTCGCCTACGAAGTCGTCGTCAGCGTCACGCGTCGTTTCTGTGCTCTTCGTCTGCTAGCATCACTATAGCATGGTGTTATCGTCGTTGTCGAAATCACTTGGTCTCCTAGTCTCTGTTGCCCTCATCGTCCATCTCTTATGAGCTTTCTACAGTCATTGTCACCGTGCGAAGTCGCCTACGAAGTCGTCATCACCGTCGCGCGTCGTTTCCGTGCTCTTCGTATGCTAGCATCATTGTCGCATGGTGTTATCGTCGTTGTCGAAATCACTTGGTCTCCTAGTCTTTGTCGCCCTCACCGTCCATCTCTTATGAGCTTTCTGCATTTGAAAGGGTCAACATTTGAACCCTAACCACACATTACTATGGTTTCGTTGAATGAGTGAAATTGGTAGATTTGGTTCCTTTGCAGGAGTTAGGAGTGTGATTGAAGCTAGAGTGAAAATGGCCAAGGATTATCTCAGTTTTTGGTTGTCTTTATTCCTATTATAAGTTGCTAAATTGTTCAATTTCTACTAAAATTTGTTGCGAAATTTCACAATTCTCGTGCAATATGTATAACAGATTGGAGTACAAGAAAAGGAAGATGTGAATGAATCATTACCACAGCCGATAATTCTAGAACGACTTGGTCCAATGGCAGTGACTATCATTTTGCAACCTATACAATTAGAAATGCCTCCCCAAGCCATAAACAAGACCTTCAACACCCTTTTTTTATATGTCAAAAGGATATTTTTGAAGTTCTCTTTGGCACAAATATGTTATGTATATCAGTAATACAACTTTGGTTGTTGTAAGTAAACCTTTATTACTTTTATGAAGTTTGTATATAATCAATATGTTATTCTAATATTATTTATTTTCAATGTTTAAGATATTTACATTGTAGATGCACTGAGAGGAAGAATGATCACATATATGGATTTATTGACCTTATTGCCATTCAAGGCGTTGGGAATAAAGGTGAAGAGGTTCAAAAGTACCTATTAGAAGCATTTGATGTGGGGAAAAAAGAAGTGTACTTAGCGCCTTATTTGCAGCAGTAAGTATATACTTTATACATTAAATTATATTTATGTAAAACTTAATTGTATAATAATGGTATTTGAATCTGCAGGGGTCATTGCAGTTGCTAGTAATTCTTCCTCATAAGTCTCTTGTGGTTCTCTTGCGTTCATTACACAAGAAGACTAAAACTTTGAAAATTAAAAGTACATTACAAGTGTAAGTTTTTTTTATTAACTTATTTTTGTGTTATATAATTTAATTTACTAAGTTCCATACGAGGCATAATTTCAATTTACATTAACTTTTATAGAGTGGTCGAGATTCATTACAGGTTGCAGGGACAACAAATCGCTTCTAGAAAGAAGTTGAAGTTCATTGCTCCAACTGTAAGTAGTTAATCTTGAAATTATTGAAATGCAATTATCTAATTTATGATATTATATAAATTTAACTTGTAGTGCTCACGTCAACCAGGGAGCTATGAGTGTGGATTTTATATCATGAGGCACATGTCTAAAATTATATCCGCAAATATTGTTGACTCATGGGATATGGTAATATGTACAATTTATAAATCACATCTTAAGTATTTATCACTAAAAGATTGTTAACTCAAAATGTTCATAGTGTAGATTTTCAGTGACATGTCTACAATGGATCAAGGAGTCTTGAAGGAAGTTCGTGAACAGTGGACTTCGTTTCTTTTAACTGTTTATAGAAGATGATATTAGGTATACTATGAGTTTTCATGTGAATCTTAGATGTTTAGTCATTCGGTTTTGAATTGTATTATATTTCATATAAACATTAGATTGTATTTCATGTAAATATTTGATTGAATGAAATTTGTTGTCTGGATGTTCTATGTGATTTTACATACAGATTTTGTATGTGGTATGAAGAATAAACGAATTGTTCAAAAAAATATCAATTTTTATACCGGTTATGGTCACAATAAAAGGAAGATTTTTTTATATCGATTGGAATTATAACCAGTATAATAAGTCATTTTTTCTTACACAATTTTCCCTTCCCTAGTACATCTTTAATACCAGTTTTAAAAATGATACAGAAACAAGCTTTTTCCTATACCAATTCCAGAACCAGTATAAAAAATTCTTTTTTAACCGATATAAAAAAATCTATTTTACACTATGCCGCACAAAGTTTACACATTGTTAAGATTCAAACATCATATATAAAATATGCAACTTTCCATATCTATAAGTTAGATTTCAGAACACGCTTATGTTCTTACCCCACGATTCACGATGACTGTGGTGATTAAATCTCTGTCTTCAATTACAACTCCACCAATTCCCGCATTGTTAACCTGCATAGAACAACATTTCGTACTGAAACATGCTAACACAAAAAATTACCATGGAGGATTTCTGTGACAAACTTTAACTTAGAACAAAAGAAAGATAGAAGCATCAAAGTCTGACTTTACCAGAATATCAAGTTTACCAAAGTTGGATTTGATAAAATGTGCGAGAGAAGCTACACTTGCTGCATCAGCCACATCTAACTGATGAAACAGCACAAGATGAGAGAGACCTGAGGCTTCCCCCATCTTCAGTTTCAACTCTGAATTGTGATCTGCACCTTATTACAAACCTGTTATGGCTACCATGTTATGCATATCTTTGAGCTCTAAATATGAACACAGACAAATTATGGCTTCCCATACATCACACAAATAAAAAATAATTACTGAAAAAGTTACAGTGCATAGGTTTGGTCAAAGTCACTATGCAACTTAAAATATATTTGCTTAAGTTCAAATTTTTTATTATTTTTTATGTTAAATTCAATCCAGTTAATCTATTGATTGAATTGGATTAGATAGGATAAATTGAATCAAGGTTTTGAATTTTTTTTGAAATTATAATTTTCAAGTATCAATTTAATTAAAAAAAATGACATCTTTTTTATCAAATTATATCACTACTTTTAAGTAAGTTAATAAATTAAATTATAATAAATTTATCTAAATTAATTCAAGATATAATAAAAATAACACAAGTAAAAACTAGATTTATGTTTATTAAAAAATGTGTTTTGCTTAATTCATTCTTATAAAATTTATTTGTAAGCTGATCACAACTATACATTATATTTTGATATTGTATTCAATCATTATGAGATCTCGAACATACACTATTAAGACATTATACATAAGGTAAAGGACACAAAATATATATAGTGCCTCAACCGCTCATAAAATAATACAATAGATCTGGTTAAGATAAACACGAAACATATAGAATAAATTAAAAAATTAAGTATTCACCGAACTTGAGATGGATCCAGTGGATTTGAACTAAAGTGAATCGGCACGTGAATATATGTTTCTGACATTTCGTATGAAAAGTCAAAATCCTATCTTTCCTTCAAGTGCATACGTCACAATTAAAACTTTATTTTATTATTTTATAGTTTTCACATCTGGAATTAGTCGACATGAATTCTAAAATATAAATAATTTAAATTTTCTATCAAATTTTTCTATATTGTTATTTTAACGTGTTTTCAAAATATATAATAAACACTTATTTTTATATTTTAAAATATATTAAAAATAATTTTAATATCTCAACATCATATATTTTGAACAGAAAGAACTAAAATATACATTCTCACTGTCCATATTCCCACTACAATTATGGTCCTTGTCGATATATTAAGTCATATACCTAGTTGCAGCCATGTTGTTGTTACCTTCCCACGTCGATATATATATATATATATATATATATATATATGTTAAAATGGGTTAGAATCTGTTTCAGTTCACAACAGGTTTGGGTTAGATTAGGTTGAAATTTTTTAGAAATTTCAATATGGATATATTTTTAATCTGGCTCATTAAGAACCTGACTCATCCAGATTAAACCTGTGGTGAGCCGGGTTAGTTCACCAACCCGCAAATAAATGGTCACACAAGTTTTTTTTTTGGTTAAGTTGGATTTTGCATTAAGGTCATGTTAGGTTATTTTTTTTAGCGAACACATAAATAATTTGTAGTTTTTTTAATTTGGTTTGTATTTGGATTATATTAAAGTTTATTTAAATTTTAATTAGAATTATAATTTAGTTTTGACTGAAAAAAATAAAAAAATTATATTTTTTTTAATTAAGTGAACCCGTGATGGGCCGGGTCGGGTTCAAATTTTTTTGATTCACTAATAAGTGAGTCGAATTAGATTGACTAACCCGTGGTGAGTCGAATCGGGTCGAGTCAGATTACCCGTTTTGACAGATGCAAGTATGAACAAAGGCGGAAGATGGTTATGACAGAAGGGAGCCACGGCTCCCCCCAACCATTTTTTTTTACTTTTTTCTATTTATTTAGAAAATAATATTTATATATTATTACTTTATTTATATTAATTATTTTTTATTTTATTTTATTTTTTATATATTAAAAGAAAAATATTTATATATTATTACTTTATTTATATATTACAACTTTATTTATATAATATTACCTTATTTATATTAATTTAGTTTGGATTTTTTTAAAATTTAAAAATCACGTTTTTTTTTCTCTATTATAATTTTTTATACTTTTTTATTTGGTTTCTCTCTTCTGTGTCTCCATCTCTTTCTCTCATTTTATTTCCATCTCAATTTTCACCATAACTTTTTTATTATTTTCAAAATCAGATTGCACTATGACAAAATTGAAGAGTTAATGAACATTTTGGACTGAACAATTTCTTCTTTTGAGTAAGTTCATTTTTTTCCTTCTTTTTTTTAAGCAATTTGTTTTCCTCTTGTATGTGGCGCTTTTCTATGCTCTAGGCATATCTCTATCTGTTAGAGATCATAAAATCATGTTTTAATTGTTGATCAAACTCTTCTTTGTGTGGATAAAGCTATTTTAGGCTTTGAAGTTCTGTAAGGGAAGAGCAAGATTAGGAATCTACTCTAAGGTAAGGGAAGCTAATCATTTAGTAGTTATTAGTTTTCTTAAAATATTGAATCTTATTTTTAAGATTTAATTTGGGGTATTCATAATTTTATTTTTTTGTAAATAGGTGAGAAGTGACAAATTTATATTAAAAAAATTATGATAAAAAGTAAAAGAATTGATTCTTTTTTCAAGAGGAATGCATGTGGTGAAGATGAAAAAGATGCATCTACGTGATCTAAAATTGAGAAACTTCATGAGAATCCAAATATTGAAGAAAACGAAAAACAACTCTCTAAGGTTCCTAAAGTTACATATAATGAATTTAAAAATACTTTAGAACGTGATCCGGGGAAGTGTTTTCAAATCTAGCAATACCCACCAAATCAAATTGATGAGGTACGAGGGCTTATCTAAAATGGGGTCCATATCAAATGCATCTAGAAAATTATCAGTTGTCTGGTAAAGATGATCATCCAAGAAGATTTCAGTACACATGGTTTAGCTTATTTCCTTCATGGTTAGAGTATTCGCCATTAAAAGATGCTACATATTACTTACCGTGCTATCTTTTTAGTAAAAAACCATGCAAGCGACCTGGCTTGGATGTTTTCATTGTTACATGCAATTGAATTTATTTTCATTGAATTCTAATTGGCAATAAGCTGATTGTCATTAACATGTCTTAATTTTTTGAATGTTTTTTTATAGGTTTTAAAAAATGGAGGAACATTTTGACTTAAGGTAACTTTTGTTTTTTTTTATATATTATTGTTGTGATAAACTTTATGTTACTCTTTCATATATATTATTGTTATATTGTTTGGATTATATTGTTATGAGTGTTTATTTTGAATAAAAAATATGTTAAAAAATTATTTTTTTTAATTTAAAAAAAGGGTTAATTATGTTTTTAGTCCCTCAAGTATTATGCGATTTTGTTTTTAGTCCCCCAACTAACGTTTGCTCCAATTTGGTCCCTCATGTTTTGAAACGATTGGAAATAGTCCTCCTTTTTGGACGCCGTTAGATTTATTTGACACCTGGCAAACGGACTGCCACGTATGGATCCTGTTTTATGCGATGTAAGTGGACTGTGTTTCTGCACGTGCTGATTAATTAAAGAGAAGCTTTACATCCAAATAAAAGAGGGGTTGGGAAATTTAGAAACCCTAAAATTGAAATTTGTGAATTGGGGCTTCGAGATAGTGAGCAATTGCTGCACATCGTCACTGGGTAGGCAGAGTTTGGCATAGTTATTGCGTTCTTGAGTGATGAAGAGTGGTAGCAAAGGGTTTCCATGTACGCCGCGAAATACAGGTTCGAAAATGTCGCAAAGTTGTGCGTCATCTTCAGAAATGTCCTCCAAAGTCTGTGGGTGTGGGGAAAGATTGTTGCTCCTAAAGGCATCTACTGTGAAAAACAAAGGGAGATTATTTTGGAGATGTCGAAATTGGGCTGTAAGTTTCAAATCCCGTGACTTATTGGATGTCGCAGACCAATTCACATTGTAATTACTTTGAATGGGTTGACGACGAGGAATCTGATTTTCAAGGGAAAGAAAAAGAGAGTGAAGCCAGTGGTGGAAAAAGAGTTGATGGTGGGAAAAAAGGTGAAG
>Ga0214544_1002295_pt1 | contig 40350 bp, 18 predicted proteins | sample CNSS3metaG_FD_160074 | JGI IMG/M metagenome (GOLD analysis project Ga0214544, IMG submission 160074) | Root nodule microbial communities from cowpea collected in UCLA plant growth center, Los Angeles, California, USA - CNSS3 | ecosystem: Host-associated > Plants > Roots > Nodule | place: USA...
ATAGTTATATATTATATATATATATATATATATATATATATATATATATATATATATATTAATCTTTAATTATGTTGTAATTATATTAGGGCCTATCGTTACAAAGAAGGAAGGAGAAGTAGGATGAAGAGATGTACTAATATTTAAAGAAAAAGTCTCAAATTTAACTAATTTCTATTTTTATCCTCGAGAAACTAAAATGAAATTTGTTGTAACCTAATCAATTATGTTGTACATATACAATTACGTTGTGAAAATATTATATGTTCTAAAATATGATTTGCATAATTATTCCACATTTATTAATTAGATATTTTTTATAATAACAAATAATTAAAAATAGAAAATACAATTACTAATAAAAAATAAAGTAATTTTAATTTTTATTATATTTCTTTTAATTAAAAAAATTTCATCTTTATACTTTTTATACTCACTCAATATTACTTAAAAAAAATAAAACTCGATTCATCTTGGAATTATTTAGTAAATTAAATAATAAAATTGTAGGAATACTACACAACTTTTAACACGAGAAAACTGGTAAACAAAGTATAGATGTTTCATGTAAAAATTTAAATTTGAAATATATAATAACTGGAGTTGAGTTTTTCTGTTGAGTTTTTTTAATAACATAAAAAAAAACAATAAAAATCCACACTCTAATAATTATAACTTTCGGCATAAAAACAATTAAAGACAGTGTCATGACTCACGATGACAAAATCTAATCATCTCACACTTACATGTACGTAGGGTTAAGCCTTTAATAAATTTGGAAACAATTGATTACTTTTTTATGTTCAAATCTGATTAGTTCGCAATCCAAACTACCTTTGCCTTGTTATCACTTTTGATTTATAGGCAACTGGCAGACAAAAATAGAATAAAAATCTGAATTATAAAGTTGATTATATTAGAGAGAGAAAATGTCTCCAAAATTTTAAGTTAACATTTATTCTGTGTACACAATTTTTTACACTAGAAAATATCTGATGAAAAAAATAGCAAACTTTTTTTAATTTATAAATAATTTTCTTCGGAGTAAAAAATTAAAATTTGTTTAATTAAACTAAAAATGAGTAATTAAATTGCTTTTGGAATAACCTGCAGGGAGAAAGGGGCCCACACTGTAACGCACACACTATTCTCATTTCTGACACTCTACACACAAACCGCAATAACGTTTCAACAGCTTATGACTCACTTCGTCACTCCTCAACTCGTCCGAGTCACGCCCTTCATTCATCACTCCAAACATCTCCTCGCAACATCAATTTCTTGTTTCCAAACCCTCTCTTTCCCCCAATTCTCTACCAAAACCTCCGCCCTCGCCCACTGCCGAACGCACTCTCCACTTCGCCCGGCGATGGACGCGCAACCGCCGGAATCCGCCGCCTCGGGCGAGGACTTCGTCCACGTCCCGGATCTGAAGATGGAGAGTCTGTCTGAGAGCATGGTTCGAATTGACGAGCCTTCCGACGCCGACGCTGCTCCCTCTGCGTCGGATGACGCGCCGGATTCCGATCGCCGTCAGGTCACTCTCCCAGAGGAGCTATCCAGAAACGTTCTCGTCCTCTCGTGTGAGTCTGCCGCCGAAGGCGGTGTCTGCGACGTTTACTTGGTCGGAACCGCTCATGTCTCTGAGGTATTGGTTCGGGTCGTTCAGAATCAGGTTTTAGGTTTCGTTATGCTGTACATTGTCACTATGTTCAACGAGAGCGAATGATTAGGGATTGTTTTATTTTATTTTATTCTCTATTTGTTTCAATCGGAACTGTTAGTCATTTTTACAGAGGATGCGTGACCGTATTTTACTTCATCGTATCAATTCTAGTAGTTGTAATAAGAAGTACAGTTGTTGAATTGCTCGGAGTTTAAAATTGACGCTGAATTTTGTGTAGGAATCAAGCAGAGAAGTTCAAGCTATAGTGAATTTTCTTAAACCGCAGGTTTTGTTTCTCTTTTGAACTTACTAATACTTGGCTGATGGATTGATCCTTCAGTTGCATGATTGCTTGCTCTTGATTTCATGATGCCCCTTGAATTTTTTGATTTTTAGTGATGTAAACCTGTGGCCGACCTTTGTTTTGTTACAGGCTGTCTTCCTAGAGTTGTGCTCCAGTCGTGTTGCTGTGCTTACCCTTCAAAATCTCAAGGTTTCTATCCTTTTAAATTGTTGTTTTGTACATTCCCTTTGTCCTTTAGTCCGTTAATTGTTGGAAAGTGGCTTAATTGTTGTCACGGCTAGCCTCCCAACTTTGACCACTTTTGGGAGTTGTCGTAATTTTAACTTGGAAGGTTTTATGGTTTAATCCCGCATGGTAGGGTTTAGTGAGACCCTAAATCCAATTTCTAAGAGTATCAACCTGTCCCTCTGACCACTATAATTGGTAACTTATGTGCGGAAGTTGCAAGTGATGTGATGTATTTGATGTTCCAATTTGTAGGGTGTGGCGGCATTCTTTAGTTCCATATTAGATGAGTGGATTGCTCGAAAGATAAAGTATCTGGCTGTGTAATTGTATGGCTTACTTGGTGTTTCACTGAAGGACGAAACACACATAGAAACTCATTTTACCTTGATGATTTAAACCTTTTAGCTGTCAACTTACGAATAGTTTAGTTTGTTTTTCCTTTTTCTTAAAGTAGAAAACAATCATCTCTTAAAGAAATAAACTTATAATTGTAATTATTGTTGTTCAATTTTCCACATGCCTTCTCCAAACATACCGTCAACTAATTTGGTTGATTCTATCATATTAATCTGGTTCTCCTTCAGTTGTTTGTATGATTATTGACTTTGCTTCTTCCAGGTACCCACTGTGGGAGAAATGGTTACAATGTTGAAGAAAAAACATAACATGTTTGAAGTGCTTTATGGCTGGTTCCTTGCCAAGGCAGGTTTCTAGGCAACCATATCTATCATCCTTTTATAGGCTTTCAATCGTCTATCTTTCATTATCCAATAATGCTATGTTTCTCATATATCCTGCTATTAAGTTTTGGACAGATTGCTAGTAAACTTGAGGTCTTTCCTGGCTCTGAGTTTCGTGTGGCATATGAAGAAGCCATCAAGTATGGTGGCAGAGTGATACTTGGTGATCGGCCTGTACAGGTGGGATGAGTTTTTCATTTTAATATGTTGGAGGCAGAGAAACTTTATACTCTATTGATGTAAAATATCTCTGAATAATAAAGAGTCATGTTTTTTACACTTATTTCTAAAAGTTAAATTTATAGAATTGCAATTATATTGTAATGAATTATTCATTACAATATCTTGGACTCTGGTGTTCTTGAGAATAAATTCATGTTGCATAATCACTAGAAAGCCTTGTAGTATATTGAGTGACTGGAAAGTAACTCTGTATTCATTTTGTCCAAACAGGGGAGATTCTGTGTTATAAAGAAGTTCCTTATCTCATTTTTCCAGCATATTTGTAAATTAGAATACCCTTCTTCCAATGCCTAGAACCCATGACCACTATGTAACACAGCAGCATTCTCCAAGCTTACCGCTAACATGTTCATTATATTGGAGAAAAACCTTTATTTTTTCTGGAGTCCTGAATCTATTAAAAATACTTGCTGGAAAAGGTTCAATGGCTATTCATTACACTTTCAAATTATTTCTATAAGCATGGGAGAAATACTGGCATGTTCTAAATTAGATTAATATGTTCAACATGTACTATTTTATTATGTGAGCTTTCAACTTGGTTTAATTGGCATGAAGAGCCTCTTTTTTGTGTATTAATGGATTCTGATTTTCATTGATACAGATTACATTAAGGAGAACATGGAGTAAGATGCCACTTTGGCATAAAACAAAACTGTTATACTCTTTACTTTTCCAGGCAGTTTTTTTACCCAGCTCTGATGATCTTAACAAGATGGTAAATTTTATAATCCTCATGTACTAGTGATAAGTTTGAATGTTAGTGTTTGTTCTATTTAGTTCTTGTCTATATCCTAACTTGGGTTTGCTTTCTTCAGCTGAAGGAAATGGATGACAGTGACATGCTAACTCTGGTTATACAGGAAATGAGTAAGGAGTTCCCAACTTTAATGGAGACTCTTGTGCATGAACGAGATCAGTAAGTAGCATTGCACTTAATATCAATTTATTCATTCATTTATTGCTTCTATTACTTGTCACCTGCTTCCCGTACTCTATAGAGATGCTTTGGTTAACACTTTTCGCCCCACTATGTTACCATTTAGCACAGGGGTTCTTATTGGAGGGTGTCTTGGTTCTGTTATTGACATGCATATTCTTGTCACCCTGATGATCTGAAATTCAATACCATGGAGGCATGGACCTTTTACCCTGAGTGCTTTTTTTGCCTAGAATATGAGAAACCTTTTAATGAATCATATTTTGGAGATTCTTTTCAGGGGATACTATCTATATGCCTTTCAAGTAGTAGTACAACTGGCAGTGGTGGAGCTAGATGAGAGTATAATATCATTAATGTTTGTGTGAGGCCATGCATTAGAAGTGAAAATTACGAAACAATTTTTTTGCAATATTTTATATTTTGAAGAAATTCTAGTGGGGGCTATTTGGCACCAGAGCATTCTGTTGAGCTAAATGATATGCCTCTTAACAGATATGATCTACAGTATATTATCGTCCCTAGCATCGTCAGGGATCAACCATTCTCGGGAGAAATATTCTCATTATCTATGATTATGGACAATATGCATATCATTGAAGAATTAGTGCATATGACTTTCTTTTATCTCATTCTCAGAAGTCGGAATTACATGTTTTAGTAAGAACATGATCCAACTTGAATAAAATAAGACATGGCCATAATTCTATGCTCTGTCCTCTGGTGGTGTTAATATAAAAACTTTGGTATGCCTTTCATGTTTTTGATAACTAGAATGTACTTGTAATCTCTACAAACGTGCAGTCGCTTCCCCCAATATTTAGTTAAAACTAGACCATGTGGTGAGGAGAGACTGACTGAGTAAACGGTTGCATCGAGGGTGACTGCCCGTTCAATAGACCGTTTGCTGTAAGTTTTACATGATTTGACTTTCATCCATCCAGGTACATGTCCTCCACATTATTAAAAGTGGCGAGTGAAAATAGCTCAGTTGTTGCTGTTGTTGGAAAGGGTCATTTACAGGGAATAAAGAAGCATTGGAAGCAACCTGTCGTGGTGGGTGAACATTTAATTATTTGTGTGGTATAATCGGCAATTTATAAGTATTTTTATCACAAAATTGTATAACCAGTCATATGAACCGGATTTTTCCCCTTATATTGCAATATCTTTCCAAAATCATATAGTTATGCTTTTGTTATTCATTGTCAGATTTTCTTACTTCAATTCACAACGTTTTCTGTTAGCAGATGAAGGATCTCATGACAGTTCCATCTGTTGAACCAGCTGTATCTGCAATAAGAATCGTGGCATCGGTTGGTGTTGCCGTGGCTGGCGTGGCCATTATATCAGGAATCTATCTTTCATGCAAGAAATAACTTTCCTATAAGAGATGCCGCATCCACAACAATGTTGATGTAGGAATTGAAACATGCAACAGTTGAGTCAACCATCAACAAAGTTGATGCAGAAGCTATTTAGCCCTTTTTTCGGATGAAGAATAACAATTCTTGTTGAACTTTTACATAGAAATCATGTTAATTACAACACTAATACATATACTCAGTCAGATAGTTCCATTTTAACAGGAATCCAAGGGAGATAGAAAATGGTCTAATTACAAATTTTTATTCATGCGCATATAACTGTTGGTAATAAACAGTAGTGATTCTAAATAATATTTCGTAGAATACAAAAGTATATGTACCGAACAAGTATTAAATGATTAACAATTTTATTGTCAAGAACGTCAAGTAAAATGGAAACAGAGAATTGAAATATTATATAATATATTTATTTCTTTTCATTCATTAGAGAACTCAAATTATGAAAGGAGAGAGATAGATAAATGAAAATAGGTGGAGTAATCTTTCCAAAATTTGAGTTAAACTTATCTCACAGATTATAACCAAATTTATTGCGGGCAAAATCTCGAATTTTCGAATTTCTAATTTATAAAAAAGGTTTAATATTTTCTTTTTCAATTTATTTCTAACTTCATTGAAAATATCAATTTCGCACTAAATTTATGAAAAAAATAATGAATGTGGTCCTTTTTCTTATTGTTACCTTATTTCTAATCTATTTGATATTGTTTTGAGAAGGATATTATTTGAGAATTGGACATTGTTCTTTGTAATGGATATTACTTAACAATTTGAGATTGTTTTCTGAAGAGAGAATTAATTAGGCACCGAAAATTAATTATGAGAGACAAACAATCGGTGAAGTTGATCGGTGAGATATTTAGCCTCTCGTATAATTCTCGTATAAAAGATACTAAAAGTTTTGAGGACCGAGATGATAAATAATCTCTCTTATAATCTGGTTATACAAGGTGAGATTGATTAATATGATTGGTAAATGAAACCTGTGTTTTTGTTGTACTCTCACAGAATATTGCGTAAAACATAAAATGTGAAAAGAAGGAATTATCACTCTCTGTTTTATTGAATGAACAAACGTGACAAATATATAACCTTACACAACAATAAAGAAACTGAAAAATAAAAACTGCCTTGGCCAACTACTTCCTAATAACATATAACTTGTTCAAATTATCACTGTTCACAAAAATAAGAAACATATAACTCACTAAGGAACCATGTAACTCACTAACACGCTTTTGGTACTGTGCTTTGATCCTACTGCAATTATGCTTTGTATTGTATCGAAGAAAAAATAATTAGTTAGTAACAAGTCTTTGGAGGGATCCGTGTATAAATAGAAAGACATCTCTCTATCTTTCTTATTATGTCAGACATTACGGAAAGAGACTAAAAACTTATTCAAACTAACAACCTCCCCTCTATAGTAGCAACAGCTAGAGTTTTATTCAAAATATCTAATAACTTCCGTCTCACCTGCACTGCTAATGGCTCTCTTCCGCAATCGCACTCGCACTCGTACTGCCACCCACGCACCCTTCATTGATCGTTCCATACCTCTCATTTCAACATCAAATTCTCTGCATCATGTTTCAACACCTTATGACTCACTTCATCACTCGCACTCGCAGTCAACTCGTCCCAGTCACGCCCTTCATTCATCGCCCTAAATCTCTCCTCGCGCCCCCAATTTCTTGTTCCCAAACCCTATCTTCCCTCCAATTCTCCACCGATACCTCCGCCTTCTCCCACCACCCGATCAGGCTCCCGGAGGATCTATCCAGAAACGTGACCGTCCTCTCGTGTGAGTCTTCAGCCGAAGGCGGCGTCTGCCACGTTTACTTGCTCGGAACCTCTCATGTCTCTAAGGTATTGGTTCTGGTCGTTCGGAATCAGGTTTTATTTTATTTTATTTTATTCTATTCTGTATTTGTTTCTATCGGAACTGTTAGTGTCATTTTGTAAGAGATGTATGACCGTGTTTTTACTTCATCTATCAATTCTAGTTGCTTTTTAATAATAAGTACAGTTAGTTGGTGAAGTGCTGAGATTGTAAAATGTATGCCTAATTTTATTGCAGGAATCAAGCAGAGAAGCTCAGGCTATAGTGAAATTTCTGAAACCGCAGGTTCTGCTTCTCTTTTGAACTTACTAATGCTTGGCTGATTGATTGATCATTGACTTGCTTAATTGGTGGCTCTTAGTTTCATGATGTCCCTTCCTGACATTTTGGATTTTCAATGATGAAACCCTGTGGTCGGCATTTTTGTTTGTTGCAGGTTGTCTTCCTAGAGTTGTGCTCCAGTCGTGCTTCAATTCTTACCCGTAAAAATCTCAAGGTTTTTATCCTTTAAAATTATTGTTTTGTAATTATTGTATCATTTCCTTTGTAGTTTGGTCTGTTAAATTATTGCCTTGTCACGCCTAGCCTACCAACTTTGACATCTTTTGGTAGTTACCGTAATTTTAACTTGGAAGTTTTGTGGTTTAATTCCACATGGTTTGGTTGAGTGAGACCCTAAGTCCAATTTCTAAGACTATCAGCCTTACCCCGTTACCAGCCCAATTTGTAATTTAAATACATAAGTTGCAAAGTCAGAGGAAATATTTCTCTATTCCAAATTCCAATTTGCAGGGAGTGCCGGCATTCTTTTGTTCCATATTAGATGAGGAGATTGTTTGAAAGATAAAGTATCAGATGGCTGAATAATTGAATGGCTTACGTGATGTTTCACTGAAGGACGAAACACGCATAGAAGTTCATTTTACCTTGATGATTTCAACCTTTTTTGCTTTCAACTTGTGAATAGCTTAGTTTATTTTCCTTTTTCTTAGGAGAAAATAATCATCTGTTAAAGCAATGAAATGATAATTGTAATTGTTGTTGTTTAATTTTCCACTTGTCTTATTCAAATCTAGTAACTAACTTCTTCGATTCCATCATATTAATCTGGTTCTCATTCAGTTGTTTGTTTGTATGATTATTACTTTTTTATTCTTTCAGATACACGTACCCACTGACGAAGAAATGGTTACAATGTTGAAGAGAAAACATCACATGTTTGAAGTACTTTATGGCTGGTGCTGTGCCAAGGCAGGTTTATTGACAATCATGTCTCATCCTTTAATAGGTTTTCAATTATCACTCTCTGAACGTTCAATAAATATCTTGTAATTTACTCCTTAAGTTTCTGACAGAGAGCTAGTGAGCTTGATGTCCTTCCTGGAAATGAGTTTCGTGTGGCATATCAAGAAGCCATCAAGTATGGCGCCAAAGTGATACTTGGTGATCGCCCTATACATGTGAGATGAGTTTTCATTCTAATATGTTGAATGCGGAGAAAATTTCAACTCTATGATGTAAAATATTCCTCTGAATAATAAAGAATGTACTTGAATGTGTTGCTCGCATAATAGTATTATTCATTACATTAAGCCAGTGTGTTAAACAGAGGAATATTTTGTATGCTTTTCTCTTGAAGTTAAATTTTTAGTATTGCAAGTATATAGTAATGCATTATTCATTAGAATATCTTGGACTTTTGCAGTTCTTGAGAGTATATTCATGTTGTATCATGGCTAAAAGGCCTTGTAGAATATTCAGTGTCTGGAAAATAACTCAATTTCCAAACAGGGGCATTCTGTATGTTATGAAGAAGTTCCATATCTCATTTTGCTAGCAAATTTGCAAGTCAGAATACTCCTTAGAAAAGGAAAGAAAAGTAAATTTGTTGTTATAGTGACTAGAACCCATGACAACTATGTAACATAACAACATTCCTCAAACTTACCTCTAAGTCATCTATTCTATGTGATAAAACTTTTTTTTTTCTGGCTGGAGTCCTTGATCAATTAAAAATACTTACTGTAAAAGGTTTAATGCATATTAATTACTCTTTTAAATTGTTTCTATATGCATGGGAGAACTTTGGGCCTGTTCTAAATTAGGTCAATATGTTCATCATGTACTATTTTATGATGTGAGCTTTCAACTTGGTTTAACTGGATTGAAGAGCCTTTTGTATTAATGGGTTATGATTTCGATGGAGACAGATTACACTCAGGAGAACATGGAGTAAGATGCCACTTTGGTATATACTTAAATTGTTATATTTTAAACTTTTCTGTCGACAACATTTTCCCATCTCTGGTGGTTTTAAGAAAAAGGTAAATTTCATAATCCTCATGTACGAGTTATAGATCTAATAGTGTTTGTGCTTTGAATTTCTTGTCTATATCCTAACTTGGGTTTGCTTTCTTCAGCTGACATGCTAACTCTGATTATACAGGAAATGAATAAGGAGTTTCCAACTTTAATGGAGACTCTTGTGCATGAACGGGATCAGTAAGTTGCGTTGCACTTAATATCAATTTACTGTTTCACTTATTGCTTCTATTACATGTCACCTGCTTCCCATACACTTTCGAGAATGCTTCAGTTAACACTTGTCACACGACTCACACCATTATGTTACCATTTAACACAGGGTTCTTGGTGGAGGGTGTCTTGGATATGGTTCTGGTATTGACATCTTGTGCATATTCTAGTCACCCAAATGATCTGAAATTCAATACGATGGAGGCATGGACCTTTTACCCCAAGTGCCTTTTTTTGTCTCAGATCGTAGGATATGGGAAACCTTCTAGTCAATCATATTTTGGAGATTATTTTCTGGGAATACTATCTATATATGCCTTTCAAGTAGTAAACCAGGGAATGGTGGATTTAGATGAGAGAAGAATATTATTAATGTTTAAGGGAGGCCATGCATTAGAAGTGAAATTTAAAAAACAAAATTATAAAATATTTTATATTTTGAAGAAATTTTACAGGGGGGCTATGTAGCACCGGAGCTTTCTGGTGAGCTAAATGATATGCCTCTTAACAGATACCATCTACAGTATATTTTAGTCCTTAGCATCACAAGGGGATAAAACTATTTTCCAAAAAAAATGTTGTCATTATCTATGATTATAGACTATATGCATATTAGTGAAGAAATTAGTGCAAACAACTTTCCTCTATCTCTTGTGCTCAGAAATCGGAACTATATGTATGATAAAGAAGAACGTTATCCAACTTGAATAAAATGAAACTTGGCCATAATTGTCTGAAATAGTGGTATACTCTGCTCACGGGTGGTGTGGAGGATATTTGGTTAAAATTAGACCATGTGGTGTGGAGAGACTGCAAATGAATTTTAAACTTTGTAGTACTACAAAGGGTAGCATCGAGGGTGACTACACGTTCAATTGACCATTTTCTGCGTCAAAAGTTTATTTATAATTGAGTTTATAAATTTTACATGATTTGAGTACATCCAGGTACATGTCCTCCACATTATTAAAAGTGGCGAGGGAAAATAGCTCAGTTGTTGCTGTTGTTGGAGAGGCTCATCTACAGGGAATAAAGAAGCATTGGAAGCAACCTGTAGTGGTGGGTGAACATTTAGTTATTTGTATGATATATAGTAATCGGCTATTTAGAAGTATTTTTATCACATAAATGTATAAGTGGTCTGAAATGGATTTTCTTCCTGTATTTTGCAATATCTTTCCAAAGTCATCCAATTATGCTTTTATTATTCATTGTCAAATTTTCTTCAATTCACCTCGTTTTTCTTTTCAGATGGAGGATCTTATGACAGTGCCATGAGCTATATCTACAATAAGAATCTGACATCATGCATCTATCTTCATCCATAAAATAACTTTCGTAGGAGATGCTGTCATCCTGAACTGAACGTGGGTTTAGGAATTGAAATGTGTTACAGTTCACGTATGCTATATAATCCTATTTTCGTATCAAGAATAACTATTTTCTTTAAGCTTTGCCTAGAAAATCAAATTCCAAGCTCAATGCGATTACCGATGGGAAAGGATGGTTTTCATTTAAGCTTTTGATGTAATTAGATGAATGGAGATGATAAAACTGTTAACACTAAATTCATCAACACATCCTCACTTCCATTCATGGATACTTCACTATCTTTTAATTTTTTTTTTCTTTTTTTTTATAAATACAAAAGTTCATTTTAATTATGGCCATTTTACTTCTAGGTTGTGAATTGGTAGTTATTGATATCAACCAATATTTTTCCTCCACCCAAGCATGCTAAGAAAGAGGTCATGCAACAGCGGTAAAGTGAGTGAAAAGATAGATTAGGATTATAAATGTACGTAAATTTTGCAACGAATATTAGGTAAATACTTTTAATGAACGTTTGCAGATAATAAATACAAATATTTTTTTATTATTTACTAGTTGATAAAGTGGGTATTAATATCATGATATTTTTAACATGCTCATATCTATAATCCTTTAATTAATATTTATTGATAGTATTTTTTTTTCTTGAGTGTTAAAGAAAAGAATCAAGTAATAAAAAATAATATCTTTAGCGACAGAAATATTAACTATTGAAAAATTATTTAAAAATTGATTTTATACATATTTAAAATATTAACCATTAAATCTATGGAATTAAAATAATATTTAAAAAATTGTTTTTTTTTAATTTATATGCGATTAATACAAATTTATTTTAGAAAGATTAAATTTAATCAATATTTTATCATACAATTTTATTTGAACTTGAATTATTTGATAAACTTTTCTAAAAATATTAATATATAGTTAGATTTATTTTATTAATCGGTTAAATCAATTACTTTTCATTTTTTTTTGTTTTCTTTTTTCTACACGTACAACATATCGTTTCTATCCTCACTCCCATCCAAACAAAGTCTAAAAACTAAGCAAAAAGACTCATTTCAATTATTGTAAAATTATCAAATAAATAATTTCAATAGACTATTTGATTTAACATGTACATTTATTGTTGCTGAAGAACAATATATGTGACATTCCATTTAATAAAAAACTTCTAATAAATAAAATATCACATGATATAATATAATAGAGCAAAAGACAAGAAGTATACTAGAATCAACCATTAGAGTTATTCAAAATATACTAGATAAACATAAGGACCATGGATGCATAACAATCCAATAAACATACTAAGACATAAAAGTTTTGTAAAAGATTGCTTAACAGAGCATAGAAGACATAAGACAAGTTCTTTAAAAGATGCTCAGAAAAAAAAGCATATATCTAAATCGTCTACTCTAGACAGCAACGTCTTTACCATCCCGATGATCAACAGATATCTCCTCATCTACTCACACCAACATTGGTGATCATTGCAAAAAGAAAACACAACAAGAAAGTATAACACAAAAGAAGGGTAAGCTAGTGAAAATAATTTAACAGATAAATAAACAAGTTAGGAAACACAAGTAACATGTGATAGTAAACAATAGAAGACTCTCTAACTCGATTATCCATATACATTACATGCACTTGTGGTGGTCTCTACTGCTCTGCAGAGTCATTGCCAATAAGTTTCACCCTACCACACACAAGATAAATCCATGATCATCTAAGGCCATTATCTTGCCTTAGGACCTCCTGCTACTCTCACTACATAAACCATTCTACTCTATATTATTTTGAATGATCATTAGAGTGTTAGGATGTAACCTTACTTAAATCCATAAGTCACTACAGACACTATATTACTACTAAAGAAAGTTCTCCATGAAACCCTCACATGATTCACATGTTATCTCATGCCACACATCGAGTCCAGCCTCATAAGTATTGCATTATACATGCATAGCCTCACTTCGTGCTTTTTTAGAAGGGAATTCAATCAACACAAATTCAGTCAGAGGATTAAAACAAATCTACACCATTCTTGCTTAGACTAGAAGTTCTCGTTCAATCGATAGGGTCTTCTCGCTCAAACTAGAAACTTCTTGCCTGAACAAGAACTCAAACAAAAAGCATAGCGTAAATCTGCGAGTTCTTGCCTAAGCTAGACTTTCTCGCTTAGGCGAGACTGTTCTCTCTTGGACGAGAATTCTCGCTTAAGCAATAATTCGAATAGAAATAAAGGTGAGTCTTCTACTATTCTCGTTTAGGCTAAAGGTTTTTCACCTAGGCAAAAATAACAGATTCTCACCTGCTCACACATGTAAAAAAAATAAAAATAAAAAATATCCAAACAACACGTAGTTCATTCCCCATACAATATAAACATCAATCAACATTTTAAAATACGATTCAAGACTAAAACAAGTAAAAAATATTTCGAAATCTTTAAGAACCGTAGCTTCCCTTACCTCAACGATACTAAACTTGTCGAGAAAGAGTCCTAAACAAAAAACAACCTAGTTTTCCCCTTTTTGAGTTGAGATAAGAGTAGTTTACCCTATCCACGTTTTTTTATCGATGCGCAAGGCAGATATCTCCTCAGCACTTCCAAAAATTGTCTCTGCTCATGAAATGGTTGAGTGAGAAAGGAGAACAATAGCTAGGAAGGGGAGAAAAGTTGAGAGAAAAGGTGGTGAGGAAGTTGAGAGGGTTTTGGAAGATTGGACTGACTTTACCTTCTTTTTACTAGCACATATATTAAAAAAGAAATAGGTTTTACAATATACCAATAAAACTTGTAAAACACACTTAACAAAAATCTTTACCAATAACTAATATACATTTAAGTATTAGTTACCTACTATCCGATAATTATAGGTAGTATATTTAAGTATTAAAGATGAAATTCAACTAATAAAAAATAATATCTTGAGAAAATATTAATTATTAAAGAATTATTTAAAATTTGATTTTGTATAGGTTAATATTTTTATTTAAATCTATGAAATTAAAATTACTTTTTAAGAATTTATACGCAATTCATTTAATATTCTTTTAGAAACACTAAATTACTTCACATCAATATTTTATTATACAATTTTTATTTGAACTTTACTTTAAAATTAAGTTTTATCTGAGTTTATATTTTAAATATTTGTTTTAGGTAAAAATTTAAATTTATTTAAATAATTATAACTTTCTTCTTTCCTAAATATATACTTTAATTATTCCAATAAATCAATCAAATAAATTACAAACTTTTTCATTTACTTTTTCTCAACTAAAACGATCTCACTTTTTATTTTCTTTTTTTTTTCCTACCATTTCCTCAATCCAAAATAAAATATTGTACAATACATCGTTTCTATCCTCTCTTCAATCCAAACAAAGTCTAAATTAAGCAAAAGGACTCTCATTTCAATTATTATAAAATTGTCACATAATCATGTTGCATGAACGAGATCAGTAAGTCCTATTATACTTATTATCAATTTTATTAATTCATATATTGCTTCTATTTACCTATCACCTGCTTCCCATGGGTTCTTGCTGGAGGGTGTCTTGGTTTTGTTATTGACATGCATATTCTTCTCACCCTAATCATCTGAAATTCATACAATGTTTTGGTTCTTTTTTTCATATATGAAGGATCTTATGACAGTTCCATATGTTGAACCAACTGTGTTTGCAATAAGAATCGTGTTATCTATTAGTTTTTGCAATAAGAATCTTGTCATCTACAACAACTTGATGTAGGAATATAAACATGCAACACTTGAGTCAACCATCAATCATCCTTTCTCGTATCAAAAATAACATTTATTTTTTAATTTTTAGATTTAATTATTTATTTGATCTCATGTTTTCATCCAAAAAAGTCAACTTGGTTCTTCATTTTTTTCAGTCTCAATTTGGTTTCGATTTGCGAAAATTGATGCAAGTTGGTCTTAATCTGTGAAAAAATGATGCAATTTCGTGTTTTTCGTTAAATTTCATGACACTAATCAAGAATTTTTAATCAAAGTTGAAGACCTTAATAATGATGATTTGTTTTGTTAATGCAATTAATATAATCCTAATATTAAATTTAGTGAAAAATCGTTTCAATAAATTTAACAAAAATAATAAAATTGAATCAATTTTTAAAAACATTGGAATGAATTGCATAAATTTTTAGAAATTTGAACTAAATTGAGACTAAAAAGAAGATTTGAGTATATTTTTGACAAAAATATAAATAAAATGTGTAATTAAACCTAAATTTTATTTAGAAATTATGTTAATTACAACGCTAATACATACTTCGTTAGATAGTTTCCAAGGAGATAGAAATTACAATTTTTTATTCTTGCGCATATAAATATTGGGAATAAAAATAATACGAAGAATACAAAAGTATATGTATAGAACAAGTATTAAATATTTATTTCTTTTCATTCATCGAAAAACTCATGAGTTATGCAAAGAGAGAGAGAGAAATGGAAATAGTTGGAGTATTATTTCAAAAATTCGAGTTAAACTTATCTCTCAAATTGTTAACCAAATCTAATGTGAGCAGAAAAACGAGTTTTCAAATTTCCAATTTAGAAATAAAAAGGTTTAATGGTTTTTTATTTGTCCATTTTCTTCAATTTATTTCTAATATCATGGAAAATATTAATATGGGAATAAATTTATTAAAAAATACTTGATGTGGCCGTTTTTCTTAATGTTACTGGTTTTTAATGGGAGAGTGAGTCATGACTCAGTTTTATTTTGTTTTCAGGAGGGTGTTATTTAAGTATTGGACATTGTTATCTATGATGGATATTAATTAAGTATTTGAGATTGTTTTCTAAAGTGAAGCTTAATTAGGCATTGAAAATTGATTACGAGAGACAAACAATTGGTGAAGTTGGTTGGTGAGAATAAGATACGATTTTGGGAGAATACAATGACAATGGTAAAACCTCTCGTATAATGCTCATATAAAAGATGCTACTAGGGTTTAATTGTTCTGATGGTGTGGATGAAGAAATTTGTATGGGTGCAGGAAGCAACATCTAAGATGCTAAAGTTTGAAGGACCCAGATGATAATTAATATCTCTTATATGCATTATATATCTTGGTTATACAAAATGTGATCGATTCATATATTGTTGTATAAATGAGAAACCACTTATATGGTAAATGAAACCTGTGACTTCGTTGGACTCTCCCAGAATATGCGTAAAAGATCAAATGTTTGTGTTCACTTGGTAGATGGATTTCAGGGAGAGGGAGTGAATGAGTTTGAGTGGATTTGAGAATAAATTGTCTGTTATCTTTTTTAAGGTATTTAGAGGTGATACCGAGTAAATTTGAAAGTAAAATTTGTGAGATTTTGTGAGTGATTTGAGTGATGTTATAAATTAAAAAATAAATATTTTAATAGAAATAATAGATAGATTACCATATTGTCCTTTATATAATAAGTAATATAAATTGGTATTTGTATAAGTTATAATTATTTTGTTATTTTTTTACTATTAAAATTGAAAAAATAAATTATAAAAGTTAATAAAATAATATGTTTTTTGATGATATATTTTAATAATGTTTCGAAACAATGAAACAATGGAGATTGAATATTCATAAAAGTGGGATCAAATCCCTCTCCAATTTACACACATGGATCGATTCCAACAAATATGGGATTGAATCCCTTCTAATGGTAACATACCTCATGGATTATCAGCTTTGCAATACACCTGAGTACTCTTCAAACATCCCCTTTTGAATTCCGTAATCTTTGGTACTTCCAATATACAGTAAAGTGAGAAATATAAAAAATTATAAAGGTTAATTTAGTAAATGCAAGATGTTTCTCTTTAAATCTGTTCAACCAAGAGGGATGAAAATTTGGATCTCTTCTCCAAATTCATCACAGCACATCAACAATAATCTGCAGAAACGAACATAGTATCACTCGTAGTCCCATCCGCGTCTATAGTAAATATGAAGAAACGAACATAACCTAAGAAGGAATTCTCACCCTATGTTTTATTGAAAGAACAAACATGACATAAATAACTTTACACAACAATAAAGAAATTGAGAAATAAAAGTTGCCCATGCCCACTAATCTACTATATGATTAGGAAAACAAATACTAAGAAAAATCCATAAATACCCTTACTTATATTTTTGATAATTGTGCGTTTTTATGGTTTTCTTGTCATTCCCTTTTCTGTTTTTAAATTTATCATAATACCCTTCTTCCTTCTTAGGTTTTTTTCTTTTGTACTTTTACTATTACTGTCTATGTGCTTACCAGTGACACTAGGAATAAACAGTCAGGTCGGGTCAGGCACAAATAGTATGTATATGCAACCCTTCGCACAAAAAGAAAAGAATCCACCTACTACCTGTCCATTTATCTGTCAGGTACCCATTTAAAAAATATCTGCGAGTATTTAAAAACTCACGGGTATCCGTAAATACCCACAAATATCTAAAAAAAGATATTTTATAAATTTTTAAAATAAAATTAAAAATATATATAATTAAATTAGATTTAATCTATTAAAATATAAATTAAATTTAAATTTAAGTTAGATTTAATCTAATAAAATATAAATTGAATTTTAATTTTAATTAAATTTAACTTAATAACGGATACCCGCAAGTATGAATAATATAATACCCACATCCAACCTGTTTATAAATGAATTTTTAAAATATCCACTACCAGTTATTCACATATATCAATTATCTACCACGGATTTTACATGCGGATACCTCCGGATCCAGTTTTATTTTTCATTCCTAAGTGACACTACATAGATGATAGATTAAATTGACATGGCTCTTGTATTACCCGCCTCTGTCCTTTAAATTATTGCTTTGTAACTATTGTATCGTTTCCTTTGTAGTTTGGTCGGTTAAATTGTGTCACGCTTAGCTTGCCAACTGTGACCTCTTTTGGTAGTTCCCATAATTTTAACTTGGAAATTTTGTGGTCTAATTCCACATGGTTTGGTTGAGTGAAACCCTAAGTCCAATTTCTAAGACTATCAACCTTACCCTTTTACCAGCCCAATTTATAATTTAAATACATAAGTTGTAAAGTCAGAGGAAATATTTGGCTATTCCAATTTCCAATTTGTAGGATGTGCCGGCATTCTTTTGTTCCATATTAGATGAGGAGATTGTTTGAAAGATAAAGTATCAAATGATTGAAATTAAACCTTTAACAGCCAAATTTGTAATTTAAATATTTCAGTTGTTTGTATTTTTTTTTTTATTGCTTTTTCCACATACAAGAACTCACATTGAAGATAAGTTGAATGTTGAATGTGGATGAATATTTCAACTCTCTGTTGATGTAAAATGTGTTGTTCACATAATACCTTATTCTCTACGTTAAGCTAGTGTGTTCAAGAGAGGAATATTATTTACGCTTTTCCCTTGAAGTTAAATTGACAGAGTATTGCATGTATATAGTAATGTATTATTCGTTGGAATATGTTGGACTTCTGGTGTTCTTGAGAGTATATTCATGTTGCATCATGGCTAGAAGGCATCCTAGAATATTCAGTGACTTTAAACTAACTCTATTTCCAAACAGGGGCATTTTGTATGTTGTGAAGTTCCATGCCTCATTTTGCTAAGAAATTTGTAAGTCAGAATACTCTTCTTAGAAAAGGAAAGTTATACTGTTAACTTTTCCATGGTGATTTTAACAGATTGGTAAATATCATAATCCTTTAGACTAGTGATAAGGTTGAATACATACATTCTTAAATTAATTCTAAAAACTTCTGTTAGAAAATTCCTTTCTATTTCTTTATCTTCTTACTCTTACCAAAACATTAATTATAGATCTGTTCATAAAGTGAATGCTTAAAAGAAATATTACCTGTGCATAACTTAAATTTAGTACTTACTTAGTACAGAACGTATGTGAGTGATTGATATTTTACTGTACAAGGTATAATTGTTGATTTTAATTTTAGTGTTTTGTAAGTTAAACCAACGTATTGATGGAAAATAAATGGAATTATTAATCGAGTTCTCAGTTAGTAATCTGCATACTAATTCTTTATATTTTCTTATTTAAGGAAAACTTTAAATAATGAAATGTTGGTAAAATACTGAGTTAAAAAGAGATATTATCCGTGTAGAGTTTAGTTTTGAAATAGAACTGCCTCTGTAATTCTACAAATATTTTCTACATTTCAACACAACATCATCTTGAATTTGATCTGTGAACATTCACTCATCGAACAAACTTCAAAAACTGGAGAAGGTTTATCATAGATTATCAAACAATCTAGACAAACATTTCAGAATGTTATCATAGATTTCAAGCAACACGATAATAAACAAACACAAAATAATCTACACAAAATAAAATCCATGGCCTCAGTGTGTGTAACAATCAGATCATTGATACAAATCTCACTGAAATCCGCTAAGATATTGAAATTATCATCACAAGCCAAAAAAAGTCTCAGTATACAGAAAACTAATGAAAATATAAAGACTAAAATATCATTAAGTAAAAAGTTGTGAATTTGGTATGCTCAGACAGCCAAGGGTTTGATAATCAATTTCTGAGTATATTCCCAGATCAGAAACTCTAGTCCACAAAATTGTCTCTTCATAGCACACAATTCAAATTACAAAATCAAATGTCAATTTCACAAACACAAAATTTGTGTATACTGATGATTTGAAATATGATCAACTGCAATCACAATCATCCAATTAAAAGTAAAATTTACCTATATAATCAAATACTATCATAATTAAATTACCATTTTCTGATCTAAAGTACCTATACAAGGAACTTCAATCATTATTAAACTAAAATTTCTTCTGATTTGATTTGAAGTAACAATGTTGGTGGCGTTTCCAAGACCAAATGGTACGACGATGAAACCATCAATCAGGATGACCACATCATAAATCTAGCGTCCGAGCCATTATACCAGAAGGAACCACATATCCCCGGGAATTGGTAATGGACGCAATACAAAACCGCAAAACAATGATCCTAACTGTCCCTAATACTAAAGGATCTGCATTCACTCAAATGATGTTCCTAATGTATAAAAATAATAATATCTAATTATGGTACTCAGTGGAAGGAGAAGTCGTTAAATTGAAGGCTCACGGCGAAACCTTTCGGTTACGTCCACTGCCCAAAAACACTAAAGTGTTTCATCTCATCATAGCACCATTAACATGCCCATTAGTACTCAATCACTATCATGCATTACCTATTTAACAAAACCCATCAATTCTTGAAACAAATGTTAAAACAATCAAACAATGGCTTCAGTGTGTGTAACAATCAGATCATTGATAAAAATCTCACTGAAATCCGCTAAGATAATTAAATTATCATCATAAGCCAAATTATTTTCTCAAGCCAATTCAGCATACTTTGAATACAACAAATCAATGATATATGAAAAAGGATGAGATCCACATGAAAAAAGTTCAAAAAATACTTAATTTTCGAAACTTTGATGTGCTCAGACAGCCAAGGGTTTGATAATCAACTTCTGAGTAAGTACCCAGATCAGAAACTCTAGTCCACAAAATTGTCTCGTCACTGCACACAAACAAAACCTAAAACTTCATTTTGTAAACCAAGATTAAGAAGAGGAATCATACATCATCAAAATACAGAAAATCAATTGCACAAAAGCCTGAACTTCAGAAACATTCCGACCCGATTGCAGAGAACATGATTAACTCTAAACTGCTAAAAGAATGCGGAAATGAGTGACGAAGAGGAAGATGAAAAGAAATGGGGCAATAGGTTCGGTTAAATAGGCAGTGAAGAATGAAAGTGTCAAAGACTAAATTAGGGTTTATTGGTGTTGGACCGAGCACAAATGCGAGAAATCTGGACTGGGCTTGAACTTAAAGCCCAAATACATAATGAACAAATCCCTAATTTGTGATAAAATAAATTATAGCCTTTTATAATAAGTAACTTTAATTTTAAGTTTAAACAAACGAGCTTAATAATTAATCTCATGGATTTATACTCAAAAAATCTAATAATTTTTAAATTTTTATAATAATTTTAATACATATTTCATCTATATTTTACCTTATGCAACATCCACAATAGATATTTATTTTAAATAATTAGCATTTTTTTATAAATAAATTTTAAAGCATATATTATATTTCAATTAAAAAAGTTAATAAATAGATCTTTTTAAGCATATAAATTACATTTTAGATTATGATAAGCAATTTATACCCGTTGTAAGATCCTAGAAAATGGTGTTTTAAAAGTGATAGTGGTTCAAAAATAGTGAGACTCGATTATTTTAATATTAAAAGGTTTTAGTATAAATAAAATTGTTATAAACGAGTTTCATTATTTTAAAACACATCATCTCTCTAGAAACCACTTTTCTAAAGTTCTCTGACTTCTCTCTAGAGGTTTTGTCTCTCTGGTCGTCTGATTGAAGAACCGAAACCGTAGGATTGATCCTCTCGGCAAGCTCTTCAAATTGGACCGATCAGTTTCTCCGTTCGCGTAAGTTGAGTTTCTGCTCTCTTTTTAGTCTTTTTCTGTTTTTTGTTGCATGCAAGCCCTCTTCCGCTTGCATGCGACGTTTTAATCATCAGTATGAGTTTATGTTGGTCAGTGATCATAACGGTATGTCCTGATCGATCTTGTGATGTTTCTATGGGTAGATAGAGCATCCTGTGGAGTTAAAGACGATGACGTTTATAAAGTTGTCTAAACAGGATAACAGGTAAGGGAAGCTAACCACTATTCTTAATTTGAATAGAAAATCCGTAGATGAGCCTGAATTACGTGTTTGATAGATGAATTAGTGTTTGAATTACATGATTTGGTGAATAATTGATTTGTGCTTGAGGCAAACTGATCCACTGCATGTGGGAACAGGTTTGTGACCTAGTATTTTCGCCTAGGCGAGTGACGCTCGCCTGAGCGAAAACACCAGGAGACGCACCTCTATTCTTGCGCGAAGTCTCGCCTAGCCTGAGCGAGAGACGATCTCGCCTAGGCGAACCAGCGTAGCCTGAGCGAGAGTTCGCCCAAGTTTTCTCTTTTTGCCACTGTTAGTGTCTCGCCCAGGCGAGACTGGTTCGCCTGAGCGAGATGACCTCTCGCCTAGGCTAGACTTTTTAGCCTGAGCGAGAGCTACGACAATAGTAGTGCTCTAATTCTGTTTTCTTTGGTGGAAATGTATGTTTTAATGTATCCTTGTGCAACTTAGGCCCTGTATGGTTGGAATGCTACCATTGATGTATTGTATGATTAAATTGGATGAATACAAATTATGAGAAGATGAGGTTGAAATGGAATTTCAAGGGAAATCCAAGTGGAATTGTAGTGTGTGTAAGGATGTAAGGAATCTATAATGGTTGGTATCCTGAAACTCCAATAATCATTCAAGCTCAGATAGAGCATAATGGATTATGTCGTGAGGAGTAGCAGGAGGTCCTCGTCGTTGGACTTGATCCAGTCTAGACGTGGAGGGGACTTACCCTGGGAACGGTCGGGTGAATACTCCATGTGTCCAGACTCTGCAGAGTTTGGGAACCGTCACAGTTGTAAGCCACCAAGAGATCCGATGTCGCTTACATAATCCGGATATTGAGTCTAGAGTCATGTATATATGATGTGGTGGTCTATATGATTCTGGTGATAATGAGAAAGATTGCATGGTTTTTGTTAATAATTGAACTGCATGATTCCTTAATCAGATTAGCTTACCCTTGCTTTTTGTGTTCCTGTCTTGTGTTGTATGTTTCCTTTTGCGATGATCACCTATTCGGTGGAAGCAAATGTGGTTGCAGTGTCAAAGGCACTTCTGGAGGATGAAGAGCCATCATGTTAGTGTTGAAGAGGAGGTTTTCAGTGGGAGCTTTAGCAGTGGTCAGTAGTACAGAGTTTATTAGTTTAGTTTAAGTGTATAAGTGATATATTTTTATAGTCATACCTTTTGTAAGATTGTATTAATATATTGTGTATACTGGATTATCTATTTTGGAACTATGATGAAACTCCCTATTTTTATTAATTTTAAGCTGCTGAAATTGGGATGTTACACCCGTAGGTTATTTTTAATTAGGGTGACAAATTGAATAAATTTTATTTCAAATTATAATGAATCAATAAAAAAATATTAACCAATTTAAAAATTAACTAAAAACATATTTTAAAAAAGAAAGTCAATTCATTTTTTAATTTCTTTATTGATGAATATTCAGTTCATTCATTAAATAATGTTAGAAAAACTAAAATTACATTTTTAAATTAAAAATTAATAAATAAATTAGAAATACGTTTATGAAAACTTTTTATAAAGGTAAATTTGAAAAGAGATGTAATTATAAAGGTTGGATTTATTTTTATTCATTAAACACTGATAGCAACATGATAGATTATTTTGATAAAGAAAGTAATTAATCATCCTTAAAGTAGACAAATAACATAATTAGCATACGTTACAGATTTTAAGTAAATGAAAAAGGATTTATATTTCTCCAAAAACACACTATTTTGCAATCAGTTAATTTTCAATAGCGACTTTTTTAGTTATTATTAAAGACTTTTCTTGAATAGGTATAACATAGAAAATCTTTATTTTACTTTGGTCAAAACCTGGTCCAACGGAAAAATAATTTTCTTTTTCTGCCACCAAAAATCTATTTATAGATTCTAATTATTTATACGGACACTGATGTGCGACATATCTACGGCGTTGATTATATTTGTTTGACCAAAAGTGTTTTCTTTGCTTCAACATTCATTTACTAGATTGAGATTCACGGAATTTTTTTTCCCGTGACATTCAAAATTGTTCATTCCAAAATCGCGCATTTTGAACAAATCGAGTCCTTTTTTTTTATGTCTACGTTGAGTACTTAAGAATAATAAACTTTGGAAAATCTTATGTTTATATAATTTTCTTATCTTAATGTTAATGGTGTTATTTCATCCCAAGTTAAAGATATTTTAAGTTTGTATTTACTTTTTATATACTCTTGTAATGTATTTTTGTGAGGTTTTGGTTAAATTTTTGTTTTGAAAAATATGAGTGTACTTTGGTCAAATGGCATATTATAAAATTTTTGACATAATATTATTCTCTAGTTATAATTAGATAACAATGATAATTTCTCTTTGATTTTAAAATTTCATGTTATATTATTATGTTGATTATATTGTTTGACCACCTTAAAAGTGTTTTCTTTGCCTCCAATGTATGTTTACTAGATTGAGATTCATGGGAAATTTTTTTTCGGTGACATTCAAAATTTTCCATTCCAAAATCCCTCATTAAATTTATATTTGTTGGATAAATTGAGTATTGTTTTCATGTTTATGTTGAGTATTTAAGAATAATAAAATTTAAAAAGTCTTACATAAGGTTTATGGTTATATAATTTCTTTATCTTAAGGTTTATGGTGTTCTTCCATCCCAAGTCAAAGATATTTTAAAATTTGTATTTACTTTTCATATACCCTTGTAATGTATTTTTGTGTATTTTTGTGTATTTTTGTGAGATTTTGGTTAAATTCTTATTTTGAAAAGTGTGAGTCTACTTTGATCAAATAACATAGAACTCCTATGTATTGTCTATGATAGGAGAATTGTCTATGTATTGTAAAAGTTCTGACATAATATTTTTCTCTAATTGTCATTAAACAACGGGAATGATTTTTCTTCGGTTTTGAAATTTTTATGTTATATTATAGTGTTGGTTATTTTTATATTTTAGAGTTTTCATATTATTTTTGTGTTAATTGTTTTTATTTTATTTTTCTATTGATAAGATAATTTTTTATATTTAAGACATTGATTTTCTTCGTAACACTTTTTTTCTCATGTCTTTATCAATTTTTTCTGTCTCTTCACCTTCATAGTTTAACTTTTATTTATGCAAAATTCCATAACAACTAGGATTATATGCCCCAAGTTTGTAACATTAACCTAATCTTCTCTTTTTAGTTGTGAATAGAAGTTCACAAAACTTCAAATTAGAAATAATTAAGTTAAAATCCACATAGTAAGAAAAAGTTAATTTCAACATTATAAATAAAAATATCTCCATCATCAACCTACAAGTGAGTAAAATAAATTGCACTCAGTATTTTTATCTTCAATACTCTGATGTACTTACATTGAAAGATTATGCATCACATATGGGGTGTAGGTGTAGTTTGACAATCTCAAAATTTATTTTCACATGTCAAAATTATTATTTATTTAAAATATTACGTCGGATCAAATTATAATACAAGACAATTCTCAATTGAACCGATTTTATAGAATAAATTAAGTTTAAATCTACTACCTTAGTATGACATCAAAGCTATATATAAGAATTTATCGTAATAAAAATTTAAACATATCATATCAACCGTGATCCCATTACTATCACATTACTATCTTAATATATATGATATCAAAGTTATAAAAAATTATTCTAATCAAGATTTATACCTATTATAATAGGCATTTGAAACTCTCTTGATTTTTATTACATTAATATTGTTTGAAGAGTAGGAACCTTCCTAAACTGACAAAAAAAAAAGGAGCAAATATCTTCGGCTGGTGTAAAATAAAATATCATCCATGTGACGTTTGGGAATACAATAAATCCTTAATTATGCAACTTGAGAGAAAACAACCGAACTTGTCCAATGTTATAATGCTTGTCGCGTATTGTCACGTACAATCTTAAATTAACGTTCTTGTTTCCCACTTGATGGAATGGTTTTATTTTTAAATATGAAAACCTAATTGAATATCTTAAGAGGAGTATCAAAATAATAAAACAAATTAGAGAAATAAATAATTATGCCAAATTATAACATACAATTTGTTAATATCTTAAATTATATAATTTTATGGAAACTTTTCTAAAAGATAAATATTATCTTTTAATAATTAATGTCTAAAGTGTTAACTTAAAAGTTTCAAATGTGTTAAACAATTGTGGATGTCACAAACATATATCACATAGTGACATTTGTTTGCATTTCATTGTAATTACAAGAAGTCATTACTGAGTTAATTTTGCTTATTTAAAGGAGTACATCCACTTATTAAATTTAAATAAAAATTATATTTCAACTCTCACTTTTTGACTCATTATTTATTTTTTGATGATGTGGATCGATATGAATCATTGATTTTTCTAAATAAAAAGATAATGATACTTTATTTAATTAATGATCTACACTAAATTATTATTGTCTTTATTTAAGTTATATTGAGAATCTTGAAAAATTTATTGAATAATACATTTTCAACATTGGAAGGGGAGATTTTATTGAGCAATTGTGTAATTACAACAAATTCTCTCTCTCTTTACTACTTATTAGACGAACACAAGCATTACTTCCCTTCAAACCTAGGAATCTCTAAACCTAGGAATCACTCTCCAACCCTTCTCACATCACTCGGAAAAACAACTAGACCATATGATATCTTATATATTAACATACCATTGGCGTAAAACATAAAATAGACCAAAAACAAATAATGTTGAAAAGAAGACATAGAAATTGCACAATGTTTCTTAGTTATTAACTCGTGCACAATGTTTCCTTATCTCTCCTTGGGTTCCAAGTTTAAGATTAATTCGTCCCATTTTCTCCATGGACTTGGCAAATTCTGCAAAGAATCCTTGAGTTGATTGAAGCTGCTTAGTGATAATGGAGGTTGTGGTAGAGCTACTGAGCAATGCAGCATCTGAATGGAACAAACCTCTTCTCTTAACCACTTGTTTGTAATAGCCAAGATCAAACGTATCACGACTTCCAGGGTCCATCTCAAGAAGTGTGGTGTTATCATTGATGTTCTTGCACTTCAATGTCTTCAGATTTGTTGCATAGTCACTGTCTAGAGTTGGGTCAGTGTCACCCTTGCCGGTGAAATTGTATAAACGAGTTGAAATTGATGTGCAGTGAGCAACACCGATCGTGTGAGCACCTGATGAAGTTAAATATTTGGTCGTTAGAAACACAAAACCTTAAATATCAAACAAAAGTTAAATATGGGTGTCGAGTCTTCGACGGAAAAGATCACTAGGAGGATACAATCCCAATAAGACATGATTTACATATAAAAATTGATACTATTTTAATCCAAAATCTTAAGACAATAGATTTATAGATCTTCATTCTTATATGGTGTTTAACTTTCTCATTTTTATTCAACCTAAGACTTAGACTCACTTGATGTGTTTATAACTTAGTATTGGACATACCAGAAAGCACTACAAGGTCGTTTGCATCAAGTCCAACGTTGTCAAAGAGTGTTAGCTGTACAGTGAGGTTGTGAAATGGAGCAGGGAGACTAGCTAAAGGATCTGCTGCCCTAGAGATGAGTCCATCCCTTCGACCTGTTGGAACATTCCAGAAGGGTCCTCCCTGCAAACCCATGTCAAGCATGGCATAGCAAACAAATTCGTCATTTCCATTCTATGAGAAAGCCCCAAGAATTTAGAACACAGAGTGACATCACTTGTTGACAATTCACTTTTAGTATTTTGATCATTAACAAAGTTAATTTTCATATCCGTAAAAGAAGGAAAAATAATAGATGTAAAAAATGTGTAAAAATGTATCATTATGAAAATACAACACAGCTATTTTTATTAATGTAAAAATAATAAAATATTTAAATTTTAACGCTTAGTCATATTAGTTATTATTATATCAATAGAGAGAATTGTTAAATGATGGTATTTAAAATATAGGTTAAGTTCAAATACTGTAAGACGACTACATTATACCATATTTAATATTAAAAAAAATAGAAATATTGCTAAAAGAGAAATTTGATGTTTAAAAGAATGTTATAATTTATCTTGGTTTAAAGAACTATCCTGATTTTTGCTTATTATTTCTGTTCTATTGACTAAAAAAAATAGTTACAAATATTAAAAGCGAAAACTACTATATTTATAGAAACAAAAGTATATTTGAGCGTTTATCTATTTTAATATTGTGAACTACTACAAATAATTAGAAGCAACAACACCAATAATGCTCAAATTATTAGTGAAGAATGTAGGCACATTTCCAATACAAGTAATGCAATATGTTTTTTTTTTTTTCCACAAGGAGACAAAATTATGTTATTGTAAGAGCCCATGTTTGTTTCCTTGGAGATGAGGATGAAAACGTTTAGTATACTTACAATGGCATGAATAGAATCTCTAGCAGTCAAAGCCAAAATATCAGCACAAGAGACAACTCCAGGGCATTCAGCTTCAACAAGGCTCTTTATTGCGTCAATGAAGCTAAAGCCTCGGAGTGTAAGATTTGGAATAGAGTCCTTTTCAGCTTGATTGTTTGGTGTTGAGTTCACAAGCACTGATCCGTCACAACCCTGAAATTAGTTAACAGATAAAACAACATGTTTCTTAAGATCACCTTCAACTTCAAAGTAAGGAAAATGGTAATGTTGGAAGAGACGGTAAGAGAGATTGTGCATTCAATTCTTCACGACAATTTAGAGATATAAAGTCGGTTCGAAAGGGTTGTGAGTTCAATTTCGCCGACCAACAAATACTAACAGCTAACATTATTGATAAATAAAGTTCAATCTCAAAGTTTCAAGCTAACCAGAAAATGAAACAAAGAAATGTGCATACATTGACAAAACAATCATGGAAGTGAAGTCTTATGAGAGCAGCTGCCAGAGATGGAACATTTCGGATGTGCTCAGCAACATATTTCAAAATGATCTTCTCAGCATTTGGACAACTTTTGGCATAGAAATCAAGTTGCAATTGAGCTTGAGTTGACCCGATTACTGCTATGAGACAAATAATCAAAGCCTTGAAGTAACTCTGGCTTCCCATTTTCCACTTACTTGGCTGAGACCTTAATTACCAGAGAAACTGTATAAATAAAAAACTCAGGTACTTCTTGCAAGAAGCAATAACTTCATGTCCCTGGTTGAACTCAGAAAGTTTCTAGTTATTTATAGTACTCACCTTGTTACAATATATTAAGGCAAATTCGGATGGTCCATGCAGCATGTTACGTACATGTTACTTTATACCACATCCTTCCATTTAATAATGTTAGCACTCTAATAAAAAAGGACATGTTTAAGCAATGAATTCATACTTCTAACAATAAAGAGAGAGATAAGAAGATAAAAATATGAGATAATATATATAATTAATGGGAGAAAGAAAGAGAGAAATTATATAAAAACACAACGCTAAATAATTAGTTAGTTGGGTATGTCTCTTTTTTAAACTTGTCATATCATATACACGAATATCTTTAGTTTATTTATAGTGGTAACATCTTAAGCAGATTCTTGGGGCGGTTAACGCATATATGTACAAGAAAGTGATGTGAACTTGCTAACAGCAAATAAAATTACTGTTTAGAATGCTGGTTTTATGGAGGAAATTAAGAATGAAAAAGTTGACTTGGTTAGCATATATGTGTGAGGCTACATGCATTATTATCCTGTAGCAAACTTGAGCTGTCCATGATTCAAAGTAAATTGGGTAGCTTGTGGCAGCCATCTTTGGACAAATTCTTAGGATATATAAGAAATGAGAACGTGGCACATGAATTATAGAGTGGGTGAAGAATACTTGCATGGTTTCTACAATCATTATCGTTATAATATAAATAAAACACTCGAAAACGACAAAGATAGAGACAAACAATCGTCCTTTCTTTTGGCAAACAAAGATAGAGTAAGGGTTTGTTTGGGTGATACAACAACTTAATTTAGGGTTTATTATTCAATATCTGTAATTTCCACCAACTTTTTTATGAATACTTGTAAAAGAAACATAAATTAAAGTCATCCCTTTTATAAATATAAATAATAACATGTGCAGTTAATTTTTTTTTTAATGTATTTCGTATAAAACTTTCAAAATTAGCCTAATACACCGGTTTTAACTTATGGAGGAAAAAATAAATTTTATTTGCTTTTCTATAAGCACGTATACATGAATGGTTTTTACAATAAGAGAGATGAAACTATAAAGTTAAACTGTTTTCATCTAAACCGTAATATATTTTCTTAAGTAAACTTAATGAATAAACCAAAAAAAAAAAACGATTATAGTCATGTCATAAGTTCTTTCAAACACTTAAGAAGTGCTTGTATCTTAAAAAAATCTATAGGTTATAAACAGACTATGCATAGTGGAAAAAATATGTATAAAAACATTGTGTTGAAGAGATAATCACTGTTTTTGTAATTGGTAAAAATAACGAAAGCTTCTTGAAAATAAATTGAATGAAGTAATATATACTTAATTTATATATATGCATGAAAAAAAAAAAAATGGGTGCATGTTATGAAACGTTGAAAACTTGATATTGCTTTGCTGGGATTTCATGTTATGAGACAGGTGGAGACTAAGTTGACCGTGTCCATAAGCAACTAAGCATTCGAATGATAAAGTTTAAAATTTAAGTCAAAAGTATGTAAAAGGAGATTGTTATGGCTAATGTTGTGCAGAGAATATCGCAGCGTGGACATGACCAAAATCAACACATTATAGCTTAATTAAGTTAATGTGTTTTAAGCAGTAACCAACTCACGCAACCCTAATGGATATGGATAACTATAGGAGAGTTACCTTCCATTATGATTAGGGAATTCGAATTTCAAAACATTATATATATCATCTATTTATTAAAAGGGTGTTTAAAGTAGTCTTAGAAAGAACTTGCGAGTTTTGAGTTTTTTCAATAAACATTTTGATTAAATTTCTTAAAATGGATGTATTTTTATTTTGTGTCAATTATTTTTTATATAATAGAAAATTAAATAGTAACATGATTAAATCATTAATCTAAACCACACACTTATATAAAAATTCGATTAGCTACATATTAGGATCCAATGCTAAAAGTGAGTAAAATATATATCCTTTTGAGAATAGTGACTTGGAAATTTTCAAACTCCCATCGTTATCATTTAGGAGGAAGCAATCAACGAAAGCAATTGTTTATGTTTATTTACATATCAACTAGTTTGATAATGTGTCGTGATTAAAATTAATTAAAATAAATAATTTGAGGTTTAATTAGTTGGATGGTACTCATTCTCGTTTGAAAGGGTCTACTGCATCCCAACTTTTGTAAAAGTGTCTCAATTAGGTTCCTTTCACATAAAAAAAAACTATTAACGCAGTTAACAACGTGCCACGTGTCAATCTCTGATTTTCTTTTAATTTTTTAACTTTTGTTTTTAGTTTTTGATTTTTTTTTGTCACGTGTCAGGTTCATGTTGTGACACATGGCAAGGTATAGAACAAACTACTTTTAAAAACATCAATTAAGATCATTTAAGAAGGTTTACAAGGCAATGAATAAATATTTTAATACCTAAAAATGAGTACTTTTTAATTTAATGTTTTTCTTTAAACAAAAGTATGTATATTAGTCTTTTGACTAAATTATATCTATATATATACTATTTATTTTAATAACTTTATTTGATTTAATTTTTATCCACTAGTGTAGACAATACATTCAAAATCGTCTAATAGGTTTCAATTTCAAGGAAAACGAAGTTTTTCAAAATATTTTGGCATTTATGAAATTGTTTGCATAACTATAAGCTTCAGACAAAGCTTATAGTTTCTACACGTATAATTTCAAAAATGTCACTACCAGCATCTTTTAAAATATTTGTAAAACCAAAACATATTCTTCTACCTAGGGTTAAATTTTTAGAAAAAAATACTTCTTTGCCAAAACATTTTTAGATTCTCATTGCTCCGAACCCTTTCTTTCCAAGTTTTCTCTTCTCTTTCGCTTTCTATTCTTGCATTCCCTTCTTGATTTCTCTCTTGGTTTCTCACTCTCGTTTGCTTCCTTCATTCGTAGGTTCTCATAGTTATGTTTACAGAGGTCTTTATGTTCGTTATTCATGTTCATTGTATTTGTTTGTTTGTTCACCATTTAAAGAGCTCTCATGCTTTGAGTGTTTTTTCACAATAAATTGTTTAAGACTATGTTCTCAGGTTTGCATTCCCTTCTTCTATACCTTAAAAATGATATGGTGATATGTTTGATTTATTTCTTTTTGTATATGTATCCTAAAACCATGAAAATCTATATTTCAGTAGTAGTTCTCAAATTTTACCTATGTAGCTTGTTTCTGGTTTTGATTGGTTTTTAGAAATGAAGCGTATTCCTTTATTTTTTATTTTTTTATAATTTGTTGTAATTCACCCTGTTGTTGCACTTGGTTGTCACTCCCATCTTCTCCCTCTCGCTTGTGGCTCCTTTCATTCTCGTAGAGGTCGCTCTCGCTCCAGTCAATCTTGAACCTTAATTTGTTATTGTGTTTATTGGGACAATATCACAATGTGTTTATTGTGTTTGCTATGCTGACACCGGAGTCTCAAACCTCCTTGGCGAATAAGTGCACGATAAGAGTGGTGTTGGAGGCGAAGAAAGGGCGTTGAGAATGCAAACCTCACAAATGTGAACTGTAACATCCCTGGCTTGTCCAGACCATGTCAGGTTACTACAGCCCGATGCACCCCAACCCCTCACCCTTCTCCGTCCATTCATACTGGGTGGGTTATTGCCAGTGGGGATCGAACCTCCAACCTGACCTTTAACACCTCTGGCTCACCAGCAGATGCTACCAGTTATGCTGCAGCGGTAGTGAATATGAAGTCGAGCTGAGGTAAAGTGTGTCGCCTATGGTGGAATTAGGAATTCATGGAGAACTTGGGAATGAAATGAAAGTAGAACTTTTTATGTCAGTTGTAGCATAAATGAGAAAGAAAGTGGAAACTTTATATACCTTTTGTATATATGTCGCGAAAAAAGGGGTGGTGAGAATGTAGATCTCATGGATGTGAACGAAGAGGTGGAGGAAGCAGAGTAAGGAGTTGATGGCAACAACGATGAGCATGAAGTCGAGGTAAAACGTATCCTTTGTGGTGGAATTAAGGTTTCATAGAGAATTAGAGAATTAAATGAAAGTGAAACTTTTTATGTCGGTTGTAGCATAATCCACATAGAAAGTAGAAACTTTCTGTACATTCTTTATCTATATCAGTTCTTTTCTAATTGATATCGTATATTGACACCTTAAAATTTATCTATCATTTGTCATAACAAGAAAAATATTATTGAAAAATAACTATAAATATATAAATTAACACTTTTATTATTATTAAATTTAATATATTTTAAATAATTTACTTTTTATGATGATTAAATATTAATATACTAGTATTTTGATGCGTGCAATGCACGAATTTATTGAAATTAAAATTTATTAAATATTTATAAGAATGCATTTTATTATAAATTTTTTATAATAAAATGTGTGAAATATTTATTTTAAATAATAATGAACTAAAATAGTGAATAATAAAAAAATATGATAAATTGTTCAATATAGATTTTATTAATATATTTAAATAATTTAATTTTTATGATGATTAAATATTAATATATTTTAAATAATTTAGTTGTTTCAAAATTTGATTCACTATTTCAAAGCTCAGCTTTTTTTTTTTTTTTGTTTTTTGTTTTTTTTTTTGAAACAGACATTTTAGTACTTAAAATTGTTTGAAATACTTAGATATACTATGCTTACTTTAATATTTTTCGTCTTTTTGATTAATAGGTTTGAATTAGATGAAAAATCTCATTTTATGATAATTTGCGCAGAAAAAGTATTTTTCATCTATACTATTTTGGTGTACACAAATTTGTTTAGTATTCGCCCATTTGTTTTACACAAATTATTTTCAATTTAACTTTTAGTAAATACTTTTTATAATTTAAGTAATTATTCATAATAAAAAATTATTAGTTTTACCTTTTTAAAATTATTTTTTTTACATTCAAATAATTACTTATGATAAAAAAATCAGTTTAACACTAAAAATTTTACCTATAATAAAATTATAAAAAATATTTATTTTTACAATTATCATTTCACACAAATAATTTTATTGTTTTATTAGTACTTTTATTTTAATAATTCAAAATTATGATTTAGTTTAATAAAAATTATGCTACAATAAAAAAAATAGACACGTATACGCATAGTACATATATTTCTACAAATGTCAGTAATATATATATATATATATATATATATATATATTTCTAAATTATGATAATAATTCAATATTAAGAAAAGTATAAAAGTAGGTATTTAAAGACCAAACATTTACACTTTTATTTATGGGTTAAATATGTTTTTTATCTGTCAAGTTTCAGTGAATTTTGGAATTAGTCTCTCTTTGAAACTTTATACCATTTTAATCTTTTATCTTTAAAAATGCGTGGATTTAGTCCTTCTTACCAAGTTTTGTTAAGTTTATTTAATATTTTAAACGCATTTTATGATAATATTTGATTTAACGTTGAAGCGAAAATGTGTCAAACGATGTAAACAATTCAAATACTATCACAAAATACACTTGAAACATCATATAAATCTAACAAAATTTGGTTAAAAAGACTAAATTCACACATTTTTAAAAATGAATGAATAAATTGGTCAAAAAATTTAAAGAGAGACTAATTTCAAATTTCACAGAAACGAAGAATAAAACCATATTTAACCTTTCATTCATGAACAAGAGTATAAAATTTTCATTCCATTGCTTGTTGTGTAAATTTCGCGAATATTGAGATAATTAAATATATGTTTATTCTTTACTAACTATACATGTATATATCGAAAAAAATTAAAATTAATATTTAACTAATATTATTTTTATTTTTTTTGTAAATTTAAAATCTTTAATAATTTACTTCAAAATTAATTGCTTGTTATTCAAGATTAATCGTTTCACTATCTTAATTATCAATAAAATTCAAATAAAAATAACTAAATTGATGGTTTTCTTTATTGTTACAGAACTAAAAACAAAACAAAAATGTCGTTACTTATTATACTCATTATTAAAAAAATATTCATAATATATTACTTAACTAACATACTAATCATAAATTGTTATTAAACATTTTTACACTAATAATTTTTATTTTCACAAAAATTAACTCATTCAATTCAACTTACACTTTTTTTATAACATGGTTTTGAAAATAAATCATGTCAATAATTAATTAGTTTGTCATCTTTAGAATAAAAATTAAATTTCGTAATACATAATAACATTGATGAAAAAGACAAGTTCAATAGAGCTAATTTTGCTTACTCCAATCCAATCCACCGACACTTTTAGTGGTTAAAACTAATCTTCCTCTTTCGTTCCTTGTTTGTATTTTAAAGTATATATATACATAAACTATATCTTAAAATTAGCCAATTATTTTCATATGGTACTAAAGTAATTAAATAAAATGTAACTTTACTAGTGACGACGTACACTCGAAGAGAATAGGAATGTATACTTTGACCCCAAATTGAAGAACCAATTTTAAATTTGTCCCAATGTTTAACCGGACGTGTTCTAAATTTGCCCCACACAAGGGTTGGTAGAATGTCAACTTGATAAGTAAGGAGTGCTCAAATTAAACCCTAATAAATAATCTCTCTCAATACTGTGTCAAAAGAAAGAAGTGTATATTTTAAGTCAAATAGGTAAATAAAGTTTATAATTAAAACCCCATCTCTTGCATTGCATCTACCATGATTCCTGCATTAACTCGTAATTCATATTAACCAATAACTAATTTTCATCGATAAAGAATAGCCTTGACTTATGGAGTGCATCAAACATTGGAATTTTAAAAAATAAATAGAAAAGAGAAAATTTAGGTTACCAAATTAGGTTTTTATTTTCAAAATAAAGAGTGACGGATCTTGAACAAAATTTGTGGGAAAGCTAAAATAATATACTTAAAATTTATATATTTAACCTTATTGTCACTCATTTTACTGTCACTCGTTCAATTAAAATGAATACATAATTTATTGTAACTATAACTATAAAAGAAACTACACATATATAAAGGATTGTCCATCATTTTTTCATATCTTTAAACTTATCAAATAATTCAATCATAACTAAATTTTTCAGCAATTTTTTGTTCAATATAAATAACCATATTATCAGCAAAATATTTATTTTCCATTTTACTAATTTGCACATATCGATTTAAAAGTCATGACAAACATTTCATTTCATTGTTATACGATGAGAATTGTCTTGTTTTGATCTTCACTTTTCTTTTATTAGTTTTAAAAAATAAATTTTTTCTTTTTTTTCATCAATATACCTATTTAAAAAACAAGTTTAAGACCAAAAAAGTAATTTTTTATAATCTAATCAAAATTTGAGAGACATAACTACTAAATAAATTATGATAATCAAGTCCACTAAAAAATTGTCTATAAAAAATCACATGATACATTACTTACTCTTTTATATTCATAAAAAATAATATACAAAATGTCATGAGATAAAAAATAGTGTTAAATATTAAACAAGTATTTTATTACTAAGTAAGACAAGAGAAAATTACTTTTCTTTCCTTTAAAAATAGAAGAAAAGATACAAAATAATGAGTTTCTGTTTAATTTATTTTTTTCTTCGGTAACAAAAAAAATTAAATAAGAGTAAAGATGAATATAATATATAAAAAACTCAAAGATAATAGAAAAAAAATGAAAATTATCTTAATAATTTTTTTTATTATATTTGATTTTATGTTTTACTATTTATTAAGTTAAATATTTTACTTTATAAAAAAAACTTAATTTAATTTTTATTAATTTTTTAATATATTATTACCTAATTTAAAAGATACATATAATTTAAATAATTTAAAAATTATATAATTTTAAAAATTTTAAAAACATATAATTTAAAAAATTGAAAAAATTAAAAAGAAATTAAAAAAGTTTGGAGTACCGTGGCATCCAACTGCTCCTTGTCTTTGTATCGATGGATGTGCTGTTAATGTTTGTGTGAAAGAGTGGATGTGAAAGTATATATGTTGTTTGTTTCCATAGATTTGAAAGTATGTGAAAGAACAATTTATGAAAGGAAAGTGCATCCACGCACAAGTGCAGAGATTAATCATCCTTTATTTCTTTTACAAGAATTTATTCAATTCTTATATATATATATATATCATTTTTATTGTTTACTACATATAATATAATAATAATATAAAATAAATTATTTTAGAAAATGATTTTAAATTTTTTCCAATTTTTTTATTAATTTTATTTTTATATCTTTCCATTTTAAATGTTTTTTCAGTACAATTAAGAAATTTAATTTAATTTTAATATAATTCTCATTACTTAAGTTTAAATTTATTCATATTTCTATAAGTGATAAATGAGTAATATTTATTTTTATCAATTAATTTTCTTTTTTTAATTTAGCACATACATCACATTATTCACAAACTTCTCCTACATTCATCCCTTTAAATCTCTTAATTCAAACATCACCCCAATCCTCTCTTCATCCCCTCATATCCATTCATTTATTCTCCCTCACACTACTCCCTAATTCAAAGATTACCTAAGAATTCCGTCATTGAAAATAAGTGTTTTGAATTGGACAAGTTTTTGGTAAACTTTAAATAATTATTTTTGAAAAAAATTAATTTTAAAATAATAATTTATTAATTAAATCACTACTAAAAAAACTCATATTTCTTGTCAATTTTGTTTTGAAATTTTTTTTAGGAAATACTTATAAATTTTGTTATAAAAAAAACGAAATTGCTGCCAAATTTTTTGCAAAATATTTTAAATAAAACACTTCTTGCAACAATTTTGTAAGAAATACTTGCGAATTTTATAATTTTGTAAAAAATAATTACTCACGAAGGAATTATCTGCCAATTAAAATTTAAAAGAAAATAGCATAAAAAAAATTTTACAAACTTTTTTAGCAAATTTGCAAAAAAAAATCCCACGTAATATAAAAATTTTTAGTAATGAATAATTATATTTTATTTATTAAAAACATTATTCACTTAAAATAAACAGATTATATATAAAAAATTTCTAAACATATTCATTAGCCTTTAATTACTTTTTTTTTATTCGATTTAATATATATATATATATTATAAATTATATAAAATTCCTTTTATTTATTGTTAAATCGACGTACAATGGTATTAGGTAAAGAAAAACAATTGGTCCAGCATAGTAATTTTGTTTGCTAGCTTCCGATATATGGTTGAATATTATTATATTATATCCGAAACGTTCGCTTTGAATTTAAGTCGAAAGAAAAGACAATTTTATATAATTGTCAACATATGGTTTATTTTATCAATTACCACCACCATATAAATAAAGAAAGTTATTCATGTGATATATTTTCTTTTCTAAAGATTCATCAAATCATGTGGATCATGTCACATGCATGTTTTGACCATACCATGCAAATGATTTTTTTTTTTCTTACTTGCATTGTTGATCTACAAGTTATGCTAAATAAACACATATAAGCTCAATTAATTAATTTCTATATTAATACTCAAATATTATATAAAACTCAAATGATCCTTTCATATGGCTTCTCTTCTTTTTCCAGATTGACACCTTACACTTTTAAACACACCTCTCAATAACTTATTGTACAGCTCAACCATTGTATTTTATATTCGTATTCTTTGATTGTTCAATAATAAGTTCACAAAAAGGACATGAAAAAAACAAAAATAAAGGGCACTCTCTTTCCGCTTTAAAGAAAATAAATACTAACCGGTCTTAAGGAATTAAAAAAAATCGTATTGTAATTTATTATTAATATATTAAAATATTGTGAAATAAGGAAGAGTTGTATTCATGCTCTCTAGCTTGATTTTAGATCGAATTTGGATTTTCTGCTGATTTTTTCTGTGTTGTTTCTCTATTATTTTTGCATAATACACTGATTACCACTAATTACAACATTTTAAAATATATTAGAAAAATATTTAAAATATCAGTATAGTGTATTTTTAATATCTAGTAGAACACAATACTAAAAAAACAGTAGAGAATTTGGACTCATCTTAGGTCTCAAGACATTTTGTGACGTCGTGTAATAGTGTTTGTGTTTAGAGAAAAGAGGGAAGCAATGAGAAATGTATAAGAAAATGTTAATCGATCTTTTGGTTTCTTGGGTATTTTTTTTAATGTAGTTTCACAGCTTTTAAATTTTTTAATATGAATCCAATTTATTTAAAATAATTTAACATGGTTTTTTATATTAAATTCATGTTTATGTTGTTGACAGAGTAACAATGTGACATCATAAGTATTTATTACATACTAAGTATCTATGACAAGCATAACAAATAAAAAATATTAAAATGACACAATCGTTGAAATCGTACTATATAAATCCCTTAATGATGCTCTTGACATCAAGAAGACGATGATAGCCATCAAAGAAAATATTTAGGTACTAGAGGTTATGAGAGTAGAAGGTGGTGATAAAGGCAATGTTGGCAGGCAAGGGTGACTGGAAAGAGGCAAAAGAGGGCTGAAAGATTACCAAAGATAAAAAGGAACTTGGCCTCAATTATAGAAGTCTATAACGCAGCATAGACAAAAACGAGAGGACAAAGGCAAGGTTGACGAGTAGGGGAGAGTTGGTGAGGAGGAGGGCGAGGGTGTGGAGGAGGTGCACAAATGTGGTGTCGTAGAGAAAAGGGTCAAAGTTCGTCAAGAGTGTTAGGAATGTAAGTGTAAGTTTGAGTTTCACATTGAGTAGAAATGAATAAGTTGAGTAACATAAATTCATTATAATAAGAATTTGGATTAAAGGTAATGTTGCAACCTCTTATATGAGTAGGCTCATGACACATTGGTGTCAAATCTCCCCGATATATTCTTCTCAAAAAGTCGAACATAAAGGAGGAAGCGGTGGAACAATGATGAGGGTACATTCCAAGAGTGAAAAGTGTTATAGAAAAAATGACTTATAATCTCTTATATAAATTGATTCATGACACATTGGTATCAAATCTAACTGATATATCCTCCTAACAAAATCTTAATATAATGATTGCAAAGCTTATTTAACCATAAGAAAAATACGAAAAATAATACAAGAGTTTAGTATTTTACATGAGGTCACAAATCTAGTTAATGGTTGATAAGTGTCTCAATTACTTAATTTGATACATATTTTTGACACTTAAATTGCATGAATTATATATATATATATATA
>Ga0214544_1002298_pt1 | contig 40342 bp, 19 predicted proteins | sample CNSS3metaG_FD_160074 | JGI IMG/M metagenome (GOLD analysis project Ga0214544, IMG submission 160074) | Root nodule microbial communities from cowpea collected in UCLA plant growth center, Los Angeles, California, USA - CNSS3 | ecosystem: Host-associated > Plants > Roots > Nodule | place: USA...
TATATATATATATACACACACACACGCACAAATATTTATATCACTGAGTCAAAAACTAAAAAAAAAAAACTTTATTCTCTTGTTGACATTATTCCGCACCTATACCTACATATGCTTATGCACATTGTACAATATGTGCAGTTCACAATACAAATAACAAATGCAAGAGTAAGCTATTGAAACAAATTTTCAAGAAAAATATATATTGAAAGGTACATTTTAATAAACAAGTCAAAACAATTCAATTTTATTCAAAATCCAACATACAACAACCATATAGACCACACATGCATCTATACATCAAGGATACTTAACCAACGGAATATCAACTTACACTACTGAAAGATTTGTATTAAGTATGTCCCCCATAAGAGACTAACATTTGATCCAAATCTACAAGTGAACGTTAGAATAATGGATCAGGATCAGTTCAATACTTAATACACAAATATAGGTGTCAACCCTTAATAAACAAATCAAACAATGGTTGACATATCATCGTGACCCATTAATTCAAGCAATTCTTATTACTTTGAACAACCATTTCCGTACAAAACACATCATTTAAACAAAACCATAAATCAATTAAATATATAAATTAACATTTACTTACATTTATAATAAACATTAACATACAATCCATTAAAGAGACAAAATGAGAAAAATAAAGAAAGAAAAAAAATCATTTTTTTTAGCTTGAGGAAAAATTGTCTCGCTTGAGTGAAAATTTATTCTTGAGTAAAAAAATGGCATAGACAAGCATTGAGTAGCAGTCCATCCCATTTTCGCCAGAGCAAAATATTCTTCATTTGAGCAAAAATAAGGTTGAAAACAAGGTTATTTTCAGTGTAGCAAAAATATGAACAAGAGAAGCTTTGGATCTCTATTCTATTTTTGCTTGAATGAAAATCCTCCACTTGAGCGAAAATATTAGAAAAACAAACTAATGCAGCATTGGTTTTATTCAAAGTCACTTTATCATATAAAACTTTTAAACAAATCAAAATTATCAATACAATCCATAACTTGCTCAAACATCATTCTTCACTCAGCTGAATTCAACCTTGGTCATTCAAACTCATTATATGTATTATGGTTTGCATCAAACTCATAAACTAACATTGACCATTTTTGCTTCAAATAACCACAACTTAAACTAATTTGTCTCAAATGTAGTAACATAACACAAAATTGATAAAACACAACAAATTGAATTCATTAAAACTATACAAATCTCATCTCAAACTCAAACATTAATATCATGTCCAAACAACACACAACCCTGCATTAAACTTAAGATAATGTGACCACGTCACCTCCACATCCAGATCATCTATCCTAAAATTCTATTAAAAACATAAGTAAAGTTCTAGTTCAAGCATATATTATGTGTCTTATCTTCGAACTATTGTTGTATTTGATACTATTGTACATGATACATTTATCAATCCTAAATGTGCATCATAGGTTGTGATAGTGCTAAATTAAGTTGTTACTTGTACAGTTGATGGGTTGGTGAAATGTGAGAAGTGGATTCGGGGTGATGATGATGATGATGGTGACACTGACAGACATGCAGTGGAGTCCAACGCAGAGTGGTGGTTGAAGAGATTGATTGGTCGGACAAAACGAGTACCAATTGATTGGCCATTTCCATTTTCTGTGAACAAGCTATTTGTTCTTACTCTCAGTGCTGGGTTGGAGGGTTACCATGTTCATGTTGATGGGAGGCATGTCACCTCTTTTCCTTATCGCACTGTGGGTAATCAATGTCCTTCAACTTCTTAGTTTGAAGTGGGTTTTACATAATAATGTTCTATTTTGATTTGAACAGGGCTTTGCTCTTGAGGATGCCACTGGTCTTATCTTGAGTGGGGACATTAGTGTCCGTTCTGTATTTGCTGCCTCTTTGCCCTCGGTGCATCCCAACATTTCCTCGCAGCAGCAGCTAGAATTTTCAACCAGATGGCGTGCCCCAAGTCTTCCTCACTTTGGCGTGGAATTGTTTGTTGGGATCCTTTCAGCCGGAAACCATTTTGCTGAGCGGATGGCTGTGAGGAAGTCATGGATGCAGCATAGCTTAATCAAATCTTCGAAAGTGGTGGCTCGCTTCTTTGTAGCACTGGTAAGGTGAACAAGTTTCTCAAATTATAGTCATTTTGTTGGTTCTGGAGATTTCTTTACAATTTAATGGTTTTAACAGAACCCGAGGAAGGAAATTAACGTGGAGTTGAAGAAGGAGGCAGAATATTTTGGTGATATTGTTATAGTTCCTTACATGGATAACTATGACCTTGTTGTGCTCAAAACGGTGGCCATCTGTGAATACGGGGTAAGTTGATTGTTTAAAAAAGATCCAGTTTAGAAAGGAAATAGTTTAAGTTAATGTATGAGATGGCTGTACTGTTCACAGGTTCGCACAGTTTCTGCGGAGTATATCATGAAGGGAGATGATGACACTTTCATAAAAGTTGATGATGTTATTACTCGAGTAAGGAATGTTCCATATTCTATGAGCTTTTATATCGGGAACATCAATTACCGCCACAGACCCATGCGCCATGGTAAATGGGCCGTGACATATGAGGTAATCAAAACCTGTTGGCTACTGCAATGCTTATACCATAGTTGAGGAGTTAGCGTCGTATGGGAAAATATTTTATGAATTAGTTTGTTATAATACGTCACCAACAAAGTGTCTGTATTTGATCCAAAGAGTGTATGATCTCGGCTTGAGCATTGGTTTCTTTTGGCACAACTAAGCGAAAGCTCAAAATGAAATTAAGGGTATGTTCGATACAAAATTTTAATTGTTTTGAAAGTTTCTTCGTTGGAAAAGCTTTATATATATAGCGGATAACCTCTCAAAGGCACGCTTAGTTTGTATTCAAACAGAGTCTAAAATAATTTCATTTAGTATTGACTCCACTTATTATTATTATTATTATTATTATTTTAGTATTGTGCAACCTTTTCATTGATTTTGCTTTTACAATAATTACTTCATGAAGAATTGCTATTCTTCCCTCTTTCCAACCAGTCATCAGGTCTCCATTGTTTATGGTTAGCACCTCGTTGCAGCACCATATTGTCAGTCATCTTAATTTTATAGGTTGGAGATCACGATCCCTAACCGAACATATCACACAGCATTCAGCAAAAAGCTTCGTCGTGTATTCAGAACTCTTACTCTAATAGGCCGTGATTGAATTGATAATGGTTCTTACTTCCTCATGGTTTTGTCACATCTAGCTTCTTGATGATGATAATTTTGTTGTATTCTGCTTTTAGGAGTGGCCAGAAGAGGAATACCCACCCTATGCTAATGGACCGGGTTATATTTTGTCTTCTGATATTGCAAGCTACATTCTATCTGAATTCGAGAAGCATAAATTAAGGGTAAGTATTCTAATATATCATTGCACATTTTCTCTGTTGTCCTGTAATGCCTCAAGAATGTTCATGCTAGTGCATTTGATGTCTGTAGTGGCCGAAGTTGTCAATATTTTCTTGTTTATGCAGTTGTTTAAAATGGAAGATGTGAGTATGGGAATGTGGGTAGAACAATTTAACAGAACGAAACCAGTATACTATTTTCATAGCTTGAGGTTCTGCCAGTTTGGTTGTGTAGAAGGCTATATCACTGCCCATTACCAATCGCCTAGGCAGATGATATGCCTGTGGGAGAAATGGCAGATGCAGACAATTCCTGAGTGCTGCAACATGAGATAACGTTGTTGGTCGCCATCATTGAATTCAGCGAGGAACAGAGAAAAGTTTTGCAGTCATAGCTTAGATTCAATACTGTATATATAGTGATGGTTAGTTAACTTTAGTCCTGTATAAATGTGGCCTTTTTTAAACTTCATTATTTATTTTGGATAGAACTCTATTCTTTAGGTTACTCGATTCTATCTTCTTCCCTTTCGTGTTGTTTCAGCGTGGGATTGGAAGATCAACGTGAGGTTCAGTGAGTGGGGATATCATTTTTAGGAGTGCGGGAACATGCTCTTACATATATACAAGTTCTCACATTTTTTTTCTTTTTATATCTTACTCTTTTTTCACACTTTATTGCTTTCCTATGGATAACTATTTCTGTAATTATTAGATTTAAAGAACAAATTTAGAGTTCTCCAAATGAATGAAAACCCGTAAGTCAATTCATTTTACCATAAATGTAAGTCAGATTGGATTAAAAAATGCAAATTTTAGGGTTAAAAATAGATTCGGCTCAATAAGAACTTGACTAATTCGAGTTAAACTTGAGTTAAACTTGTTGTGAAATGAGTTGATTTATCTGATCATCCTTAAATTCTAAATATTAAATTATATTAAAAAAGATCACCCATAAATTCTAAGTATTAAATTATATTAAAAAAAAACTAATGATTTTTTGTTGGACTTTTAGATGGTAGATTTTGTTAGGACTTTTAAATTATATTAAATTCAGACAGTTGATTTTGTTGAAACTTTTAATTTTCATTTAATTAGAGTTCATTTGGTATATAATGAATTAGAAATTTTTTATAAATGGTGTTTCATATTATATTAATATGAATGAAATGAGTAAGTTTTGGACACTCAAAGATTAAATGCTAATTAATGTATATAGGCTTGCATTTAGGACTTGTAGAAAAAATTGCAATTGTTTTTTTTTTTTTTGGATTTGAAGAAATAAATATTACTGAAGATTCTATTACAATATAAAATAAGGTAGTCATTTAAGTTATCTTATTATAAGGGTTAAACTTCTAGTTTTTTACGAAACCTCAATGTTCTATACGTCATTGAGGAATATTCTTCGATTTTCTAACATGATGTTTCATGTAAGGACATTTTTGTTTGTAAAGTAATTGATAAACTATAATTAAAATTCAATTACGTTAAAACTTTAACTTACTAAATGTTTTACATAGTGTGTGTTTGTATGGTGTGGTTAGTAAATAGGACTTGGACTGAGTTGTTGAGCTTTCGTATTTTCGTGTCAAGAGTGGTCAAGAATAAAAAGGAAACACGAAGAAGTGGACTTAGGAAAGGGTGGTGTGTCTTTAGCAACTTCTCCTCTTCTTAAAAACAAAAACTCAATTCTAAAGTAGATTTTGGAATCTACGAATTAGTGAAGGAAGAGTACAGCATTTAGTTTGGGTAGTGATTTTAGAGTACAGCATTCTCTGAAATCGCTATCAAATATTATTAATATTTAAAGATTTTATTGTTAACATTGATCGATTATATCTTTTCACATTTTTTTAAATTTTTACTTTAGTCATATTATATTAGTTAATTAAATGTGTTGATCTGAAGTCCATTTTTGGTAGGTAAATTTTTTTAGCCTAGTTGAATACTATAGTATTTATGATAATGTATTGGTATGATTTATGAAGCTATAATCCTCAGGCTTAACAGAGTTTCAAAATTGAAAAAATAAATAAATATATATAACATGAAATAGGTTAGTTGTTTGTCTTTTCTTAATTTTGTTAGATTTACTTCTTTTTTTTCAAACATAATTGTTCTTTGTATTATGTATGTCACAAAATCTACCAATTGTGTAATATGGTATAATATGTTGAGTTGTATTATGTTTGGTAGATATAATTTATTATTTGTGGAGATCTAAGGGGATTGATTTGAAATGATGTGTTAGAATGTATTTGGTTTTAAGTGATCTGTGATAATTTCTATAAAAATTTTGAGAAGAAAATATAAGGTGTAAAATGAAGAGAAAGTGATGAATTTGTAGGGATTGTTTGTTAAATTTATAATTTTTTTATATTCAATATTTAGTTTTTTTAATATGATTATTATTAGAAATTAATAATTAATATTTTAAGAAATATATTTTTTTTTTTCAAACAAAAAATGTTTGCATTTAAAAAAAATACACCTAACTTCAATTTTTATATTACACTAGAAATAACCTATCATCCTTGTTAGGTTAATAAGATAAATCAAATTTTCAAACTCGGGGTATAAAGGAGTCTTTTTTGTTCTCCTATATTTAATCTTTGGGGCCAATAACACAAACCATTAAAACAGCATGAACAAGGTCTTAACAAAACCCTATCAATTTCATCGAAAGAATTCTTTACTTTGGTCATTACTACATATAAGGAATGCTAATTTTTTTTTATAGTCCTGATGAATATATCAAAAGAATTTAATCAATTATGTTATCTAAAAGGTTGTAGGAAAAAATTGAAATGTTTATCTAAACATTTATAAAAGAATTGTTCAACACTACCCTCAAAAACATATTTTCTTACTTGTCTACTTCAAGTAGTATAATGAATATTTATTATGTGAGAAGTATTCAATTATTTATTAATTATTGTTGTATTATCTTTTAAAGATATTTTCTATTTGTGTTATTATGTCAACCATGTTAAAGAAGAAACATGTTAAATTCAAACTAAGACCAGTGAATTGAGTTTACTAAAAAATGATTTTTCAAAGTTTCAAAAATAGATCACAGATAATTTTATGAATCTTGTTGACATATTAGTAATGACTTGCAATGTTAAGAACCAAATCAAACACTAAAAATAAAGGCATGAAAACATAAGAGACTCAAAACTTTTATATAGATTTGATTTTACATCCAATAACTTGAACTCTGTCTTCACTAAAAGATATTAAGAATCTTGAAACAATCATTCCAGAATTACGAAGAAACGGTGATACTACAAACACATTAACCTCTGGTACAAATACATACTCAAGAAATTACAATAGGAAACAAGAAACTTATCAGCCGAGAGTTGATCAATATTACAATAAAAACTTATAGCATAATTATATCTTTGATAAATCTTGAATAATCTTTCTTTTAAAATAAAATGCAGAAGCACTTTTAGAAAGATATATAAATCAAAAAAGAGCTCCCTACACTTGAAAGATAAGAAAATGTTATTTTGAAAAGGAGAAAACTTTCTTTTTAAAGAAATTTTGAAGTAACTATTTGATATAATTGATTAGTTTTAAATATAATTGATTAATATATTTTTTGTGTAACCTAAAAATGATTCTGAACCGACATAATCAATTATTTGTGAGTTAAAAATTTTTAATATACACGATTATCATCCTAATTAATTAATTATTTGCAAAAATGTAAAAAACATATTTTTTACCGAGAATAATCAATTTTTTTTAACATAATAGATTATTAGGAAAATCATAAAATCAGTTTGTCAATACAAATTCACTCAAAGTTGTCTTAGAAATTGATTTATATTTTACATTTTAATCAAAATGAACAAAATGAACCAACAACAAAAGGTGCAGTCATCATTACAATCAACAACTTATACTTTGCCAACAAGTTTTTATAGTTAACTTTTTAATTCATAATTTAATAATAAGTTTTTTTTAAATAATTATCAGTTACATTAATATTTATGTGATAAATATAATTTTATTAACTTAATGAAGAATATTTTATTCTTAAAAATTAAAACTAAAAAAAATATTATCAAATTTCAAAATGATTAAATAAATAGAACTTAAACTAAATTAAAAGTATTTTAAAATATTATAAATTTATTAATAATGAAATGAATCTAATAAAACATAATTTAAGTTAAGTGTCATATATTTACTAAAAAAAATTATATATTCGTATAGAATTAGTTCAATTCTTTATATTAATTTAAATTACAAATTATTAATTTTATATAAACATAAGTAGTAAAATAATTACCATTAATTCTAAATATTATTTGCCTCAATAAAAATAACGACTTAATTGGAAAAAAAACTCAGTCTCTATTAAATTTGTTGTGTATTGAAATCTTAAAAATTAAAATTTTTTCCACTATTAAACTTTTCTATTAAGCAGGGATGTAACCATTATCTAGGTGATGTAGTCCTTATAAAATTATATTATAATTTTATAATTAATAAGAACTCAATTATAATTTTATTAAATTATAAAACGTGACAGAAAAAGATTAATAAGGATTCAATTAAATGTTCTAAAAGTATAAAATAATTAAAGTACTATTTTGTTATAAAATATATCATGGTTACAATTTTAAATTTAAAATAAATACCAGTTAATGTTTTTTTAGATAATTTTTCTAAAAAAATTAATAAAATGATTTATAAAAGAAAAGAGAAAAAAACCAGCCTAATTTCGATCTGTTGAGAATTTTTCCTGAAAAGTCAAATTTTAAGGTTAAAAACCTTAGTTCGAGTTGAGTATATATTTTGGCACCAATTGTATTTTTGTTCCAATGAGTTTATTTAAGAAAATGATAAACTATATTTATATTTATATTTACTATTATTTTTGAGTAAATTATTTTCAAATACAATAAATATAAAAGAACAAAGAAACAGTACAATGAATAAATAGTGTCTAATTCAGTTTGGCGTATGCTTACATGTTTTCAATAATTTCATGTTCCGCATACCAAATTCTGCGTCCCATTTCTCTCCCATCCATACCCGACTAGTCTCGAGGAAACAAAATATATTTATAACTAATATCTTAATCAAAGCTTTATTTCTTTTTTTTTATGAAAAGAAATACATATAGAAATAAGCTAAAACAGAATAATTAACAATTAACATATATTTTTTGTTAAATATATAGCACAGTCACATAACAATTTATACAGTATATTCTTATCTCAGTACCTCATCAATAAATTTATTCTACTGTTCTCTCTTTTCCTCCTATTTCTTTCTTATTTATAAGAAACTTTGTTGTATCATATTGTTTTCAATGGAAGTCATCATAACCCAAAAAGGCCTATACCCATTCTCCACTGACAACGTGAGCTTTTGGCTTTATCAAATGGAGTTCTATAATGGACAATGGAGTAGGATAATTGATTTAGAAATTGGGCTTGCTTTTGTTGTCTACCTCATATTTTATTATCTATTCACTTATGTGAAATATCATGGTTAATTTTATGGATTTTATACCAAACACATCACTAATCATGTAAAAGTTATACCTACATAAATTATATTCAACTCAAAAATGTAAGATAATAAATTTATAGATATGACTTATTTTTCTTATATAATTGGTTTGTCGAGTAATTAACGAATGATCAATGTTAGGATGAGAAGATACCTTAGTTATAGAATAATAAGTTTTATTGAGTGGACAGAATTATCTATATGTTTGCGGTTAAATGCGAGAATACATTGATCACAATTTAGAGAAGTTGAAGAACTTGAATCTCAAACATTCTAAACACGTTTTCTGAAAATTATGGCTAGTAGAGCCTTTCTAATCCTCGTGTTTAGATGAGGAATTTCAGCAATTTCAAGAAATTGGGTAATTGAATTATTTATAATTGAGTTATCTTCATTTTTTTTTAAAATAATTAGGTTGGATGAAGTAATTGAAATATCTTACATTTCAATTTTTTTTAGATAAAACAATTTAATTTCTACTTTACACGAACTCAATTCTACATTTGAGTTTAATTCAACTTAGCTTGACCTCAACTGGTTCGACCTAGGTCGATTTGACCTCAACACAATTTGAATTGATTCGACCTCAGCCGATTCTAGCCGATTTGAACCGATTCAGCTTGAGTTTACTCCACTCAATCTTCAACTACAATAAATTGATTTAAACCTTATATCTAGACCAACTTAACCTTAAGATAAATTATTCTCTTAAGTTGTGTCATTCAAACATACCATAATATTTATATAGACGACGCTAGATTTGAAAGGGACTAAGAAAAGGGAAGAAAATGAGAGGAAGGATGAGCACAAAAATTAGGAGAGAAGAGTTAGATTTATTGCTATAAAATTGAATAGGCCTTTACCTTAAAGGGAAACAATAATGATTAATTTTTCATTTTTATTCAATATAAAACCTAACAATATATAAATTTCAAAAAGTTATTTCCAAATAAATGAGATGTGATGGAAATGAGACGTGGTGGAAGTATTTTTATGCTGAAAAATTAATTTGATAAAATAAAATGAAAGAAGAGTCAACCCAACCAACCTCTTCAAATTTCAAAGGTGACGGCAGGTATCATCACATGGGCACTAGTATGTTAAGTTTACAAATTCTGTTTTTGAAACTGAAAGTGAGAACTTATTCAACCATGGGGAGATAAAAATGAAACACAAAATTATCGTGCTTCGTGTTATGCTCTAAATTTCTTTAATTTTCTAGTAGGAGTGTTTCTGATTCTGTATTATAGATCAAACCCGATGAAAGTATAGAGCCAGAAAAAGTTTATTAAACGAAAAAAAACTTATATATATACATCATTTTGATGACCTCAAGGTTGTTTGCGTCATTATAATAAGTGAATAAACCGTCATACACTGTAGACACAGTTCAATAATGAATAAAAGCTTATAAAATGGTTAGTGCAGAAAATTTTTGTAAAACTGGATAAGAAACAAACATGTAACATGGATCTAATTTGGAAAACATTAGTGGTGTAGCTTTATTAACTTGGAATTATGGTTGTCTCTGTGGTATGTTTCAACAACTTGAGGAAAATGACAAGAAGTGCATCAAACAATGAGAAATAGACACAAGTACATGAAATTTAAGTATTGTGAGCATGAGAAGGACCCCATTAAGCGTTAATTGAGAAGCTCGTCATCTCCATTGACAGCCAAGTAGCAACCTCAATAGAGAGAGTTTCTTTCACTAGTCATGCGCAAAAACAGGGGCCACATTTGTTTTTTTGTTAAGGTATTTGCTCAGTTTCAGAGCTTTCTTTCTCTGCACTGTCCAATAAGACACAACATACCATGAATCAGTTCATAATTTCAAGCTTTTGGACCACCTTCCACATAGTCCCACCAAATCAAAAAACACTTAGTGGAACCTAATATTCTATTTCACTTGTACTCTTCCCATTTTAAAAATACTCCACATTGCTTTGGTAGTGTCATTTGACTCATTTTGGTTATAAACACTGGCTGGCCCTTCTATTCTTTCTCAATTCTCATCCCCACCCACTCACTCACTCTCACCACCTTTTAGTTTTTTCTTTCTTTCTTTTGTTTGACACTCACCCTCTGAAAGAGAAGAGATGAAGATGATGAGTGAGATGTGGACAACAATGGGGTCAACCTTAGCGAGCTTCATGTTCTTGTGGACGATCATGAGACAGTACTGTCCCTACGGGGTTCAACGATTCTTGGAGAAGTACACACACAGGATCATGAGTTACTTCTCCCCTTACATTCGAATCTCCTTCCATGAGTACATGGGAGACAGGCTAAAGCGCAGTGAGGCCTATGGGGCTGTGGAGGCATATCTCAGTGCCAACACATCAAAGAGTGCCAAAAGGCTCAAAGCTGAAATGGGTAAAGATAGCAGCAACCTGGTGTTGACCATGGATGAGTACGAGAGGGTAACGGATGAGCACGAGGGTGTGAAAGTTTGGTGGGTGTGTAGCAAAGTGATGTCACCAACGAGGTCTTCAATGTCCTATTATCCAGAACAGGAGAGAAGGTTCTACAAGCTCACTTTTCACAACAAGTATAGAGAGGTCATAACCGAGTCGTATTTGGAGCATGTGATGAGGGAGGGGAAGGAGATTCGTTTGAGGAACAGGCAGAGGAAGTTGTATACTAATAGCCCTGGCTACAAGTGGCCGAGTTACAAGCAAACGATGTGGAGCCACATTGTGTTTGAGCACCCTGCTACTTTTGAAACAATGGCCTTGGAGCCTGAGAAGAAAAAGGAGATCATTGAGGATTTGGTGACTTTCAGCAAGAGCAAGGATTTCTATGCAAGGATTGGGAAGGCATGGAAGAGAGGGTACCTTCTTCATGGTCCTCCAGGGACGGGGAAGTCCACTATGATTGCTGCAATGGCGAATTTGTTGGCCTATGATGTGTATGACTTGGAGCTCACTGCAGTGAAGGACAACACAGAGTTGAGGAAGCTTCTGATTGAGACAACCAGTAAGTCTATAATTGTTATTGAAGACATTGATTGTTCTCTTGATCTTACAGGGCAGAGGAAGAAGAAGACAGAGAAGTTGTTGTCGGACGAGGAGACTGATAAGGATGTTGTTGTCGGAAGGAAAGAGGGGAAGGAAGAAGGAGGGAGTGGCAGCAGAGTCACACTCTCAGGGCTGTTGAATTTCATTGATGGGATTTGGTCTGCTTGTGGAGGGGAAAGGTTGATTGTGTTCACAACCAATTATGTGGAGAAACTTGATCCTGCACTCATTAGAAGGGGGAGAATGGACAAACACATTCAACTCTCTTATTGCACTTTTGATGGCTTTAAAGTGCTTGCAAATAATTACTTGAAGCTACAAACTCATCCTTTGTTTGACACCATCAAGAGGCTAATAGGTGAGGCCAAAATCACCCCTGCTGATGTTGCTGAAAACCTCATGCCCAAGTCCCCATTGGATGATCCTCACAAGTGCCTCTCCAACTTGATTGAAGCACTTGAGAAAGCTGCAAAAACTGAGGAGCTGGAGCAGAGTTGTGCCATTCAACATGAGGAACTTCTTCAACAAAATGGCTCCATTAAGGAAAATGGTGAGTGAGTAGTACTATGTATCTATGTTAGTCAACTCCATGAGATGATTAAAAAGGGAGGGATTGTATACTTCAACAACAAAGGGTTTGCTAAATCCTCCTACTTTTGGGATTAATTTTGAACTTGTATTAGAGAGTATTGTTATTGGTATAGGTCCCTCCCCTGTTGTTGTTTTCTCCCTTGAAATGCAACATAATCATAATATGAAGGCTATTGTTTCTCAAAATGGAACCCTATATTGTGTGTGCTATTACTGAGTATTGTTTCTATTATGCACTGATATAAACGATAGGAATCATGAATGAGGGAAATGTAGAGAGGTGAGAGCACAAGGTAACATGAAAGAGGGAGTACTTGAGAGTGTTTTTTGGTTGCATGTAAACAGAAAAGCAATTTTTGTCCTGTGCTTTGAAGTAAATGAGGTTGCACAAACGGAAAAAACAAACTTGCTCTGAGTGATCACTGAGGGTGGAGAAGGAAAGGGGTATTGAGATGTCTCATCTTTGGTAAAAATATGGCCAAATTTTTCTTTATGAGATCTGCACAATCCTACTTTCTTGAGCTACTTTTAAAAAAAATGAGTTGCGATCGATTTGTCTTCTATGGAAACAAAACAAAATTGTATGAAAAAATATCTATGCATTGTATCAGTAATTTTTGTAGTGCAGTAAAATTTTAAAGCATTAATTTACGAAATAAAATTATAAGAAACTTGCATAGTGAATTCAAATACATATGAAAATATAAGTGAGTGTACTTTGTTTTAAACTAAAAGCAAATTATTCAATAATATATTAATTAGTATAGTTGAGATATAGACAAAACAAAATAAAAGAATTAAAAATAGAATGTGATTGTTTTGAAAATGATAACAACTCGAAAAGAAAGTGCACATAGAAAATATAACTTAAATTAATAATTTCAAAGGAGGTTGAAATGTAAGTATGGTGAAAGAATAACCAAGATTAAAGAGTACAATATACAATTTGGTTTTTAAATAGCATTAGATTCCATATCGTGAATTGAAATGAGAATATAATCTCTTCATAGAAACAGCACATGCGTTGCCACTTTACCATTTAGAAGAAATAATTGATGTTAGACTTTAATACTTTGATATAATCTGATTAGCAATATTAGACTCACGTCGTTGTTGATTGTGATTTGAAATGGAAAGAAAGTGACCTATAAGCAAATTTTAACCAAATCCAAAACTATTAGGGAATAGTCAAATCATTTTTTTGTAGACAGGGGAAGCCAGTTGGGAATACCATGAAAAATAGCATTTAACCAAATAAATCATGAAAATTTCATCAAATAAAAAAACTATTTTTGATGAATTAAAAAGAAAAAAAAAAGGACAAAAAGTACAGGGGCTTAATAATCTGAAAGCCACATATTTTTTAAAGTTACAGTACCTGTTGAGAGTTATTGTACAGGGATTGGATGGGCTAAATAACGCCCAACAATTTTTCATTCATTTTGGAGGACCCTTTGAATGTAAAAATATTAAAGAAAAAGTGACTACCTAATCTACATAACTGCGTATCACGCTGCTTCTGGTGGCAAATCATGCACCAAGGGCTGCTCAGACTGTGCCTCAAGAAGAAACCAGATGGTAACTTTCTCTGAGGCTTATAACAAAATTTATAGTTCTATTATCATACACATTGGCTTCCCTGATAGAAAACTACAATTCCTGCTCTTAGCAGAATAAGAAGCTTCAGTAATCATTGTCTTCATCTTTCATTATTGTGTTTGGACCATCATCAAAACCAGTGGTAGGGGCAAGCTCATTCAAATCGAGGAAGCGTCTCTTTCCTGTGCTCTCAACTTCCTCCTGACCAGGGCTACTTAATTTTTCAGGAGCCTGGTTTTGTTCATTCTCTTCTACTGCAGGGTATGCAACAGGCTCATCTACTTTCATTTCTTGTACTTCATCATCACTGCCACCTGAGTCTTCACTTTCCATCATGTATTCACCATTCTCACTGGGTTCTGAATGATCAGCTGATGTATCAGACTTGTCAGATTTGATAAACTCAGTTTCTGATTCTGAGGCCTCATATTGTCGGTAATTTATAGAATTTCTAGTTGCCCTTTTACTTCGTCTTAGACTTGATTGAATCTCACCCACAGATCTAAGCTTGGTTTCTCTCCTAGTACGGCCTGGCAACCGTTTGACCTTGCGGGGTTTGTCACTATCCTCACTCATGCTCAAGGAATCATCATCATCATCTTCTTCTTCTTCTTCGTCATCTTCAACATTGTATTCGTCCCATTCATATTCTTCTTCTCCTTCAGAGCTACTGGAAGACTTCCTTTTATGCTTGCGTTTCTCTAGATATTCTTCATCATATACAGCTTCACCAACAATATCATCGTCACTATCAAAATCTGCCTCATTGTATGATACTGCTTCAACAAACTCCCTTTCTGAATACCGATTAGGTCTCCGTCTTTGACGATTGCTAACGTTAAAATGAGATTATTAGTGAAAATTAGATTTGAGAAGAAACATCTCAGCATATTTGAAAGAAACAAAAAAATACACACCTTCGATCCAAGTTGTCATTTTCATGGTCTTCCTTGTCATCATAAGAGTCAGCTGATTCTGAAGACGGTATACCAAAATTCGCATCTTGTGTGGCATGCAGAGGACCATATTTACCATTAGTCAAAGCTTCAGGTTTTGCTACCGATTCTCTCCTGGGCATACGTTCTGGAGATGGCTGTTTCTGCCTGTCAATGGAATGAACATATATACATGTCATGAGTTCATGGCACAAGTTAATGCTTATGACTGACCTATCTCCCTCCTCATACATTCACCAAACAAAGAAGGAAAGGATATAAGAACATACTTGGTTACTTTAATTGCCTCATTGATTGACCGGTCGAAATCATCTGCAATAACAGTAATTTCAGGTTAGGTTTGAAACAAGCACACAGTGGTTTCTGAGGGTAAGTTGATTCAAGTTCAATAAAAAAGAAAATCAGAAAATTCAGTCAACAATTTCAAGAAAACCAATAGGAGTGGGTTAGATGTGAGTGTTTTGGGTAATTTGCAAGTCACAGAGGTTCAAACCATCATGTCCCAAGTAATAAAAAGGACACAAACATATAGTTTTAACAGATGCCAATGTATGAAATTGCATGTTGCTGACAATGAAAAAATCTACAGGTGAAGATGGGAGCAACTTGAGTTGTTTTTTTTTTTTTTGGATCTTAATTTTTCCATTGCAGTATCCCTATGATAGCACTGGCAATCCCGGGAAATGGATTACTAATAAAACCAGATAAGCCCCAAGTATAATACAGATAGGAGGTACCAGGGGGCAGAGCGCAATCACAGAAACTCATATTTTGTTCAAGATATATTATTTGTTGGAAAAGGAGAGCATCCTATTATATTACATCAACATGTTTTGCAATCAAGTGCTATAAAATATCCAAAGGTCCTATTTATCCAGATAGTAAGGTAGAAGTAATAGACAATCCCAAGCTCACAAATACAATAAAGTTATTAATCTTAATGGGATAAAAACAACTAGGAAATATTGGAAACCAAATCCCCAGATTACTTTGCAGGGTGTAGAGATCAAAAAGTTGCTCTAAAAATTGAACAATAGAATCCAGATATAGATATATTTTATACATTCTAATATTTATACAGAAGGAACCGAGACTAACAAACAAACTACAGTTGTTAAAACAAAATTCAAATCAACCAATTCTAGGCATCAACTACCAATACCATGAAAATGATGGCTCCAGTTATAATTAAACTTGCTCTTACCAAAAGTGTAGGTAACAGGTTTCCTGTCACGAAGAGAACGCCCTGGACCAAGCCCATCAACAACCAAGTAATTATCGAGCAGAAGAGCTTGTCGGTGTTGCTTTTTCAGCAATTTCTCCTTTTTCTGTGCCAACCCAACCAATTTGGTATCAGTTGAATGAAAATGCAATTAAGATTCTTCAAGGACCATAAATCAATATTTAAAAAAGAAGTTGAATTTAATTTTAGAAACACCAGTTCTTCTCAAATTTCTCAACCCTTACCTTATGAGCTTTCTCAACTTCAGGAAGCATGTCTATCTTCAGCTTTTTCCCCACAGAAATCTCTGTTCTGTTTTTACTTGAGAAAAGCTTCTCCTGTGTAATCCAATGAAAGAATTGACTAAATTCATACATGACGCGGCTAAAAAGATGTAATTAATTAATAACAAGAGCAGGATACACTAATTTTTTGTTCTTACTGAAAATGAAAAAAGAAAAATGAGGGTAAAACCGACCATCTGGATAAAGTTTTATGCACTAAATAACAATGACTAAAGTGCAAAATCATCAAAGAATTGAACAATGCAAATGCTTCCACATTTAACGTCAGATCTCATGAATCGCTAACATTGATCTCTGGATCGTATCATATAATCAACAAAGGCTTAGCTACAAAAATTTAAAATGTTTGCTTGTGAGATCAAATAACTTTCAGATTAGTTAAGAAGCAATTTACTATGAAGGTGTCTTTGACTTTTGAGAACCACCCACAACATGATTGAAGAAGATTTTGCCAGCCCTTGGGATGTAAGACTACTACATCCAACAAACACTAACTAAAGAAGAAAAAAAACACTTACTTAGTAATCTATAAAATTGAAAAAAAAAATTCCACGCAGAATTTTAGAAATAACATTCATGTTTGCTTCTTCAGTATTATTCTCAATGTCTTTTTCCCTACAGATATCTTACAACATAACCTTTTGATTTTGTTTATGATGCATTTGTATCCTAAAGGATGTCTCATCCTTTCTATTGTAGTTTCTTATTGCAAACCACTTAGGTAATTTACTTATGCATATAATAAGCAAATGATGCAACAGATAACCCAAGAAAATTAATGATTTTCTTCTTGTTTACAAAATTAAACAATAAAAAAAAAAACAGATCTGTAAGAAAAAAACCTTAGGTAATTTTAATCATGCAGGTTTTCATTTGATCTATAATTAGATTCTGACAAATAAGTTTTGAATCTAACATCAGATTTCAAGGAGAACGCCTAATTTGGATTTCCAACAAAGTTAAAATTCTAAGAAAGTTTGCTGAGACTATAGGTTTGGGTTTCTAATCACAATAAAAGTAGATTTATGGTGTTTTCCAGCATGAGAAACTATTGTGTAATTTACATTTACAGTTATCAAGTGATGTATTATCAAAGTCCCAAATCTATAACACCAAAGCCCCAACTCCAATCAAGACAACTACAACAAATCTTATTTGTTCCATGCTTAAGTGATAAGTAACTCATTAAAATGAACGTAGATCAACCCCCAGCTTTAGTAACTTACAGAAACATCTTGAAATTCATCAAAATTGGTAGCAACTGCTTCCCACTGGTATGATGTGCTAGAAACAACCTGGGAACCTCTTGCTTTCCCTTTCTTCATTTGAATCACTTCAGTTTTCCTTATTTCTCGATACAGCCTGTGACCAATAATGGGATCATCTTCATACCTGCACCAGTCAAATTTCAAATGAAAAAAACCATAAGCACTATACTTTCTAATATAAGATTTCAAAATTTAACCATGACAACCCAAAACAAAAGTTTATTACCAATAAGAAACTCCGTTTGAATCACCTCCAATACGCTCTTTACGGAATGTTGAAAGTCGAACACCGTGTTTAATTGAGTTGTCAATATAACTTCGGATGTCTTCTTGCTGCAAAATAATTACTCAAATTGGATCATGACATCACTAGTATAACACAAAAAGGGACAACAGAGTAAGAAAATTTGGGGAATTGTGGATGCACCCAGTAGGTTTTGATATTGGGCTCCCCACGACCATGACCAAGTAAAAATCCTAGGAGGATGCCTAGAACATAGCCACATCTATGCAGATTGTTATATAACAACTCGTTAAATACACAAGTATAATGGACTCGTTTATGTGAAAGATGCAAGGAGCATGCCAGAATAGAGACAATGCCATGCTAGAACATGAACAGCTTTTACATAGCATAAATGGATACGATCATCCATTAAGATATTAAACATCAGACAGACAGGCCGCATTCTACCATACTAAAATTCATCCATTTAAAATAAACATATATTAATAGATGAATACTAAAAAACAAAAAATACCTCAACACGAATGTCGCATATTGCTTTTAAGATGACAACGCGGATCCCTGGATCAAGTGATTTATACACTTCAATCTCCGCCCTGTCACATTAGCATAACCTAAGACCTGTGGTATTTGAAGATTAAGACTCTAGGGTTGCAAAAATTGCATGAGAGCTTACCCATGGGAAGCAACAACTGGAAGATCCCCATCAGCAACCTACATTTGGATTCCATCCTCTTATTAACTCTAGAAATTGTAAAATAGACATTATCATAAAATATCAGCTTGCTGATTGAAAAAGTAACTTATTACCCAATGCCACCAATCTCTCAATTTCCTGCACAATACGGTTATCCAAGTATCTCGTGTGAGTGCCATTCGGGTAATAGGAGGGATTGCCTATCAAAACGTTTAATATATGTTATTATCAGACCAGTAGCAGCTCTGCAAAGTTTAGAAAATTCTTCTATGTTGGCCTTTCCTTATGCAATCCAAGGTATATATATTACTCCTTCCAACAGCACCTTTGAGATTGATATGCATCCAGAACATCAAGAGTGGGGTCAAAGTCAACATATGGATAAATGCAGACAGCTTTTAAAACTTACTCAGACTGTTTCGGATATTGTAACCTTTTCATTAAGAAAACAGTGTCACTTTCGTTCTTAAAAGCAACAACTGCATGGAATAAACAAACTTCATGGTTGCATTCAATGCTTCAGCAGAAAAATGTGCCTTCAGATCTGCTTATCACAATCCCCACATGTTCCTAATTTAACACTCATGCAGATGAAAAGAACAAGGCAAGTTCAAATTTATCTTTTAGCTACTGAATAAAGGGATTTTCATAGTTCTAGTAAAAATCTCCGAATCAAGCACCTTCTCTCTAGTTCAAATTTATCTTTTAGCTACTGAATAAAGGGATTTTCATAGTTCTAGTAAAAATCTCCGAATCAAGCACCTTCTCTCTATTTACAAACCTCGGTCAACCTCAAGCACGCAAGCAATTATATCCATCTCATCTCAGAATATAAAATGGGTCAAATTCATTGATAAGTCATCAATCATTAATGTATATTTGAAAAAAAAAAAGGCCTTCGTCCACCCATCAAATCCAGCATTACAGAACCAACCCTATGACCAACAATCATCTGCATTATGTCAAAAATATGTAAAACTGAAAAAGAAAAATATATAAAGCACGACACAAGGGGCCTAAGCCAAAACTCATAAGCAATCCCAAAACACAGGTTTTACCTTGGTCATAAAAACATTCCCAAAACATCTAGCTACACTTATATTTGATCTAAAGCTAAATAACACCAATGCAAAATGTTTGTCTAATCCACTCTACTATTGTACAACCACAGAAGCTTCCCTGAACAAATTATAATAACAAAGATTCCACTTAATAACTCTAAAATCTCTCTTACAGTCAAGCATCCAACTCGACCGGGTTACAAAACTATATTCTGCAATTGAAGGTGTAAAGTTGGAGCATAAACATTCAAAATAAGTGAATTCGGCACAGAACAGGAAGAAACATGATGAAAGAATCATATTAAACACGTGCAGAGTAAACACAACAACAAGAAGCAGTAAACAAACTCAACCCACAAAGATTAAGATATACATCCACATAAGAAAAAAAGAAATGCCATAAACATGAACCAAGGACCAAAACACAAACTAAAAGGAAAACTAAACAAAAATTAGTAATAAAACCAACCAACCTTTAGCAAAGGCATATGAATATGAAACAGAGTATCGTTGGGGGTAAGAAGGGCAGTCTCCAACTCTTCCGCAGAAAATTCCAGCGAGATATTCAAAAGTGGCATAAATAGCTGCAACAAGGCACAACTTTTCACAAACAGAAAACACAAACAAAAGCAAACCTAAGACAAAGATTACACTTCCCCACTCACGTGCAAGAAATTCAGCACGGAAGCAAACTCCCACATCGTCCGCAGGTTCCACCGTGGCAACTGTGACGGCGACGGCGGCTCCACCAGCGGAGTAACGATCTTGCTGCATTGCGGCGGCGGCGGCGGAGAAACCTCCTTCTTCGCCGCCGCCGGCGAGGAAAGGAGGCGAGAGGCAGCGCGCATGGTGCAAGCCCGGGACGGGCGGGTACTCCTGGTGGTTATGGGAGGAGCCACTGCGGTTTCCTCCTTCGAATCGGAAACATGGTTTGAGGGGTTGGCTTCCGGTGGCAGGGGCCGTTCGCCGGTCACCGGAGGAGGGGATCCGTTGGACATGAGAAGGGATGTTAAATTAGGGTTTAGGGAAGTGAGTGTGAGATTAGAGTTGGAGAATCATGAGTGATGAGTTAGCATTAGATTGTAGAAACCAGAAAGAACAAGAGAAGAATTAGAAAAGAAAAGAGAAAAAAGAAAAGAGAGGGGAGATGGGAAGGACCAAAGGGTCCAATCCAAACCCTCAACTCCAAAGCTGAGTGCCTCCTATCAGAAGCTCAAGTCGATGAATGTAACTGCAAAATAGGAAAAAACACAGAGTGAAGACAGAGAAAGAGTGGTCACTGGCAGTGATGATAGAGAGAGGGACAGTACCTGAAATTTGGTGCTATGAGGTTAGATATCGTTTCACCTTGGGTCAAATGCAAGAAAGATCAAATCTACTGTTTTGTTCCCTTTTGGATTTCGTTGGGTTTACTTTCAATTTTTTTTCTTTTGCCTTTCCTCTCAGAAAAAAAAAAAAATACTTTTTTTCTTCCTTTTTGGATTACACTGTTGATTTAGTTTGGACTTTTCATCACTCTTCTATTTCTAAGTGTGAATTTGGATTAGCGTTACCTGAATAAAATCTGAACAGGTTCTTATCTTATCCTGTGTTATTTAACAGATTTTAACACGGATTTAACCATGATCAAGTGTGTAAGTTTAAACAGTTCTTACGTGTTACTGTGCTGTTTGAGAAACTTTGATGTAAACACAAGAGGCTGAACAAGATTGGTTTTGTTTTTCAAAACTAAGACTATAGTTTTGACTAAAGTTACAATTTGCTCAGACAACGATTTTCAACTTCTCAAAAGCTAAATCTGACATGTTAAGCTTACAAACGGAAAATTCTAACTTGTCGAACAGAAGTGTTCAAACTGAAGAATTTCGACATCGCTGATTTGATTCCCCTTTTTGCCTTAAAAAGGTAGGTAGCAGTTTTGCAAATTCATCAGTGAAACAAAAGTTTAAAGCTTGATCAAGAATGAAAACAAGTTGAACTTTCTTTTCACTGGAAGAAAAAAAGCAAAGTAATGTAAAGTAATACATTATATCAGATTGCATATTCCTATATGGATAGACATTGTTAAGTTTATTAGTTAATTCATCTGATTAAATGTAAAAAAGAAAGTGTTTGAAGAATTTGAGGCACAAAGCTATAATTAATACTAGGTTTTCTCCTGTGCATGTGGGGCATAATTTCTTCATCATCATGCAAATATACGAAGCTAGATTCACCTGTTATAGTTCAAAATAAGCATGATTGAAATTTGTTAACTTCTTTTGGGTTGATTTTTAATAAGTTGAATAGCTTCCTTGTGGAAGAGGTTACAAGAATGAAAAGGAGAAAGTAGAGTGAGAAACGTGAAAAAGAAATACTCATTAAAGCTATGGTTAATAGTAGCATACTCAGTGAATTGGGTCAAGTCAAATATTCCACTCTTAATGGAACATGACCGAACTTGATTGAGTCGATCTTTGCAGGATTCTGATAGGGTCACACAAACTCTATTAAAACAAATTCTTATGTGAAAAGCTTTTCATTACAATAATCGTACTAAAATCTCATTGTAAAGGGCAACACTGTTAATAATTATTTCACTTTTTTTAGAACTTCTAATCAGCATGAACGTGATTTAGAACTACGCATTTGGGTTTGATCGTGTCACGTTTCATAATCATCTTCTGTACTTCTTTCCTTCTTTTTGTTTCGGTCATCGTTAACTAGGCTTTTATTTATATCGACTTTGTGAAAAAAAAAAAAAAAAACAGTATATCTTAACCTTTTTAGTTATGAGTTCTTTTTGCTCTATATCCATCATTTTTGTACCAAGGGTTACCTTACATCTTATAATAAATGTAGAAGAAAGTAGAAAAAAGTTAGTAAACCCTAATAATGAATATTTAACAACATTTATCCACCTTGTGAAACTTGTTTCTCTTGAATAAGGACAGTTGTCACTTGATTTTTTTTTTATTTAATCTCTTTAAATGTTATTTATGTCATGCTGCATCATCCCTAATCAGAAGTCACAAATCTTCAATTTTGCTTTTTATATTTATTTAACTACACAACTACTTGAAGGTGGCTGCTGCAATGGGGAAAAGAGAGAGTGGAGTAAGAAAGGAAATGAGGGAAGAGAATGAGTGAATTGAAAGTAGGAAATAGAGGAGAAAGATAGAATGATGTGATCGCGATAAAGTGAAAAGTTTGAGAAGAAATAACAACACAAAAAAGGAATAAAAGGAGGTATGTCCCGATTATAATACATAGATTAACTTCAATTCATTATGTGTTTGTTATCTAATATAAAATATATTGTAAACTAAATTAAATATGTTAAATATTTAATTTTAATTAAATTTAATATAATAAAGTATAAATTAAATTTTAATTTTAAATAAATTTAACCTAATAAAATATAAATTAAATTTTAATTTTAATTTTTCTCACACGTAATGGATATCCATGGACATAGATAGTATAATATTTGTATCAGATCCATTTATAAACAAATATTATATTATTCATCACTCATTATATGTAAATACGGTTAGAAAATGATTAAAAAAATAATATTATTAATAATAAAAATATGAAATAATATAATAATAATTATTAGAGCAATAATAATACTGACATGTTAATGAATCAAAGAATATTAATCAAAGACCCAACAATTATAATAACAATAAGTGATAAAAAAAAATAAAGGACAATAGGATAGAGAAAGCTTAGATCGAGGCATGCATAACGATATCCTTAGAGAAAAAACATCATACTACATAGGGCAAAACAAAATCATATGCGTTTGTGCAAAACAAAATCATATGCGCTTCTCTCCCAAAATATAACAATCTGTTAGATCGATCGAGTGCAGCGAAGAATCTCCGAACCTTGTGAACATCACTTTTTTTCTAAGAGATAGTATTAAGAAGAAAAAGAAGAACATTTTTTAGAAAACTATAGTATTTGTTGTCATGCACCTAGGTGGTATATTTATAAGTAAAAGAAAGAGACATATGAGTAAATAGTAATAAGAATATAGACGTTAGCCATAAATGACATTAATCCATAAAATTAAAAATCTATAAAAATATTAATAACAGTAGAATTTTATTTTAATTATTTATTTTTTAAATTATATTAAAATATTTCCAACAAATTCTCATTTGAAGTATCCACTAATTATTTATAGCAAATTTTATCTATAAATATTTGCATACATAAATAATTTTGTGAACCCTACATGTAGTGTATTATTGTTAGAGCAATTAGTTTAACAACCGATATAATAGCATATATACATTGCTACATTAAGTTGTCATGCACTCTATATTACATCATTTTATGGAAAACTGATACAATATGCATAATGAAAGTGATGTTTTCACACTAGTTACACCATATCGACAGAGTCTTTTAGATCTAATAATGGCCTTTTCCTCCACAATGTTTATCCCTCAAACCTTTTCGTTTGCAATTTTTGAGAAATTGAGTAAAGACCAATGCAATTTTGCTACAGTATATCTTCAAAGAAAATTCAAAGGAAATCTTGTGAACACTACCTTCAAGAACTTTCAATAATAATGACAACCTATTGAAACATTGGATGTTTGAGTCAACAGATTCACAACTCAAAAAGTTGTGGATTGTGAATTAAACCAAAACTAGGTAAAAAAACCCAAAGCTTCAATTAAGAAAACATCAAAGGTAATTTTATCTCTAAATCAAAATATACTAACTTGACACAATCATTCACAATAATACAATAAAAATATTCACCTATTCCACTAAGCATTCGCAATAAAGATATAATACTATAAAACTAATGATTTAAAACTTTGAAACAACATTTAATAGAAAATTTTAATTAGAATACATTAACTTTTTGTATTTCACAGTAATAGTTTTTATGAATACAATAACCATTTTAAATTGTACTAAAGATACTTTTTATTAGTTAATAGTGTAAAATGTTTAACAATATAACGACTTGACCTTTTTTTGTGTATAATTAAACAGTCTCGAAAATATACGAATACAAAATATTTGATGCTTATCTCAACTCTTGCGTCCTTTTGGCAAGCATCGTCTCCAAGAAAGAGTTGAATGATAAAATAATGCATTGTACCATTAATTGTGTTGTACTGTAGATAAAAAAAAATACCCCATTATAGCATTTTGATTGGTGTATAAATGAAATTAAGCTTGATTGATTCCCTTGTCTTGTTCCCTTTCTCTGTTTAATTAATGACAGGAATTGATGAAAGCAAAATTGAGTGTCAGGTTGAACAGTGTTGTTTTGCAGTGAGTTGTCAATTCTTGAATGTTGAATACATGTCGTAATTGCTTGTCCAGCTTAACAAACCGTCCCAAACTATTATGTCATTCCAACATTGCCACTTGTATGGACAAGATTGTCAACATTTGTTGTTGTTTGCTACCACACTCCAATTGCTGCAAACAGTGTTCAATCATATATGGTTTTGTTTGAGTAAAACAGAACCTTACTGCACAAACCATAGATTTCAAAATCATCACATGGAATTGCTTCTGTATCCCTTCATCTTCTGTGAAATTGCAACACGTGCTTCCATGGTAAGGGCAAAACCAGATCGTGGTACTGAGGGTAAATGGCCGCTCTACAGAAAGTAGCAAAGAAAACAAAACCATTTACATTCATAACGAAAACAAAACTCAAAAAAGTTATGGCAGAGGAAGAAAAAAACACCATTCATGGAACAAAAACCAGTTGAAAGGGTCTGTACTTCAGCTTACATACATCTCATTATATATATATTACAAGTATTAGTGAGTTGACAAACGAAGGAGGAAGGTAGTGTTCAGAGCAAAAGAGCTTCATTAGTGTTCAACTTTCTGACATTCTGTCTCTTATGTCTGGTTTACCCTCCAAAAAAGTTCTTATATTCTCTCTCAAAATTCAATTTTTTTTTATGAATCGGGTACTTTCCATCTGTCTCTTCTACTAAAAAATGAAATCCAATTTAAATCTGGTCAGATAGTTTCATTTCATTCAACCCTGTTAGTAAATAAAACAAGAGAGAGAGAGAGAGAGAAAACCATTGTCAAAATAGAAAATCATCAATAGATTAGCATATTTTATTGGCCATGTTGTCGTATCATGTCATGTTGTATAATCCAAGTTGTTTGGGCTGCTTTCAATATACAAGGTTAATATAGAATGTCTTAAGCGGAATCTTGTATTACAGTAAGCGATGAACTAATTTAAGTGAATGCATGCTGTTCAGATTATCCCTCTAATTTAGTTAAAAGCTTTAACCAAGGATTCACAAAATAATGAAATATACTTCTTCTTCCTTGACCTCAAGTAAATTGTAGGATGCTGCATTATTGTTTATCAATATAATAGCTGGAATTGTTACATCGTTAGCCACACAATAAATGGTATGATTGGATACTGTAGCAAAATTAGTTTAGTTTTCTGTTCATACTTTCCCAGATAACTCTTTCCTGAATAGAAAAAACAACCTCACCTTTTTATGGTTATTACGAACATCCATGCCAATAGGTCCAGTTTTGTTACGTCCCATCTGTAGCATGAGATTTAAAATTATTTGTTTTGTTTTTTAATCTAAAATAAGGCATTTTCTTTAAAGTGGTACATAACTTAATTTTGTTAAACCCAGGTTTTGCTTCGAGAATACATTCTCTCAAAGTTACACTCTAACATGAATATGCTGTAAAAGTTGACTACTTTTCTTCTTAAATGTCCACTAAATATAAAATTCTCCCTGTCCTCTTAGTTTTCAATATAAAATAGACACAATTTCACATAACATACTATAGTACAAATTCAACATAGAAAACCCATGGCCATTACACTTCCAATTGGTATTGTTGTGTAATCCACTTTTGCACAATAAATTGGCATACTTAAAAAAAAATAAAAAAATAAAAAAATAAAAAAAAACTCGTACCACTTTACTTAAAAAAGTGTTGCTAGCCACATCTTTTTTTTTCAAAACTTTAAATCTAGTTTTTAATGTGTGTGTATGTGTGTGTTTTTGTAAGTATCTACACAACATTGGTTAATAATGAACATTGTTTTATTAACTAAAAGACAGTGCACTAATTTGAATCTAGAGTAAAAAAGGAGAAAAATTAGAAGTAACGAGTGTACACGATCTTGATTAACTTTCATCAAGAACAAAAAATGGAGTGAGGTCAAGAGAGTGAATATTTGAACATAAACAAATTCCATTAAGCACATCCATCACCATTAACCGCACCGCCACTCGTGGTGATCTCAACCATCAAGTGCACCAAGGGCTTTCATGTCCTCCAAGAAAGCCGTATAAGAGTCATCAATGCTCTGTGCTTTTGGAGCTGATGACGAGCTCACTGACTCTGATTTTACAATAGTTGGCCCTGATGTCCCAGAGACGCTCCTAGAGGTTGGCACTGCTGGTTTCGGTTTTGTTTTACTCATTGCAGTTTCTCTTCTCACTCGCACAGATGCAGGAACCTAGTAAAAAAACAATATAAAGCAATTAGAGGAATACACGAGAGATTGAAATAATAACAAAGTGATTCTACTTGTAAGTTCTCAGTTGTTAAAGAGTGCGGGATATTGTAACATTGACAATTTGACAAAACTATATAACCAGTTAACAATCACTTATTTAACCACTTGTGAAAACAAAATTTGACTAGCCCAGATATTATTATACTATTCTTATAAAAGAGTTGTTAATTGGTTATACATGGAAAAGGAATTATCAAAACATTACTTCTCATCGGTTAAATTAACTTATTTAACAGCTATCCTTCCTCAGGCTCAGACATAAATTCAAACTCACAGGTAACATTTCTTCTTATTAAGAAAATCTGTCCCGTACGAGTATGAGCAAATGCACATATAAATCATTCAGTTGTTATTAGTTTGGTTACATGATAAGATATCCAAAACACTAGATGCAGTAGCAAAAGAAATTACCACCAGACTTAATTACAGTATGATGGCATTAACTTTGTTAGTTAGAGTTTAAGAAAGCTAATTATCAAAATACAACAGAAATAAGTTTACTCAAAAACTTGTTATAAAAGCAAAAACTTCAAGAGCCAATATAAAAGGAAACTAAAAAGTCCCTCAACTTACCATAGCTGTGAGTTCTGGAGTGTGCTGCGCTAATGGCCTTTTAACAACAGTAGAAGCAGCAGATTTAACATAAGATGGTTTCGGAGGAGGGGGAGGCGGCCTAATTGCCATATGATCCTCTTCCTGGAAGTTTGGAGGAGGACCAGGTGGAAGTGGAGGCCTCATCATTGGTGGAGGACCAGGTGGAGGGCCATATGGTGGCCTATGGATTAGGGGAACCATCATTCCAGGTGGTGGTGCCTGACCAGGGAGTCCTGCCACAGGTAAAGGAGGCCTCATGTCAGGTGGTGGCGGGGGTGGTGGGAAACGGGATATTCCTGGGGGTAATACATCAGGCTGTAAACTTGGGATTAAAGCGGGTCCTGGAACAGGAGGTTGTTGCCTTGGAGGAGGATGCCCGGCAACCATTTTTGGAATCTCCTGGTTTGACAGTGAATTATTACTCTCCGTAGAAACAGCTCCATCAGACTGAACCATACCAGTCTTTGGTGGCACCTGATTGGATGGAGGAGGGGGAGGAAGCTGCACCTGCATTTTAGAAATTGTTACCGTCCAAGAAGCTTTTGTTTTGAAGAATCATACCATGATAAATGTATACTACCTCCCATCTATTAAGCATGAATATCCAAAAACCTGCCCATCAACAAAGCATGAATATACCAAAATAACCATAGGCATGACTGAACCCAAGACCAGAACACATACAAGAAAAAACAACAAAGATACAGTCCCTTTTTGAGTCTTCACCATTACAAAATGTCTCTAGTGTGTCCAAAATCTAAAATATGTTTTGCAATGTTTCAAAACAAAGAAAATAGGTTCCGACCAAAGCTAAAACATGATAAAATAGAGCAAAAAAATGTAGACAACCTTATCCACCCTGTAAAATCGGTCTTTGATACTTTTAAAAATTAAAAATATATCTATTTTTTTTCTGTAAGCATAGACATATGTTTTAGTATTTTATTCAATATTCACTGCCATCTCCACATCCTAAATTTTGAAAAATCGCTGTATCTGCATACTTGATCATTACAGATAATACCAGCACCAGTGAATGCTTTCAATATATCTCTAACATCATGTCTTTCAATGCCTTTATAATCAGGTCGTGCCTTTACACAGAAAACAAAGCCATTTAGTAAGACAAATCTACCTGACTAGGATCCTTAGAAGGTGAATCATCTGTTAATGCAGACTGATTTCTCCCTTCACCTCCACTAGTGCCAGGTGGAGGTGGCTGAGACTGTTGAAGCGGAGGAGGTGGAGGAAGAATAGGACGATTTGCAACTTGATCTTTAGGTGGGGGACCAGGGGGTGGAGGTGGCAAAGGGGGTGGTGGTAACGACGCAGACACGGCACTAGCAGGCTTTGGAGGCATGGGAGGGGGAGGAGGCAATGGTAAAGATGCAGGTAAAACAGTGCCATCTGCTGAACTTGCATTGCTACTACCATCAGGCAGTGGAGGCGGTGGAGGAGGTGGAGGTACAGCTAATACATCATCCTCTGTCTCCATTGCTGAGGATGAAGCAGCACCACTGGATGAAGCACCAGACAAAGGAATTCTTGGCCCTGCATTCGAGCACAATAGTTGACTGATGAGTACAGAAGAGTCAAACCAACACCATTATAGATCCATGATTTTACAAGACAAATATGAAAAACAAGCTCAGCATACCTATAGATGATTTAAACATAGGAGGTTTCCCTGGTGGTGGAGCCCCAGTAGGATTTAATGTAGGATGGTAATAAACAGAGTCCTGTAGAAAAATCAGCAAGTCACCCAGTCATCAATGACAGCTATGCCAGTTTAGTTCAGAAGGAAGAGCATAGGAAAACATAAAGCATGCACTCAGAATCAACTTAAATCCTACCTCAGGCTTTGGGTGTTTAACCCGCTCTTCTTCTTCTGCAGTTGTTCTCCTTCGAGGAGGCCCCAAATGACTGCCAAAAAGTCATCCTAGAATGTGTAAATGACACACACAAATAGGGAATAAATCTATGTTTTTAAAATGACAAGAAAATTCTTCACCTGAACATAACTGGGGCCTCACCCTTCTCCCGCATTTTCTCTTCATATTCCTATACAAGAAGGATTAGATCTAGACCATCGCTGATTAACAATTGGCAGAAACCATTTAACTAAATAAAGCATATATCCAAATAAAATGTTCAAATCCTGAAGACTGAATTTTCAGTCTACCACTAGCCAAACCAGACAGATTCTACAACTAATACAATATTAAACTCAGTTCATAATTTTCCACTTACATTAAGCGCATGTTTGGTTTGACATTGGAGTCTAAGATCTAAGTTTTCAATGTGAAAAATGGAACCTATTCAAAGTAGCTTCAACTAGAATATGGATAATGGATCCACATTTTTCCTTGATCTGACGTGAAACCAAACATGTTAGTCGGCTACTCTTAATGGGACTTGCCCATGACAAGAACGGTACATAAGCCTATGTTCTTGTTACAACTGATTTTCAAATGCACAAAACCAGCAATCACTCATTCATGGAAACCAATGGATTTTGATCACGGCAGAGAAAAAGATACTAGAGACTATAACGAACTAAGATATTTTACATCATATAAAGGGCACATTGGATCATGAAATAATGATTATTTTCATTGATTGATGAAATATGTTTCTAAATACTCGTAACAAACTAGCACCATACATAATTGTGTACAGAACATAAGTACCTGATAATCTGCATAGTAATATTGAATAATAGAAAATATTGATCCAACAGAAAGAACATATAACAAGTTCTTACCTTCCTCTTCTTTAGGACAAGGTTAAGTGTGTCTTGTAGTTGTCTCTTCTTGTGCTTTCTTGCTTTATCCAAAGCACCATCAGCCTCTGCCACAACCAACAATGCACAGTGAATTTGAATGGTAAAATCATCCTAAAAGATATCATACTTAATTTCTAATTATACAACTACATCCCAGAAAACAACTATAGTCACCAGTGCACCAGATGAGTCCATGTATATGCAGTAACTTGATTTCCCTTTACGAGTTTGAAATTATCTTGTAGAAGCAAATGCATAACTGCTTACGTTTCATGCCACAACACCCATATCTATCTAAATAATTGCAAATGAAATAGCTTTTCCAATCGACATGGACACATGGTTCTTTGCCCGTGCTCCATGAATACAAAAAGGGTACCCTTCAAGGATAAAAGAAACTTCGTACAGAATTCAAATGAACTTCCCTACGCACTGTAGTGTCATGTTTTTGGTTCACTGTGAGCATTTGAAAGTTCCCCAAATTTAATTTGAATGTTTTGCTAGTCTGTAAAAATCTAATTAACTTGTTCTCTTTCATCATCACAATTTATTTGTTACTCTAACGGAAATTTCAATAGTTGTTCCTACTCCTGAAAATGTGTTCTCACGTTTACACAGACTAAGACATTCATCCAAACAACAACTACCACATGCACGATCAAACAGTCCTCTCAGCAATCAGTTTGCCATAATAATAATAATAATAATGGTAAGTTGAGAGAAAGTATATTGCATTTTACAGCCTTCCATTGAAAAACAAAAGCACGACTTACTCATCATCTCCAAGTTCTCAATCTGCTTCTTCAACTGATCAGGATCTTTCTTCAAAATCCCCACCTCCCTCACCTTCTTTCTTTCCTTCTTATTCTATTGATCAAAACAAATAAAAAAAGGTGTCAAGAATCAAAATCCGACCATGAGCTGAAACCTTAAAAAATACAAGCAATACATAGCAAGAACACACACTTTAAAGAATACAGAAATAACGACAAATTAAGCTAAGTTCTTTGAATGAAAGAAAACAGCTCATCTGTTTTAAAACCCTATTTGCATCTCTTTCGCATTATCAAATTCAAAGAAAAACTACTTGCACTTTCAATCAATTAACAACAGCGGAGCATGTGAAAGGGTAAAACACGAATTAGGGCAGGGATAAGAGAAAAGGGGGAACAACAAAAAGACATTAAAAGCGAAAGAGGAAATGGAGCGTGGGTGCGTGGGTTAAGGAAGTGAAGAATACCCTCTTCAATTCTTTCTTCCGAAGCTCCTTCCGGTAAGCATCGGTGGGGTTCATGACCTTGCCACCCTTCGTCGTCTTCATTGTGAAAGACTGAACCCTCTCTTTCACAAGCTACTCAGTATTAATATTCCTCTTCCGAAATCGAAACCCTTTCCCCCTTTCGCTCTTTCTCTTCTGTCACGATTTCAAAAATTGGGACAAAAACATAAACAACACAGAACCCTTCACGCATCTACTAATATTTGTTGTAATAATGAAATGATAAGAATATTAAATAACAACTTATGTACATGTATATCTATATCCGTATCATCAACACGAAACTGTGATGCTTTTTGTGTATGAGGAGGAACGAAACCAAGTCCAGGACCATGTTATAGATTAATAAAAGCCCGGCCCACTAACGCTATCTCCTCCTCTTGTGGATCTTTCTTCCTGCGCCTCCAAACGTTCTTCTACACCTCCAAACATTTTTTTAAATATCAAAAATTTCCTTTGATCATATAAGTAAAGTCAAGGACATCAAACCCGCAACTGAAAGTTGATTTCCATAAGTTAAAATATATTATTGGAAGTTGACTTTCGAAAGTAAGAATATATTATCAAAAGTTGACTATTGAAAGTCAAAATATATTATCAAAAGTCAACTTCCGGAAGTCAATTTCCGGAAGTCAAAATATATTACCGGAAGTCAACTTCTAAAAGTTAAAATATATTACCGGAAGTCAAAATATAATATCGAAAATTGACTTCCGAAAGTCAAAATATATTACCCAAAGTCAACTTCCGAAATTCAAAATATATTACGGAAGTCTGAAATATATATATATATATATATATATATATATATATATATATTTATTTTAAATTTTTTTAATTTATATTTTTTTTTTTTAATTTTATTTTTGAGTTTAATTTTTTAATAAATTATATAAAAAAAGTTATGTATATATATATATAATTTTTTAAATATATATTAAAAATACTTAAGAAATAAATTAAATTAAAAATACATAAACTTTATATTAAAAAAGTATTAATTCTATTTTAACTATTTTTAATTTTATTTAAAGTTTATGTTTTCTAAATTTTATAAGTTTTTTTTATTTATTTTTTATGATTTCATGTTTCTTAATATATATTTGAAAAATAAAATAAAATATTAATATCTATATATATAATTTTATTTTTAGTTAATGTACTGAAAAAATAAATACAAAAATATAAAAATAACTAAAACTAAAATATTATTAAACTTTAAATAAATAAAACAAAAAATGATTTTTTTTTTTTAATTTTGACTTTCGCAAGTCGTCTTCCGATAATATATAATGACTTTCGGTAATATATTTTGACTTCCGGTAATATATCTTGACTTTTGGAAGTCGACTTCCAGTAATATATTTTGACATCCAGAAGTCAACTTCCAGTAATATATCTTGACTTTTGAAAGTCGACTTCCAGTAATATATTTTGACTTTCAAAAGTCGACTTCCAGTTATATATTTTGACTTTTGGAATGACTTCACTTAAATGGTTAAAGGGTATTTTTGTGATTTTAACTTTTTTTTGGGGGTGTAGAAGAAATTTTGGAGATGCAAGAAGAAAGATCCCAAACTTGTTTATGATATAAGATAATTTTCTGTATCATATTTTAATTATATAGATTATATAATAAGATACATATTTTTATTTCATCCATATAATGGCGGTCTACTACCAATCTTACGGTTTTAAAAAACCTTTTGCAATTATTTTTTCTATAATCATATCTTAATATCACTATTTGTGTTATTATTATTATCGATATCAATTTGCTATAGGGTGGTAAAATGGGCTAGCTCGATCTGTTTTGGCTCAGTCTGTATGTGGCCCGTCAAAAACAGGTGGGTCGGGCTGGTCCGTCAAATAGAAACGAGCTAATAATCACAACTCGTCCTGTATAGGACGGGCTAAAGGGCCGGAGTGACCCGTCCACTTTTTTTTTAAAGTTTTTTAATTTGTTTTCAAAATTTTTAAATTTTTTTATTTTGTAAATTTGTTTATATATACATATAAATTATTATTAAAGACATATTTAATTAAATAAAATATTTTTTAAACTTTTAATTGATTAGTTAATGTTTTTAATTAGATAAGCTAAAATAATTATTAAATTTACATATTAAATTATTCAATTATAACTAATAATTGAAACATAATGTGTATGTGTTAATGATTTAAATGACAATATTATTATATATTTACACATTTAAAAAATATAATATAAAAAAAATAATCTTTTTAATTACTTTTATTTTATTTTATTTTTTTGAAACTGGCTAACGGACCCGGATGGGTTGGACGGGACGGGCCAGAATGGGTTGACAGATAGAAATCTTCAACTCAATCTGTCCCTTTTAACACAGGCTGACGGGCTGGCCCATTGGGCCCAACCGTTTTGCCACCCCTAGTTTGTTATCATAATTATTATTATCATTATCATTATTTTGACTACTATTATTATTTAGAATATTATCATTATCATCTTGCATTTATTCTTACTGTGATTTTTGTTGTTGTTATCATTTCTACTATTACTAACGAAAACACAACATTGTCGTGCCTATGTGCATTTTCTAATTTTCATAAAAAATTGAGTTAAAATCAATAAAAAAATATAATTAATTTTTAAAATAATTATTTAATGTAAAATTAGAAAAGTAAAATATGATAAGTTTTTAAAATTAAAAGACAAAAGAAGTTTTTAGAATAATAGCTAAAGGTAAATTATTTATAAAATAATTATTTTTAAAATAATATTAAGGATAAAACTGGAATAACGAAATATAGATACACATATATTGTTATAGATATTATTATTATTTTCATTATGGTTATTGTGCTATCAATGTTTTTTTTAATTATAATTATATTTGATACTATTTTTATTATCGTCGCAACACATTATTATACACGTGTACTAAGTACTCCATCATTTACTAATCGTTTGATTCTCTAGAAGCAAATATGTCTCAATCTCCGAATCTTCGATGCCATAAGGTAGATGAATGCTCATTCACAACACTTCAGTTTAACCCAGTAGAAACATGCATTAAGTTATAATCAATGTAATTTGTAATTTGATGGAGTAAACACCACCATATAATTCATAAAAACCAACAACTTTTGATTTATTCAACAAAGTAAAAATATATTCCATAAAATTAAAAGAAACACCCAAATGTACAAATCGCAAAATAAAAATTAAGTTTTTATCAAAACTAGGAACACAAAAGACCTTTTCTAAACACAAAATAAAATCACTGCTTAAAACCAAATTGCATGTCTCAATGACCTCTACATGTGAACTCATGTTGCTTCCTGAATAGATACAATGTTCACTTTCTAGTGGTCTCCTTAGGTTTTGCATACTCTATATGGTACAAACATGAATTGTAGTTCCATAATCAATCCACCATGTGTTCTGATTAATACTAGTCATATTAAATTCATAACAAACAAAAACAAAATAATTACCTATCTTCACTAGCTAATTCTTAAACTTTGCGCAATCCTTCTTCATGTGTCCCTTCTTTTACAAAAGAAACACTTAGACACCTTCTTTATAATTAGCTTACTTAGCATATATATTTCCCTTTTGATTAACTTGATTCTCCTTATTCTTAAGAGAAGTAGTCAAGTTCATCATTTGACCTTCCTCCGATAATTTTTCCTCTTCTTGAACACACATGGTCCCTAATTAATATATTAATAGACCACTTGTGCTTATAGTGTTATAAGCAATTTTAAAAGGAGCATATTAATGGGGCAAAGTATACAAAATACAATGTAGTATAAGGGAATCAGACATGGTAACCTCTAAGGTATTCAATTGAGTCATGATGTCCCTTATGCGCATGAGGTGATCACGCACTCTCTTGATTCTAATGAGCTTTAAAGATGAAAAGTACATGACAATACTGTTGGTAAGAGACTTAACAAATCTATGAATTGTTCATCAATGACCTTTAGTAAATCTCAACCTCTCACATTGTCATGCAGATAAAAAGAATCCTAAATATTGAAAAAACGTTGATCTTCACTCACATAACAAAGTGACAATTTAACCTCTTTGACTTCTCACATAGATCAACAACATATGATATGAAGTGTTGGTCATAGTAATAACGATGATTTAGTTTTTCTAATAGCATAATCAATGTTCATCCAATCCAAATGGAGAAGAACTTTTCCTTCCAAAACTTATAATTATCCATTTTTAGTCTGGGAATACCATAATGGATACCATAAATATTCATAGATCGAGAAACTGCAAATTTTATATTTTGTAAAATACATGCTCAATATCATAATTTGAGATTATAACAAAATAATGTTTTGTCAATGCAAACATGTCTTAATTAATGAATATAATGGCATAAATATTGTTTGTGGGTTAAAGTCTTACTTAATTAGATTCACATAATCAAATGATAAAATTAAAAATTATTCATCTTTTACCTATGCAAACACGTCTTAATGCATGGATCTAGTGACATAAAACATGCATATGGACTAAAGTCTTACTCAATTAGACTCATATCACCAAATGATAAAACTTAATATATTATTATGTTTGACTGATGTAAATACGTGCCTTAATAAGTGAATCTAGTGACATAAAATTTGTTTATGGATTAAAGTCTTACTCAATTAAACTCACTCACATCACCAAGTGATAAAACTATTATACTTTTATGTTTTACCGATGATAAAACATTTCAAATAAATATTTGCATCAACAATATTTATAATGGAACCAAAATAAATAATAATATTCACGTATATAAATTAATCATACAACATAAAAAACGTACTTATAAAAGTACAAAACATATATTACGTACAAAGTCTAATAGTACTCATAGTACGTACAAAAGATATATATATATATATATATATATATATATATATATATATATATATATATATATATCACGAACACAACTTTATAGCACGTACAAAAACTTATAGAAAATATTTTCTTCGAACTTTATGTCACTAGATTCATTTTGTATTGACAAAACATTATTTTGTTATAATCTCTCAAATTATGATAATGAGAATGCATTTTAAAAATTTTGCATTTTTTAAATATGTGAATATGGTATACATCATGATATTTCGCAACTAAAAAAGAATAATTATAAGTTTTGGAAGGAAAAAGTTTAAAACAAAGTTATTTACTGTCATTATTTTATTTTGACAAAATAAAAGATGTTTTTAATTTATCTTCAACCTAAAAAAAATAATAAGCACACCCATGATCAAAAAAATGGTTTCAAATGCCATAAGCAAGTGTCTCGAAGGGTCACAATGTCAATGCTCCGAAATCTTTTGTACCCATAACAACAACGCCCCATTCATCAATTGCAACACTTCCAACGCTGAAAATATTAGGTTTAATATCAAACAAAGAAAAAACACAATAAAAATTCCAAAATAATAGCCACGACATATTCAAAACAAGGCAAAGGTATTTAACATGCTCTCATACCAAATATGAAACTGATGCGAAAAAAGGATAAGGACTAGCCTTCCGTCATTGTCACTGTCATGATCACTGGTAGATTTTGACTAACATTGTTGGGGAAGCCAAAATAATATGTCCAAAATTTATACATTTAATTATTATCGCTAATACAATAAAAATGAATACATAATTTAGTATAACGATAACTAAAAATGAAATAAGACTAAAAATGAATATATGGAAGAGTTAAATTTGTCATGTTTTCATCTTCAGAGACCCTTTTATCACTTTTAAAAAATGAATTTATTCTTTTATTCTTCATCAATATACCTATTTAAAAAAAAAGACTAGAAAATAATTTATCATAATCTAATAACAAATTGAGAGATGTAAATACCAAAAGAAAATTCAATGATAATCAAACCACACTTAAAATTCAGTTATAAAAAACACACAATACAATATTTTTTCTTCTATGTTCATAAAATAAAAAATTAATATACAATAAGCTCATTAAATAAAATATTAAACTAATATTTGACTATCAAATGAGACAAGAAAGAATTACTTTCTTCTTTATTTTTTCGAGAATAGAAGACAACAACTGAGATATGAGATAGCAGAAATAATAAATATTTTTCTCTTCAGAAACAAAAAGAAAATAGGTAAGAATGAGAATGAGAACAATTTGTGAGAAACTCAAGTCATATAATGGAACCACAATTAAAATCCAATTATAAAAAAACACAGTGCAATGTGTTTTCTTCTATGTTCATAAAATAACAAATTAATATAAAAGAGACTCATTAAATCAATTATTAAACTAATATTTCACTATCAAGGTGAGACGAAAAAAATATCTTCTTCTTTTCTTCCTCAAGAATGGAAGAGAACGGGGAGAAATAAGAGAAAAAAATATATCTTTTTTTTTTCAAAAACAAAAAAAAGGTGAGAATGAAAGATGCGAACAATTTATGAGAAATTCAAGCCATAATGAAAAATAAAATAAAAAATATATTGATAAATATTTTTATTCTTTATTCTTTATTATGTCTTATTTTATATTTTATTATTTATTAACATTAATTATTATGTTTATAAAAGAAATAAAATAATATTTGATTTAATCATCATTAATTTACCTAATATTTATAATATAAAAAATCAAAATACCTAAAATATAAAAAAATACCTAGAATATAAAAAAAAATTCAAAATTTTTGGGGGCCATGGTCTCCTATTATCACAAACATCCACCACCGGTCATGATAATCCTTAAATGCACCTTTTCGTGTCAAACCCCTTACTCTCTAAACTTTGATATGATATATTCTTGTATAGAGCAAATTTGATGACCCAACACATAGAGTACAAGTCAAATTTATAGAGATATGTCTATCATAAAATTACAAAATAGTTGTCATAATAGATTGTTGTCAATTAGATGGGATTATTATATCAAAATTTACGCAACAATTATAAAATTGATAAATTAATTGATAAATGGACTACATCTATAACAATAATTGACCATTTGAATATTTCATATTATCCCACACATTATATATTTGAAAAATTTTAAACAATTTCATTTAGGTTTCTTAAAATGTTCATCTAATTTTTATCATTTGAAATCTATTTTTATAAACTTTGTTTTGGTGTTAGACAACAGTAACTACGTTAGATATGAACTTATTTTTACATTTTATTTATTGTTTATCTTGAAAATAATTTTATACGAACCAAATTGAATCGTACGTACTCAACAATCTAAACACCAATTTTATTTTTTCTTTTAAATATAACGATTATTTTAATAAAATCTCAAAATTTATTTTACTTTTATAAAAAAACACCAACCAAATCTAAAGACTAAAAAGTGACTTTACTCAAACTATGCATACATAAAATTTAATATATATATAAGCAAAAACATAGAGAAGAAATAAATTTTTAAGTTGCTAATTTAATCATATAAATGGCTGGTATTCATAAAATACAAATTAATATAAAACATTACATGTGTGTCTTAATGAAATAAAAAATTGTGTATATAGTTGGTAAGTTTTAATAATAAAAATATGAATACATTAAAAGTATATGAAAAATCTTATATGGTAGTATTCGTATATTTATAAAAAAGAAAAAAAAAACAATATAATATTTGCGACTTTATGATTATCCATTGTATTTTACTTACGCTATTATTACGTAAGAGAAAATTAGTACATGAAACATGCCTTAACCCATGAATGATTTCACCCATTGAGGCGAGGCATACAACAACCGTCCATCCATTAACCGAAAAGACAAAGACGTGTATAATCCTAATGCAGACACCTACAAAATCCTTGAATAAAAAAAATACAATAATAATAATAATGTAACAAAAGATTGTTACCAATTATTAAACTCTGTGTACAAATAATGTGTAAATTAGTAGTACGTTTTCATTGTTTAACTTAATAAAAAAAAATCAAGATCTAACCACTAACTTAACTACGGTTAATTAGAGTGTTTAAGTAGTTATTGTAAATTCCTGCTATTTTTTATTTCCATTTTTTACTCCTAAAATATTTGTGGAAAATCAATCATTATTTTAAAATCTTTTGAATGCAATTACAAAAACGATAACATTTACAGAAATAATTAACAAAAATCATAAACACTTCCAAAACATAATTATGTTAACTTTTCTTTTATATATATATATATATATATATATATATATATATATATATATATATATATATATA
>Ga0214544_1002301_pt1 | contig 40298 bp, 26 predicted proteins | sample CNSS3metaG_FD_160074 | JGI IMG/M metagenome (GOLD analysis project Ga0214544, IMG submission 160074) | Root nodule microbial communities from cowpea collected in UCLA plant growth center, Los Angeles, California, USA - CNSS3 | ecosystem: Host-associated > Plants > Roots > Nodule | place: USA...
CGGACCGCCCCGTGTCGATCGAAGAGAAACCCAAACGGCCGGCTTCGAACTGGGCAATCACGGGGCTGTATTTTTTCGACAACCGCGTCGTCCGCTACGCTCGCCGTGTCGAGCCATCGGCGCGCGGCGAGCTCGAGATTACCGATCTTCAGATGCGTTACCTTTCGGCCAATGCGCTCCACGTTGAACGCATGGGGCGGGGATTTGCGTGGTTGGATACCGGCACGGTCGAATCTCTCATCGACGCAGGGACGTTCGTGCAGACCCTGGAGAAGCGGCAGGGAATGAAGATTGCGTGCCTCGAGGAGGTCGCGTTCAGACTTGGCTTTATTGATCGCGATCAACTTCTAGCGTTGGCTCAACCGTTGGAGAAGAGCGGCTACGGCAAATATCTGAGCGAAATCACGCGACTGCCGCAGTTTGCCTCGCGTTAGCACCACTCGGCCGATATCGAAGCCGGCTTAAATTATATGTATTGAATTGACCATGGTTTAAAATGTAATTAAAATATTAGGAGGCGATTATTCATTTAATCGGTATGCTCATGCTGATTCAAAAGGCGACCGCCTTCGGCCGGGGAACTCGGCACGTTTTTTGGGAGCAGGATATTCCAGCCCTTTGGCAGGAATCGCCGGTCGCGAGCGCTTTCACGGGTTTCGACGCACTTGGCCTCTGGGCTCCGCGGGTTGTTGATCGATCAGTAAGCGGATCATTCGCTCCAGTGAGAGACGCCGCGTTCTTCAAACAGGCGCATCGGGCCGACTCGGCGGGCTTGCGCGGCGTTTTGCCCGCTCTCTTCGCTGCACCTTCCCGGTCGCGATTGCCTGCGCTGCTATCTTCGACGTCTTTGACGAGCGGTCATAATGGCCTGACGCCAACGCTCTCATTTGTGGCGAGCGAAGCGGCGCGGAAATCACAATCGACTTCCACCCCAGGCGCCACTCACTGGGTGCATCCGATTGACGGAGCCTGGAATGTCGCAGCGAACTGGAGCGCCGGGCTCCCAGGCACCATCGACGCTGCGTTCCTCGATGCAGCCGGAACGTATGTCGTCACGAGCTCGGGCGGTGTTGATATTGGGAGTCTAATCCTCGATGCAGGTGCGACGCTTTCGTTGGATGCCGGCTCGCCATTTATCGTCGAACGCGATGTGCTGAACAATGGGACAGTCGAGGTTGGAGCGTTCCTCGGCAATCGCATTCCGACCGGGGAGTTCAGGGGTGACGTCAGCGGTACTGGATCTTTCGAGATTGCAGACAAGGCGATCTTGGAGATCGGAGGTTCGGTTTCCGGCCAGTTCTTGAATGGATCGTTCTCCGGCATAACGGTGTCGTTCGAAACGGGAACTGGCACGCTTGTCCTCGATCAGTCGGCCAACTTCCACGGCTTGATCGCGGGTTCGTCGCCGGGAGCGCCGCTTGCGCCAGGCAACCTCATCGACTTGAAGGATCTCCCCTTTACATCGTCGATGTCGGCGACCGTCCAATACGACAATAGCTCGAATATCAGCACGGTCGATTTCAGCAACGGTGCGGCCAATGTCTCCTTGCTGTTCTCGGGGATGGACTTGAATTGGAATTTTGAAAGCGATGGGCAGGGAGGCACCATTGTTTCCGATCCGCCCACGAATCCCATTGTACTGGAAAACCAGAAGCCAGGTACGCCGAAGAGTGTCTGGCAGATTCAGCCGGGCGAGAATTCAACTCTGACAGAAGGATTTGCGACAGCAATCAGCACCAATGTCGGAGGGACGGTCCAATTCAAGATCAACAACCTGACCGGCAACCCGAACTATCGCGTCGATGTCTACCGGCTCGGCTATTACGGCGGCGATGGTGCCAGGCTGGTTACGAGCCTGCAGCATCAGGCCGCAACGGCGGTCGTCCAACCCGATCCATTGCGCGATCCGTCGACCGGGCTCGTCGATGCCGGCAATTGGAGCGTGACCGATTCCTGGAGCGTACCGGCCGATGCGGTCTCGGGCGTCTACATAGCCAGCGTCGTCAACGGCACCGAGATTTTCCAGATCCCATTCATCATAAGGAACGACGCTTCGCACAGCGACATCGTCCTCCAGACAAGTGATCAGGACTGGCAAGCCTACAATGGCTGGGGAGGGGCCAACCTATATTTCGGGAATGGTCCGGGCGTCCGTGGATCAGCCTACGCGGTCAGTTACAATCGCCCCCTCATAACGCGTGACGGCGAGGGAACTTTTTCCGAGGGGGGAGACTCCCCGTTCACGGCTGAGTTTGCGGCCATTCAGTGGCTCGAGCAAAACGGGTACGACGTTTCTTACATTTCGGGAATCGATGCTGCGACAAACGGCTCGTTGTTGCTCAATCACAAAATCTTCATGGACGCGGGGCACGACGAGTATTGGACCGAAGCTCAGCGTGCCAACGTACAGGCCGCAGCGCATGCTGGCGTGAACCTTGCATTTCTCACAGGCAACGAGATCTATTGGAAAACAAGGTTGGCACCCAGCATCGATGGCAGCGGATCAGCCAATCGCACACTCATTAGCTACAAGGATACGCACGCAAATGCGTTGATTGATCCAACAGGACAGGCGACCGGCAATTTCTCTGACCCGCGGTTCGGTCCGCCTCTCCCCTCGAACGAGTTGACCGGTACATTGTTCGCGGTCAACGCATTCCGGTACGATACGATCACGATACCGTATCCAATGACCCAGTTGCGCTTCTGGCGCAATACGGCTGTCGCGCAAACGTCACCCGGGCAGACCGCCTCGCTCGTACCTGGCCTGTTAGGCGTTGAATGGGACACGGCGCCGGACAACGGATTTCGCCCAGCGGGGTTGATGAGTGTCTCATCTACCACATTGCAGGTGAATGGACAGCTTCTCCTCGATTATGGCAACACGTTCGCAAACGGCACGGCAACCCACAATCTCGTGCTGCATCGGGATCCCGTCAGTGGCGCACTGATATTCTCGGCCGGTTCGATCAACTGGCCGTGGGCGCTTGCAAGCGACCACGACGGACCTGCGACTCCGGTAGACCCTAATGTCCAGCAGGCGATGGTCAACCTTTTCGCTGATATGGGCGTTCAGCCGGCGACGCTGCAAGCAAACCTGACGGCCGCGATTCGGTCGACCGACACCACGGCGCCGACGTCTAGTATCGGCAATCTCTCGGCTGCCAGCGTTGTCGAGGGGCAATCGATCACGGTGACGGGGACGGCCAATGACGCGGGCGGAAAGATTGCCGGCGTCGAAATTTCCACAGATGGTGGAAACACCTGGCACCCAACCAACAGCAATGTCGGCGCGGCGACCGTGACCTGGTCATACACGTTCGTCACAGGGGCCAAAGGGACCTATAATCTCAAAACCAGGGCGGTCGACGACAGCCTGAACCTGGAAACATCCGGTGCGGGCGCAACCTACACGGTCACACCATCTTCCAACCTGACACTCTTCAGTAGTACCGATACGCCTGCGTTGCTCTCAGACAGCGACTCCGCCTCGGTTGAGCTCGGCGTCAGATTCGTCCCGGCCGTGTCGGGGAAGATCACCGGCATTCGCTTCTACAAAGGGCCTCAGAATACTGGCACCCACATCGGAGATCTCTGGACCGCAAACGGCACGCTGCTTGCGAGCGCCACCTTCACCAACGAAACCGCGAGCGGCTGGCAGCAGGTCAATTTCGCCACGCCTGTGAGCGTGAACGCTGGCACGACGTATGTTGCTTCCTACCACGCGAACACCGGTCACTATTCGTCGACCGACTTCTACTTCATCGGTTATGGAGGCGTTACGAAAGGTGCGCTCACCGCGCCGGGTAGCAGTCTCAACGGTGTCTATGCCTATGGCAGCGGCCCGACCTTCCCCGGCACCGTTTCCTCGACGAAAGCTCCGAATTATTGGGTAGACGTCGTTTTCGATGATTCAGGCGTGGCGTCGCCACAAGCTAATGGCGACAGTGGCTTCACGGTTACCCAGAATGGCTTGCTGAATATCGCGGCATCGACGTTGCTTGCGAACGACACCAACCCCTCCGGGCTGGCTTTCTCGCTTACCAGCGTCGGTAACCCGGTCAACGGAAGCGTAAGCTACAACTCGCAGAACCAGACGGTGACCTTTGCTCCTACCGATGGCTATGCCGGCGCGGCGAGTTTCACGTACACGATCACAGACACGAGCGGCCAAAGTGGTTCCGGCCAAGTGTCCCTCAAGGTCAACTATCCGGTCTCCTCGCAGAGCCTGTTCGGCACCAATGATGCGCCAAGCGTCCCCAATTCCGGGGATACCAGCCCCGTCGAAGTCGGAGTCAAGTTCACCGCATCGGTGAACGGGACGATAACCGGCCTGCGCTTCTACAAGGGATCGTTGAATACGGGTCCCCATATTGCGGATCTCTGGAGCTCGACCGGAACTCTGCTCGCAACTGCGACGTTCACGAACGAGACAGCCAGCGGCTGGCAGCAGGTCAACTTCTCCACGCCTGTGACGATTACGGCAGGCACCATTTATGTCGCATCCTACCACACCAACGGCAACTATTCTGGAACCCAGAACTATTTCACGACATCGCTTGCCAACGGGCAGCTAACGGCTCCGGCTGTCGGCAACGGAGTCTATGCCTACGGATCCGGAAGCACGTTCCCGACGAATACCTTCAAATCCTCGAACTACTGGGTCGACGTCGTCTTCAACGGCTCCTCCAGTCCCAACAATACGGCGCCAACTGCGGTCGCCGACACCGCTGAAGCCACCGAAAAGGGCGGCGTGAGCAACAGCGTCGGTGGCACGGCGGCGACTGGCAACGTGCTGACCAACGATACCGATCCCGACGCGGGCGATACCAAGACGGTCACCGCCGTCAGCTTCGGCTCGACCGGCGGCACACTCGGTTCAGCGCTGTCTGGAGCGCACGGCAGCCTTGTGCTCAATGCCTCCGGCGGCTTCACATATACGGTCAACGAGACCGATGCGGCCGTGCAGGCCTTGCGGCAGTCGACCGACACGCTCAGCGATATCTTCAATTACACGATGCGCGACGCCGCCGGCGCCACGGCATCGTCCACACTCACCGTCACAATCCATGGCGCCAACGACGCGCCGGTGCTGGCCGCCCAGACCGGCAATCAGACCGCAACGGTCGGTACGCCATTCTCGTTGACGCTGCCTGCGGGTACCTTCACCGACGTCGATTCCGGGGATTCGCTCGCCTACACGGCGACAGCCGCCGACGGCACGGCACTTCCCGCATGGCTGACCTTCAACGCCTCGACGCGGACCTTCAGCGGTACACCAACGTCCAGCAATGTTGGCACCCTCAGCATCAAGGCCTCGGCCACCGATCTCGGCGGCCTGTCAGCCAGCGAGACGTTTAATCTCACGGTGACGACAACGCCCTCAACCGTGAGCCTGTTCTCGAGCTCGGACACGCCGGCCATCCTGTCGGATTCCGATGCGTCGCAAGTCAATCTTGGCGTGAAATTTACGTCCTCCGTGGCCGGCACGATCACTGGCGTCAAGTACTACAAGAGTGCAAACGACCCCGGGACTCATACGGGCTCGTTGTGGAGCAGTACCGGCACGCTGCTGGCGAGTGCGACGTTCACCAACGAGGGCAGCAGTGGCTGGCAGACCGTCACATTCAGCAATCCCGTGTCCATCTCGGCTGGCACGACCTACGTGGCGAGCTTTCACAGCAATGGCCATTATGCGTCCACCACCAACTACTTTACCACCGCGCGCACCAGCGGTCCGCTCACGGCTCCTGCGAGCATCAACGGCGTCTACACCTACGGCACCGCTAACCTGTTTCCGACCAGCACGTACAACGCCAGCAACTACTGGGTCGACGTCGTCTTCAACGGCTCCTCCAGTCCCAACAATACGGCACCAACTGCGGTCGCCGACACCGGTGATGCCACCGAAAAGGGCGGCGTGAGCAACAGCGTCGGTGGCACGGCGGCGACTGGCAACGTGCTGACCAACGATGCCGATCCCGATGCGGGCGACACCAAGACGGTCACCGCCGTCAGCTTCGGCTCGACCGGCGGCACACTCGGTTCAGCGCTGTCTGGAGCGCACGGCAGCCTTGTGCTCAATGCCTCCGGCGGCTTCACATATACGGTCAACGAGACCGATGCGGCCGTGCAGGCCTTGCGGCAGTCGACCGACACGCTCAGCGATATCTTCAATTACACGATGCGCGACGCCGCCGGCGCCACGGCATCGTCCACACTCACCGTCACAATCCATGGCGCCAACGACGCGCCGGTGCTGGCCGCCCAGACCGGCAATCAGACCGCAACGGTCGGTACGCCATTCTCGTTGACGCTGCCTGCGGGTACCTTCACCGACGTCGATTCCGGGGATTCGCTCGCCTACACGGCGACAGCCGCCGACGGCACGGCACTTCCCGCATGGCTGACCTTCAACGCCTCGACGCGGACCTTCAGCGGTACACCAACGTCCAGCAATGTTGGCACCCTCAGCATCAAGGCCTCGGCCACCGATCTCGGCGGCCTGTCAGCCAGCGAGACGTTTAATCTCACGGTGACGACAACGCCCTCAACCGTGAGCCTGTTCTCGAGCTCGGACACGCCGGCCATCCTGTCGGATTCCGATGCGTCGCAAGTCAATCTTGGCGTGAAATTTACGTCCTCCGTGGCCGGCACGATCACTGGCGTCAAGTACTACAAGAGTGCAAACGACCCCGGGACTCATACGGGCTCGTTGTGGAGCAGTACCGGCACGCTGCTGGCGAGTGCGACGTTCACCAACGAGGGCAGCAGTGGCTGGCAGACCGTCACATTCAGCAATCCCGTGTCCATCTCGGCTGGCACGACCTATGTGGCGAGCTTTCACAGCAATGGTCATTATGCGTCCACCACCAACTACTTCACCACCGCGCGCACCAGCGGTCCACTCACGGCTCCTGCGAGCATCAACGGCGTCTACACCTACGGCGCCGGCAATCTGTTCCCGACCAGCACGTACAACGCCAGCAATTACTGGGTCGACGTCGTCTTCAACGGAACCAGCGGCAGCAACCAGCAACCGGTGGCTACGACTGACAGCGGCTTCCACGCCACTCAAGGCGTCCCTCTCACTATCGACGGGGCGGCACTGCTTGCCAACGATACCGATCCGAACGGAGACGCTCTGACGATCACTGGCGTGAGCGCTGCCGCTAATGGGACCGCCAGCTTCAACGCCCAGAACAATTCGGTGACGTTTACGTCAGCGAGCGGCTTTACCGGACCGACTTCTTTCGACTACTCCATCTCAGATGGCCGTGGCGGCACTGCAAGCGCCTCCGTCAACGTGACGGTGCATGCCCCATCGTCCAACGTCGTTAGCCTGTTCAGCTCCAATCCCACGCCGAGTGTTGTATCGGCCAACGATGGGCAGGCGATCGAGGTTGGTATGAAATTCCAGGCCTCCGCCCCAGGTGATATCATCGGGCTACGCTTCTACAAGGGACCGTCCAACACGGGTACGCACGTTGCCGATCTGTGGAGCAGTACCGGCGCGCTTCTGGCGACGGCCACGTTCACCAACGAAACGGCGAGTGGCTGGCAGCAGGTCAGCTTCAGCACTCCGGTGACGATCGCGGCGGGGACCACGTATATTGCGTCTTACCACAGTGCGGGGGGCTATTCTGCGGATCCAAACCTCTTCGCCAGCTCCCTCACGAGTGGACCGCTAACGGCTCCGTCGTCGTCGTCGAGCGGCGGCAACGGCGTTTACGCGTATGGGACCGATAGTTTGTTCCCGACGAGCAGTTTCAACGCGACGAGTTACGCCGTAGACGTCCTGTTCAGACCTCAGCTAGCAGCATAGGAGACGTAAGATGCACGCCGAACTTTATACCGATGGAATCGAAGAAATTACCGTCAGTGGAACCATCGTCCGCGTCGATCTGGTCAGTCTTTCACCGACAGAGCGTGACGCCAACAACGCTCCGAAGCGCGTATTTTCTCAGCGGCTGATCTTTTCGGTCGAATCTTTCGCTAACTCGGTCGACGTAATGCAGAAGGCGCTCCAGGGCCTGGTCGATGCGGGCGTCGTCCGGCGGAACCAGCCAGCTCAATCGCACAACGGTGCGTCGGGAGTACGTGATGCGCTGGCGCACAACACACGGTCTCTGAATGTCTCTTCGAACTTCCGCTGACATCGATGCCGCTGGCGGCGCGAAGGACCGGGTTGCGGACGCGCCCGCGCCCGGATTGTCGACCCAGACGGCATTGGAATGCCTGTCCAAGGTTTCCAGTCACCATGGCATAGATCTGCCGGTCGAACGCTTGAAGCATGCGTATGCGGTAGCCGGCCCGCTCTCGTTGAATCTCCTGCTGCGCATGGCGAAGGATGCAGGCCTGCGCGCGAGGAGCACGAAGCTGGATTGGGGCGCGCTGATTCATCTTGGAGAGGCCTATCCGGCGCTGGCGAGGCTCGCCAATGGCAACTGGATCGCCGTTCTTGGTGCGGGACGGCGAACTGATGGCACCGAGGTCGTCAGCATCTTCGACCCGCTCGCCGACCGCAAGCACGAGGTCTTGGTTGTCGAGCGCGATCGATTCTGTGCGCAGTGGGCCGGTGACACGATCCTGATCAAGCGCGAGCAGTTGACACAGGATGGCCGAGGGAGTTTCGGCCTCCGGTGGTTTGTGCCGGAACTGCTTCTTCAATGGCGGCTGTTCAGGGACGTCGCCATTGCCGCCATCCTGCTCTATGCGTTGGGCCTCGTCATCCCGATATTTTTCCAGCTCGTCATCGACAAGGTTTTGGTTCACGAAAGCTTCACCACTCTGTACGTACTCGCGGTAGGAGCGGCCGTAGCGCTCGTCTTTGACGCGATATTCGGCTTTCTGCGGCGCTACTTGTTGCTATATGCGACCAACAGGGTCGACATTCGCGTCGCTACGAAGACGTTCGGTCATCTCCTCGGGCTACCGGTTACGTTTTTCGAGCACATGGCCGCCGGAGTCCTGGTCAAGCACATGCAGCAGGCGGCGAGGATCCGTGAGTTTCTGACCGGGCGCTTGTTTCTGACGACCCTCGATGCGCTTTCGCTGTTCGTCTTCCTGCCGGTCCTTGCGCTTTATAGCGTCAAATTGACTTTGATGGTCCTGGCCTTCACCGCCGCGAGCGGCGCCGTCGTCGGCCTGCTCATGGGTCCATTTCGACGACGACTGTACGATCTATATCAAGCGGAAGGTGCGCGGCAGGCTCTCCTCGTCGAAACAGTTCACGGCATGCGCACCGTGAAATCGCTGGGGATGGAGCCAGTGCAGAGCAGGGTGTGGGATAGCCGCTGCGCGCAGTCCGTGACCATGCGATTCGGTGTCGAGAAGATCTCCGCAGGCGCCCAGGCGCTTACCGGATTTCTGGAGAAGATCATGACGCTCGGAATCATTTCCGTCGGGGCACTCGATGTCTTTGCCGGCGAAATGACAATCGGCGCGTTGGTCGCCTTCAATATGCTGGCCGGCAGGGTCTCCGGACCGCTGGTCCAGCTCGTGACCATGGTGCACGAATACCAGGAAGTGGCTCTTGCCGTGAAAATGCTCGGCGAGGTGATGAATCAGAGGCCTGAGCGCGACGGTCGGAAAGATGGGCTGCGGCCCGACCTTGCCGGCAAAATCGAGTTCGAAAGTGTCTCTTTTCGCTACGGATCCGAGGGATCGCCGGCGCTTGATGATGTCTCCTTTACCGTCGAGCCAGGATCGATCTTCGGGATCGTGGGACGGAGCGGCTCAGGCAAGACGACTCTCACCAGGCTGATTTCGGGCATGTATCCGGTGCAGCAGGGGCTGCTGCGCATCGACGGATATGACTCGAGGGAGCTCGACCTCGCGCATCTGCGCCGAAACCTTGGGATCGTCCTGCAAGACAATTTCCTGTTTCGCGGGACGATTCGCGACAATATCGCCTGCGTGAAACGTGATGCCACCTTTGCCGAGGTCGTCGCTGCAGCTCAGCTCGCAGGCGCCGACGAGTTCATCGAACGGTTGCCGCGTGGCTTCGACACCATGCTTGAGGAGGATGCATCGAACCTGTCCGGCGGGCAGAAGCAGCGGCTCGCGATTGCGAGAGCTCTGATCGTCAATCCAAGGATCTTGATTTTCGATGAAGCGACGAGTGCCCTCGATGCCGAAAGCGAAATGATCATCAGGCGCAATCTCCGCCGTTTGGCGGCAGGACGTACCGTTATCGTCGTCTCGCATCGGTTGTCGATGCTGACCGAAGCAAGCCAGATCCTGGTGATGGACCGCGGCCGAATCGTCGATATGGATCGCCACGACCACCTCCTGTCGAAATGCACTATCTACAGGCATTTGTGGAATCAACAGATGAAGCAGATTGCATGAGGGAGACTGGTCCATCACGCGCGGATGTGAATCCGAACGGTCTCGTTCCGGCCAGATCGGTCGAGCGCCGCCGCAAGCTATTCAGGCCAGTACCGAGGCGAGCGCCAGTCATCGCCGAGTTCCAGTCCGATGCGACCGAACTCGAGCAGCAAGCGCCACCGCGGCTCGCGCGCTTCATCCTTTACGGCGTACTTGCACTAATTGCTTTCGTGGTCATCTGGGCTTCCGTTTCGCAGGTGGAGATGATCGTCACGGCGCAGGGAAAACTTACCACGACGCGTCCCAACCTGGTCGTGCAGCCGTTGGAAACGTCGGTCATACGCGAGATCCACGTCAAGGCCGGTGATCGCGTCAACCGCGGCGACGTTCTGGCGACGCTCGATCCGACGTTTTCGCAGGCGGATTTCGACCAACTGCGCGGCAGAGTGGCTGGATTCGATGCGTCGATCGATCGTCTGAGCGCTGAATTGAACGGAATCGAGTATGCCGTCAAAGAGCTGACGAACGCGGATCAGATCCTGCAAGGCAAGCTGTTCTTGCAGAGGAGAGCCGCCTACGAGGCGCAGATTCAGAACTACGACGCACAGATCGCATCCGCGCAAGCCAATCTCAAGACGGCACAGAATGAAGAGGCGGTTCTCCTTCAACGGCTCGACACGATGCGTTCGATTGAAGCGATGCGGACCACGCTGATGGATAAGGAGGTCGGTTCGAGGCTGAACTTCCTGCTGTCTCGCGATGCTCGGCTCGAGGTCGAAAGCAATCTGGCGCGTGTTCGCGGCAGTATCGCCGATAGTACCCATCGGCTCGAAAAGGCCCGCGCTGATCAGAAAGTGTTCGCCGAGGAGTTTCGTCGCACCACCTATCAGGAACTGGTGGAGACGCTGCCGAAGCGCAATAGCGCGGCAGAGGAATTGAAGAAGGCCGAGCTTCGTCGACAGTTGATCATCCTGCAGGCGCCGGCAGATGCCGTGGTGCTGGATATCGCGAACCGGACAGTCGGCTCGGTGGTTCGCGAGGCCGAAACGTTGTTTGTTCTGGTTCCGCGCGACGTGCCGCTTCAGGCGGAGGTCAACGTCGAGGGGCGGGATATCGGTCAGGTGGCGCTCGGACAGTCGGTTCGGATCAAGTTCGAAGCGTTTCCCTTCCAGAAGTATGGAACTGCAACGGGAGAAGTCCGCGTCATCAGTCAGGATACGTTTTCCCCGGATACGAAGGCCGAAGGTGCGCGCCGCGCGCCAGCTCCCTATTACCGCGTACTGGTCGATTTGTCGGACACGCACCTTCGGCTGCCGGCTGAACGCATTCAACTGATTCCGGGTATGGCGGTGACGGCCGAACTGAAAGTCGGCAAGCGCACCGTGATCTCCTACTTCCTCTATCCATTGCTACGCGGACTGGATGAAAGCATCCGGGAGTACTAGGTAATTCAGCGTAGATGCCGGTTCAGGTAGATCAGTCCTCATCCGGAGAGGGCGCGCGCTCGCGAGAGTCGAACTACGCCCTTTGAGGCTTGGTGCTGCAGCCCGAACATGGCCGCCGGGCGCACACCCATCGTCTGGATGGATCTTTCCCGACCAGTAAAATCGCTCGCAGGAGGCGTGATCTCCAAACGCTCAATGTGTTGCTTGTCTGTCCACCTGCCGCCTGAGAGCACTAGGCCTTAGCAGATACTTCGTCCAACGTCCCTCAGCTGACTGCACTTCAGGGCCGAAGTATGCCTTCGGGGTGGCATTACAGGCGATTGTCGAAGAGTGCTGCGCGCGCTGTCGGGTGCGCGTGTCGGCACTTGCATCGAACTGACGGAGGAAGTCGCGGCGGTGGAGGGCAAGAGCGCCGCACGCTGTTTCATTCCATATCGTCAACCGCGGGGCCGAAAGCTTCAAAGTCGCGAACAAATACCGCGAGAAAATAGGGACGGATCTAAAATTTTAATTTATTTATCTTCTTGAAAATAACCGCCCGGACGGTATTATAGAATAATAATTAAATGCTGTTTCGATTGAATAATACATTGTTCTGCAGAGGGTTGCGGTGCGTGCGTGGATGTTTGCGATGGTCCTTCGATACTCAAGGTATGGCCGACACCGTCGATCTCGCGAGCGCGGTTGTGGGCTGGCCGGCGTTCGACATCTTCGCATGCGCAGTGGGCGTCGCCTCGTATGTAATTCCACCGCGAATGGCCGGACCGCATTTGTCAGGAGCCAAGTCGCGTGTGGTGGCGGTACGTCACCTTGTTCGCATGTCAAACGCATCTATGAAGGACTCGCGTTATGATTTTCGTAACAGTCGGAACGCAAGTGCAATTCGACCGTCTGATCCGAACGGTCGACGAATGGGCCGGTGCACGCGCAAGGAGCGATGTTTTCGCTCAGATCGGGCCATCAAACTATCCATTCAAGCACATCCGTACCGAGCGGTTCATTGACCCAAGTCGATTCAAAAGTTGCGTCGAGGCGGCAAGCGTGGTGATCGCTCATGCAGGCATGGGCTCCATTATCACCGCCCTCGAGCTCGGAAAACGAATTATCGTCATGCCACGCCGTGCGAGCCTGGGTGAACACCGAAACGATCATCAGATCGCAACGGCAAAACAGTTCGCCGCGCAAGGCCGTATTGAGGTCGCTTTCGAAGAACGGGAATTAACGGACAAATTGGATCAGTTGGACATCGTCAATCGATGCGAACGCCTCGGTGGTGAAGCATCGCCGCAGCTGATCATGGCAATTCGGAGTTTCATCGAAACGGGACATGTTCGTTCCGGACCTAACAGCGCTTCAGCTTAGGCGGTGGATATGAAAATACAATACGGCCGAGCCTCTTCTCCTGTCCAGTCGTGCCGTAACGATGACGGAGACCTCCGCCTAAGCCAGCAACGAAGATTGCCAAAAGCGCACCGCCCTGCTCGACGTCGCCATGGCAACCGTGAGCTGGAATGTCCTAGACACACTGCGCGTCTGTCCGTGTTCACTTGGCCGCGGAGGTCAGCGGTGTGGCCATCGCCAGGACTGTCGAACTAACCTAGCAAGTTGAAAACCTCACGCGAGTTTTGATCACTGGTGCAGTTATGTCGAACGATACAGTTGGCATTGGGGTTGTCGGATACGGCTATTGGGGACCGAACCTGGTCCGCAATTTCGCTGCTCATCCTTCGGTACGTCTAGTTGGTATAAGCGACCTTGATCCGGAGAAGCTCGCGACCAGCAAGCGTCTTTATCCGGGAGCGATAACGACGTCCTGTTACGACGAATTGTTCAAGAACCCGGCCATCGATGCCGTGGCCATCGCTACGCCGGTTCATACACATTATGAATTGGCGCTATCCGCGCTCAAGGCGGGAAAGCACGTTCTGGTTGAAAAGCCGCTGGCACAAAGTTCAGATCTGGCCCGACGCCTGATCGATGAGGCAGCTCGGCGCGGTCTAATACTGAGCGTGGATCACACTTTCGTCTATACGCCGGCCGTGCGGAAAATCCGCGAGCTCTTGCTTAAGAAGGAGCTCGGTGAAGTCTATTACTACGACAGCACGCGGGCCAGCCTTGGCCTGTTCCAGAGCGACGTCAACGTGATCTGGGACTTAGCGGTGCACGACATTTCGATTATCCACCATATCTTGGATGAGAGGCCTGTTGCAGTTTCGGCGACGGGATCGTGCCATGTGGCCGGCTCGCCGGAAAGCATGGCCCATATCACATTGTTCTTCGATAGCACATGCGTTGCCCATATCAGCGTCAACTGGCTCTCGCCAATCAAGGTCCGCCAGACGTTCATTGGAGGCAGCAAGAAGATGATCGTCTATGACGATCTTGAACCGACGGAAAAGATCAAGGTGTATGACAAGGGTATCACCGTGGACGGCCCCTCCGATCACGCCCATCAATTCCGGATCGGTTATCGGGCTGGAGATATGTGGGCGCCCCACGTCGCTCCTAAGGAAGCGCTGCAGGTCGAGGTCGAGCATTTCATCGCTTGTGTGCGCAATGGGACGCCACCGATCTCGAGTGGCATGTCCGGACTGCGGGTGATCGAGGTCCTGGAGGCTGCATCTCGGTCGATCGCCGAACACGGCAAGCCGGTCCTACTGAAACGGCAGGAGTACAGGAGTCCGGAACGTGCGACGGCGACGGTTTGAAGCATTGGCGGGCGACACGGTATCCGCGAACAGCGCGACGGTCTCGCGATGAATTCGGTAGAACGTTCCATCCTGTTTTCAGCGGCCGACCGCTATGGCAGCCTTATCCTGGTCTTCGTTGCCACCGCTATCCTCGCTCGTCTGCTTTCGCCGGCAGAATTCGGGGTCTATGCAGTCGTCACTGCCATCACGACGGTGATTGGCGCATCCTTTTTTGAGTTCGGGGGCGGAAACTATCTGATTCAGAAGCGTGAATTATCCACGGCGGACGTTCGCTCCGCGTTCACCATCACGCTCGGAATATCGGTAGCAATTGCGCTTCTGCTGTTCGTGCTTGCGGGCCCGCTCTCGGAGCTCTTTGCCCAGGACAGTCTCAGAAAGGGCATCCAGGTGGCGGCGCTGAATTTTGTTCTAGTCCCGTTTCACGGGACAACATCCGCTCTGCTCCGCCGCGACATGAAATTCGGCACGCTGGCCGTGTGCAACCTGGCAACCGGAGCGGCGACGGCCGTCGCATCGATCGTGCTTGCGATGGCGGGATTCAGCTACATGGCGCCAATCTGGGGCGGATTGGCGGGGAGCATTGTATTCACCGTGATGCTGCTTGCCAATCATCGGGACTGGGGCGTCTTGCGTCCATCGCTGCTCGGGCATCGCGAGGTAGTCAACTTCGGTCTTTACTCCAGCGCGGTCAGCGTCATCAATCTCGTCTACAATCTGGCGCCGCAGCTGCTGCTCGCCAAGATCCTGGATTTTGGATCTGTCGGTCTGTACACCCGGGCTACCAATCTGACACAAATGTTCGACCGGCTCGTCGCGCAGGCTCTAAATCCTGTCATTATGCCGGCGATTGTCGCACAACGCAGGGCAGGGGCGGATCTGAAGGCCGTCTATCTCGAGGCAGTTGAACTCCTTTCGGCTGTGCAGTGGCCGTTCTTGATTTTTGTCGCGCTCATGGCTCAGCCGATCGTTCTGATTTGGCTCGGGCAGACGTGGCTGGAAATAGTTCCCTTGGTCCGCATTCTCTGCATTGCAAATCTTGCGCTATTCGCGGCTTGCCTTACCTATCCCGTGTTCCTCGCTGTTGGAAGCGTACGCGACGCCTTGGTGTCTTCGCTCATCTCGCTACCACCTTCGCTTCTGGTCGTTCTGGGCGCATCGTTTTTCGGCGTAGAGGCTGTCGCAAGCGCGGCCCTCGCAACACTGCCGTTCCAGACCGCCGTGGTGATATATTTCCTCAAACGTCATCTGGCCTTCAGTTCAGGGGAGTTTTTCCGCGCCTCTCTGAAGAGCGGCCTGGTGACGTTCGCTATGGCCCCCGGTGTACTGGCTTGCGCCGCATTGATCGAAGCGGGCATGCTTACTTCCCTGACCGGCCTGATACTGTCGTTCCCCATTGCCGGCCTCGGCTGGTGGTGCGGATTGACAATGACCGGCCATCCGCTGCTGCATCAGCTTCGCCACGTTGCAGACGGGCTCTTCCGGAGTGCGCCGAGGCTGCGTCGATCACGTCCGGCATAATCTGGAGGACAACCATGCCTATAACGAAGGATGTGAAGCTAGGCCGTGACGTCAGGATATTTCATCCCGAGCTGGTGAACCTGTATGGTTGCACCGTTGGCGATGAGAGCAAGATTGGAGCCTTCGTCGAGATTCAGGCGGGGGCAAAGATAGGTGCGCGTTGTAAGATTTCGTCGCATACCTTCGTCTGCGAGGGCGTCACGATCGAAGACGAAGTTTTCATCGGCCACGGTGTGATGTTCACGAACGACAAATATCCGAAGGCGACAACCGCAAATGGTCGTCCTCAGCTGGCTTCGGACTGGACACTTCAGCGCACTCACGTCGGTAGGAGAGCATCCATCGGCTCGAATGCGACCATTCTATGCGGCGTGACGATCGGAGAGGGGGCCTCCGTAGGTGCGGGAGCGGTGGTGACAAAGGACATTCCCCCCGGCGCAGTCGTGGCCGGCGTGCCTGCTCGGATTCTGGCCGCCGCTGACGACGGGGTGCCAAGCGGTCGTAGCTCAGCAGAGCCGCTTCAGAAAGACTATCACCGGTAATATATATTCTGCTTGAATTTAACGCTTGATTAAATTTAATAGTGGGATTTAAATAGCTGATATAATGTCGATCAAATCAAGGCTTTGAATCTTGATACCCTTCCTGGACCTGAAAGCGCAATACAGCCAGATCAAGCCGGAAATCGACGCCGCAGTGGCGAGGGTCGTCAGTAGCGGGCACTTTGTGCTCGGACCCGAGGTCACAGCCTTCGAGGAACGCTTTGCAAACTATTGCAGGACCACCGCTTGCCGCGCGGTGAACAGTGGCACCTCGGCGCTTCACCTTGCCTTGCTGGCGGCCGGCGTCGGATCCGGTGACGAAGTCATCACGGTCTCCATGACGTTCGTCGCAACAACCGCAGCTATTCTCTACAGCGGCGCCAGGCCGGTATTTGTCGACGTTGACCCGGTAACATGGACGATGGATCCCAGCTTGATCGAAGCTGCGATCACACCGCGAACCAAGGCGATTCTGCCAGTTCACCTCCACGGGCTGATGGCCGACATGGATCCGATAATGGCCATAGCGCGTCGTCACGGGCTGGTCGTCATTGAGGACGCCGCGCAGGCGCACGGCGCGGAATATCGCGGACGTCGCGCAGGCTCGATCGGCGATCTGGGATGTTTCAGCTTTTATCCGGGCAAGAACCTCGGAGCGTTTGGCGAGGGTGGGGCGGTCGTCACCGACCGGCCTGAATTCGCACGCCGCGTGTCCCTGTTGCGGGATTGGGGGCAGGAGGCGAAGTACGACCACGTCATTGCCGGATACAACTATCGCATGGACGAAATCCAGAGCGCGGTACTGAATGTCAAGCTGGACTATATTGAGCATTGGACGGACGCACGTCGGTCGCTGGCTGAGCGATACAATGCGCTGCTTTCTGGTCTTCCATTCGCGCGTCCCCAGCCGCCCCAGTACGCCCGCCACGTGTATCACGTCTATGCGGTCAGATCGGAGCGCCGCGACGACGCGCTGAACCGATTGCGTGATGCCGGGATTGGCGCCGGGATTCACTATCCCGTCCCAGTGCATCTGCAGAGGGCATATGCAGAACTCGGCTATCGGGCCGGTGATCTCCCCGTCACTGAGATGCTCGCGAACGACTTCCTCTCTCTTCCCATCTATCCCGAGTTGCCGCCGGAACGGACGGCCGAGGTTGTCGGAATATTGAGGAGTGCGGCGCTGCGGCCTAGCGCAGACATCAGCACCCGGTCGGAGCATCCACAAAGCTTCATGACATGGTCCCACAACAGGAGAGCGTCTTGATCGATATCAAGGGTAAACGCGTTCTGGTCACCGGCGGGGCGGGATTTATCGGCTCCCACATCGTTGATCTGCTCTGCGACGAGGGCTGCATCGAGATTGTTGCCCTCGACAACATGATCAGAGGCCGGCCGGAAAATCTCCGGCGGGCGCTCGGGCGTGGGCCCGTAAGGCTGGTTCACGGCGACATTCGCGATCGCAAGCTGATGGAAGCGTTGGTCAAGGCTGCCGACATCGTCTTTCACCAGGCCGCGCTCCGCATCACTCATTGTGCGGCCGAACCGCGCCTGGCTAAGGAGGTCATGGTGGATGCCACCTACGACCTGCTGGAGCTGTGCATCAAGCACGATATTGAGAAGATCATCGCGGCCTCTTCGGCATCGGTATATGGCATGGCCGAGGAGTTTCCGACGACAGAGCGGCAGAATGCCTACAATAACCGAACCCTATATGGGGCCGCCAAGGCGTTTAACGAAGGGCTACTGCGGGCTTTCAACGATGCATGCGGCCTCGACTATGTGGCATTCCGGTATTTCAACGTCTATGGCAGCCGGATGGACATCCACGGACGGTACACCGAGGTCTTGATCCGCTGGATGGAGCGCCTGGAAGCCGGATTGCCTCCCGTTATCTTTGGCGACGGCCGTCAGACCATGGATTTCGTCCACGTCCGCGACGTCGCGCGTGCCAACATCCTTGCCGCCAGGGCAAAGATTACCGATGAGGTCTTTAACGTCGGGAGCGGCACTGAAACAAGCCTGACCGAGCTGGCTACGGTACTTGCGTCGGTGATGGGACACCGCGGCCTCACGCCTGAATTCGCGCCGGAGCGCTCGGTCAATCCAGTACCGCGACGGCTGGCCTCGACGGGTAAGGCAGAGCGTTTGCTGGGCTTCCGCACCACGGTTTCGCTGGAGCAAGGGCTCGCAGATCTCGTGAAATGGTGGCGATCCGAGCGCGAGCTCGCTTCGGAACATCAGCGGCAGGCGGCGGCATCGTGATTCCGATCGCAATGTCGCTACTTGCAGATCAAGAGACCGAAGCGGCGCGCCTGGCCGTTCTCTCTGCTTGGGCGTCGGAGCGTTCGAGGCCGAGGCGGAACGCGCGGCCCTGCCATCCGGCTAGGTTCGGTAGAGTCCGCAGACGGGGTGAGCACGGGTTCGCCCCTGTAGTCGGCTCGGTCGATGCCTGTGCGGCGCCCGCGCAAAGCCATCGCCTGTGAGGCTGAACCACCCCATGAGGCTGATCGAACCTGTGGCAGCCTCAGAGAGGTACGCAAATTTGATCGATCTCGACCGGACCATTCATGATTTCGATCGTCGTCCCAGCCCACAATGAGAGTTCTGTGATCGCACGGACGTTGAGGCAATGGGTTGGCAACCCAGCTTCGGACCAGATCCGTGTGGTCGTCGTCTGCAACGGGTGCTCAGACGACACTGCGAACGTCGCCCGGCGTTTCGGCCCAGCCGTCAATGTTATGGAATCGAACATCGCAAGGAAGACCCACGCACTGAACCTTGGCGATCAAATCGCGGACGTTTTTCCGCGGATTTATGTTGATGCCGATATTTTGATTACCGTTGATGCCATTCTGGCTTTGGCAAGCCGCCTCGACGAAGGTGGCGTTTTGGCGGTCGCGCCTACAGCCGACATCAATCTGGCAGGCTGTTCCTGGCTCGTCCGTAAATACTTCGGAATCCGGTCACGGCTGCCATCCTCGCGTGAGGGTATCGGCGGTTCTGGCGTGTATGCCTTATCTGAGGCGGGACGCAAGCGGTTCGGCCAATTTCCAGACATCACCGCTGATGACACCTTTGTTCGACTTCAGTTCAGACCAGAAGAGCGGGAGACACTGCCCCGCGTTAGGTCCACGGTATTCGCCCCACGCACTCTGCTGCAGCTTATCGCCGTCAGAACTCGTGCCTACAGGGGAACATTCGAGCTCGCCCGGCGCTTTCCTGAACTGCGCGTCAACAAAGGACCGGCGAATGGCCGGGCGCTCATTGCGCTGTTCAAGGAACCTCGCTTATGGGCCGGACTATTGATTTATTGTGGGGTCAACATTGCCGCTCGCTGTAAGGCTACCCTGGGTTCCCGACTTGGAGCTCATCGTTGGCAACGCGACGACACTTCCCGTGCGGTACTATCAGATTCAATCAAGTAAGAGTCTAATTCGGCTGGCCTGACAGGAAATCGGACGTGCCGCGCATATAATCGCTTGATTTTAAATGGCGGCATGTTAATTTAAATTAAAATATTAAATGCAGGCGCCGAGGACCCGATCCGTTCATGGGAGCTTGCGAGCTTGCAGCGTTCTAGGGAGGCCAGCCCATGCTTCTCAGCCCGGTTTTTCACCGCAAGACGTTGCTCAAGAACAACACGCCGCGGTCACCCGGCACTCGGCCGAAACTGCTGGCGGTCTCTTCGGGTGGGGGCCATTGGGTGCAGCTGTTGCGGATCAAACCCGCCTTCGAGCATTGCGAAGTCACGTTCGTCACCGTCCACGACTCCTATCAAGCCCAGGTGCCCGACCACAAATTCTACCTTGTCAATGATGCTAACCGGTGGACCAAAATCGCGCTGTTGAAGGCGGCGCGCAGAATGGCCTGGATCGTTTGGAATGAAAGGCCGGACATCGTCGTTTCGACGGGTGCCGCTCCGGGATATTTGGCACTACGGTTTGGACAAATGATGGGTGCGCGCACTATCTGGCTCGACAGCATCGCCAACATCGAGCAGCTTTCGATGTCGGGAGACCGTATTGGTCATTGCGCCGACCTCTGGCTGACGCAGTGGCCCCATCTGGCGCGACCTGAGGGACCTCATTACACAGGCGCGGTGCTATGAGTTTCCTGGCGGTCGGAATGCCGTCACAGCTGGACCAGCAGCTCCATGTCTTCGCGCATCGTGATTTCTCGTGAAGGCATTGCTTGCATGATTACCTCAAGCTTGAAAGTGGATGATAGTCATGCCTCCTCGAGGGGGACTGGATCGCAGTTGCCCGCGGGCGACCATCTGCGCTGACGCGGTGGTGTCGCGTGACGCTCGGCTACGCGACCGTAGTGTCGTGCGCATCGGCTGCAGGGAAGGCAGGTTGGCGCCTGAAGCTGCCCCCGACAGTGGCAGATATCTACATTAGATTGATTTATTGTCGTTGGGTTAATTGACTTAATATAATAATCTATGACAAATAAATCGCGACGCCGCATCGCGCTCCAGGAATAGGAATAGTCCTTGATGCCCTTGTCAGGTTTGAAAGCTCAAGATCGTCGCGCCAGTTCTGAGATCGATGTAGCGCCAAGTCCGGGCAGGGGTTGGTCTGGGCGGCTCGCCAGCAGGAGGGCGATAATCCCGTGATTCCGATCGCATTACCGTTGGTTGCTGAGGAGGAGGCCGACGCAGCTCGCGCAGCTGTACTCTCCGGCTGGGTCTCGCAGGGCCCACAGGTGGCAGCCTTCGAGCGCGATTTTGCGGCCCTGGTCGGTGCGCCTTATGCCTGCGCCGTTTCCAACTGCACAACCGCCCTGCATTTGGCGCTCGTCGCCCTGGAGATTGGGCCTGGCGACGAGGTCATCACGGCGAGCCACTCGTTTATCGCCACGGCCAATTGCATCCGGTATTGCGGCGCGACTCCGGTCTTTGTCGACATTGATCCCGGTACATACAATATCGACCCTAACCGGGTTGCCGAAGCGATCACTCGGCGCACACGCGCGGTGATCGCCGTCCACCAGATGGGTATGCCCTGCGATCTGACAGCCCTCGCCACGCTGGCCGATCGCCAGGGCATCATCTTGATCGAGGATGCGGCCTGCGCAGCCGGCAGCCAGATCCGAGTGGATGGCAGCTGGGAGCGCGTCGGCAAGCCGCATGGGCGGATCGCCTGCTTCTCCTTTCATCCCCGCAAGGTCATCACGACCGGCGAGGGTGGGATGCTCACCACCTCCGATGCGAAGCTCGACCATAAGTTCAGGCTGTTGCGCCAGCATGGCATGAGCGTTCCGGACATCGTGCGGCACGGCTCACAGCAGGTGATCTTCGAGGACTATCTGGTAGTCGGCTACAACTACCGCATGACCGATATACAGGCCGCGGTCGGACGCGAGCAGCTCGAGCGGCTGCCTGCACTGGTGTCTCGACGCCGCGCGATCGCGGCCCGCTATCGAGAAATGCTCGGCAATTTCGGAGGCCTGAGACTGCCGATCGAGCCCGAATGGGCGAGGTCCAACTGGCAGAGCTATTGCGTTGGGCTGCCGGACCGCGTCGACCAGCTCAAGATCATGCAAAGCCTGCTCGATCAGGGCATCGCGACTCGACGCGGCATTATGTGCTCGCACCGGGAAACGCCCTACACCAAGGACAAGCACCGCCACGATCTGCGGCACTCCGAGTTCGCGCAGGACAATTCGATTCTGTTGCCAATTTACGCGCAGATGAACGAGGAAGACCAGGAGCGGGTCGCCTGCGCGTTGCGAAGGGAGCTCCAAGCCTCTGCATTGTAATAGGCCGCGTTCCTCAAGGCCCAAGACGCTCTGTGCGTTCTTCATGGCGCGTCATCGAGCAAGTTACGGCTTAGGCTCATCAAGGTGCGGATCCACAATAGGCGAGTTATTCCAAATGCAAAAGCCGCTTGTTAGCTTTGTCGTCCCTTGCTACCGACTGGCTGCTTTCTTGCCAGAATGTGTCGACAGCATCCTCTCGCAGACCTTTGAGGATTTCGAAATCCTCATCATGGATGATTGCTCTCCGGACAACACGGAAGAAGTTGCCAGAACATTCACAGACAGTCGCGTTACCTATGTCAGGAACGAGCAGAACCTGGGAGCGCTCCGGAATTACAACAAGGGAATACTCTTAAGTCGAGGGAAGTACGTTTGGCTTATATCGGCTGATGATCGCTTGCGCCGACCGTACATACTGCAAAGATACGTCGAAACCCTGGAAAATCATCCGGAGGTCGGCCTCGCGTTCTGCCCCGGGGTTAGCCTGAGACGTGGAAAAGAAGGTGCAGTGATAGATTACTCGACCTATGGAGACGTCGATACGATCGTCAGGGGAGAGGAGATCATCAAGCACTCATTGAAAGTAAAAGGAAATGCGATTCTGGCTGCGTCGGTGCTTGTTCGACGTGACTGTTACGAGACACTGAGCCTCTATCCGGTCGACGTGGTATGGGCCGGAATTCCGGTCGATTTCATATGGGGCGGCGATTGGTACATGTGGCTATTGTTCTCCTTGCACTATCACGTGGCATACTTTGCAGAGCCGATGGTGTGTTACCGTGAACATGAACTCAGTATGACAAACGCCATCACTCAAGAGAAGATCGATATCTGCTGGCACTCCGAGTTGGCCGTCATCACGATGATATCGCAGGCTGCCAAGGAGAAAGGCGCCCTGACAGTATATAAGGCTTGCTTGGGTGCGCTCGCCAACTTCTATGCCAAACATTGTGCCTCAAAACCCTATTCGTGGATGGGGCAGACATCCTGGTCCACTATAGATCTTCAGCAGGTGGAAGCGACACTCGATCGCAGCCCTTATACTGAGCAGGAGAAGGCGTGGATCCGTTCACGCATTATGGTGGCGCTGGCTGAGATCTATTATTCAGAGGGCGATTCTGTATCAGCGAGATCATACTATTTGAAGGGATTGAAGCTGAAGCCTTTCATGCTGCCGGTGTTCTTGAAATTGATTGTTCTTTCATTCGGTGGTCCAGGCCGGCAGGTTCGCGAGTTGCTGCGAACCGCTCGAGAGCATTTGGTGCGAGGCTGATTGAAGGATCAGTTTCCGAGTTTAACCGACTCTTTTGCTGTAAGTTCGATGAAGAAGACCCTAGTGATCAGCGACAGGTTTCCTCTGCCTGAGAAGTTTGGCGCTGACATCAGAACCATGAATCTCGCACGATACTTTGCCGGCCTTGGGCCCGTCGATATTGCGTATCTCTCGGATTTGCCCTCCGGCCTGCGACAGATGGCAGGAGCGGGGGGACATCTCGAAAAGGAGGACGTATTCTCCGGGAAGTATTGTTTACAGAAGCTGGAGTACCCTAGAACCTTGCGGGGACGGTTCGGAATGTCGGTCCGTGGCTTTCCGTATCCCGTTAGAGAGTATAGCAAAGCCTCGATGGAGAAGTTGGTCGCGCTAATAGAGTTTGGCGGCTACGATTTTGTGCTGGTGCGATACCTCCGGAATACCGCCGGGCTTTTTGGATTGTCACAGACGGCGAAAATGAAGGTCATCGTTGATATTGATGACGTCCTGACTCTTTCACTCTATGATACGCTGTTTACCCCGACGAATAATGCCCTGAGGAAACTGTTCCGTGCCATCAACAAGGTGCTCCTGACTTACTATCAAACTCGTTGTGTGACCGCCTTTGGCGCCTGCTTGGTATGTTCCGAGAAGGATAAATTGGATCTGTGGGGTGAAAAGGCCTCTGAAAGTATCTTCGTTGTGCCAAACACGTTGGGGATGAGAGGTCCAGGAAAACTCCCCATGGGGAGCGGGTTCGCCGGCCGACACATTTTGCTGTTTATTGGTGCGCTTCACTATCAGCCTAATGTCAGCGGCTTGCTCTGGTTTTTGGAGAACGTGTATCCGCTCTACAGGAATGTGTACCCCGATGCCGTTCTTTTGGTTGTTGGACGTGACCCATTGCCAGAGGTGATCGAAGCTTGCGCTCGCTCAAAGGGAGTCGAGTTGCATCCCGATGTCCCTGATGTCGTCGAGTACTACAAGGACTGTAGAGCGGTTGTTGTGCCATTGCTCGAGGGTAGCGGGACGCGGTTAAAGGTTTTGGAGGCGGCACTCTTGGAGAGGCCCATTATCTCTACAAGGAAAGGTGTAGAAGGGCTGGATGTCGTCTCTGGCGTTCATTTTTTGGAGTTCAATGATGATCGTAGCTTCTGCGAGGCGTATAGGGCCTTAAGCAACGAAACGGTCTATGACGCTCTTGTGGCAAGCGCTGAAAGCATGGTTCTAGAAAGATATTCAAACAGCGCTCTTTCTGCTTCAATGAGCAAGGTGGTTGCATATATCGATTCAAGGAAGGCCAAAATGTCCTCGCCGAGGTCTCACACCCCCCGCAGGGCAACCTTCCGGTGAAGCTTTCAATTAGCTACGAATTCTCATCCGTCCAGAGCGCCACTGCCCAGGTGCGGGACCGGGAGGACCCCTGCAGTCCGCGCCGCATGTCGCAGGCTTGGCCGATCTCTTAGTCAATCGCTCTCATGCCCTTGCACTTCAAGCGTGACCCTCGGCTTGGACTTACGGTGATCCAGCCCTAGGCAGCGTTCAGCAGGAAAGCTACCTGGTCGCCCTGCTGTTCAATATTCAGCGTTGCCGCCCTCTTGGCAAACTCTCTCATTTCCCGCCGGCTGAACACATCATCTGGTCTGGATGATGCGAGCGGCTTGGAGCTCCTGTACATTTCGCTTCCCCAGAACTGAAATGCAGTCGAGTCGTCGATTGATTGCCTAACACGCAAACCACAGCGCTCCGCCAATGCACTCATTCCCTTGCGAGAGGGTATCACAACGTGGCGCGGCGCATCCAGTTGCACCCAGTTCGGGCCGTACTCTCTCCACGCATGCGAGGATGAAGTTGGGATGCGAACCAGAATGCGGCCACCGGGCGCAAGTAGCCTTCTTGCATTGCTAAGACTTTGGTCCGGCTCGGGCACGTGTTCTAACGAATGATTGAACATGATGAAGTCAAACTCGCCGGACATACTCTGAAGGTCCGATTTTTGAATCGTCACGGCACCTGCTGCTGGTTCGACAATGTAGGGATCGACTCCTGTAAGATTCTTGAACCCTGCCGCAGACATTCTGTAGAGAAGTTTCCCGGACCCGCAGCCTACGTCAAGCACCCGAGAACTGGGATTAATTCCGAAGCATCCGATGACCGCTACGATGGGGTCGTACCTCACAAAGGACGCCACGGCTCCCAATATGCTTTTGGTGCCAAGTGCGTGCGCGTCCCTGACGGCAGTAACACGCGAATTCCGCGAAGGTTTGGAGAATGAGTAATACCCATCGGGGTAAAGGCGACTCTCATCGGCTACGTCCGATAGGCGCTGGATCGTCCCACAATCACTACATTCCTGGTACTCAAACGGCTCTTTTGTGCCAAACATCATCTCAATAAAGACGTGGTGGCGATGTTCGCTGTCTGACAAGCAAGTTTTACAAATCATATCGAGTACCTAGCCACAACGGCGGATCGACTGCCGGCTCAGCGATCGGTGAGGCCGTAGAGGTGCAGTGTCCTCACTATGACGCGAAACTGACGAGCTTGCCGACGCCTTCGGCCTGATCGCTCTGTCCAACCCCTTGATCGGGCCGTCAATTTGCATGCCCCGCCTGTCGTTCTCGCCGGGTTGCGGCCCGCGGGCAATCAAGCGGAACTCCGTTGGCGCCCGGAGGTCGAAGCTTCTTGTATCTGCAATGAATATAATAAACAAACTGCCGGCTGTCCAAATTAAATAGGCAAAGATCGCATGTTTAATTCCGAGAGCTTCCTCTTAAAGTTCAACCGAAGCCGCGTCGCCCGGGATTAGGCTGCGCCGGCGTGGGCTTTGCCGGCCGCACCCCGTAAACGTTGAGCATGGTCGGGGCGCGAGGCCGGTATTTCAGTCGAAGCTCGATGTTATAATATAACCAAAACGCCTCCCTTATATTTAAATAGATGGCGATTGAAAATTAAACCAGATTTAATTATGTTGAGGCGCGGAGGAGCCTTCCGAGGGGCTCCGGGTCTGACAGGCGGGATGCCATGCGTCCTGATGCGACACGGAGTTTTATTCTTGAGTGCAGACAAAGCGGTGAGTAGGCGGAATTTCATGTGCTTGCGGACTGCGTCTCCGGCGGAACCCGAGAAAGCCATTCTTGGTTTGCGCGCTGAAGAATTGCAAAAAGTCTGGCCAGCGAACCGGGAGGTCGTGCAGATGGCGCCGGCGTGTCAGGCTCGACTGAGCAGGAGCATTTCGTGATGTCCAAGGCACATCCGCCCAAGGCTGGAGGAAGGGCTGAAGACCCCTTGGTCACGGTCGTGATGTGCGTGTACAACGCTGGTAAATATTTTCGTCCGTCGCTGTTGAGCATAATTAATCAGACATACAGGAACCTGGATATTCTCATTGTCGACGATGGTAGCTCGGACGGTTGCTTCAGCTCAGTTCAGGATTTGCTGGTAGATGAGCGTGTTCGCGTGATCCATCAAGCGAACTCAGGCAAGCCTGTTGCTATCAATCGAGCGCTCGATCGGATCCGCGGCGAGTTTTACGCAATTCAAGACGCGGATGACATCAGCTATCCAACTAGAATCGAAAAGCAGGTTCGTGCGCTGCTCAACAGCCCGCATTTGGCTGCCGTGTTCTGCGGCAACGAGCTCATAATCAACGAGAGATTCATGGCACCCGTGTTTTCGCCGAAAAGCGAGAGCGACTGCCAGTCCGAGATCAGGGCCTTTCAAATGCCGGCTCTCGATCCCACGGGAATGTTTCGAATGTCATTGGTTGGCGATATCCGGTTCGAGCCGTCGTTAATGGTTGCCGAGACCTGCGATTACATATGGAGAGTCGGGGAGGTGCATCCGATGATCGTATTGGGGGAGTGCCTTTATGCCTACCGCATTCTTCCCAATTCCCTCAGCCGACGGGCGCCAACCTGGCGGAAGCAGTTTGAGGTCGATGTCTTCAGGCGAGCATGCGAGCGGCGCGGTTTGCGGTTTGAGCAGGGTTGCGCGGATGCGATGTGCGGCTACAGAGGATCTAACAACAGTTTATTGGACAACAACATCGCCGCCCATTTCATCAAGAGCGTGCTGGATTGGCGTAGGTCGAACCGTCGGTTGTCGGCATTAAAGACGGGTTGGCAATGTGCGTGTTTGCACCCAGCGGATCCGCACTACTACAAAGCGCTGGTTTACGCCTTGATTTCACCCAGCGTAGCGAGCCGCCTGCGTCGTGACTTCCTGGCGACTCCCCTGGAGACGACGAAATGAAGCGCCTCGTAGGGAGGAACCGTCGCTTTGTGGGGCGCCTCGGCTTCGAGCGCGCTGCTTGTTTGCAGAACTTCTCAGATATTTGAGGTACTCGCGTTGACCCGCAAAAGCTTAGAATTGGAATCGGGTTCTCAGCTTACGTATCTGTATGGTTGGCAGCGGAGTCCAGTTGGTCGCGCGGCGGGGGCGCCACGTTGGGGGACGGAACTGTATCTGAAGCTATTGTTGGTCGCGATTGTCTTGCCCGAAGGGCTGTCTTTCTTCGTCGGCGATTTTCGCCTCTCGGTTGCTCGAGTTCTAATTTTCTGTTCCTTCATCGCCGCGCTACAGCAGCTTGGACAGCGTCTAGGCACGCGAACCGTCGTCTGCGTCCCATCGGATATCTTGGCCCCGCTTACGGGCGTTTGGATGATGTTGGCTGCCACAGTCACTGATGGTCCGGCGGGTTTTAAAGGGGCTGGAATCGAGGCGCTCGAATTTGTGGGCGCATACCTGACGTTCCGGTTTCTTCTCGGGCCGGTCGATAGTTCCGTTCGAATAGCACGGTTCTCCTGCAAGCTGATGATTGTGATCGTCGGCATAGCGCTCCTTGACCCGCTGAGTGATAAACTGTTCACCTATGAGTTCATCAAAGGTATTACCGGCTATGCGAAGCTCAGTTACGATGGACCATTAGCAATCAGGGCTGACACGTTCTATCGGGACGGTGTCGTTCGCGCCATGGGGCCGCTCGAGCATTCGATATTGTTCGGTGCTGTTTGCGTTTGGTTTGGTGTCGTGGCCTTCACTACGTTTAGGCACCAGGTACTCGGCTGGGGTGTGGCGGGCATCGCCCTCATCGGTGTGTGGTTTTCGCAGGCGCGCAGTCCATTGTTGGCCTATTTGATCGGATTTGCGCTGGCGAGTTTCTATGCCGCAAGCCCTCGCTTCGCTGCCCGATGGAAGTTGGTCGGGTTGTGTGTGACCGCGCTACTCCTTGTTGTTTTCACTTTCTCTGGCAGCCCGGTCGCAACCCTTGTGCGCCTCAGCGGAGTAAGCCCGGAGGCGGCATGGGCTCGCCAAGCGATTTGGGACACGGGAGGACCTGTGGTCCTCGGTTCGCCGATCTTCGGAATTGGTTTGAACGGCGACTGGAATTGGCAGTCGCATGGCGCGCTCGTGAGTTCGAGCGTGGATGCCTTTTGGCTTGCCACCGCAATGTCGTATGGAATTCCGGGAAGCGCATTGATCCTTTTGACAATTGCCAGCGCATGCTGGCTTGGCTCGATCGACAAATCGCCTCACCTTACTCCCGAAGAGAGACGGCTGTCAGTGGCGCTCGGAATTGTAATAGCGACGATCGCTTTTCTAGGGTTCATTGTGCACTTTTGGGGCATTTGTTGGATCCTCATCGCTGTGTTTACCGGGATGCGAGCGAACCTCGCGGAGACCGCCATACTGCGCGATAGAGCCGCACCAGCGGCGCAAACGAGGTGCAACCCGATTACCGGAGACATTTGAAGACGGTGGACCGCGAGGTCATTACGCTGGCAGGGATGCCGATCAGGATTTCTCGCTGCGCAGGACTAAAGCATGAAGGTTTCCATTATCATACGAACTTACAATCGTGCGTACATCATCGGAGAAGCGATCGAGAGTGCCTTGAATCAGACGTATGGGAATTTCGAGATAATCGTCGTTGATGATGGATCCAAAGACGGCACGGCCGCAGCGGTGAAAAAGTTTCGAAGCGACAAAGTGCGTTACATTCGGCATGATCGCAATCGCGGGGTCAGTGCGGCAGGCAACACGGGTATAAAGGCCGCCAACGGCGATATCATTGCTCATCTGGATTCGGATGACCTGTGGAAGCCGGAGATGCTCAGCAGTCTCGTCGATGTTTTGCGTCGTCATCGTCAGATTGGCGCGGTGTTCTGTGACGTTGAGGTCGACCGTGGCAGATCCACGTCGTCAATTGTCTCAAGCATGCGTGCATTTCCGAAACTGCTCGCATCGCGCTCGCGCTCTGATTTCGATGTCTTTCTCTTCAGCAGCCGTGAGATGTATCTGTGTTTGCTGGAAGAAGTGCCTATCAAGCCGACTGCGGTATTGATCCGGCGCACTGTTCTGGATGAGCTTAGAGGTTATAATGAATCATGGTGTTCGGGCGAGGACTGGGAACTGTACCTGAGAATCTCGAAGCATCATGGATTTGGATACGTCGATCGCAAGCTCGCAGTTATGCGGGTACTCGAGGATTCAACCCTATCGAAATTCCAGGAGGAGGATAAGTCGTCCTTGCTGCAGCTGGCAGTGAGCGAGAAGAAGGGGCTTCGGCGAGATCGCGAAGCACTCGAAGCGGCAAATCGTGCAATCGCTCGGCATTGCAAGGATCTGGGATGGATCTATCTGCACTCGGGAAGACGAATGAAATCGATCTCAACCTACGCTCGCGGATTTGCCGAAACGGGACACGTACCTCTCGTTATGAGAGCCGGCGTGGCTCTTATGCCTCTGTCGCTTACTGCGGGTTTGAAAAAGCTACTTCTATCCAGCGATCGCTCGCTCGCTCCATGAGAGATCTTTCCGGCGAAGTGGTCGATGGTCCCTGTGTGCGTGAATAGAATGACTCAAAACCACATCTCCGACAGGCCGGCGGCACGGCGGATTGCATTCGCCACGATCGGGGATGGGCGCCTGGTCAGGTTCTGGTCCGGTACCCCGTTTCACATGTCGAGATCGCTCGCAGGTGAAGGTCATGAGGTGGTCCATATCGGTCCGTTGAGCGCACCGATACTGCCTTTATACAAGACGTATTCCAGGCTTTGCCGTGCCTTTCGCAGGCGCGGCCGTTCCCCGTTGCATGCGGGGGCGGTCGTTGCACAGTATGCAGCGGACTCAGCGCGTAAAATCCGAGCGGTGTCGCCCGATATCGTCTTCGCGCCGGCCGGCTCTACCTTCGCATGGAGTGTGCCTAACGGCGTTCCGCTCGTCTATGCGTCCGACGCGACCTTTCGGCTCATTGAGAACTACCATCCTAACTATCGAAACTTGTCGCGAGGTGCTCGGGACATCGCTGAACGCGTGGAGCGGGACACGATCGCGCGCGCGGATCTGATCCTCTACCCGTCGGAATGGGCAGCCGAATCTGCCATCAGGGACTACGGTGCCGACCGTAGCCGGGTGCATGTCATTCCTTGGGGCGCCAACCTCGAAGAAGCGCCGGATCGTGCCTCCGTGCTAGGTTGCCGCAAGCCGGGTCCCTGCCGTCTCCTCTTCATCGGCGCCAACTGGGAGGAGAAGGGCGCTGACATCGCGGTCGGCGTCCTCGCTGAACTGAGGAAGAGGGGCATGGAGGCGGAGCTCGTGATCTGCGGATGTACTCCGCCGAAGTCAGTTGCTCAGGATGGCCTGACGATCATCCCTTATCTCGACAAGTGTGATCGCGAACAGCGCAACCGACTGGATCAACTCTATCGGGACGCGGATCTATTTCTGCTGCCGACCCGGGCGGATTGCTATGGAATTGTGTTCTGTGAAGCCGCGGCCTATGGAGTACCGAGCATTGCGCCGGCCACTGGCGGCGTCCCCTGCGCTGTCCGTAAGGGGGAGACGGGCTTGTTGTTGCCCCCGAACGCGACGAAGGCGGACTATGCGGCGGTCATCTTCGAGACCTTTGCTAACCAGGATCGGCTGGCACGCCTGAGACAATCGAGCCGCGCCGCCTTCGAAGCCCGATTGAACTGGCAGGCTTGGGCCCGGCGGGTTTCAGATCTGATAGAAACTCTATGATCGTCTTGAATTATCATGAGCTGGTGGAAGCCTCGCCTTCGAACGCGTGGTGCCTGACTCATGAGGCGTTCGAAGTGCATCTCGCACTTTGCGGGGAAGCGCTGGTCTCGCCCCAGAATTTTCTGGAGCATTGCTCCGATCCGACATCCCACGGCACCGGCGCGGTCCTGTTGACTTTCGACGATGGATTTATTTCGGACTATACGCATGTCTACGCCCGTTACATGACGACCGGTCGTATTCCGGGTTTCATGTCCTTTATCCCGGTAGACTTTGTAGGCTCGCCGGGACGTATGAGTTGGGACATGATCGAGGAGCTTGACAAGGGGGGTGTTGCGATCGGCTCACATGGCATGGCCCACGTCGATTTGACGACTGTGTCGGACGTAGAGCTCGAGCGCGAGCTCGGTGTGTCCAAGTCGATGCTCGAGGATCGCCTCGGTCGACAGGTAGCTCTCTTCGCCTTCCCATATGGACGGTTTTCCCGACGGGTCTGGGAGGCCGCACTGAGGGCTGGCTACACACACCTCTTTACAATCCAGCTTGGATATCATCGCGGCTTCGAATCTTTTTTGTACTCCCGCCTTTGTATGACGAACAACATGGATGCGGAGTACATGCGCCGCCACTTGCGCGATCCGGATGCGATGCGCGGCGTTTCCTGGAAAATCAGCACAAAGCTCGGGCTCTATCACCAACTCATGCGCTTGCGGTATCACTAGCGAATTTAGTATTTTGGCGGTTTCAGTGCTGTGCAAAGCCAGGACATTGCCCGTTGAGTCGTCTTGGCCTCGTCGATCACCTCGAATGCTCGTTTTGCCTCCCGCAACACTGCCAATGATCGCCGTGATGCGGTGTAGTTCGAGACGATGATGCAGCCTCCCGGTTTGAGTGATTGCGCGTAACGCTCGAGCGACCGAACGGGGTCGCGCAAATAGAAAAGAGACTCGTTGAAGACGATGACATCGAAACGGCCGTCGGGTTCGTACACGTCGCCGTCAGCCTGAGAAAAGTCAGTGCGATCGTCGTTGTACAGACGGAGCTTCTCGATTGCCACGTCAGAGATGTCCACTCCGACATAGCGTTCATATCCAAGCTGCTTGAAGCGCTCGAATAGCATGCCGTCTCCGCAGCCGATCTCGAGGTACTCGCCGCCACGTCTAAAAGCGTCCATGAAACCAATGAGTGTCCAGTAGCGAGCTACTTCGCGCTGCATGTAGGTCCAGAGGCCATCGCTGTACTCGGCGTCCCAGGTGGATTTCGCTTTTGGGCTGTCACCGAACCCCTGCGCAGTCTCCCACTCGCTAACGGCACGCCCCAGCGCGTCGCCAAAAGGCAGCCGGGCCAATCCGAAGGCATAGTACGCGGCGCGCACCCGGCGCCATGCGTGGTAGTGAAGTGCTGCGAGCATTCCCAACCTGCCAACGCGTATTCGACGTCAGATAGTTTAATACAGGTGAAGTTATCGACAGATCAAGAGTGTACGGCGGGCGAGAACTGCAGATTTCATAGTACCTGTGAGGTGAGCTTCGCCCGGTCAATTCGCCTGCGCATCTCGGACCTTTGTCCGTGAGCCGCCAAGGAACGATTCCCGCAAATGTCTTGCGCTCCTATCGTTCCGTGATGGGATCGAGAGTACCACGCCCCGCAGAATCACAGCACGTCCCAATAACTCGCCCCGCTGCCAACGCGCGGGCATCATCAGGTAGTGGCTGGACGCTGCCACATCGGGTCTTCCGTTGCCGCGGATCGGGTCTAAAGCATTGTTTCTAGCTGAAAGCCGGCCGGGAGTATTGTCCGCGAAGAAGGTAGTGCTTTTGGCAGAAGCTACACACTCCGAATATTCGGAGAAATGGTTTGGCTTGTGCAATGCAGAAATTAAATGCCTATTAACAGTTGACGGATGTATTTAACTGCGCCTATCATTATTCGTTTTTGCAATTTGTGACAAGAAAATCAAAGCCATGAGTAATGGTTTTGCGGAAGCGATAATTTCCCTTTCATTGCATGCATTGCCAGGGCGGTTGCGCCTAAGCGTTAAACCCGGAGCGCTCGGTTACCGGCCATCGCTGTCCGCTTGGCATGCTAGCCCCCGACCAATTTTCGCTTGAAGGGAGTTGTCATGCAGATCGGGCCGGCGCTTTCAGGTGTATTAGGTACCACGACGATTGAGGAGTTGCGGCGCCCGGGAGCGCAGGATGCGATCGTGATCGGCGGGGGAGCCGCCGGGGGATTGGCGGCGCTCTTACTCGCCGAGGCTGGCCTGCGCGTGCTTGTGCTTGAGGCCGGGTGGCAGAATTCGCCGCGAACGACTGGGATGCGCCGAGCTATAGCCAGGATGAGCCGTAGGCTCGCGGACCCTGCGACACTTCGGTTGCTCCCTCCTGCGGTTGTTCCCTTTGGCAAGATGGCCTTGAGAGGCCTCGGCATGTTGCGCCAGCCCATCCAATCTCGCTGCAGCATCTGGGGCCGAGCACCGGACTCGTTTGTAGATGATCATGACCTGCCTTACGTGACGCCACGGAGCCAACCTTTTGTCTGGATACGCGCGCGAACGCTCGGCGGACGCGTGGGCCTTCCAGGGCACGGCCGGCAATACTATCGGCTGAACTCCTCCGACCTTGCGCCGTGTGATGGATTGAGCGCGCCTTGGCCGCTAGAGCCGGGTGAGTTGGACCCCTGGTATTCGATGGTCGAGCGACGGCTAGCGCTTGCCGGTGCCATGGATGGCGTACCATGGCAGCCTGACAGTCACCTCTCGCGAGAACTTGAACCTTCACCGAATCAGTTCGCGCTGATGGCAGCGATCCGCGCACGGTGGCCTCACTCGCGGCCGATGCTCACGCGCTTTGCCGCACCGCTGGATGCCTTGGAAACTGCTGCTCTTACAGGGCGCCTTCGATGCCGTGAGGGCGCAGTCGTACGGCAAATCGATGTTGATCGATCAGGTCGCGTACGCGGCGTAGTCTGGTTCGATCAACAAAGTGGAACCGACGTACGTGCTTGCGCTCCGTTGGTCTTTCTGTGCGCGTCCTCGTTAGAGTCGACACGAATACTCTTGCTTTCGCGTTCATCCAAAGGGGGCCAAGGGCTCGGTGCAGGATCTGACGCGCTGGGGCGCTACTTGATGGACCATATTGTCGTAACTGGGTGGGGTGGAGGTGCGCCGCTGAAGCCCAGCCCAGTGCTCGAAGATGGGTGCGCGATTTACCTTCCACGCTTCGATGCGCGCGACGGGCCCGCGCCCCTCGGCGGGCGAGGTTTTGGCGTGCAGTTGTATCAATTTCCAGGAGGGCACGGGCGTTCCCATTTTACTGCGGTTAGCTTCGGTGAAATGCTTCCTCGTGCCGAAAACCGAGTAACGCTACATCCTACACGACGGGATATATGGGGAATCCCCGTATTGCATATCGACTGCCGCTATAGCGAAGCGGATTTGGCGCGTGCCCGCGATCAGGCAGCTGCCATACGCGAGATCGCCGCAACATCTGGCGTGACGTTGAGCCGCGTTAATGAACGGCCGGCTCCGCCTGGCTCCGCGATTCATGAATGCGGGACCGCCCGGATGGGTATCGACCCCGCGACCTCCGTGCTCGATCCAAATAACCAGTGCTGGGACGCACAGGGATTGTACGTTACGGATGGTGCCTGTTTCCCGTCCCAGGGCACGCAGAATCCCACGTTGACCATTCTCGCTCTGACCGCGCGCGCATGCCATCATGCGGTGAGCACCGTCGCCCAAACAAAGCGAGAAGCTGCATTCGGACTAGCCGGAGGCGCGTCATGACGGTGGCTGCTGCCGCGCCGTTTCGAGAAATCCTTCCGCGAAACATGCTCCCCCTAGGTTTTGGATCCGGCGCACTGTTGAGCAAGCGACGAACCCGCCGTGAGGCTCTTAAGTTGCTCGAAGCAGCTATGGATTGTGGGGTCACATATTTTGATACTGCGCGAATGTATGGCGCCGGTCGCGCAGAGGGCATTCTGGGAGAGTTGGCGGCGCGAAAGCGGGAGCGCCTGGTTCTGGCAAGCAAGGCGGGCATTGTCCCACAAAGTCATGCACTTCATGTCCGCGCAATGGGTCGTAGCATTCGTCTTCTGCACAATGTCGCGCCAAGCTCAAAGAATTACCTGCCTGTGCCGTCCAACTATCTGCCGCGTTTCGGAGCCTTTGGTCTCGTGGAGTTCCGAAAAAGTGTCGAGACTAGTCTCAAGGAATTGCGTACAGACTATCTCGATATTCTACTCCTGCACGAGTGCAGCGCTGCCGACGTAGGGGAAACGGACCTGATCCGTCTTCTCGATGATCTCAAGCGTGAAGGGAAGGTTCGCGCCATTGGCATAGCGACAGGCATAGAGGAGACGGTGTCCATCCTCCAAAGACATGCAGCGCTGTTCGACGTTGTGCAGATTCCAAATGCCATCTGGAATATGAACGTCAGGAAAGTTCCGGCAACTAACCGCCTCGTGATTACGCATTCGTCTCTTACCAGCCGATTTAAAATACTGCTTGATCGATTGTTGTCCGATGAGCGGATGGCGGCTGAATGGCGTTCGCTGACGCAGGTAGATCCACGTGATTCGACAGAACTGGCTCATCTACTGCTGGCCCATGCGCTGAATGCAAATCCAAACGGGATCGTCATCTTTTTCTCATCCAATCCGTCGAATGTTGTGGCAAACGTGAGATCTGTCAGCAGTCGAGCTATCGACGAGAAGCAGATCGCGGGTTTGAACGCATTATTGGCGAGAAAGCATGTTGCCGAATTTCTTGACGCGAGCTTTCGAGATCTGAGTTTCTGATCGGTGCAGACCGACGACGGTGGCTTGACTTTGCATCAGTCAGACGCGGCGGAGTATGGTCAGGTCGTCGGCAGGACCTGATCGAACATCTTGTTGCGACCCTGCCGGGGAAGCGGGTGACTGTGTGCTGGGCTCGGGGGACATCAACGATCAGGATAATCGGCGCGCGCTCGTAACTCTCGATCTGAATGGTGTGTCCGCAACGGTATTTGCTTTGCTTGGCGTTTTTGGATGGCGCTGGATGGGCCATTACCTGAATCGGGCAATATGGGTTCGGATTGTTCGCAGCGCGATGTGTGCTCAAATGCTCTTGCTCGACGCTCGCGCTCTTGATTGTCCGGACAAAAATTATGTCGTGTTTGGCGGCGGATAATCTTGTGGATCGAAATATTTAATTGGTTTTCTGCTGTGGCGTCGTCGACGACACTTGGTAAGCTGTTGTCTAGTGGCGAAGGCGTAACATCGATTCCGGCATACTTTTGTATATCTTCGACCGCTCTGTGTGGCCCTCGTTCAATGCGGTGCACGAGTGGTTGATCGGACTGAAGAAATTTCCTGCATTTAATTCGCGCGATGCGAATGTGTCTAGGGTAGCTCAGGAAATTACCTTGGGTGAGCCGTCGTGTCGTCGCAAAAAAGCCTCCACCCGCCGGGAAGACGCACCCCAACGGCGCTGCGCCAGCAGAGTCGCACTTGGGGTCGCGTCGCTTGGGGAAACAATTGGGCGCGTGCCAGGGGCAAACCAGATTGAAATTAACAGGAGAAAACTAGATGGCATCCATTCCTCTGACATGGAATGATCCGATGTTTAGCGACCAGACCAATTCGGGGACGGTCTGGCTTGGAAATGGAGAGACGATTTCGGGTGTGAGCATTTCCGACCAGAGCGACACTGTCGCCGTCGGAGGGAGCGGCTCGTTCACCATCGACGACGTCCGTATTTCTTCAAGGGAAGGCGTGCGCATTGGGGGCAGCGGTGATGTCACCATCAACAATACGTACATCGAGACAACGGGACTGTCGGGCGATCACGCCGACGGAATTCAGGCCTATGCTCCCGGCGCCACCGGGAATCTGACCATTACAAACTCGACGATTGTATCGCACGACCAGAATGCCACTGCTGGGCTGTTCATCGCAGATGGTTATAGCGGAACGTTCACTTTCAATAACGTGGTGTTCGACGGTGGCCCATTTGGTCTGCGCATTGCCGCGGACGCAGGAGCCGGTCACGATGACTACCTCGCCCTCAAGGACGTGTATTTTGTGGGGCCATTTGCGTATGGCGCGCTTTGGTTGGAGGAGGTCAATGCGAACATACACATCACGCAATGGGAGAATGTTCGCTACGCAACGATCGTGGACGGTCAACTCATCCCGGGCGACCTTATCCCGCCTCCGCTTCCGGTTGAAGGACCGACCGCACCCAGCACGCCGACCGTGCCGGATGCTCCGACTATCGCGTCGTTCTCGACCGACAGCGGCACCGCTGGCGACAAGATTACCAACGACAATACCATCGAGCTCAAGGGCACCGCGGCTGCCGGCAGCACGGTCAAGATCTACGACGGTACGACCCAAATTGGTTCGACGACTACGGACTCGAGCGGCAGTTGGGACTACATCACCAAGATCCTGACCGACGCCAAACATACGCTGACCGCAACGGCGACCAGCTCGTCGGGTCAGACCAGCGCGGCGTCGTCTGCGTTGGCAATCACTATCGATACCAAGGCTCCGACTGCGCCGACCATTGCCAGCCATACCGTGAACACCGCCAATCAGGTGGTGATGTCGGGCAGTGCCGAAGCGAGCAGCGTCGTGAAGGTGTTCGACGGCACGACCCAGATCGGGACCGCGACTGCCAACAGCACCGGCGGGTGGAGCTATACAACCAGCGCCCTTGCGGCCGGTTCGCACAGCCTTACCGCGACGGCAACGGATGCAGCAGGCAATACCGGCCCGGCGTCCACTGCGTTCACCGCCAGCATCACCGGCACCTCGGCGCCAGCCACACCGACCTCGCCGACGTCACCGACGTCGCCGACTGCCGGCACGGTGGTCGAGTCAGCTGGCGCGACAACTCTCGTTGAGAGCGGCGGCAAATATTACCTCAATGGCAGCACCGGATCGGGCCCCACGCTGAAGGACAACGGTGTGCAGTTTGTGAAGGGGTCGGATGGCACCTGGACTCCCATCGGTGCGGAGAAGACGGCGACGGGCTATGTGGTTGCGTGGAAGGAGACGAGCACGGGTCAGTACACGGCGTGGAACACCGACAACAACGGCAACTACGTGTCCCATGTCAGCTCCCTGACCGGCTCCACAGACGGTGGCTCGGTGTCGGGTACTGACTCTGGCCTTAAGTCGCTCGAGACGAGCTTCCATCAGGATCTGAACGGTGACGGGCAGGTAGGTACTTCCACTGCGACCATCCCGACGTCGCCAACCCCGACGACTGGCAAGGTCGTCGAATCGGCTGGTGTGACAAGTCTCGTTGAGAGTGGCGGCAAATACTACCTCAACGGCAGCACCGGCACTGGCCCGACGCTAAAGGATGACGGCGTGGATTTCGTGGGCGGGTCCGATGGCACCTGGACTCCCATTGGAGCGGAGAAGACGGCGACGGGCTATCAAGTTGCCTGGAAGGAGACGAGCACCGGTCAGTACACGGCGTGGAATACCGACAATAACGGCAACTACGTGTCTCATGTCAGCTCCCTGACCGGCTCCACGGACGGTGGCTCGGTGTCGGGTACGGACTCTGGCCTCAAGACGCTGGAGACCAGCTTCCATCAGGACCTGAACAGTGACGGGCAGATCGGTACGTCCAGCGTAGCTACGTCATCCACTGCAACCGGTAGCAACGCGGCTATTGCGGGCAGTACGTTCATCGCTTCGCCGGGCAACACGACCCTGACCAGCACGTCCGGCGATGACACCTTCGTTGGCAGCAGCCAGGCCGATACTTTCGTGTTTGGCGCGAACTTCGGCAACGACGTCATCAAGGGCTTCGTTGCCCGCGGACCTGCTCACGACACGATCGAGTTCAGCAAGAGTGTGTTCGACAGTTTTGCCAGCGTTCTTTCCCACGCGACCCAATCGGGCACCGATGTCGTGATCGCGACGGGGAGCGATACCCTCACGCTGAAGAACACCAAGCTCGGCGCGTTGACCAGTAACGACTTCCATTTCGCGTAGGGGACGGCATCCACACAGACCAGTCTTCAACAACTGCCTTGGGGATCTCCTGGGGGATCTTCCAATGCATGGTTCAAGGGCAGAAAGCCATGATTGACTTTGGACGGCGGGGGGTATTCCCCCCGCCCGCAAATCTCTATCGAATTCCATTTCTTCACATATCAGGACTCTGGTCAGCCGGACGGCAGTGGGCGGAAAACGCTCAACTGCAGACGCCGCAACTGATCGGCTGGGCAAAGGGCCTGATCGAAGTGCTGCGGTCACGGATATTCGCTGGTCGACCCCGGCCAGTGGATCACTATGACGAGTCGCAGTCAGAGTTGTCGGCGTTCCTGCGGTCTTGCCGCCGGATCTTCTGGGCGCTAGCGGCATTCAGCGGCATGAGCAACCTTCTCATGCTCACCGGCTCGTTCTTCATGCTGCAAGTCTATGATCGGGTGCTGCCCGGACGCAGTATACCGACCCTTGTCGCTCTGTTGGCTCTGGCAACGGTGCTCTACCTGTTTCAGGGCGGGCTCGACTTCGTCAGGAGCAGGATCAGCGCCCGGGTGGGCCGGTATTTCGATGAAAGTCTCGGGATTCGCATCTTCGACGCTCTTGTTCGCCTGCCTTTGAAGACCAGAGCGGATGGCGACGGCCTGCAGCCGGTGCGGGACCTCGATCAGGTCCGCAGCTTCCTGTCGAGCGGAGGGCCGACGGCGCTCTT
>Ga0214544_1002302_pt1 | contig 40290 bp, 24 predicted proteins | sample CNSS3metaG_FD_160074 | JGI IMG/M metagenome (GOLD analysis project Ga0214544, IMG submission 160074) | Root nodule microbial communities from cowpea collected in UCLA plant growth center, Los Angeles, California, USA - CNSS3 | ecosystem: Host-associated > Plants > Roots > Nodule | place: USA...
TGTGTGTGTGTGTGTGTGTGTCTAGAACAACATGTAAACATTTGAGCTCAATCCAACGATAAATAAAATTGGACTCTCACCTTGGATGTTTAATTGGAAATCCTAACAGTCAAAATAAAGATAAATGTCTTATGAACGTTCTGTTAATATTTAATCCTGATCCAACGATTAAGGAAACAGGAATAAATACTTTACCAAGGTAACCTAGAACTAGAAAGTATGTGCAAACCTAACTTTTTACAATAAACTATGGGAATTAATGCTCCTTTCATACACCTCAAATTCGAAATCCCATCGGTCATTGTGAAGAACTATGTTTTAAGAATGCTCTATAAAAGTTACAACCTAATCCAATGGTTAACGAAGCCTTAATCTCAATGCTACTTAGACACTCAAAAATAGCATAAAAAAATCACCATTTACTTTGTACAAATTCCTTCCTCATAATTTATCAATTTACTTATGAAATCATAAAATTACTTCATACTACATATTTAAACAAGAAAGTTAAATATAATTAACATAAAATAGAATGCGTTACACTTGGAGCCTTGAAAACCCAATATTGCATAAACCATTCAGTTCAAAACGCCAAAAAAACCCAATGAAGGAAGGAAACAAGTTGCATTTAAGTTTAAATGAAGAAAAACTCGCCTTCGTTCACATCGTCATCGTTGTCGCACCTACTGGGTCACTAGGAAGAGAAAGTACGAAAAAATAATGACAAAGGATTATAGCGAAACAAAAGTCGAAACACGACAGATATTGGGGAAACAAACATCCAAAGACGACGAAGCTAGGACTGCCAATGTCAAATAGGATTTTGACGTTTGATATGAAATGGGTGATGTGGAAAGCGTTTTTTTTATGTTAGTGCCTTTTCTTAGGAATTATTATGATATCTTAAGAAAGTGTGGGAGGAGGATAACAACTTTGTATGCTTGCTAGCAATATCATCAACATGAGTAGTTAAACTCTCTGGTATTGAGGTTGGATGTAATCTATTTTGGTTCTCTATGTTGTTACTGTTCTATCTATAATATTGTTGTTATTCATTGTTAATGATTTGGTTTGTGCTTTTATGCTTGGATGAATTGATCACTCATATTATTTAATTGGTTTGGATTGAGTTGAAAATTTGGTCTTGAATCTAAGGTCCAACCATCTAATCCGTTTAGATGCTAGGAAGAGATTTAAATGTTTTAGTTGAATAAAGTCTTGTACTTAAAGAAGGGTTCATGCATCAATGCTTAAGGGATCAATGTTGTGCTTGAGATCCTTAGGTTCCAAACTCAAGGAATTGATTCAGATTTATCTTAGAATTTTCAGTAACAATGAATGATTACTCTATTATTTGATCAATTAGTAAAATTGCAGTTGATGAAGATAGATGAACTCCAATCTTAATACACATTTATCTGTTGATTACTTTCAGTCTTTTACTGTTTGTTTAAGTCACTCACAAGATTACCATCAAAATTGTGTATAGCAAATTAAAACAAAGTTAGATTACTTGAATATATGTACAAGTCTTTGTGGATACAACACTTGTGTGTACTACATCTTATCTAGTGCACTTGCTGAGATTAGAACAAAGAGGTCAACAATAGTCCTCTTAACCCAACTACGTTAATTTGTTTTTTTTTACGTGCTAAACGAGATTTCAAGCTAGTGTTTGAGTTATTTACATTGTTTGACTTGTTCCAACTCAAATGTCAGCCTGAAATGTAGTTTAACACAAAAGAAAAATTTAACGTCATTGGGTTAAGAAACTAAATTTATCCATTTTTAAAGTTTGAGGACAAAAAATTATAGAATTTTAAGACAAAAAAGGATTTCAAATTCGCAACCATGTTTATAGGCTACAAAGATCTTTAACTGTAAATTTTAGAATATGAGAGTCGACTAAGTCACCACTAGATTGATTTTATTTCAATATTTCATTGATGTTGGCTTACCCACATTACTAGAATCAATGCTAGATAATAAACACCATCATTTTAAGTAAAGATGACAACTACACAAAGTAGTATAAATTTGAATTTCACAATTTTATTTCTATTCTAAAAACTTATTCCCGTTCTAAATATTAGTTTAAGTATAACTGCACTCGTATTTCTTTTACTATTTTAAATATTAATTAAATAATTTTTCATAAAAATAAAAATCACAACAAATAAAACATGATATTTAATAAATAAAAATTATTCAATATAAGTCTTAGAAATGAATTATGAAAATTAAGGATTAAAACAATATTAATATAATTTTTTAATATTACTCAACAAATAAAATATGTTTTAACATTTATGAGTATAAGAATGATAACGATTATATATATATATATATATATATATATGCATAAATTTTTAATTTAAATTGAAACAAATTTTAACAATAATTGCTAAAAACCGATTTACCCCCACATAATTTTAACATATATAATTCTAACATCTTAATGTTTAGGAATATAAAAGTGACGCTACGAGAAAATTGGCGTCCATTTTTTGTTTTTGTCCTTGCATTGCTAATAGTTTATTATCTTATGTTTAAAAGCTTTGAAGTTAACTACTTTCTTTCAAATTATCAACTCCTTGACTAGCTAGCTAGTTGCGAAAGTATTTTTCCAATATTTAATATGGAGTCACAATTATGCGCAAGTGCTTTCACTTTGATACCTATTACTTATTCAATCCAAACTATCCAAAAAAAGTCGTACGTGGCAATATCTAAGAGGCATGTGACGATATATGGTAGATATGTCATCCAACCTAAGGAGTACGAGAAGAAGCATGTGGACATTAAATATCCTTCAAATCCAAACCAATAGAAACTCAAATACAGATCCCCTACGATTTTAAGATAACAACGCCTTTTCTCGATTAAACTATATATATTGCTCCTCTGACCTTTCTCAAATACAACAACCACCATCACTAACCATTCTCACTTACAAACCTTTTTCAGTTCTTCATTCTACAACACTGCAATGGCCGCTTCCACCATGGCTCTCTCTTCACCGTCACTGGCTGGCCAAGCCATCAAGCTCTCCCCTTCCACCTCGGAGCTCTCCGGTGGAAGGATTTCCATGAGGAAGACGGCCTCCAAGTCGGTTTCTTCCGAAAGCCCATGGTACGGCCCAGACCGTGTCAAGTACTTGGGCCCATTCTCTGGCGAGGCCCCTTCGTACTTGACAGGGGAATTCCCAGGTGACTATGGGTGGGATACCGCCGGACTTTCTGCTGACCCGGAGACATTTGCGAAAAATCGTGAACTGGAAGTCATCCACTCTCGATGGGCGATGTTGGGGGCATTGGGGTGTGTGTTCCCTGAATTGTTGTCCCGGAACGGTGTGAAGTTCGGGGAGGCGGTGTGGTTCAAGGCTGGGTCTCAGATATTCAGTGAGGGTGGGCTTGACTACTTGGGCAACCCAAGCCTGATCCATGCACAGAGCATCCTTGCCATCTGGGCCACACAGGTCATCTTGATGGGTGCAGTGGAGGGTTACCGCATTGCCGGTGGGCCTTTGGGTGAGGTCACTGACCCAATCTACCCGGGTGGGAGCTTCGACCCATTGGGCCTTGCTGAAGACCCAGAGGCTTTTGCTGAGTTGAAGGTGAAAGAGTTAAAGAATGGGAGATTGGCCATGTTCTCCATGTTTGGTTTCTTCGTTCAAGCCATTGTCACTGGCAAGGGTCCTTTGGAGAACCTCGCCGATCACCTTGCCGACCCTGTCAACAACAATGCCTGGGCCTACGCCACCAACTTTGTCCCCGGAAAGTGAGAGAACCTGTAGTGACACAGAAGATCAAGAAAGAACTTGTGAATTTTATGTTATTTAGTGTAATATGCATTGCGTCTTTATAGAGTGGATGTGAATTATATTATTATAAATTGTATGTCTCTCTATTGTTTGTGTACTTCACTAACCAAACTATCTAAACTTTGAACATTAGAAAATGAGTTAGGCTCTAAAATCTAAAGCAGTAAAAACTAAAATGTCATGCTTTAGAGTTGGTTGATTAATAGGTTGTTGTGGCTGAAGGGAGGTTATGAATGCATATCAACTGGTATCAGCGGTCAAGTTCCTTCCTGAACACACTCTCCTTCGGCAATAGTGGAAGAAATGGAAGAAAGCTTAGAAAAATGCATTTCTCAAATACATTCTGTATCAGAGTCTTTCCACTACATTTTTGCAGAATTGGTTTTGTTAATTAGTTAGTTGAGTTAGTTAACCAACTTTAAATAACCAAATATCATTCCATTATACATCATTGCATTCAAACACAAGCAGCTGTCACCTTTCAGAATTATAATCTTGTCCTAAAAGAGTACATAATAACTTATTCACTGGAATTCTTAGTTGAAAAGAGCAAGCAAGTTCTGAGCGTACACTTGAAGCACCATATCTGCTTTCTAACATTTCAGTAGACAATAAAACAAAGGCAAAACAAAGCAATCATCAATAAAGTTTTCAAAGTATAGCAAACTGCTTCATTTTCTGAATCTATTCTTCCATAATCAACAATCATATTAAAACTCTTTAAACTGTAAACCAACCACATAACAGTCAGCTTTCAAGGGTTACACAGGCCAATCCCAAACATTTAACATCAGTTAAATTGCAACAGCATGAATCACAAACTTTGTTGTAAGTTGGGGTCACCAAAAGTCAATATTTTCTACTGCATTCACACAGAGAGGGGCTAGGCTTTGCAGCAAGATATGCTCTTTGAAGAGCCAAATCTTGTTCCTTCGTCCACCCTTTCCCTATTTCATCGCCATTGCGCTTTCTCTTTTCTCCATTTCTCCCCTTCTTTCTTTCTCCGCCAAAACCCTCATTACAAACAACACAATTTTCTTCTATTTTAACTCCAACGTTCACTCTATTTCCACCCTTCTTTCTTCCCCCACAAGCACTCTCATCTGAAACGACACCATTTCTGATGGTTTCAACTTTGACCCTCATCCCTTTCCCCCCCTTCTTTTCTCCCCCACCAATCCCTTCATCTGAAACGACACGATTTCGTTGCGTGTTAACACCATCCCTATTCTCTCTCTCCCTCTTCCTCCACCAAACCCCTCATTTCTTTCTCTCTTTCTTCCTCCTCCAAACCCCTCATTAACCAACACGCTTTGGGATTTTCTTTATGCACAAAAGAGAAATCTTACCTAGCCGCCGTGAACGCAATGCTCTGCCACAAATCCTTCTCTCTGGTGCTCCAAATGCATTGGAAGGTTCTGAAACAAGACAACAAATAATCCACGCACGCGAATGGGGATTAAAATGCTCGACAAGGGTGTTTCTTCCATCAACCCATCAAATTTCTACCAGCACCTCATCACAGGCTCCGAAAATAGGCTCCGAAAAATTTGATCCGAAACAGGGGTGGGTTAAGTTTCTTTCGAAAAAATTTTTTAGAATTGATTGTGGAAGGGTATTGGGAGAAATTTGATCGGGTGCAGAAAGAAACACTCCTTCGTGGTGCAGTGGAGGATTTCCGCATTGCCAGTGGGCCTTGTTAATGACCCAGAGGCCTTTATTAATCTGAAACTTAAATGACAAATCTTGGAGATTTCTTGCTGCACCACATTCTGAAATCCAGGTCAGGATATCGAATTCTGAAACTTAAATAATATATATATATATATATATATATATATATATATATATATATATATTAATTATTAATATTGTGAATTGCTTAATATAATTTAATGTATTTTTTTAAGTATTATTTTTATTATAAAGAAAACATACTATGAAATTTATTATTAGTGAAATTCATTTTAGAATATTTTTTTATATGATTCGAATATAAAATTTTGTATAAAACATTGAGAAAGTTTCATTTGGACCAGCAGTATTGGCATTTTGTTAACATAAAATTAATAATGTACTGATTTATTAAATGACTTCAAATAATATACAAATATTGGAAGGGTTTAATTATTTTAATTAAAAAAAATATCGAGGCATATATGTTCAATCATTCAAACATAGTTGTGAAAGTTGGGATGAGAATGGAGAGAATTTTTTAGCAATAAAACTTGGAAAAGTAATCACAATAGTAAAGAGAACTGAAATGATTATGTCTTAATTAAAGAAAGCTTAAACTTCAATAATTGAAACAATCTCAATGGTGAGAGTCTTTAAAAACAAAGATTGCAAACATGGTTATCAATTTAATACTATTTTATTCATGGATCATTCTTCATTCTCGTAAAGACCTCCGTGATTGAGAAAAAGTTTTATACTTAAAATGATGGATTATAATTACAATACAATAAATTATACTTACTCATTTATATAAGGGACTAAATATATTTATTTCTCCTTTCCCAAACAATTGGTGATGTGTGTTTGGGGATGTCAATCATCTTATTGTCATTATGAATGAGTAGGGATTCATGAACTCATACACATCACTTAACCCCGCATTCTTAGTCACACCAAACATATATATAAATAAAAAATATATATTTAATATATATATATATATATATATATATATATATAACTAGATAAAATAATTAAATATAAAGAATGGTTAAGAGACTTGTTAGGTTTTTAGTGAATAATTTAATAGTTCTGCAGTAAAATAATATTCCTAGTTTTATGGGATTCTTTTTCTGTTTCTTGACAAGTCTTTTGTTAGTGGTTAAAAGCAGTATACATTTTTCACTTTTCAGTTTTTGTCATGTATAGTTATTTAATAGTCATGAATAATTCAATAAAATAGAGTGCTTTCTTCTAGTATTTTTTTTCTCTACTATGTTACTTTACAAGACTTACATCATCTATGACTGAGTAATTGTAATATTCAATTCTTGGTTCTTCGTCACAAGTTTTAACACATCTTGCATGTACATGTAAAATTGGATCTCACTATTCCTCTCAAATACAATAAAATCTCATGGAACCATCATCGACTCTTCGCATTTGATGTTAGCAAGTTGGTGTAATACACCGATCAGATTGTCCACAAGTAGAGAAGGCTTCTTTGTGGATTTAGGATTTTCCTTTCAATAAAACTGTTGTTACATGGAAAACAATTTAAGCAACTTTGAACTTAAATAACATGGAAACATAACAATAAAGTGGTGTAGGTTACAAAATCCGTACTAGGGAGTCTACAATAGAACCAACCAAATGTTTAGACCAAGCGAGGAAAGATTGAATAGACACAAACATGTGACACTGTACATACACGAGGCACGACATTAACCTGACATGTCATATTTTTTTTTAAAGAAAAATCGAAAAAAAAAATTAAATAAATAAATTGAAAATACTACAAAGTAACATATGACATGTAGGGACACGACGTTAAAGTCAATATAACAAAAATAACTGAATTAGATCATTTTTAAAAATTAGAAAACTAAATTGAACCAAATAAAAATTAGAGGTCTTATTGAATTTTTCATATGAATTAGAAGACCAAAATATAATTTTAGCCTAATTAATAATATTTGGAACGAGAAAGGAACCTAAGAACAGGAGAGAGCGAGAACAAGAACGATAATGAGAGCGAGAGCAAGAGCGAGAGACCATGATATATTCATGTTATCAAGGTATAGGTTTCGATTATCCTAAAATCGGAGCCTATAATAATGCAAATAATTTTAAAATATCACTTTTTTTTTAATCAAAGCTTATAAGACAAATTTAAATAATATTTTGCATTAGTGATTTTATCATATAAAAACTATTTTTAAATTAAATAAATTTATTTCATTTGTATCATGATAATGAAAATATGATTATCTCCATCTTCTGGGAGGAAACATTATATAATTTTGAGGGAAATCTTTATGGATCCTTTCTTTTAAGTAAACTTGTGATTTTTTTACCGTCTTCCATTGACACTCTTCCAAGGGTTATATTGATACATCACAAGTGCATTCCTCTTGTTCAGCAAGCGTGAGGTTGCTAATATTTTTATTTTAGTAAAGAAATATATGATTTTATTAAACAAAACAAGTACACGATATACATAGAAAAAAAAAAACGTGTAATAACTTATTTTTATAAGTATAGAAGAGAGAGTTTAAGAAAAACACAAAATAAAATTTTATTACTTTTATAAGTATATCATGTATTTTTATTAGTATAATATAAAATAAATTGATTATTCATTTATCTAAGTACTTTATCTCTTTAAATTTAGAAAATTACTTTGTATAGGTTTTCGAGTTATTTTTCTATTTTTTCTTTCTTCAAAGCACACATGTTAGAAGAAAGATAAGTCTAGGATAATCAAAAACCAACCAGTTTATTCTTTTTTTTCTTTTATGTAAGTTTTTCCCTTTCTTAAAATACCGAGTTCCCTAATTTTGTTTTCTTATGTATATGTAGGCTGTTACTTGCATGTGAGGTTTGAGAAGAAAGGATGAGTCTTTACTGGTTTAGATTTATAATGATGTGGATAATTTTTTTAATCCAGTTTCTTGCAATTAAGTTAGAACTTCATTAAATCTTCTCTTTTTTTTAACCATTTTAATTTTGTTAACTTGAACTAAAGTGATTAGAAACCGATGTTAGATAACTAAGGATATTTGTTCTTAGCTTTATGTGATTTTTTTTCATTGTTGGTGATGTTGAATGTAATGTTTTTTTTAGGACTGGGAAATTTTAATCAATTAAACTAACACATTTATTTTAAATTGAAATTGAAGTAAATAATTAAACTAACATTTCATTTCAAATGCTTGCTTTGAAATCAGTTCATTTTACTCGACCATGTAAAATTTTTGAGTTTTTATTTTCTAGCATAATTCACATTGATACCTATTTCTTATTCGATCCAAACTATCCAAAAAAATCCTACGTGGCAATGTCTAAGAGGTATTTTATGATTGTGGTAGAGATCTCATCCAAGTAAGTAGTACGAGAAGAAGAATGTGGCCATTAAGTATCCTTCAAATCCAAGCCAATAGAAACTCAAAAGCAGATCTTCTAAGATGTTAAGATAACAACCCATGTTCTCGATTAAACTATATATATTGCTCCTCTACCCTTCCTCAAATACAACAACTACACCATCACTAACCATTTTCACTTACAAACCTTTCTCAGTTCTTCATTCTACAACACTGCAATGGGCGCTTCCACCATGGCTCTCTCTTCACCGTCACTGGCTGGTCAAGCCATCAAGCTCTCCCCTTCCACCCCGGAGCTCTCCGGTGGAAGGATTTCCATGAGGAAGACGACCTCCAAGTCGGTTTCTTCTGGAAGCCCATGGTACGGCCCAGACCGTGTCAAGTATTTGGGTCCGTTCTCCGGTGAGGCCCCTTCTTACCTGACCGGGGAATTCCCAGGTGACTACGGATGGGACACCGCTGGACTTTCTGCTGACCCAGAGACATTTGCAAAAAACCGTGAACTGGAAGTCATCCACTCTCGATGGGCGATGTTGGGGGCATTGGGGTGTGTGTTCCCTGAACTGTTGGCCCGGAACGGTGTGAAGTTTGGGGAGGCGGTGTGGTTCAAGGCTGGGTCTCAGATATTCAGTGAGGGTGGGCTTGACTACTTGGGCAACCCAAGCCTAATCCATGCACAGAGCATCCTTGCCATCTGGGCCACACAAGTCATCTTGATGGGTGCAGTGGAGGGTTACCGCATTGCCGGTGGGCCTTTGGGTGAGGTCACTGACCCAATCTACCCGGGTGGGAGCTTTGACCCATTGGGCCTTGCTGAAGACCCAGAGGCTTTTGCTGAGTTGAAGGTGAAAGAGTTGAAGAATGGGAGATTGGCCATGTTCTCCATGTTTGGTTTCTTCGTTCAAGCCATTGTCACTGGCAAGGGTCCTTTGGAGAACCTCGCTGATCACCTTGCCGACCCCGTCAACAACAACGCCTGGGCCTATGCCACTAACTTTGTCCCCGGAAAGTAAGAGAACTTACAGTGACACAGAAGAACAAGAAAGAACTTGTGAATTTTATGCTATTTTGTGAAATATATGCATTGTGTCTTTCTAGAGTGAATGTGAATTATATCATTATAAATTACATGTCTCTATTGTTTGTGTGCTTTATTAACCAAACTAACTAAAACTTAAAGCGAGTTAGGTTATAAAATCTAAAGGAGTAAAACTAAAATCTCATGTTTTGAACCTTGTATCCTTAAGGTTCTGTTCGCTTGAGAAGATGAATTTAGGGGAGAGTATGAAGATGGATTTATGTGAATTTATGTAGATGAATATGTGTGTTTTTTTGAGTGGATTTAGAGGGTAAAGTGAATTTGAAGATGAATTTTGTGAAAGTTAATGAGTGATGTGATAGATTAAAAACGAAGTTATAATAAATAAAATTTAAAAATTACCAAACTACCCTTTTAATAAAAATAAAATTAAATAATTTTTAAATAAATAAAAAATATTAAATTTTAATAATATTTTAATTTTTATTATTAATTATTAATTATTATATACACATATTATTAATGAGAAGCACGTACATGAGAGTAAAAGAAAATATGTGTAAGAGGGTAAATTGGTAAAATGAAACTTTATTCATCCAAATCCGTTCATCAGTGAGAAGATGAAGTTTTTATTAGATTTAGAAAATCTTTCCACTCAAATCACTATGTTTCACCACATTCGAACACAAATTTAATTAAAAGTGCATCGTTTCAAATGAACTGATTATTCAAATCATTCAAGCGAACATAGCCTAAAAGACAAATACTAATATTAATAATTTTAAAAATTAAATTTCACTCCATTTATTTTCTTAAGCCGAACATTATCTATTTTTGTCTATTTCTTAATTTCTTCTCTCTTTTTTATTTAGGTTAAATTATATCTTTAGTCCCCATTTTCGTAGCAAAATTTGAATTTGGTCCCTCAATTCTTTATTATCTCAATTTGGTCCCTATTTTAGGAAATTTGATGCAAGCAAGTCCTTTCCGTTAGTGGTGTAGTAACAGTGTTAAATGGGGTGCCATGTGTCAGCTTCTGCATTTTTTTATTTTTTAAAAAAATTAAAAATTTGCCACGTGTCATGCTGACATCGTGCCACATGGCATTGACAGTGCCACGTGTCACTATTATGGCAGGTGTCATTTTCACATTCTCGATTTGGTCCCTATATTTTAATTTTTGTCTCAATTTAGTCCCAACTTTTGTAAAAATTATGCAATTTTGTCCCCTCCAAATTGAAACAAAAATTATAAAATGTTATACAAATATTTTTATTAAATTTGATTTTTTTATTCAAATTGATATTTTTATTATATATTTTCAATAAAACTAAGTTTATTTAAATTTGTTTCACATTCAATTTTACTTAAAATTGTTTTCCAATTTTAAATTTATTTGTTTTTTATTGTTACATAAACTAGTTAATTTTTCTTAAATTATATAATTGTTATTTTTATACCAACTAAAACATTTGTATAGAAATTATTGAATTTTACACATTTTAAAAATATGCAATTATTTAAAATATGAATTCAAATAAAAACCAATATTAAAGTATGATGTAATAAAATATCAATATAATTTATGAATTTTTTTTTGTTATTAGCATTATTTTCTATTAAAAACTTTAAAACAATTTTAAATAAAGTTTAATGTAAAATATAAATTAAAATAAACTTAATCTTGTTAAAAATATTTACTTGAAATATCAATTTGATAGAAATATTTGTGCACATTTATATAAAAATTAAATTTGGTTTCAATTTAGAGAGGGACAAAATTGCACAATTTTTACGAAAATTGGGACTAAATTGAGACAAAAATTAAAATACTGGGACCAAATTGAGAATAGAAAAATGACACATGGCATAATAGTAACACGTGGCACTATCACTGCCACGTAGCACGATGTCAGCTTGACACGTGGCAAATTTTAATTTTTTAAAAAAAAAATTAAAAAAATAAAAAAAATTCAAAAAATCCAAGAACTGACAAGTGACATCCCATTTACACCGTTACTACACCACTAACGGAAAAGACTTAATTGCATCAAATTTTCCAAAATAGGAATCAGATTGAGATAAAAAAGAATTGAGGACCAACTTCGAATTTTACTACGAAAATGGGATGAAAAGTATAATTTAACCTTTTATTTATTATTTATTTACTTCCATTGTTTTGCTCACCATCAAACACACTTTGAGTCCTTTACAAAAGCTGTGTCAGAAGTTCGAGAACAGGAGAGTTTGTATTTCGTTTGGCGCAATCAATTACAACAGAAAAAGGCCAAGATGTTCGGTGGCAGTACTGCATATAGAATTATTTACTTCTTCACCAAAAGAAAGTTTTTTTTCCTTTATGACAGTTTGCAAACAGTGACCCATTCAGCTTTCACGAGATTGGAAACTGGTAATCAGTTCACGTGACATTCTTTTGCAAGTTATTTTGGCTGACAAGTAAAACCAGTGAAAACATTTTAATCAGTTCATTTTGCAGGAACAAAAAGTCTCACCAGTCTGGCTGGTGATAATTTCTAAGCGTGTCACATCAGCAAAAAATGTGATTTTGATACTTCAACTACCTAATCAATTTCCAGCTATCAAGTGGCTAGTGTCCAAAAAGAAATTCAATATTTTCATTCTACTAAATAGGAAATGTGGTAAAAATTAAAACTTTACATTTACTACTGCTGTCATATATGACTCTTTTTTTTTCTCATCTGTTTTAATCTGTGATATGAACTAAGCTAAACATTTTCTTAACTCTTCCTCTCATACATTCATGCCCCATAGAAAGAATTTGGCAAAAAACGAGTTTTAAGGCAAAACAAATAAATCAAGACCAGCTTATTGCACAAATCTAGACTTAGCTTTGCATTATTTTCAAGATACTATGTGAAAATGGAAATACTATACAATGTAGACGTTTTATTCACTTGGTGCAACAGTCTCAAAACCAAGCATAGATCCCACTTTTTATAGGGGATTTCAAACATGAGAACACATGATTACAAATATGAGATGACTTATTCAGGAAGAAGTTATAAATTACATCTCACCTGTGATTTCAAACTAATTTCGATAATGCACATGTATAAAAAGAATAATGAAACCTTTCAAAACATGTTGTATCTACAAACACCCGCCACAAATAACTTTGTTTTTCGGTGGCAGCTCTCACCAACAGATAGATAGTACTGCATTCAGAAACTTGTCTTTGACCAAAAATTTATGCATGTTGCAGGACTAATCTGTGTAAAACACCAAACCATGTCTTCCATCTTTTGTTACCTCAGTCACACTTCAATCCACAAATTTCAAGAACAATATCATTTTTGGCCAAAAATGGGTTTATCCTCACCCAGAGTAGTGTTAAGATTGAAGCCAGAAGAATGGCCCAGACCAAGATGATGGTAGGAACACCTTCCTGTTTTCCCATGACACCCTTGAGGAAAGGGTAAAGATGGACAATGACCCAAAGGGCAAAAAATAGCCTTCCAAACAAAGGACCCCATGAATCATAGCCATTGTTTATAGCATCTGACACACCAACAATGACTCCAATTATGTTTATGATTAGTAGGGTCAAGGGAGGGATCAACAAGGATGTCCACTTGAAGATGTAGAGTTCAGCAAAATCTCCATCATCTGCAGCTTTGGATGTGACAGTGAAGTTTGTGTTAACTCCTGCAAGAACTTTGAGCAGACCCTGAAAGAGAGCAAACAGATGTGAGGAGGCACCACCAATAACCCAGAACTGCTCATTCCTCCACCAGTCATGTATACCAACACCTCCCCATTGCATTTCCAGGATACCAGTTGCAGCTATAGAGATGAACAGGGCCATGAAAATGATACTGGCATAGTTACTTATCTGAGAACAATAAAATAAAGCATTAGTCCAAAACTGCATCACATTCTATTTCAATGTTTAAAACAATTCTTCAATTTGGTGTGAGCACTATACATAACTATGCAAAAGTTACTCTTATGTTTATGTATCCCTACCTAGGACATAAATTGTACTCAGTTTGAGGAATGTAATTAAAAGTTGAAAAAATTAATCCTACCTCAGGGACAATGAATTTGCCAGTGAGTAGACAGACAGCTGGTAATGCACAGTAGGCGATTAAGGGAATTGAAGTCAGAGGATAAACAACCGAGTTTATGTAAGAGAATCGTTCCAGCGACTTCAAGCCACCACCATAACCATACCATATAGGACAATGCCTACTGAAAAAGATCTCAACAGATCCAAGAGCCCATCGAAGAACTTGATGCAGACGATCTGAGAGATTTATAGGAGCTGAACCCTTGAAAGCAGGCCTTTTGGGCATGCAGTACACAGATCTCCAACCATGGCAATGCATCTTGAAACCTGTTAAAATATCTTCTGTAACTGACCCATATATCCACCCAACCTGAAAAACAAATGTTGCAGAGGTCTAAATACATGTAAACCATGGCTTAAAAGAGCTTCAAATCTGAAACAGGTAGCATACCTCTTTCCCCCATTCTGTCTTATCCTCATAACCACAACTAATTACATGGATGGCTTCTTTCAATAGTGTGGCAGAACTTGCTGCTTTTGGAATACCACCATCTTCCATGAGTGTTGAAGCTATGAAAACAGATGATTGCCCATATTTCTTCTCAAACTTTTGTTGAGACATTAATAAGGACTTCTCGTTGTCAATTCCTGTGATAAGGGTTTCAGGAGGAACACCAAATGCCATTACAAGACTAGTTAGTTGCTTCATAAGAATGCAAATACAATAAAAGTATATATTGTAATACCAGAGCAGAGTTCAACTAAGTACATCTCAGAACTAGTTAGAGACTAAGAATGCATCTGAATGTTTCTGAATGAAAAACAAGGCCAACTTGAGGCATTTCATACCTTCAATTCCCTCTTCAATATTTTCTAGTGCAGGCATTTGCTTAGTGTCATCCTTATTCTTTGTCATCTTTTTCATACTTGACTTTGATTTAATCTTTTTCTTCCTAGATCCACAACACAGACAGCAGCACCATTTAGGCCAACAGTTACATGTCTTCCTTGGTGGTTTCTTGGTAGCAGGGGCATCATATCCATAAAATGCCTGCCTCCTGAAGACACACCCAGTTCCCACATATATAGGTCCTTGGATGCCATCCAAACCTTTCATATTGATCTATACATATTTAACAAATGTTAGCTTTTCCTTCAGAGCAGACTAAAAGATGTATATATTTGTGTATAGTAATATATATGTTCAAACAACAACAGCAGATTCTTACTTACATCAAAGAATACAACATTGCGATTTGAGTATCTATCGTTACGATCAATCCCATCAAATCTTTGGGGAAACTGTACATAGCATATTTTTTTCCCTGATGTAGGATCCATCATGAAGCACATGGCTTCACGAAGGGCCTTACTGTTATTTATGTAGTGATCACAATCAACATTCAGTAGATAAGGAGCATTTGTGATTATTGCTGAGACTCTCACCTTCACAATCAACCAACAAAGCAACAGAAAAAATGTTAGAAGCAACAGAAGAAAACTTAGAAAGCTTTCAGTTTTATAGTGATAAAAGGGACTCTACCAAAGCATTCATAGCTCCAGCTTTTTTGTGGTGCTCATATCCAGGTCTTTTCTCACGTGACACGTACACAAGTCGAGGTAATTCGTTTCCGTCAATATCACGAACACCATTTTGTCCAAGGAAAACCTGAAGTAGAATACCAACATAGTTCAGGTTATAGAAACATGCCGTGTGGTGGATACAACATTTTCAATCTACACAAGAAACCAAAATAGCATCTTAACATTGTACTCACTTGTATCATTCCAGGGTGATCTCTGACATTGTTTCCAGGCCATGGAGTACCATCCTGCATTGTCCAACCATCCTCAGGAACCTTCTGTGCCATTGCCACCAATGCATTAATCCTCACTTTGAACTCTTCATACTCCCTCTGTGTCAACACATGAGAAAAACAAATGGAACCAATTATTGATTGAAGCCAAATCGAAGAGATGAAAGATGATAAACATAAATAAAGGACAAAACTTAGATACAATTCTTCAGGTGTTTTCACATTTTATTCAATGAATTGGAATTCATCTCAGTAACTTTATTAATCTTTAATGCTAACCTTTACTATGTATAGTTTCTAGTAGAACTTTAATTTTGATTGTAAAACACCAAAAGTAAAGATACATCTAAGTTTTGTCCTAAAGTAAAACTCAAACATGATTAAAGAGAAGCCGAAGAAAAATAACTAAACTCTCCACTGGCATAAACTATGTTTCTCAGTTTGTCATATTTCATGCAAACAAAATTGAAACCTTAAGTTTATGGCTTTTCCTTTGGATCAGAAAATGACATGATAGGAACAATTTCAAACCTTAATGGCACGACGTTCTCTTATAAATGCTGCATCCACTTTATCCTTCAAGTAGTCAACCTTCTGTGCAAAATACCATTCTGGAGCCCGCGGTTCAATGCTGAACTTCTTACAGAATGGAACCCATTTCCTTGCAAACTCAGAAGTCTCGGAGAGTGCTTCAAATGTAAGCATTGCAGCACCATCATCAGAGACATAACATGCAACCTTCTCCACTGGATAATCCACAGCAAGGATGGACAGAACTGTGTTTGCAGTTATAAGTGGAGGCTCTTTCATAGGATCCACTGTACTGACAAACACATCTATATCAGCCAACTGAGATGGTTTTCCTTCTTTCTCGTACCTGTGAAGTTGTAAATATTAAGGAATTAACAAATATTGTCTTATATCACACACAAATATAAGGAAAGGCAGAAAAAGACCAAATACCTCAGAGATAAACGATCAAGGTATGTTTCCCGCATAATCGGGCTCCATTTTGGGAACTGATCAAAAATCCATGACACAGCAAACCAGATTTCACAGATTACTGATGTGAGCCACAATGCATATGCATCATTGACTGGATGGAGAATTCTATAGTGAAAAAAGAGGCCAAGAATTGCAATCCGGAGTACTATTATGATTCTGTATGGATTTATCCTGCTTGAACTAATTGGCAGCTTTCTCCAAAGGGGTTGTCTGCCTTCATCCATTCTGTGAACAGGAATTCAGATTAAGTAATCATAAATTTAGCAGAAAGGAAAGTAAATAAATATAGCAAGAAAATATGAATGCAACTGGTGTATTTTCAGTTGCTATTCAATCTAGACAGGAAAAAAAATGGATGCTATTGCACGTAGTTGCTGGAATTGGTTGTTAGAAAGAAAAGAGACGTTGTAAATTGTATATTGCTGTATTTATGAAAGAAACAAGCAAGGTAATACATAAACAAGGGGCACCGAACTGCTATAAGAGAAAGCAGATTACTTAGTTTGTCTAACATTGGTGGATGGAGGAATGAACAAAATTGTGTTCTTATACTCAAAATAGAAAAATAAATTTAGTTACTTGGTGGATTAAATCATTATTACATCTTCAAACATAGTGGAATAGAAGTACAAGTTGTGCTCAACTTTTTCTACTATTTCAGGATGTTTGGTAAAGCAATTCATTTGTAACGTAAAATTTTCTCTTGCAATACTTGTTTTCAGACACTTACTAAAACCAACTTATATTCAGTATTTTAATATGAAGATGTTAAGCTGGTAAAATATTTGTTATTTATAATGAAGATAGATGACTGTTTATTTGATTATTGGATGGGAAAGTTGACAATTAATGAATTACTTCACAAGTGCAAGAAATAGAGTGAGTTTAGAAATATAGCTCTAAAATATTTTTATAAGTTACTATTAGACCCTAGTCATATGTTAGAGTAAACGTGCATAATAATCTAACAAATAAATTATTCTATTTAACTACTTTTTTACCTAAATATCTATTTGGAGGATAAGAACAAAATTCTAGTTACTCCCCATTTACATATTACCACATGACTATATGGCCAAATGTGGGTTTAACTTTTTACCAAGTATTAATGTGGTAAAGTTATATCTATATATTGTTATTGTTAATTAAGTTCCATGAATATCTGCAAGAGATAAGATAAAAAAATCAACTTTACCCCATCCTCATATAATTCAGCTGTTCTAAGAGGGATGCATCAAATGTTGTTTTTACATGTTATATAGTACAAACCACAAAGAAAGCCATAAAATATTAATTTTACAAAAATAAAAATTAAATTTTCATCTCATCTAAATAGGTTGTCAGGATTTTTGTTGGAAGAATGTGAGTGAGGAGTATTGATTCAGTAAGTAATTATTAAATCCCATTTTCTTAATCATATTTATTTAAATTGTCATAAATATAGAAAAAATATTCAAAAGCAAAGATTAAAAATAATTCTATTTTTCTTATTACTTGCCAACATTTTCAGTTCAACATTTAGCTATCTGTTTGCAAGAGCCAAAATAAGTTGGACATGCTCCCAAATTGAAGCAGCCAATTTTGGCTTTAAATAAGTTGAAATACATTAAGAGTTAAAGTTGACAAATGAGAACCACAAATAAAACCAGCAAGTTTTATGAATAACTTTCAAGGAATGGATTATAAGAATAGGAATTAGACAGTAACACCTACTTTGGCAAGTCAGGATCATCCAGCTCATCACTATCCTTGCCCCCTTCATGCCTAACCACCTGAAGTTTTTCACCTTGCTTTTTCTTCCAATCCTCCATCCTTTCCTTCCATGCAACACTTCCATATCCATAAACTGCTATGTCCTTTTTAGGATCCATAGGTCTAGGTTGAACTGCAACAACAACAACATTAATTGTCACATTAAATAACGACAGGGCCACCTAGAAGCTGCACAGTCTCACAATGTGCACATGCAACCCTATACAAAAAAAATGTTACTGCCAATTGGATAATAGCTTGGTGTGGTTAACTACTTTAAGTACACCCTCATATTTCATCTGGGTAATTTATATAACAGGTACTGTTGGTTGGTGGTGGTGGCGGCGGTGGTGTTGTTCTCTGATCAGAATAGAAGTTTACCTAAAATTAGTATGATAAATTATTAAATGTCAATGCAAAATTACCTTGGTAAAATTCCAATTCTGATTGGAGAACAACACCAATGGAATTACATGCAAGTTTTGCACCTTAAATAGTTGCTACTATGTTTTGTCTGATAAAATTACTTACCAGGCACAGATGAATCAGGAAAAGGCATAGGGTAAATCCTTTTCCCTCTAGCCATGAATGGAGGAAGAATAAGTGCATGTTTATCAGCAGAAATTCCCACATCCTTAATTGAAAAACCAATTATTATGACAAATAGGATCAAAAAATAGTATAGTAAAATTCAGAAAAAAAAAAAAAGAGACACAAGTGATGAAAATGAACTGACTTCTTGACCATATGTCAGTAGAGGGATCTCAGAAGCTACAGAAGCTGCATCAAACTCTGATGGAGTGTGGACTGAACCATTGACTGAACCATAGTTAAGGCGAGTAGAGAACATGGCCTCAGACATTTGAGAATGATCTCGCCTAAGATTGCCTCCAATATCAAACTCGCTTTCCAAATCATCAGTGTCATCCTCTTCTTCATCACCCAAAACTCTAGCACTACCTGATATCAGTTGCAGTGTTAGCCAAATCTAGCATCAGATTATGGTAACAACACACTGTATGTTGTTGGTTAAAATTCATTGAAAACTATGAAACACATTAAATAAGTGCGACCGACACAAATTATATAATTCTAATAATTTCAGTCAATAATAAAAAAACATTAGAGTCATGCCATAATCGTTCTTCAACATAACAAAGACAAAAATAAGGTGAGAAAGAAACATAAACACAGACACAAAAAGATCAGAGTTAAAGTTGGTTGAAGCTTCTTCACCTTTGATGCGCTTATATCTTGTTTTACACTGAGGACAAACTTGGTTACCCTCTCTTCTTTCATACTCATAGCAAGGTCTGCATACAGGGAATGCACATTCATTGCAAGCAACAAATGGCTCCCCATTCACTGTAACCTCTAACTCATCCCCACAGATCTGACAAATTTGACCACTTAATTCTGTGACAGCAGTCACCTGCAAACAACAGAGATGATGCTAACATTGATCAGATCAGGAAAATTGGATGGTAATGTACTTTATAAGAAGATGGAAGTCCGTTTCTTTATTTCTAAATAGGTTAAGATGGCCTTTTTTTACTTAAAATAAGCAGCATCAAAGTTTATGACTTCCATGCAAAAAATCCAAAAGCTCTGAAATTGATAAACCATGGCAAGAAAAAATAAGGAGAAGCAGGAGAGAACAAGTTGAATGAACTCAATTTGTTCAAACTTAGATTGGTGAAAAAAGTGTTTTTCTTTTCCTTTCCAGTTTCTTTCACCCTGAAGCTGGGGAAAAACTAAGTGAAAAGAGTTTGGATGGGAAAATTTTCCACAATTATCACAAAAACAAAATTGAAGTCCCCATCCCCAAGAGAGAGAACTAGCTTATTTATTTCAGCTTGAAACTCTCATTGTGCTTAAAAGAAGACAACTTGGAAAACCATTTCTAAAAGAAAAAATTTACATAAGGAACCAAATACCCTTAGGAATGAAATGAAGGACTCAAAATGGAAAGACAACCCAATTGGGTCAAAAAATGAGCATGGAAATCCAAAAAAGAAAAGACCCCCAATGGGGAATTTGCTTCTTCAAACTCTTGACGTGGCTTTGCGAGATGAGTTGAAGAATAAGGACAAAACTGAGAAAAAAAAAAGATTCTGCTTTGAAGGCCATGTGAGTTCAAAATCTTCAGAGAAACTGAGAAATCAGAGAAATAGAGACCACTCACTCTTGCAGTCTCATCAGCATTGATAAGAACAAACTCATTCCTGTTATGAGACCCTGCAATCAGTCTCCCTTTGGTGTCCATAGAACTGTTAACTCACTCAACACCAAAATCCTCAGATACCAAATACTCCACTCACAAACCTCCCTTCTTAGTCTCTTCCAAGTTCATAGTGAAAGAAAGAAGCAAATATAGAAAGGCTATCAAACTAAGAGTGAAACCGAAGAAAGCTGCTTCCTTTGGAGGGCATAGTTCATGAAATGATTCTTTTCTTGGGCAACCCGGTTTTGTATCAGATGGGGTGCCAGGTTGCTACCAGTACTACAAACTACTCTCTCTCATTGGTGAAAGGCACAAGCTTTGAACATTATAAGCAAACACATCACAAAAGGGTTACATAAAGTGACAAGAAATGTGAGTGTAGAAGAAAGAAAGAGAGAGGAGGAAAAGGGGAAAGAGAATCTATCAAAGCAAGCACGGGTTGGAAATTCAACGGAGATGAGATGAGACAGGGTCAGAGACAAAGAGAGACAATGTGGGAGTGTGTTGCTTTGTACGCGTATGTATATGTGTTTGTGCTTGTGCAATGCGCAGTAATAGTAGTGGTTGGATCCATAATTATTTTCCCTAATAATACACTAGTTTGCTATGTAGATTATAAGTTATGCTTTTGTTTTGCCTATGAATTATTAAGCAATGTTAGCTGTAAGTGTCTGTGTATTGTGTAAGTCTGCATTAATTGGTCTATAATTTTGTGGGAGTAACTTTGAGAATAAATAATTTTTAATTGTTTTCATTTAGATGTATATCTGAATTACTTTAAATTTTATATTCATATTGAAATCTGTTTTTTTTAATGAAATAAAAAATAAGGGTTTTTTTTAACACTTTAGTAGGAGTTCGTTATCATAAAAGAATAGATAAAATACATTTTAATTTGGTCAAAATAACTATTTTAATTCTCATATATTTTATGATTAATAAATTTAACCTCTTGAATTTTATAAAGAAAAAACAATATTCTTTAATTATAAAAATATTAGAATCGAAATCATCGCTTTTAAAATGCAAGGACTAGAGCTAATTTGAATAGAAAATGAGAGATTAAATTATGTTTTTAAAAGTGTGTTAATAATTATTTAAAAGTGTGTTAAATATGATGTTTAAAATGATTATGTAAAAGATAAATGATAGATATAAAATGATATAAGACTAAATTTCTTTGTCGAATAATAATTCTACAGAAAAATTAAATCGTAAATATATTCTAATTATATTTTAAAACAAAAGAAAATTACGTGAAATTTAAATAGGAAATTATACGTTATTAAAAGGACGTAAAAAAAACACAAACTTTTCTTGCAAGCCAAAGCCGAGGAGCGGAGAGAAAAGTCACGTGAGGTTAATACTTAAAAAGGAAGAGTCACGTGAGGTTCGTGCGAGTGCGAGTACGAGATAATGCACAAAATATCGCCATACAAAGAATTAAACTATGATTCGAATTTTGAAACATCATCATATAATAATAAGAGTAAATTCTCGTGACTGAGAAATAGCCAAAATATCTTCCCTCGAGTTTATTTTTGAAGTTTCAAAATTTACTTTGTACTTTGTTTTCTTCTTTTGAAGTTGCATTGAAGATGGGTAAGAAAAAACACTCAAGCAAATAATTACTCACGAGAGTGCATGAATATGGATATAATTTTCAATGCATATGTTGAGTTACCAAATATTTCAAAACAGCCAAAAAGTTAATTAATATTAGAAAAGTGAATTATTTTAGAAACTTCACGTAATACTTAATTGTAGTAATGATAACGAGTTTTGAAAATCTATACATTTTGGATTAAAAAAATATAAGCATATGTCAAAAATAGAATAAAAGAGTTTATTGTGCAAAAAAAAAAATCAACAACTTTCTTAATATGTTAGAAACTCTACGTTATCTTCATGGATCATTGTACATATTGAAGTAGAAAGTTGCAATAGAAAATGAAGTTTTGTTCCTGAAATATTATTAGATAGTATATTTCTGATAATAATGGCAATTCCATCACATCAAGCATTAGAGTAGTAGGAAAATTACATGTTTTCAATTATTTTCTATGATCCTTATTCCTTAGTTATATAAGCGAAAAGAAATTTATTTTACCTCATTGATGTGTGTGGAGTTTCAGTACTGAGAAAACAAGATAAACGGTGGAATTTGATTAAAAGGACTAAATTTATGTATTTTAAAAGATAAAAGACTAGATTGGTCTAAAGTTTCGAAATTGACTAATTCCAAAATTTACTGAAATATAAGAAACTAAAAACATATTTAACCCTTTAAAATTTAACTACCAAGGTTTTAGTTATCAAAGAAAATTTGTTACTAAATGTTAGCTACCAAAATTTTTGCTACCAAAGAAATTTGTTTCTAAATTATTAATTTATGATCAATTTAGCGACTAGTTATAATTGTTTATTGATAATAGTGACTATTTTAGTAACCAACATTTTTTTTATTTTGTAAAAATTGCTATATAAATTAGTCATTATATTGATTAACAATTTTTTGTCACTAAAATTGATTATTAATGAGATATTTTCTTTTAATGAATCAAATTTTGGAAAAATAATTAATGACAAAGTTGTTAATATTCCATTATAGTGTTAAAAAAACATTTGGTTTTTTTAATATTATAACTATAATTTTATTTCACTTAAAAATTGATTAAATGTAAATTAGAATTTTAAAATATATAAGATGGTATGAAATATTCATTTAATTTGACTATTCAACAAAGATACATTTGCAAAATGATATATTATAATTAAATAGTATGGCGAAAACTAGTAAGCAATGTATATCTATTATGCAGCTATTCTCTAACTTAAATCATATTTGTAAAGTATAAAGCAAATAAAATATATAACTTTAAATAAAGAATAAGGAATTAATCATATAAGTTTTAAAATATTAGCAAATAAAATATACAAATTTTTTTTCTTATTATAAAATTAGCAATGATTAAATACATTTTCTCAAATTAAAAAATGGCATGCATTCAAAGAAAGAATACACACAAATATGTTATTTGTTTTAATCAAAGAATACAAAAATAGGCTATTTGTTTTCACCAAAGAATATACACAAATTTGGTATTTCTTTTTACCAAAGAAAATCTAAGTTTTATTCCAAAGAAAATATATAAAGAAAAATTTTTAAAAGAATATTAAAAAAATTGAAAAAACTTTTCTCTTTGTTAAGTCATGTCTTTTGAAGAAGAAAAAAGGTATTTTCACAAATAAATTACTAATACATCAATCTTATGACATGAATGTGATTTATTTTACTAATATCAATATTGTTTTTAGGTCTAAAAGTATTGATAAGTTAAAATGGATACGAACAATTAGATAACTCAAATTTAATATTTTAAAATTTAGATTTAATTACTCATATGATACATACGAGTAATTAAATCTAAAGTTTATATTTGACCATTTAATTTATAAGGTTAATCAGATTTAGATAGTTTGAATTACAAGTTAATTAGGTTAAGTTTTTTAAATTGTGAATTTATATAAAATTAAATTTTAAATAAAAAATATTCTTGTTTTGAATAAACGACATAAATGTGGTGAATTTGTAATTAAAAAAATGACATGTATAATAATTCTAACGATGATCGTTATAATGAACTATAAGATTATATAACTTAATATTAAATTTTAACAAACTAGAATCATATTAAAAATAAATTTTAAAATTTAAATTATATTTGTGAATTTCTAAAATTCTATAAAATTTCAACTTGCTATCTTAATCTGACCACAATTATCCATTTTATTCAATTTTATTTATTTAGTCACTAAAGAAAAATAATTTTTAATAAAGGTTATTTTTGGCATTTTTGGCGCTTTTAACCTCCACTAAAGACATTATCCGCAGTTTGGTTTTTCCCTAGAAACTAGAAAAGTCAGCGTCGTTAACGGATTACCGGAAGTTTTCAACAACCCCTGGTAAAACAGTATTTACCGGCGGTTCTGGAACTCTTGCTATTTACCGGCGATTCTAGAACCCCCGCTACTTACTAGCGGTTCTGGAACCCCCGCTACTTATCGACGGTTCTAGAACCTCTGCTACTTACCAGTGGTTTTGGAACCTTCGTTACTTTCTGGAAGTTTTCCAAACCTCTGTTGGTTTTCAATTTCAATCAATATCAACGTTTTTAAATCCCTAGTGGTATTTTTTCACTCCTACAATGCAATCCATTATTTATAGATGACTTTTGCTTGGTGTTTTAAATCCCTTTAATTTTATTTGTTTCACTTTTTTAATCCACATAATTCCTGAAACATATCAAATAATAAACAAAAATTCTAAAATTTTGATATTTGTTTATAAGTAGATATTATATATAAAACAAGAAAGTTTGTTTGTTCAAGGTAAACAATAAAATTTAAATGTTCAAACTAGTGGAATATTACAATATCTTTGTTTCTTCATAAAAGTAAAATAGTAAAAGTCTAATATAGAATTCTTTGACTATTATTCTTGATCTTGATCTGAATCATTTGTTTCTTCATTAGGAACACTCCTTTGATCAGACACCTAACATAAAAAAAAACATAATCAGTAACATTCATTACAATATAAAATATATATTAATATACTAAAGATTTAAATATTACCGGTGATGTATGAAACATAGGAAAGTCTTGAGGCAATTCTCCTTGATAGTTTTGTACAAAGAAAGTCACCATTGCCTTCATTTCATTGACTTGTGATGTTAATGAAGAAACCTATTTTGAAATACAATTAATCAAACTAATCAAACTATTTTATATATATATATATATATATATATATATATATATATATATATATATATAAGGTTACTGCCCAAGGCTACCCAAACTTGTCCTAAATTTTGACTATGTTATCATAATTGTAGGAAATGAGATTTGTCATGAAATTGTGAAAGGTATGATGGGCAAGCAATCTATATTTATCATATGTAATGAATATGAGATACATTTTTGAGGTATTCAATGAAAATATAGCTATGAAATTCTACATACCATCAATCTATATTTGTTCACAATTTAGTTATTACTAATGATGATGTGTGTTGGGTGCTGTGATTTTAAATTGCAATTGTGCTACTATTTCTAAAACTACCAAAAAATTGTAAGCAGATATGATTATGACAACAATATCATATTGCAATTTGTTGCAGTACTAAAGATAAATGCAGAGTATGATAAAAGCATGAGAATTTTTATTGGATAACAATATAAATGTTGATTTGTAAGTGCAATCTATTTAAATTCTTACTAATTATTTGGTGCAGCTGTGATGATAAATAAAAGTCTGCAGTTTTCATTCAGATGAAATAATACATTAACCATTAGATATGTAACAATTTGAACTCCTTTTTATGAAATGTGACCTAAAGTGTATCAATGAGGTTAGTTTTCTAAAGTAATCGAGTTTGAAATAAACTAAAACCCATAAGTTAACAATTGATTAGAACTTAACAGAGTAGTTCTGCAACAATTATGGAAAAGTATAAAGCTATAAGGATTTCTGTTCATCTTGGATACGATCAGAAGTTTTTTATTCAATGGGATTAGTCTACAGAATGAATTGACAACTATTACCATCACTTTTCAAACAATGCCTAATTATTTCACTAGTATCTCACTCATCAGGTCTGATCCCTTTTTATTAGAATCACACTTGCCTAATTATTTTTTTTTTTATTTCAGAGCTTTTAATATGGATAGTTATTTCCTAATCTCTTTTTTAATGTACTATAGCTTTCAACAGTATATTTGCAAACTTCATCTTCAGTTTGTTTCTAATAGTTATGGATTACATATTGGACTACAAACTTCAGGTGATACCTATGTCAATTATAGCATGATCAAGTCAATGACCAAAATTTGTTATGTTAAATGCAATGTTGAAATGGAATTTGGTAGGACAGACCTTGAACTACAAGAGGATGTCTAAACATAACAACAAGCCAATTAGCTTCATTTTATTTTGTTGATATATGATCGAGTGAATATATATATATATATATATATATATATATATATATATATATATATATATATAAATAAAAATCAGGGTAAAGAATTTATCATCACCTAAAATACACCACATTTTTAATCTATATATGTTAATCTTCGATTTAATTGTAGAAGGTACAATTAAACAAATCTTCAATTCAAGTATACTAATAACATTTATTAGTTTTATTAATTTCTCTAAATACATTCACGTTAATCACCACATTTCTCTAATAATAATGATTTGGACAATACGGAATGATATGTAGGATTGAAAATAAAACAAGAATAAAAACGTATAAAAAATTTTCATAATCTTTATAGATTTATATATTGTTACAGGTTATAGGAAAACAAGTGTTCACTGCCTTTGCCATCATGGGTGGTGACTGTGGCAGTGGTGATTGTTCGGTGATCTCCTAGCTCTCAAAGGTTGTGAGAACCCTCACAAAAAATCCCATATTTTTTAGGGATCTTAGGCAACTACAATTTGAAGCTAATATAATTTGGCAAAATAGACTATGTTTGTGTCCCAACCTTTTCCAAATAATCAAAGGTGGCTGAAGCCAAGCCAGTCAAACAGATTTGTTAACATTCAGTTTAAGTAGTTCATCAGAACCATACTCCAATACCCCTATATCACTTAAGAGTTCACACTAAAGGTAAATACATTTCTTTCTTCAATCTTTCAAAGTGTTTCACATTCCAAAAAGGATAATATATTAGATGTAGTGATTAATGATTAAGAAGATTCATTGAACACTTATAAATGAAAAAAAAAAGTAAAAAAAGTTATAAAAAAATACTATGGATGTTATGAGGGTAAAATGGTAGTATGTGCATCACTACTCTAAAATTAAAGTCATGGAATACCTACTTGGTATCATTTGTCAGGTCATTCATCTTGAATAGCTTATTGTCATAGATACTGGTGCTTTTTATTTGGTCTTGTCTAGACAATTTTCCCAGTGCCATAACATTAGTAGTGCTAGCCAACATCTCTAAGATTAGATCTACCTCGTTCTCATAACCAAACTTGTATCCTACATCTGATATATGTTTGGCATAAAAAGAAAAACCATGTACAGTAACTGTAGACATCATCATTTGCTCATCATACCAACTCTTTATGGCTTCTTCAAAAAGTTTCATCGGAGGCTCCATCATACCCTGCACATTATTGTCATATTAAGGTGTCGGTACAATATAAATGAAGAAAAGTACATTTTAAAACACTTACACATTGTTTTGGTTGGTGATCACGAAATAATAAGTCAGCTTCAGAAATTAGATCGGTCAACTCACTAGTAAGTTTAAGAACTTGAATAACATTCTGTTGTTCTTGGTCGGCATCCTGTCATAAGTCCTTTCGACATGTACGAAGTTCCCTCCACAATTCTTGTACCATATCCATTAGTATCGATGGACTAGAGTCAAAAGACTTTGAGTTTGATGTAGAATCAACATGACTGCACGCATCTATGACATTACTCACAATTGTGGTTTTTGTATTCCCATCTCTGAAAATTTGCACAATTGATTTTGTAAAAGAAGATTCTAGAATTTCAGGATTTGCAAATGGATAAGAATTTGGTGGCAATTTGTCTGAGGATTGACAAAAAGTGAAAGTGGTCGGTGTCAGCTCATTATCAAGAGAAGATACTTTTACTGAACCAGACATTGGTCCAGTCATTGGCTTTATTCCACTTTGAATTGCTGCCTCAGGAACGAATATTGATCCATGTAAACAGGATGCATAAAATGATTTATATGTTTCATTTAAGCATGCATCTTAAGCAGTTTCTCTTTCCAAAATTGAACTAACCGGTTTGGAAAATGATGTACTTGGATAGGCTTGATTCATTTGAAACTTAAAGAGATACTCATTGTTGTTTTCAAGGGAATGTCTCTTGTAAACTTCCTCATGAATGCCAAACACTAGGTGAAAATATAGATGCTCTTGCGACTATATTATGATGGTTCTGATGAAGTTGGAAGTGAATGGAGATGTCTTTTGCGACTATCTCTCCAAACACTAGGTGAAAATATAGATGCTCTTGCTTTGAGTTTCAAAGCCAATGTCTTTAAACTAGAGCTGTCAAATCCAGTTGCATTCTCTATCATTAGGCTAGTCAATTTAGGAAAGCTTAAGGTCTTGCTCTAAATTTCTAAGCTTCAATCATTGTATTCAAAGAAGGATCATCAACGCTACTTTTGGTATAGATTATAGACAATCAACTGTCTTTATTCTGATGAAAAAAATGTAGGATTGAAAATATATAACTAAATCTAAAAAGGAAAATATGGTTGTAAAGATTTATGTTAAAAACATCAAACACGCAAAGGAAAAACTGAAAATAATAACTTGCGAGCAATAGTTTTCAAAATGTCAGGCATATGCTTTAACTAAAAAAGAAAATAATAACTTTATAGGCTTTATAGATTAGTGTATCTATGTATAGTTTTCTCTTCCAATTAACAAAAAATAGGCATGTATAAAAAACAGTACCAAGATCAAGAAAATAAAGAATGAATCAATAACATGAAAATGAGTAAGTTTAACAATATAAATGCTAGAAGAAATAAAAATAGCATCTTGGATGGTATTTTTTGTAGCCTAACACAAATGAGAGCCAAGATTTCAAATCATTGGAAATGTAAATAGAAGGATACTATGGAAACACAACAACTTTAACTGTCATAATACATGGAAAACAATGGGAATCTAAAATTATATGCAAGAATTTTTCAGCTTCAAATCTTACTGTCAAACAAACAACCTCTCACTCAAGTAGCATCAGGAATCAACTTCTATTCATCCATTACTAATATCAGTGGGTTTGTGACTCGTGTCATTTCTCTGGAAAATACAGAAAATGAATTCCTAGTGCAAGTAGTTTTAAATTAGGAGCAATTGGATGCTTGAGTCATTGAGTGGATAATGATTAACACTACTCTTTGCAAATTTTAAACTAGAAACGTATGTTTTTCAAATTTTATGAAATTTTAAACACAACTATAAACTAACGTGCGACTTATAAAAATCTGATTTCAGCGAATAAAGATGGAAAAGGAAAAAAAAAAGAAGGCAGAGTGTGTGAATTGAGATGAACAAATCTAAAAGCAGAAAATTTGAGGTGAGCAAAGAGAAGTACCTAAACAGAAGTAGGAATCACAGGAATCACATTCTGGTTGCAATGCACGATTAGTGTTGCTACTTGACATTGGCAAAATAAGAAGTGAGTTAGGGTAAGAGTAAACAAAATTGAAAGAAGAAAACGAAATTGAAATTGAATGTAAGGAGATGAAATCGAAAGAGAAATACCGATTGAGGGAGATAAAATTGGAAGCGAGAAAAGTTCTTCTTTACCTGAGAACGTTGTGCAGGTACAAAGGAGAACGTGAAGAAGGGTGTTTTTCTTCCCTAGGATAAACACACTCACGATGAAAAACTGGTCAATCTAATTAAAAATTTTAAAAAAATCTAAAAGAGGGAAAATAAAAAGTCTCTCCAAATTTTTGAGGATTCTTAAAAAAACCACTGACACTTAATAGGGATTTCTAAAACCTCTGGTATCTCTACTATTTACCATAGGTTATTACAACCTCAACTAATAAACATCTACAATAATAAATTATTTTTGTAGTGAGTATTACTCGTTTATTCAATCCAACCCGACCATATGCTCAATATATTTAGGATTTCTTCATGTTTGGTCATATATGAATTTTTTGCTCAACTACTCTTCTTAAGTGGTGTATTTTAATTATATCATTAGTGTGAAAATTTTACTATTAGTAACTATTGAGTTAATTATAAATTGTATTTATTATTGTTATTACAAGAGTGAGCTAATTAATTATGAGCAGTGAAGTTTGAATAAGATTAATTATGATAATTTGACTACTTAATACATTTTACGAATAAAATCATTAACAAAAATTATCATCTTTTTAAAATAAATTTTCTATTTTTTTTATATAGACATCTCCAAATTCACCTCCTTTAGGAGTCTCTAGGGTTGTTTCCGCAACTCCATGGACCAACACATTTGCACTACATGAGGCTTCCCCGATCAACTTCAATGTTACCACCACCACCCTATTATGTTCTGATTTGTTCCCTTTCTCAACATTCAATAGAGAGAAAGAGATAGAGACGGAGGAACACAACGATTATAATATTGACATGTAAATACCTTATAACGCGGAGGGCAATTGGAACTCAAGTTGCTCTCTTTAATCTAGAAAAAAACCAAGTTAGGGTTTCAGAAAAAGGGATTTTCAACCTGCAAAGAACTAAAGAGACTCAGAAGGAGAAAACGATTCAAGGATTCAATGCAACAACAAATACAAAATAATGTAAAATAAAACATACTACAAGTTTTAATTTCTCACTAGATTCACTCGTTAACCGCAAGTGACTCTGATTCGTAAAAACTAACAATGGTAGGTGAACAATAGAGAGGAAACGTCAAAAAGGCAATGAGAACCAAAAACGACCACAGGAGATGAGCAATCTGAGTTTCAATTGAAGAAGGAGCAAATGAGTGAAGAAATTGAGAAAAAAAATGCAACACCAACAAAAGTCAGTTTTAAAATTTTAGATTTTTTAATATTTTTTTATGTAAAATTCGTATGTAAATTCAGTATGAAAATGATGTCTTCATTTACATGCGGATTTTACATATGGAAAGACGAAAAAAACTAGTTTGTTGTTACATACGAAAAAAATTCGTATGTAATAAAAGTTTACATACGAAAAAAAAATTGTATGTAAAATATGTATGTAAGACTTAATTTATCTATAAATTTTAATCTGTATGTAATTATCTGTAGATAATTTTGACTTTTTTTTGTTGTGTAAGATGAAATATGATAATCACTTTTGATTTGTGAGAGTAATTTTATGTTTGGAATATAGTTGTTGTTCCTTGTAGACTTTACTACTTTGTAATATGTATTATATGAATGAGAATTGTTGGAAGTGATATTTGGTATAAATCTATATAATTTGTGTGTGAAACTCTAAAGTGGTCTTAATACGACATAATATGTTAGTAAAAAAGGGAAAATGGGGATAATTATCTTTGTCATTGCAAGTGACTATTATAATGTCCGAAATATTTTGAACCATATTCATTTAATTGGAATTGAATTAGATGGGATATATTGTATGTTTAGTAGTTAAATTGTATAATGTGCAAGTTGGTCAATTTAAGCAAGATGCATAGAGTTATCAGCCAATCATTTTATCCACTAAGCAAAATTCATTTATTTGAAAATATGAGAGGTTTAGTTGTTGGACAATCATTTAATAAATTAAATGAAAATTAGATAACTTTTTCGTTGGACTAGCAAACTAGTGGCTCAGACAATGTTTTCTAAATTTTAAATAATATGTTTTAAAATGTTTCTAAACACTAAAATTGTTTATATTTCACTAAATTGTTGTATTTATCATATTATTACACGCAAGCAGATGTTATGACATGTGAGAAGGCTCTATATGGATGAGCTTGTGCAAGAAAATGATAATAACCAAATTTTAATACCTTGATGTCAATAAGATTAAGTTACAAATTTTGATACATTAATATTGTAAAAAATGAAATAACACAAGAAGAAAATGATGAATTGTGTTTTAAAATTTTTACAGTTTTTCATTTGTGTCATCTATGCAGACAATATTAGATGACACATATATGAAATTAAGTAGTGTATAAAGCGATTTCACAAGTTTGGTTTTATGTTTTTCCTTCCTTCTTTAGTTAGTTGAAGCAATCATAACATGCAATTTAAAAGTTTAAAGGAAAGAAAAGATATTTAGTATTTTTATACTAGTTCATCTTATCATACAAACTATTTTAAATGATTAATCAATCAATCAAGTTTCATTAGGTAGACTCATGCTATGAAGTACAAAGAAATATTTTTTTCCAAGCCACTTCCAGCTTAAACAAGTATTTTTTTTTCAAGCCATTTCTGGTTCAACATGAGTATTCCTTTAGTTCCCAATCACTCTTGACTGACTCTGTTCAAGTATTCTTTTCTCAAGTCACTTTTAACTTATATAAACACAATGTTTCAATGATCGACAAATCACAATTTCAGCTCACTAGAGAGTGTAGTGCCTTTTGATGTATACAATAATTAGGCTATTTTAACTAGTTTGCTAAAATGAACACACATAATGTTCTTACAAAATTTTAGGATACAAAAATTTTCAACAAAGTTTTGGCACTTGTAAAATGATCATTATGATTTTTGTCTTCTTCTTCTTCTTCTTTTAACACGGTCTGTGTATATAAGATTGAGAATATATGATTATTGTAAACATTTTTTCTAGTCATTGAGTAGCTTTTAACTGACTTGAACGTCTTCTTCTTCTTTCTACGTCTTTCAAGCTTTGATGTAGAGAAGCATTGCACCCAATGCAACATCAAATTCTCTTATCCTCTTTATGGAACTTTTTTTATAGCTTGCAATACTTATCTCCTTAAGTTACATAATTTTTTTACTTTTTTGAGTGATAAAACAATACATCGTACTGGATAAATAGTTTGTTTAGAGTTGACGTGCATGTATTAGATAAAGTTGATTAACATTTCAATTTTTACTCGAATGTCCAAAGATATTTGAATATATCTTTGAACTTGGTGGTTAATTTCTTGGCGATAAATGATGAAGACATTTCCTAGATATTCAAACTTAAGTTTTAGAATATGATTCCATGTGTGTTAGCTTGAAGTCCTAGTTTCCAATTATTATACGACTGGCCTTCAATTACTTATCAAACAATGTGAGATTTGACATAATACTCCATCATCTATCGTACAAACACATATACTCTTGATTAGATCAGGATCTTTCATACGTAACAACTTCATGTTTTCCAAGCTATATTTGTTGTGTTTAAGTACTTAATAAAAACATTTATAACGTTGTACTTTTACTCTTACAAATTTAAATATATTTAAACAAGTTTATCTTATAACCATTTTCAAAGTTAAAAATTTAAAAGAGAAAAAATAAATAAATCTGATTTATAAGTTAAAAATAGTTTATGCATAGCTTTAAAATTATAAATTTAGAAAAGAATATAAGAATAATTTTACAAATTAACTTTATCTATAACGAAGTTTAATTTATGAAGAAAATAGTTTTAATTTTTCTTATTATTTTTTTTTTCATTTTTAAAAGTGTTTAGAGAAAAATTCGTTCAAATAGACTTCATATACATGTTTAAACAATTTTTCCTAAAAACTTCTAGAAAAAAATATATATAAAGAAAGAAGAAGTTTTTTTATAGAATAAAATTAACATATACACAAATTAAGATAAAAGTTTAAAAAAATGATAAAGAATTTATACAAATTACACTATATATAAGCTAAGTTTCACTTATATATGGTAGAAAAGACAATTTAATAATAAGAACAACAATTGCTCAAAGACTCTAATGTGAAGATGGCTTTTCCCTCACTATTTATCTTCCAAAATCTTTTTAAGTTTAACTATATTAATGTATTCCTTAAAAAAAAAAACAGTCTTGTACATACATAAATTTTCACCCTTTAAGGAACTAAATCAAAATTAAATATGAAATTCCCAAACCAAAGATGCTCTAAGTACAATTAAGCTAGCTAGAATATATAAAGTAGGTACAAGATTCCATTCCATGTATAATAATGCATGCCATGACATTCTTGATTTGGGAAAACTTCACAATCCTCGCCATGTAAATGAGAAGCTAGGGAAAAAATGTCTTAAAGGAGAAATAAATAATATATATACTTATATAATTAATTAATTAATTAATTAATTAATTCTAATATCAAACAAACTATAGTTGTTGTGTCATTAATAAATTAAATCAAGTGCGAAGGAAAATATTATTGTTCAATGTTTGGATGCAACTATACTGCTGCCGACAGTTTCTTGTGGTCCACGTTCACAGATTTAAACATTATCTGCAATTTTTTTTTGCATTCATTTCAAACTCATAACTAAAAAATAAGATTAGAAAATTATAAGAAGGGTTACAACGTCCATGTTGATAACAAAAAGATCTCATTCATTTAGTTATTTATTTCAACCTAACCCTTTAAATATAATATGTACAGTTTGGACAGATTTTAACATTTTTAATACTTGACTATACTTATTTATACATAAAGCTAACCCTTTAAATATATAATTTGTACAGTTTTGGACATGTTTTAACATTTTTTTATCACTACAACATTTATTCCGACAGACATCAGGATTAAACGCGGGGAACATTCTAATTAATTTATTTTACTGAAGATTGTAAATTCAATGAAATAGAAATATGTTGCTGTAGGCTGTTAAAAAACAAGAAGAAAAAATATATGTTTTTTTTATAACAGAATATTTCTAATATTCATCAAGGTGGTTGGTGGGATAAGGAAGTTTGGTTTGAGTTTTATGAATAACAAGAATAAGAGCGTTGACAAACGTTGTACTCTTTTCATTTAGAAAAGTACTCACAACATGTTTTTCACTAATAATATTCAAATTTAGGTTAAACTGTCATTTTTGCCATTGTTTGGTTTTAAGGTAGAATTTTTAGCTTAATCCAAATTTATTTAAAATAACTCATTAATGTGGCCATATTAAAATACATACATTATATACCGATTGGAGTAACACAATAAATTTAATAAACAACAAATTTGTTAAATAAGTTTTAAATGACTCTGTAATCTTAAGAAATAAACTTTAAACGTAATTTAATTTTACAAAATTAATTTATAAAATAAATTTTTCACTCATTTATATAATAAAAAATTGTTTTATCTTTAATTGATGTGTTGATGTGTGATATAATTTATGTGTGATATCAAAATATATGACTTACACAATATTATCTTTTAATGAAATTCGGCTAATATTAATATATAGCTAAAAATGATGGCTTGTGAAAGGGAATGAACAACGGATACAAAGAAGAGCAATTTTGTTTTATTCTTTTTTGATGACAAACTATTCCTAAAAGATTTTGGTATACGTTCCACTCTGGACCCAACTTGTTTGACTGAAAAGGGTTCAGAAACTGAAGCATTTCTGATTACATGCCACAATAACAAGAACAAGAAAATCATATAACACATTTGGTGAGTGGTAGTTCACAGAGAGGCAGAAAGAAAAGTATATTTGCAAAGGAAGAAGAAGAATCTGTGTGGGGGAAATTTGAAAGATATTTTGAGCAACATGTGTACCTAGATGCATCACATGGTGATGCTTCTTCCTTTTAGGGTTTTTCTAGAAAAGCACAAAGCAAGTGGACCAATTTGTTTGGATTCTTATTTTATGCCTCAGCAAGCTGTTACCATCCATTAATTTATTGAATACAAACGAATCAGACATTGTCACAGATCTCCCAAGAAGAAGAAGAAAAGATTATAAAGTTCTTTTAAACCATTCAAAGTCTCATTTCACCCTACATTATTTGCATTAAGTTGTATTCTTTGATGGCTAGGATTTTAGTTTGGTGGGTATGTTGTTGCTTAGACTAGACCTTCTACCAGCTAAATTTTGGACTGTATTTAACTACTAATTAATATGTGTGATCATGATGATAATATTTTTCTCTTCATAGCCTTTTCTTTTCTTCCCTACTTAATCTTAAATTTATAGCATTACTATAATGAGATTTTTACGTACAACATACTATATAAATTCTGTTAAATAGATAGTAAACCATGGGTTTGTTTCGTCATTTGTCTTTTCTAAAATTTTATAATTTGAATTAAATAGGATTCTTAACCTTTTGCCAAATTTACCATTTTTAAATTAATTATGTATCTTTCTCATGATTATGTAACTTGACTAAATCCTTTTTTTCTTTTTCTAATGTGGTGGACCTACACGTTTAGATTGTGGGGGTGAAAATGGTTAAGGGGGGAAAAATAGTAGGCCATGCAGAAAGAAAAAATAATGAAGAGAGAGAAAATGTGTCAGAAGTAACAAAGTTGAATAAAATGACAATGGCCTTGGAATTAATACTGTGCATGCAATTAAAGTAGAACATGGTTTGACTTTCATCGATTCAATTAAATTTCATTGTTTTGAAATTTAATACCTTAAGTTGATTTTCATCTGCAAAAATTTCCATGAACAATAACAAATCGGGCTAGTACTAAATGATGAGAGATACAGTTGTCAATTTCACCAAAGTCTAATGAAATCGTAAAAATAATTCATGGAAGTGATATTTTCTCAAACGTTTAGTATCCTGAGGTTAATTCATTGATATTTCTTAAAGTATTTTTAAATAAGAATGCAAATAAATATGTCTTAAAAACTATATATACACATGAAAAAAAGTTAGTAATTGTTCTGATTATTTTCACTCGCATGAAAAATATTCAAATTCACACACGTCAATATGGACAGGATAAAATTAAGTTTTAAATTGGTTGAATTACACTTAGTTGGGTCAAATTCAAATTAAGTTAAGTTAATTAGGTTGATTTTAAGACCTGTTGTGATAGATCAAATCTAAGTAAAGTAAAGTCAAATCAAATCCATGTTATATCGAGTTAGGTTCCATGTAATTTGGGACAGATAAGCCTAGGAAAAAGTCAAGTTGAGTCAATGTCTTATTTGAGGCAAGTCAAGTCAGGCTAATTGAATCAAGTTAGATTGAACGCAAGTTGGGTCAGATCTAGGTTAGGTTAAGTGCGGGTCTAAGTTGGTATAAACAATGTTAGATTGGATCCATGTCAAGTTAGGTCAAGTGAAGACCATGCTAAGTTGGTAACATTGGACCAAAGTCAAGCCAAATTGGAACTTTGCCAAGCCAAGTTAGGCTAGACCCAAGTTGTGCCAAGTGGAGTCTGACCCACATTACATTGAGTCAACTTGGGTTTGGTTTGTGTTGAGTTGGATTGGACAAAGGATAGGTTGAGTCCATGTCTGGTCAATTCAAGGCTGAGATGGGTCATTGGACCTACTTCAAATTGAGTTACGTAAGGTCCAAGTGAAGTTAGGCCATAATTAGTAAAGGTAAGGTCAGATTAGACCCACATTATATGATCCAAAGCAAGTTGGACCCAAATCAGGATAACTCGGATTAGGTTGAATTAGATTGAGTTTGGCCAAAGTCAAGTTATGACTAAGTTAGGTCAAGCCAAGTTAGTCTACATTGGACTAACCCCATGTTGGACCTTGTCAGGCCTAACTTAAGTTAGGGTGATTTGGACCAGGTGAAGCTTGGTCGAGTATAGCCAAACTTAAGTTGAGTCTAGGTTAGGTTGAATTGTTTTGAGTTGAAGTCAGATCAAGTTGTATTTGACTGATATTAGGTTGAGTTTATGTCAAGAAAGATCTAATCAAGTTGAGTCTAAGTTGTGAAAGGTTTGGTCAGGTCAAATTAAGCTTAAACCAAACTAAGTAAACTTGAGCTAAGCTAGGTTAGACCTCAACCTCCCAATTAAATTATAAATAATAAAAATCAACTAAAAATAAACTTACCATCAATATAAATAATTTATGATTAATTTTAAATTTTAAATAATTTAAAAATTCATACTATTCTAAAAATATATTTAAAAATGAATAAAATATATTTTTAATATTATAATGATTCAAACTCACCACTTTCTACTAGGGATGTCAAAATAGACTATGGTTTGCGGGCTAGACTGCCATAGTCCTAAAACAGAGTGAATCGAGTTGCAATTTTCAATCTGCTAGCCCGTATTATATCGGCCCGCCCTTGGTCGTTTTTCTTTTTTTTAATTAAAAATTAAAATAAAATTAATTACAAATATTTAATTTTCTATATTATGTTTTTGTAAAAATGTAAATATGCAAGACTATTATTTTTTAAATAATTAACACTTACAAATTAAGTTTCAATTATTAATTATATAATAGAGTAATTTAATATGTAAATGTAATAATTATTTTAATTTATCCAATTAAAAATATAAATTAATCAATTTAAAACTTATAAAATATTTATATGGTTAAATATGTTTTAAAATTTATTCTAAGTATATATACAAATTAATTTTTTTTTAAAAGAAGTGATAGGTCAGCCCGACAACTCATCCTGTCACAAGATGAGTTGCATTTTTTGGCCAATTTGTTGGTGTTGAACCGGTCCGCACCGACCTGTTTTTGACGGGTCAAGGGTATACCAAGACTAAACGAGTCAGTTTAGCACCCTTATTTTGTATGAAGTATTTAGACTGAGATTTTTTTTAGTGTACATAAAATAGAATTTATTTTATTATTGTGATGAGATTGACATGATAAAATTCACAATTGTGATAAAAATTATAGTGATCGAAAAAAGAAGGAAAAGGATAATATAAATGAAACTTAAAAATTAAATTTATATTTTATAACATTAATAATTGAAATAAATGATACACTAAAAAATCATTAAATAGTAATTAATTTTAGAAGCAAAATATAATTAGTCGCAAATAAATTTAAACTTCATATAGAAACTAAAAGTCATTGATAATTCATAAATTATCTATAATTTAAAGACAAATTTAAATTATAATTCATAAATTATTTATAATTTTTTATTTATTAGAAACTATTAATTTTAATTTATAAATTAATATTTAAATTAGTCACTATACTAATTATTTTTTTTATTTAATAATTTTTTTATAGTCACAACCTGATATCTAAATTGTAAAAAATAATATATATATATATATATATATATATATATATATATATATATTGAATCTTATCATAAAAAACTTAATTAAATCCGTTTGAATTGGATTGAGTTAAAATAACTATTGGATTATCAACCGGATCAACATTCTCCACTAAAATATAATTATAAAAATATACAATATAATTTATATTCTAAAAAAAATTTAGAAATGTAAACAACTTAATTGATAAGTTTTTGACCTTTTGGCAGAAGTGCGTTTGCATGACCTTTACCATAATATATACTACTTAAGTTCTGTTCTACCTTTAACACATTAAAGTTAAAACAAAATAGAAATAGAATCTGAATTAAAAAATATATGTTTTGGTTCTATTAATAGGAAAAAACATACAACAATATCATCTTAGTTTATTTTGGTCACAAACTACAAACCCACTTAAAATATCAAAATCAATAGGTACTCTGGTTGAATAAACTAGTGAAAGGGACCATTAATTTGATCTTAAATATTGATGTAGGTTATACCCTCTCTAGTATACTCTTAAATGGAATATGAAGAATAAACTTTACTATTTATTAGGACGTAGGTTTAAGTTTAAGATATATTAAGAAAAGAAAGTTGAACTTATTTTTATAAAATCAATTCTATCTTTAGTTGATGTTGAATTTTCAACCTATTTTATTCCGTCGGGGCATAAATATCTTGTGAATAAGAATAATTTTTTACAAGTGATTAAAATTCAAAATAATGATTAATGAATATACATAATAAAGAATAAACTTTAATAATATATATATATATATATATATATA
>Ga0214544_1002303_pt1 | contig 40279 bp, 35 predicted proteins | sample CNSS3metaG_FD_160074 | JGI IMG/M metagenome (GOLD analysis project Ga0214544, IMG submission 160074) | Root nodule microbial communities from cowpea collected in UCLA plant growth center, Los Angeles, California, USA - CNSS3 | ecosystem: Host-associated > Plants > Roots > Nodule | place: USA...
GCCCTAGCGCCTTGTGATTCCATGCTCCTAGGGCATTCGTTTTGCATGACTTCTAAACCTTAGAATTGTTTTGTTTATGGCATGGTTGTATGCCCTAAATTCTCTCTCTAAGTACTCCCTTGGATGACTGTTAAAGTACACTCTTTAACACTGGTTTCTTTTGTTCACGTTGTTCTTAAAATATTATAACTGTGCGACGTTTTGTTTATTGGATATATCTTTTAAAATGGGACGTCACACTTAATATGTCCCATTTTCAAGTTCAGACAATATTTAAAATTGAAATAATTAATGTTTTATTGTCTTTTGTGAAATTTGTTGATAACTAACATCATAACATAACATGTAATCTTTTTCAAGAAAAGTCTTTATAATAATAGTGAACACCTTAAATTTTACGGTGAAGCAATTGAAAAACCCTAAAAATTATTGAAATGCGAACATGATGGTTAATTGACTTTTAAACAATTTAAGTGATGGGAGAGATTAATTATGTGAATATCTCAAGGAGTAGTACAATGAATTTGCCAAAATATTAAACGTTTTCTTTTATTTACTTTAATACTTTAAACTAAATTGGACAAGAAGTTGCTTCACAACTTAAAATTTAGAGAAAAAGACTTACACAAAAATGAATAAACCGATTTCTATTTTTCTTCTTATTAAATATTTAAGCAAGAAAACGTGATACTTTAATGAAGGAATTGATAATTTATTGTTCTTGAAAATTTATCTTTTCTTCTATAAGCAAGATGATTCTAATTTATAAAAAATTATAGAGTGGTGGTGAGAGCCAGCGAATGGTGATGATGTGGTTATAAATAAAAGGCACTCACTGCAACAACCAGAAGCTGCGACTGACTCTGCTTTTTGGAACATTCACAACTCCTAACCGCTGCAACGGATCTTTCTGCTGTCTGCCTCGTCTTCAACTCTTTCTCTGTCTAGCTGTGCAACACTACTACTCTCCTCCCATCATTTCCTTTGTTACTTTTAAGCGTAATTAGTCATTTAGTTCTATTATTTCGGTTTATTTTCATCTTCTTATTACTTTTAAGTTTAATTTGGTTTTTTAGTTTTTTAAAAATATTTAGTTTGATGATTTATGGTAACTTGACATTAACGTGTGACTAAGGATTTTAAAAGAATTTGTACTTATGAGTATCTATGGACAAAATCTGCAATAGGTAGGAAATAGATATTGTAAATGGATATTTGTGGGTAACGGGTACGACTATCCACATGTTAACGGGACGGATATGGATATCATAATATTCGTACCCGTGGATACTCGTACGTACCTACTATAATCTAATTTAAATAAAAAAATAAAAAAATAATTAAAATATTAACAAATTAATTTTGAATGAGTTGTTTTTTATTAATTGGTTTTAAACGATCTTCATTTATTTGTAAATTATCATTCATCATCATTTAAATGGATTATTTGGACTTTGTTTAAAATTTATGAATGTTATCTATTGTATTTTATGTGAATTTATGGTTAAAATATGTTGTAAAATATTTTAATTTTTTTTTGGTAAATACCCACGGGTATCCGTGAATATATGTGAATATTAAAAAAATTATGAGTACTTGCATAACTGATACCCGCATGTATATGCTGATGGGTACAAGGTGGATATTTATCCAGTGGATAGGATACAAGGAGGTACTACTCATACCCTACCTGCCCCGTTAACAGTCCTATCATGTCTCGTACATGTCACATGTCATCTTGTAAAATTTTCATTTTTTTTAATTTCTTTAAATTTAAAGAAAAAAACATAAACTTCCACATGTTAGGTCATATTTGTACCACGTGTTAATTTGTGAAATTTTCAAATTTTTAATTTTTATAATTTTATAGTTATTTTATAATTTTTTTAAAATAACATAAACTGCCATATGTCAGGTCTATGTTGTGTCACATGTCAACATAACAATGATTGATTTCAAATTAGTCCCTTTGTTTACGATATTGATTCAATTGAGTCTTCTATTTTTTAAAACAATTCAATTTTTTCCTTTATAATTTGATACCAAATTAATAATTAAGCTTAATTACAACTTATATATACATGTTAAAATAACTTTTTAGAATTTATATATCAAATTACTCCACCTAAATATTCAAATTATTTTATTTTTTACAAATGTAAAAAATTTCAAAACTTTTAGAAATTACAAGTGAAAAATGTAAGAAATAAAATAATGTAATTACTTAGGGAATGATTTAACGTATAAACAATAAAAACTATTTTAATGTTAATATATAAGTTATAATTAAATTTAATTACTAATTTGGTCTTAAATGGGGAAGAAGAAAATTTGATCATCTAAAATAATAAAGAGACTAAATTGAATCAAAATTTTAAATAGAGAGACTAAATTGAAAATAATCAGTGATATGTTGACACATGATACGGTCCTGACGTGACACGTGATAGTTTTTTTAATTAGAAAAATTAAAAAATAAAATAAAAATTGAAAATTTCATGAATAGTTATGTTTTTTCTAAAAAATTTAAAAAGTTAAAAACATTTTAAGAATGACTTGTGACATGTACGAACACGATATTAACGCTAACTTAACAGAAAATACTAAATTGAATCTCTTTTAAATAATTGGAGACCAAATTAAATTCAAAAATAATAAGAGGACTAAAATAAACTAAATCAACAAATTAGATGTCTAAATCACTAATTAAGCCTTACTTTTACCATATATTTGTTTCCATCACGCTATTAAGTAATAGGTCTTTGTTCTAATTTTTTTAAATCACTATATATTATAGGGTATTATGAAATTAAATTATTTACATATGTTTAATTCTTGTATCATGACTGAGTTTGATGTTAGTCTTGAGAAAAGATTTACCTTTCAAAATTGAAAGTAAATGTTAGATCTCTTATTTACTGTGTCATAAATAAAATATAAATAAAATATTTTTTTTATAAATTATGTTTTTAACAAGTAAGAATTATATTAATGTGAAACCTTATTTATCACATTAGAAACATTATGTCATTTGTTAAGAAAAATATTTTACAAGACTTTTATAAAATTTGGACAAAATGATTCATAATTTAATTTATGGACAAAACATAATTTTTTATGATAATTTAGAAAAAGAAAAAAAATAACTCATACTATATTAATTGAATATTCTAAATAAGTGGTCTAGAATTTATGACAATAAATGTGATATTATCTATAAAATTATAATTATTTAAGTGAAAAATGTAAAGTCCCTTTTTCTTACTGCCTTAAAGGTTTAAGGCTTAGCCTTTTAGTGGGCCTAAGATCAGTCCACTTGGAGGCTTCAGGACTCTAAGCTGTTCTTTCAGCTCCCATTCTGTTTCTACTTGGCAAACAGCTCACTCTCAAACACTCTCTCTTCGTTACAGAGTTCTGCTAGGGTTTTGACTTCCCTCATCCTCAAGCTAGCTACTCGACCTTTTTCCTATTCCACTATTCCACGTAAGTTCTTTTAGCTCATCTTCGTTCTTTCCCAGCTTGTTTTCGTGAGCCAACAAAGATTCGTCATGATAACCTTGTTTTCTCTCCGTTTCACTTTATTCCAGCTCACAAATCTGCTCCTAGAGCTACTGTGTCCAACTGGTTGGATGTACGAGTCTTTGATAGCCTTATTCTAGGTAAGGGAAGCTAGGGTTTACGATTATTTATGTTTTTCATAAGTTTTCTGAGTTTAAGTCATATTCTTGAGGTGTGCTCACGGTTTGATTGCTTGGTATTGGTTAAAATGTGATTTTTGGTGTTGTTTCTGCGTTTTGCACGAGTGAATAGTGGTGAGAACTAGTTTCCTTGCCCAAGCGAGCATGTCTCGCCTAGGCGAGACTAACAGAGGTTTTCCCAGGATCTTCTGCTTGAACTTCGCTCAAGCGACTAGTCTTCATTTTGAGCGAGGTGTAATCTCGCTCAGGCGAGGTCTTGCCTGAGCGAGAAGTCGCATAAGCCACTATTCCACTGCTCGAGCCTTCGCCTAGGTGAGAAGGGGCTCGCTTGAGCGAGAGGACCTCCCTCGCCTGAGCGAGGTCTTCTAGCCTGAGTGAGACTAGGGCATGTTTTATGCTATAGTATGAATGGTTCCCTGATGTGGTCGCTTGCTCGCTTGACTTAAGTGCTTTACTATAAAAGTTGATGGATGATGCCATGATTACTATATGAAGTTAAGATGAGAACGAGGTGTTGCTATATTGTGTATGATTTGGGAAGTATGAGTTGTATGGTTGGTTGTTTATGTATATATATTGACATGATATTGGTATGGGAACTTCATGATTGGCTGGTGAAACATGTACATGGAATGAGTAGGACGTAATTCCATGACTCTTGTAGTGGTAGCTCATGGTGGTGCCTCATCTAATGGACGTAATCCCATGGACCTCGTGTGAGAGTTCATGGTGGTGCCTCATGTAAGGACGTAATTCCACGAAGGTTTCGTGGTGGTGCCTCAAGGTCAGGACGTAATTCCACGAAGGCCTCGTGGTGGTGCCTCATGTAAGGACGTAATTCCATGAAGGCCTCGTGGTGGTGCCTCACTACTAGGACGTAATCCCACGAAGGTCTCGTGGTGGTGCCTCATCATACGTATGCGGATAGTCTAGTCTCAGAGTCTTAAATGTTTTGCTATCACATGTTTGGATGACTGATATATACGCTTGACTTTTGAATCGCATGTTTAATTGTCAATTAAAAGAATCTTTTACTCTAGCTTATCCTTCTACTTGCTTGTATGTTTGTGTGTGATTTTTCTCCTTTGCGGTGATCATCAATCTTATTGATGTGAGCAGATGTGAGAACCCTTGGTAGTGGTAATGACAATAGGGATGCTACAACTTGATGGTTATGGATGGGTTTAGGGCTCACTATGGAGTCCACAACTGAAGGAGTTTTATTAGTTTATGATTCTCTTGTTTTGGACAAGACCTTGTGTTACTCTTGAACTATTGTACTTTGTTTTAGGCAATGTGGTATCTCTTTTTTGTATGGATATGTTTGGTATACTGTAGACCTTCATATCCCCAACTCCATACTCTTTGAAAATTTATGTACGCAACGTTTTTTTATTTGAGGTTATCCAATTATTTGGGATGTCACAAAAAAAATGTACTCTTTTTCACAAAAATTAAAATATAGTTAATTAAAAATATTAATTAAATGTTTTTTTAAATGTTAATTTAAGAATTAGTGAATAAAAATATTATGAACTTCACATATGTAAGTGGTAATTTTTTTTATATAAAAACGAGAGTCGAACTTTTAAGTTTTTAATCAACATCTCAATAATTTTTAATAACATTATCTACTTAATCAATTGATTTAATTATTTAAAATAAAGATTTTGTTTTAATTTAAAGGCAGTGTTGCAATCAATATTATTTTTGAATTTTAGAAAAAACTAATGTATGTGCAAGGCATACAGTACATTTTTGTTTCATATAACACCTTTTTTAATAAATAAGTATTTTTAAATGTATGTGTACAGTATGCCCAATCGGTCAGTCGGCATACTAACCCCTCAGGGTATCATCGGTCTCACTGGTAAACGAACAATCGTGCCACAAAATTAAAGGACCAGCGGTCAAACGGAAAGCTGCACACCATCGGTCAAACGGTTAAACATGCAAAATCACGACTTAACCATACTGATGCCCATCGGGCCATCGGTAAAACAGCAGCGACGAACCTCCTGACCTCAAGGGCCCATCGGTTCATCGGTAAAACAGCAGCGACGAACCTCCTGACCTTTAGTGCCAATCGGTTCATCGTTAGGACACCAGTGACGGTCTATCGGCCAAACACATCAATAGCTTGTCAACGCCATCAACCCAACCAGGCAACCATCGGTCGCACGGTCATATTACTTAAGTTATTAATTATCGGTTAAACGGGTCACTAATCTTCATTAAGGTTCTATTGGGCCGTGATTAAGAATCCCTAATTACAGGCCCATGTCGAAAGCTATAAATAGAGCCCAAAGGTAGGTTGGTAAGGCCATTTAATTACGCATTTATTACAACTGATTTCCGATATACCGACCGGTCCCCCTTTCTAACTTAAGCATCGGAGTACTTTAGACAGGTACCCCGATCGTCAGACCAACCGATCGAGCCAAGGAGAGGATTTCGTTGAAGTTGTGGAAGAGGAGAAAGACAACGTGAAGGGAAGAGGTTCTCGTAATAGACTCTTGGTCCCTACACCCCGAAACATATGCCCAATCGGTCAGTCGGCATACTAACCCCTCAGGGTATCATCGGTCTCACTGGTAAACGAACAATCGTGCCACAAAATTAAAGGACCAGCGGTCAAACGGAAAGCTGCACACCATCGGTCAAACGGTTAAACATGCAAAATCACGACTTAACCATACTGATGCCCATCGGGCCATCGGTAAAACAGCAGCGACGAACCTCCTGACCTCAAGGGCCCATCGGTTCATCGGTAAAACAGCAGCGACGAACCTCCTGACCTTTAGTGCCAATCGGTTCATCGTTAGGACACCAGTGACGGTCTATCGGCCAAACACATCAATAGCTTGTCAACGCCATCAACCCAACCAGGCAACCATCGGTCGCACGGTCATATTACTTAAGTTATTAATTATCGGTTAAACGGGTCACTAATCTTCATTAAGGTTCTATTGGGCCGTGATTAAGAATCCCTAATTACAGGCCCATGTCGAAAGCTATAAATAGAGCCCAAAGGTAGGTTGGTAAGGCCATTTAATTACGCATTTATTACAACTGATTTCCGATATACCGACCGGTCCCCCTTTCTAACTTAAGCATCGGAGTACTTTAGACAGGTACCCCGATCGTCAGACCAACCGATCGAGCCAAGGAGAGGATTTCGTTGAAGTTGTGGAAGAGGAGAAAGACAACGTGAAGGGAAGAGGTTCTCGTAATAGACTCTTGGTCCCTACACCCCGAAACAGTATGTATGAAGTTTAAAGTTTAAGATCACAACTTATATAATGAGTTTATTTGATAATATTTTTGAAATTATTGAAACTTAACTTAGAAATACATATGAAGGTAGATATAAGAGGTTAAGAACAAAAATCATAAACATTGTTTTTATAAGAGCAGAAGAAAAACTCCTAAAGTTATTATTGTTGAAGAATATCCTCTAAACATACTCCCATTTGAAGTAATTGTTTTAACCTACGCATGTCTAGAATAAATTATTATAATTAATATTGGATAATAAATAAGAACATTATTGTAGACATGTAAAACATCACAACGAAAATACATAGTTTATGATGAATGGTGAAGGTTTTTATTCTATTAAATTGAAACGATTTAAATAAATAATAGTTCTTCAATTCCATAAAAGTTGTAGTTTTTTCATTGAGTTAAATTAGTTTAATTTTTTAAGTAATATTCTGATCAAAATATGTATTTGATTTAATTATTTATTTACGTCGTGGTTATCATTCACTACAATATTGTTCTCAACACCTTATTATACTTTTGTAATCATAGTATTAATATAAATTATTCTTCGTTGAAATCAATTGCTAATGTCATCGAGAATATTAAAAGAATATAAAATAAGTATTTATTTATTATTTCATATTTAAAGTAATATCATTGAATTTCGAACCTTGAACAACTTAAATAAAAGATTATGTCAATGGGCTTTTAAGCCTTCCCTTTTTCTCACCTTTTCTTTTTTTTTCTTTCAATTTCATATGGGCTGCCCTGGTCTTCAATGATCTATTCGTCCAAAAACTAATTTGGGCTGCACCCATTGCTTCCTTCCTGCACCCCAATTGTTTTAAAATACAAACATATCCTTTTGACTTTAACTAGGTTTTGTGGCTGTTGGGATTGTAGGGGATGCAAGTTTAACAAGGGATATACCGGACTTACAAATCCAGTTTGATACCACTAGATTGAGAAGTCCAGTTTGATACCACCAGATTTTATATGCTAGTGAACTAAGAAATTTGGTTAGCTTTTCCCAAATCCAGTGTTACATATTGAAGGGGGTTTCTCTTCGTACCTCCAATAGTTTCTCTTGTACTCCCAAAACTTTGATTATTTTCAGTTTTATCCACAATAAAAGAAGAAAGAGAAAAAACAATAAAATCATGTATCCCTGCACTACACCCCTGCACCTTAAATAAAAAAATTTGTTTCATAAAAAAATTTGCTTTTCTAGATGCATTGCGGATGTCGACATCCGCTTCATAGTTTTCAGAGACGGATGTTGACATTCGTTTCGTTTTTTTTGGGTGCATTGTGGATGTCGATATCCGTTTCATAGTTTTCAAAGATGAATATTGACATCCGTTTCGGTTTTTTTATTTTTATTTTGGTGCATTGTGGATGTCGACATCCGCTTTAGTGTTTTCAGAAACAGATGTCAACATTTGTTTCCCTTTTTTTTAAGTTTGATTGGGGGTTTGCCTACTGCATTGGTCGGTTACAGAGATAATAATCCTGCACCACTTTCTGCAATCTCTGAGCTCTTTTATATTATTCTCTATCTCTCTTCTGCAAAGTGCAAACCCTACTTCTTCCTCTCTCTCCCTTCCCATACTCTGCTCCCAATTTTTCTCCCTTCTCCCATTTCTTCCATTCCTCCGTGTCTCTCGCAGTTTCAAACTCATGGACATGGACATACTCAAAACCTCCACGAGTGATATCAGCATGGACATGATCATGATGATCTAAATGGAAAAGCTCCCTAAGTTATGTGAACCTTTTTATAACAACACCACCACTCCTCTCTACCCGGAAAATGAGTTCTTAACCTCCACCACCAACAAGAGGAAAGGAGATTGTTAGACGAAGGTCTGAAGCAATTCCCTTCATTCTTTAAATTGTGGCTCATGCTTGGCCAACTAGAGGAACAACTTGTAGAGAATACAAAGCGACTTGATGAGACTAAAATATGAAACGTCCATGGACATCAAGCCAGAATGTTACAACACTCTCATAATCTTGGTTGTAGACATTTATTATTTGCCATCAGAAATTGTGCATTAATTTAGATATTAAGTTGAATTACACATAGTAGATAATCATGCTTAAATTTTTTGTGAATGTGATCAGTTTATGAGAAGGTACTGGTACGTTGACACCGAGTTATAATTTAACGTCCATTTGACACTCAATACGTATCAAAAAACCAATTTGTTTAATAAAATGTGGGTCCCACATATTTGGATGAAATAAGATTAAAGATGTAAATGGCATAGGTTTTGAATGTCGTGCTTTAATTTTTTTTAAAGAGAATTGAATGTTGTGCTTTTATAATTAGTGCATCTTTTGTAACAGCATTACATTGAATTTATTTGTTATTTTAAAAAAATTAATTAAAGTAACGTTTATAATTCCCTTCTCTTCTCTAGTTAGTCATTTCAAATCTTGAATTAGTATGTATTTTGGTATCATATGCTCATAAAACTCTAAAATAATAAAGCATGAAGCAATAAAAATTGAAACTAGAATCCATGTTATGCACATAAATATTTAGTTTTTCAACAAAACTTTTAAAAGGATGTTCCTTAGGACACTATACATAACATAAGTAACCACAAAAAACTACAATTAACTAGTTACTGAGAATATGCTCTGTTGGATCCATTCATACATTATACATAGCATCAGTAACGACAAAAAGTTAGTTAACTAGTTACTGAGAATATGTCCTGATAGGTGCATTGTAATTGTTACTAAATAGTAAATGTAGTAAGGACTTGGTTATGTTGTCCTGTACCATACTTTTGTACACCATTTTGTATTGTGCACATTAGGATCCAAAGAAGTTAGTAATGATAAAAATACAACAGTTCCAACACTAGATATCTGCAAATATGAAATCTTTGGACAATTAACAAGATGTTGGCATAAGGTCTAATTAAATAAAAAATAACTCAATGATACTGAAAAATAATTCACACTAACCTGTTGTGATGATTGAATGTCTCGAATGGGAATGTTAATGTCTGCATCATGGTCCATGCTCAACCTTGGAGTTGGTGGGACGCTAACATTTGGTGGTAGGATGATAGATGTTGCTAAAGTTACTGAGTTTTGAAAAGATGCACCTTCTTTTTTATTGGAAGACCGTTTAGTTCTTGGACCTTTCTCACATCTTGATTGCTTCCTCATGGAACGAGGTTGTCCCTTCCTTTTAACACATCTTGGACTATGAATTTCACTTGGGATTGTTTCAATGTCAGTTTGCTCAGTAGATTGTTGTGTTGATTCAAAGTTGGAAGTGGTACTGATTGACTTCATAGGAATGGTTATGCCATTATTAATAGCAAACAAAGAGAGGTTATCAAATAATTTTTTTGCAATTTCTAGTGACTAACAAGCAATCTCAGCAATACCAGCATCAGTCTTGCACAACCAATCACACCTATAAATATGGGGTTCCTTATCCTTTTTGTTGTATGATGCTAAAATATAGGTATGTTTCCTCCTTACATTTTTAGGCCACTTTTTCAAAACATACTTGATAGGGACTTCTTTAACTCTCTCTTATGCAAGGACAAAAAGAGAATGTCTACACAAAATACCCCTAAATTCAAACAAGAAGCAAGTGCAGGTCACTTCAACACTTTCACGGTTGTAGCACACAATAACACCCTTTCTTGGCTTATTCCACCACGAATGCACTCCTCCATAATGTTGTAAACACATGATTTGTCATTGATTACCACATCCTTCCCTACACAACTCATTCTTCCTCTAAATTCAGTTTGAACTCCAGCAAACTTTGCATGCGTGTACGCATTTTGAAATTCTCGTTTAATGAATGAGTGAGATCCGCATGGAATTATTGTGTTCAATGATATAAAGTCTGCTTCGTACTCTTTTTCCGCTTTATGTTGTAGTGCATTGTCGTACTGGTTGACAAATTGTTGCAGAGTTGTCTGAGAATTTATGTGAATTTATGTATCCGTTAAAGAAGGAATTCATCCCTTCACTTCTTTGAGTTGTAGACATGCTTGCCCAAAAATCTTTCTTAAGGTAACAAGGAACCCATCAATGTCGATCATAAAAAAGGGAATGAAGCTAGTCAATGTCTCCCAAGCCAAACTTAGAAATAAATGTTTCCCATTTGAAGACACATTCATCAATAGATTGAGATTCATAAATCAGTTCTTTAAGGTCTTCTTTGATGTATTTGTATGTTGCATATCCTTGTAACTTCTCTGGAATTTTTTTCATTATATGCCACAAACATAATCTGTGTCGAGTTATAAGAAACACAAGTTTAATGGCATTTCTCATTGCCTTACATTGGTCTGTGACAATGCCCTGTGGTGCTTTGTTGTACATACACCTTAGAAAAGTTTCAAATAACCAAACAAATGAGCTTGTGTCTTCTGAAGATAACAACCCACAACCCAACAGAATAGATTGTCCATGGTGGTTGACACCAATAAATGGGGCAAACGGCGTATCATATTTATTTGTCAAGTATGTAGTATCAAATGAGATCACATATCCAAAATATTCATAAACAGCTCTACTACGGGCATTTGCCCAAAACACATTCCTTATACAATTATCATCATCCATGTCTATTTCATAAAAGAAATTTTTATTCAATTCCCTCATTCGTGAAAAATGTGTCAGAAGGGATTTCCCATCATCACCCTTTGATAATGCCCTTCTTTGATATTTCAAGTAATTTCTAATATCTTGTTCTACAAATTCCATATTTTCATATCCTCTTGAAGCACAAACCAAAGACCTAAAACTCTTATTAATCCTCACCCCCGCCTCATCGTTAATATCAAGAGCTCTTTTGCCTTGTAGATTGATCTTTCGGTTGCCTCTAAATAGCCTTGATTTTCTAGGACTTAGATCATGACAATGAATATCATTGAATGCAGAAATGTACCACTTGAAATCTTTCCTAGTAACAGCCAATCGTGCTTAACAATCAATTGCTTGTGTAGGTTCTGTACTAATATCAGTAGGAATGCGGGAAACATATTTTCCTGCCCTTGAACGAACCATGACAATGTATCTGATGTTCTTGTCTTCGTCAGTCTTTGAACTTCGTGTGTGAACACCAAATCCCTTTGAAATTGCATATTGTCGATAAAAACCTTCACATCCTCGACACTGTCAAAACACATTCCAATTGAAGGTTCATCTAGGACTAGGCTTTTTAAGGGTTCTTCCAAGATTATATGTGCATCCAATGAAACAATATTCTCCTCCATTTTTCTGTAGGTCGCACATACAATGCTATTCATAAGTTACATTATAAAATGGTAATTTCAGAATAATGCGTGACATATAAACTTTGAGTGAACTATAACAACCAAAATATAGGTGTAGGAAAATTTAATTTATTAAATGAAAATGGTATAACAGAGTCCATGGAGGCTAACCCTAGCAATAAATCATCACTCCAACAATATCAATTACTTTTACTTCAAAATTAAACCAGTAATAACTCACAAATCTAACCTCTGAGAAGATGTTGTAGAGATGAATTTATTTGTGAATGATAAACTTTTCGTCAAGTACCAATGTTGATCCTTTGTTGCTGTCGTTGAAACATTAAAGGGAACTGAATGTTTAATGCTTTGTTGAGAAAGAAGGGAAAATGCAATGAAGAATGTAGACGAAGATTTTCTGATGAAAATTAATGATGAGTGTCACTTCATTTCTTCTTTTACAAGGAAACATTAAATGAAAGATAACATTGCTGATACACTTGATAAAATATTCCAATTATACCCTTAATCTTTTACGAGGAGAAAGACCTTTTATCAAATAAAATATTATTTCAAACTCCACCTCAGCAGCATCAAGAGGGAGTTAAATAAAATGGTAGTATCAAACTACCATTTTCCTTTATGAAAACAGTAACTAAATGCATGCATATAAATAGAAACATGTCATGAACCATTTGTCAGATTTATATCCCTATTTAGACGTGAAAATAGCCAAACTTAATAAATGATTTTAGTGTACGTCATTGTTAAATAATTAAAATAGGAGTTATTCGTCTGATTCATTAATTATTTATTTTTAAAAAGTTAAATGAAGATTAGATTTAGTTAATTGAACCTGAATTCCATTAAACTATCCATTACAATTTCGGGTGGTGAGTTCAACCAATAAATATAATATATTTTTCGCTACTATTTAACTAAAGAACTACGATTCAAAATTAAAGAAATACTTATACAATAAATAGAAAATGGATTATCTTTCCCTTTCTCATTTAAGGATTTTTATAATTCTTTCTCCTCTTTTAAGGAATGTGCATTTCGTGCATATTTTTCGCGACAATTGAGATGGTTCCACGTCCACAATGTAAAACAAAGAGTGTGGATGCCATCAAGAAATGTGACCATGATCCCCATGTTATTGCTGTTGTGGCCAAATTATTCTGGCATGATAGGAAGAAAAACCATGTCATAGCTGTTTTTCCGACCATAATTCAATATGAATGTCTTAGTATGCTCCATGCAATGCGGACAAGATAATTTACCATGTGTGCTCTAACCGGATAACATTTCATATGTAGGGAAGTCATTAATAGTCCACATCAAAGTCGTTCTCATAAGAAAATTTTGTTTTCTTGAAACATCATACGTCCAAATACCATTCCACAATTTATTCAAATCATCAACCAAAGGCTCCAAATAAACATCTATGGATGCCTTCAGATTAAATGGACCTGGTATTAGACACGTTAAAAACATAAAAGGATTTGTCATACACATCTAAGGTAAAAGATTGTATGGAGTAACAACCACGGGCCAACAAGAATATGGTGAAGACGACACATGAATGTATGAATTAAATCCATCCGAACATAGTCCAAGTCAAATGTTACATGGATCACTGACGAAGGATTGATGCTTTCGATTGAAGTGCTTCCAGGCTTCACCATCAGATGGATGACGTAGCATTCCTTGAGTTTTCTTCTCATAATGCCATGTCATGTGTTGTGTTGTTTACATTTAAGCAAACATTCTTTGTAATCTTGGAATTATAGGCAAGTAGAACATAAACTTCAATGGAATTGGTTTTTTTTTGCCTTTGTCCTGGATGGATTGTGTAATATCGAGCATGTCCACAAAATTTACATTCAAGCAAGGATGCATCATTTTTTTCCATTATCATTGTCATAAAAAAGCATACGTCCATTCACATAACAATCAATTTTCTTGGACTCCAATCCTAACTTTGAAACTAATCTCTTGGCTTCATAATAATTCTTTGGCAAAGAATTATTTGGTGGTGTTAGATCTAAGTAGAGTTTTGCCATACTGTCCAATGCTTCGTTGGGAACGTGCCAATTAGATTTGCAAGCCAAAAGTCTAATGCATACTTACAGTTTTGATTCTGTTACCCTTCAAATACAGGTTAAATTATGAAATAGTCACTAGCTTAATGCCTTGAATAACGACAATGTAATCGTCTCGAACATCGAAAGTGACCTTGATGTACTCGTCGGTGAAGTAAGACTTGGTTTTCTGTGATGTGCCTATGAAGTGAGGTGACGAGGATTCTAGAGAACTAAAGGATGCCATTTTCGCCTTCACTCTCCGTTACTATCGTCACTTTGGTTGTTGCGATTGAATGGGTGAAGACTTCGTCAGAGAATGTATGAGCGAGCAAATCATGGGAGTACACAATAAAGAACTGATGGTGGGGGAATAGAAGGAGAGAACAGAAGTGACGGGGAAACATGATCCCTACGACCCTATTGAATCGAACTTCCTTCATGTTGAGAAGGACTTTGGATATGGTGGTCGGGAAACGTTGCACCGATTGTTCCGGAAAAAAATCAAGTATTTATTATTGAAGACAAAAATTTAAAGAACTCTACTAACCTAACGTGAAATAAGGAGCACTGAGGCCAACAATAATGGTTGCCTTTAAGCTTGGGAGTTAACATTTAATTTATAGACAATGTGGTTAAAAAATAATAATCGACTTACAAAATATCTTTTAATAAAATATCGACTAGTAACAAAACAAATTTAGGCCAAATTCTTGGCTCCATAAACTTTAAATCATATTTAAAACATCTTATTTATTTTAAATATACCAACTTTACTCTTAAATTATTTTCTAAAATTTTAAATATATAAATTAATATATATATATATATATATATATAATTTTTCAAGTAATAATTTGTCTTTAAACTTAATATAAAAAAATGGAACAGACTTTAATATTTTTTTCATCATATACTCTATCACAAAATTTGTCTGATAAGATTCATGACAAAAAGAAATCATTAATTGTCACATAATGGTCTCACACAATTAGTTTCAAGATATTTTTTGAGATGGATTTGTATTTGTAACAAACTACATATTACAAAATAAACTAAATTTTAATGAGGAAATTTTCATTTATCATAAACTGCCACAATTTAAAAAAAGAAGGGCTGAGTGAAAAATTTATAAAATAAATAATGAAACTGAAACTCGTAAATAAAAATATTATAAGTGTTTTAAAAGAATAAAATAAGAGTTAAAAAGAATTAATTTACCAGGAGGGTTCAAACAGTAAATAACTGTTTGTATATGTCTACAAGGTTCTACCCATAACTAACCGCCATTAGTAGAAGAACATAGCAGACGTTGCAGCAGTGTGAGCCATGAAATGTTTCTTTGATCTCTCTCTCTCTCTCTTCAATGCGTTTTTGATTTAATGGTTGAACTTCATTTAATCGCTTCATGATTCTTCCTCACTTCAACAACTTTCTTCTTCACGGACCACCTTTTCCTCTCACCACAAATGTGGCGTCGAAGCTTCTCCAAATTCGCCGTTAGAGCTTCCGGTTTAGGTTTTCCGACGCGATCTTTCTCGCGCGAGGCGGGAAAGAGGTTCGCTGCGTTGTGGGGAAACGGCGATTACGGCAGATTGGGTCTCGGCAACTTGGATTCGCAATGGAAACCCGTCGTTTGCACAGCCTTCCGCAACCAGAACCTTAAGGCCATTGCTTGTGGCGGTGCTCACACTCTCTTCTTAACAGGTTCGCTTTTCGTTCCTCTTTATCAAATTGGTTTTTCGTCCATTTTCTTTTATTTATTTGTTTATTCTATCTATTAAATTGAGCATTATTAATGAAAAAGGAATATTGAGTCGTTTTCTTCTTGATTGTTATAACAATATTATGACGTCGGAAGGGTTAGTCTTCTGTGGTACTATGGAGTGCAATTGTTTGGGGTTCGTGTGTGAATTTTGTAGGGATGCCATGGATTTTTTCTTGGGTTGATTGGAAATGGAATGTCTTTAACGTCCTACTTGCTAGTTTAGCTTAGTAATAATAGTCATCACTGTGCTATTGGGTTGGATGATACAATATGACGGTGTCTAAAATTGGTGATGAGTCACTATTGAAGAGTCTTCGTAATGTCCGTGTAGGGGCTCACAATATTGTCTTCCTTTCGCAGACGATGGATGTGTATATGCAGCTGGTCTTAATGATTTTGGGCAGCTTGGTGTCTCAGAGAGTAAGCACTACTCAGTGGTATGGTTTGTTTTGCTTTTTTTAGCTGTATTTTTTTGTCTGTTGAACTTATCACTGCTGCAGTAGATTGTTTTTTCTCGATTTTTTCTGAATGCATGCCCTCTGGACATAAGTAGGAATCCGGAAAATTTACTTGACAGCATTTTCCATTTTTGGATATCTCAGGAGCCACTTCGTGTTTTTGGAGAGGAGAAGAAAATTGTGCAGATCTCTACTGGTTATAATCATTCTTGTGCGATCACAGGTCGGTGCTTATGCATGGTAGCGTTCGCCTTTGAAACTTGTATTTGAAATTTTTTTTTTGTACATGTCTTGTACATGAATAATTTACTGTAGAAGTTTTGTATTTGATATTGGATGGCTTCTTTTTTCTTCAAAAATGAGTATTTAACAGCTTTAAGTTCTTTTATCTTCTGAATTATTGCATATTCTTTACCTTCCTATTTTTAAATTTGCCCCATGTCCACCTTTCTCTGTTGTCTCTGTTGTAGTGGATGGAGAGCTTTACATGTGGGGAAAAAACACAAGTGGGCAGCTTGGACTTGGAAAAAGTAAGAACTAAACCTGTATTAGCATTTAATGGATCTAAAGAGTTTTTTTATCCTGAACCTACTCATATTATTATGCTTAACTTTAAAAACTTGATACTCTAGAGCTGTTAAAGGTGCTCAAAGAAAAAAGGATGGCAGGTAACTCTGTTTTCCTGAAATGTAGGGGCTCCAAACATAGTTCCTTTGCCTACTAAAGTAGAATACTTGGATGGAATCAACATTAAAATGGCAGCTCTGGGTTCAGAGCACACTGTCGCAATTAGTGGTATGCAATAGATACATCAAATATTCATAATATCTTCTCAATTGTTGTTATTGAGTTCCTCTCTGCAAGCATGACTATAACTTGTACACTGGATACTCATAATATCTTTTCAATTGTTATTATTGAGTTCCGCTTAGCAATCATGAATATAAAGTGTACACTAAATATATAGTTTCTCAATTGTTGTTTGTTAGTTTCTCTTAGCAATCTTAGCAAGCTGACCGTAGATTTTATACTAAATATGCAAATACATTCTCAATTGTTGTTATTGAGTTCCTCTTAGCGTGCTGATCGTAGTTTCTACATTAAATATGCTTAATATATTCTCAATTGTTGTATTGAGTTCCTCATATCAAGCATGACCGTAGGTTGTACACTATATATTTATAATATCTTCTTCTCAATTGTTGTTTCTATCTTTGCTAGATGGTGGGGAAGCCTTTAGTTGGGGAATGGGAGTGTCTGGTAGACTTGGTCATGGCCATGAGTCAAGCATCCTAGGATTCTTCAGAAGTTCCAGGTTCTGCCCCTTCATATCTTGAACAATTTTTAGTTCTCATTACTTTGTACCTCTGCTATTTGTTATATTATGTTTAGCTAATTGCATTTTATCTCAAGTGATTTGGTTCAAAAACACTTTGGCACTTCGTGGTAAAAATTTTTTATACTTCACCTCCTTATTGTTTCCCTTTTAAGACATAACAAGCCGCCCTTTTAAGACATAACAAGCCGTGTGCTATTTTCCATCCCTTTTTTTTTAATGGAGTGTACATTTCCCCCCCCTTTTAGGACTTGCTGTAAAGTTCTCTAGTTTTCATTCTTCGGTCAGAGATTGATAGTCATTTAGGCTTGTGGCTTAGCTTGCATTAGGTCCAGGTCAAGTTAGGCTTTTTTATGGAATGAACTAGGTCAATATGTTTGCAAAAGTATGTTTGATTAGAAAGATCAAGTTTTAGGTATTTGGAGAAGTCTATTGGTCTAACAAACCAATTGTAAACATTTTTTTGTTAAACTTTTTATAATGTATTAAATCATATATCATATATTTATTTACTTCGATTAATATTAAACATGTTGATCTACCTAAAGAGTCTAGCCTATGGCTTGTTGAAAGATAAAGCATAATTGTGAAATAAACTTTTAAATAAGTTATCATGAAGATCAGTTTAGACCCTAAAATAAGACTTACATCATTATAAACAAGTTAGGCTCGACTTAAATAAACCCTAACCTATTTCCATTTTTGTCTCATGGCTTGAGTAGTAGTGGCTATAATTTCGTAATTTGTAATTTGTTTTACATTGACTTTTTTTACTCTGGTTTGTGTTAGATATATTAGATATCTTAGATATCTTATCTGTATCTTCTATCTCTAGTTTCTTGTTATTATTATTCTTTATCTTGTATGTTGGGTTTAGTCCATGTCTCCTTTACTATAAATACATTATCCTATGTGTAGTTTTACACAAGGGAGATTAATCCCAATCCTATTTTCACTCTATTTAATAGTTTGGAACTGAACCGTCATAAAACTTTCTCTAATTGTTAAGTGTTATTGAATTTTTAATTTAAGTATGGTAACATTTTATTTAATTTTTTGTGTTTTAAATGTAAAAAACCTATATAAATTTTCATTTTATTTTAGCCTTTAGCATCATAGAAGTATAATATTCAACTTTTTGGGGTTAATATGTTTTTAGTCCTTAAACTTGGCGGCAAAAATTGGAATTTGTCGACACCAGACTTTGAAAAATTTTGGTTCCAAACTTTGATACATTTTATTAATATTGGTTTGACCACTATTGAACCTTGAACTAGTGCTTTGAGATGTTCAATCACCGCTCTGTTTAAGCAAAACCTTATTCAGATCAATCAGTTTCCACCCATACATGCTTTTAAACAAGAAGCTTTGAGAGGCATAAAGAAAGCTGCATGTTCATTTTGATAAAAATGCTGTTGAGAATATTGGCTACATAGATGCATATGTAGGCGGGTAACTTACGTAATTTGAGTGACTGCAATTTGGGTTGTCAAAACAGACCTCCTCCATATATAATATATGTAGTGGGGTAAGCTTTGGACATAGATTGACTGACTGTAAACAATAAGAGAAAAACAGATACAGCAAAACGGAAAAATACATGATTAATTGATAAACATTCATTTTAAAAAGTAGATTATACAAAAACTGACATATAATTTAGCTTATATAGAACTTGAACCAAGCTAATACGGAATTTATAGCTATTGGACCAAAAAGAGGTGCAATTTTCTCTTTTAATAATGGTTTGTACTTATTCATTTTTTGTCATTGACTTTGTTGTTCCAATTTACTGAACTGGTTACATGCATAAGCCTATTTGTTTATTTTCGTCCACTTTACTTTTAATGACATAAAAAATGTAATTTCTGATAGGTTTGAACCATGTTGAAATGTAATGTGATTTAATTATTATTATTATTATTATTCTTTTATATGTACCAGCTTTAGAATTAGGGTTTAACTTAGTGCCTTGCCTGTTTTTGTAACCTATATATATATATACACACACACACACACACATCAATCAAAATCACGAAAGTGTAGTTTGGCTACATTGTGTTTACTCCATCTTATTTATTCAAGTAACCAATTTGAGTTCGGTACAAAGACAGGACACTTAGAATATATTGAAGAATACCTTCTGCACTCAAAACATGTCTGGAGAATTTCTAAATTGGAAGTGTTTATGAAATAACTATGTAAACAGTGTCTGTATTTGATACTGGAGTTAATTATCCAAACAGAGCTGCTTTGACTATGATCTTATACAAATTGCAACCTTTACTGTGCTATTCATATTGTGTTTCTGTGTTGATATGCTTTTTTAATATATGCAGTGAGTATACCCCGAGGCTTATAAAGGATCTTGAAGGAATCAAGGTGTGATGTTGAATGGATTGCCTTTTTGCTTCTAATTTAAGATGGTTATATTGGCTTCTAATATTTAGCTTTGATCTTTAATCTTTTGCCTCTATTGTTGGCTATGCTTAGGTAAAATATGTAGCTGCTGGTTTGCTAAATTCAGCTTGTACTGATGGTACTTGAATCTAGTTATAGCTTCTATCTTGTTATTTTTTTTTATACCTTGTATTACTCATTGCGAATTTCTCTACCCTATCTTGATGAAAATTTTGCAGAAAATGGTTCTGTTTTAGTATTTGGTGAAAGAGGAATTGCAAAATTGGTAAGCAATTAGTATTTTCTTTTTCTACTCATTGTCTTCTGCTTGTAGTGACTAATATTATTTTCAATCCCTCAGCGTTTAAAGGAAATGAGTGATGCGACAAGACCATCCATGATCAGTGAACTTCCATACTCAAAAGAAGTTGCTTGTGGTGGCTACCACACCTGTGTCGTGACAAGTAATTCGTCAGTTTCAGAACTTAACCTTGTGTTGATTTGTTTGTAATCATTTCTTTACTGTTTCATTATATTGTTTTGTGTAGATTCAGGAGAGCTTTATACCTGGGGTTCAAATGAAAATGGGTGCCTTGGCATTGGGTATTGTTTCATACCTAAGACTTGTTAGTTGGTCCTTTTCATTTTTGGCGTTTACATTCTTTTTTGTATATGCCTGTTAGTGTTCTAATTCTTCAAACTATTTTTATCCAGCTCCTCAGATGTCATTCATCTACCTGAAAAGGTTCAAGGGCCATTCTTGAAGTCTTCTGTTAGCCAGGTTTCCTGTGGTTGGAAGCATACTGCAGCCATCTCTGGTAAATTGTTCCCTTGAACAGAAAATAATTCCAATTAAGTTGTTTTTATCTTGCCATATTGATGTAAAGGCTGCTTTCTTTTATTACAAAAGAATAATTTCATCAAGACCATATAAAAGAGATCAAAGAAAATATCAAGGAAGCAAAGCTAGCCAATCTCATAACATATTTGTAAGGGAAGCCCTTTTAAAGATTTTCCATGCCTGCAGCAAATATTGGCCAATTGTTAGAGGTAGCCAAAAGTCAAGTTTTAATAAGTTGAAAAAGGATAGAAAAATAAATAAAAGGGAATTTGAGGTGAATCAGGTTGGAGAGGTTTTAAGCCAACTTCCAACCTGAACTAACCAGGATGGACATAACCTGGATACCTGAGTCAAGCCAGTTTTTCAAGCTTCAGTTGAGTTGGGTGGATTTAGGAGTATATCCAACCTATCTCCACCCATTCCAAATGCTAGTCATGGTCCTACTAAACTTCTCATAGAAATTTCCATAGATGTGATGGTTACACTTAATCACATTGTTAATTTTGATGTTGACTCTAATGATGTGGAAGTTTGTTGCTCACCTAGCTGTCTCTAGTTCATATATGGTGAGTTTAGAGAGAGACAATGGAAAAGTTGATTGATTTTGCTTTAGGTTTCAATAAGCATCTGCGTATATAAATTCTAAATGGACTAAGTGGGGACTATTTCGTAGGCATAGATAAATGGGTGCTGCTTATTGAATACTAGTTCCTATGAAAATTAAATGCATTTAATTTGTGATGTTTAAACTTGTTTATCATATAAATTGCATGTTATTCTAATAGTAAAAGAGGCCAGACATAGGAAATCATACTCTTTGTTATGTGCAAATTTGCTTAATTATTTGGGAGAATCTGTTATTTTTAAAACAAAGCAGTAAAATAAAATAACTCACAATAACATCAAAATAAAATAAAAATAACTTACGGTAGGATTTTGATCGTAAATTATTTTAAATAACACTTAGACTGACTTGGGAGACCAGACTAGACGACTGGACCATATTGCCCAAACCTCTGAATCCCTTGCATAATGGAAAAAGCGAAGCTCACTTACAATTATAATGACGAAGGAATTAATACATAGTTTAGTACTAAAATAATTAGTAAGAATAAGCTTGTCATTTGTGGCTAAATAGTGCGATTACCACTAAAAAGCCATCGGAATGAAATTTGACACGTTGAATATTCAGGACAAAATAACAGAAGAATACATCATTAACATGCCACACAATAATGGACTGTTTTGAAGACTAAGACCGGGAGCCCCCACTTTTGGCAATGTACTAAATAGTGGAATACCAAGAAATAAATAATTATCCATAAATCAAACCTTTAATTTACTGGATAATTGGAGACACAGGGCATATAAGTGAGGAATGTGAAATTGGAGACTTCCCGATCAAATCACAATACCGAATTCCTGAAATGTCCTTGCAATTGGAACATTTTAGTTTGCACCATCATATACAGGTGATGATGAGTCATTCCTCTCACAGCCACAAAACTCGTTTGACAAGTTGTGTTCTATGATCAAGTTATACTGCTTTTTATTACATTTGTCATGAAGGCAGTAAATTTCCTTACAGGAATGAGGATATGTGGACTAAAAATTAGTGATGAGTTTCTTGACTCCTAGAGAAACTTGATCATTTTTCTAATTTGTTTCAGTATCTGTTGATGTTCTACTTTTTCTTTTCAATATTAAAATTTGCGTGTCTGTGTTAACTGCAACACCGTTTACCGATTTCTTTAGAGCTGTAGGCTCTCTACGGAGATTTGATGGTGTAATACATAGCTTCTTTTCTTTTAATTGTACAAGTTGTGAATTTTTTCCAGATTTCTTTGACAATTTTTTTTTTAAGTTCATTAAAATTTTAATTTCCTCTAATATGTAAGACTTGAACTCGGTGTTTACACTGTACTTGTTGGAATTTTCATTGACTTCAGAAGGAAGAGTCTTCACATGGGGTTGGGGAGGTTCCAATGGGACGTTCTCTGAAGTTGGACATTCTTCCAGTGGACAATTGGTATGCTTCTACTTCTCAAATAATTTATATATCCTAGTATTAGTACAATTGTACCAAAGAGCATGTTATACATTCATACACAATGGTCCGAATGCCAATTCTCTGACGTTGACAACAAAAGAGAACCAAGAATCCTAGAATTTATCTAGATTAACGGGAAAATGTACAATTAATAATGACTTCATGATGTATATAAAATTTGCTCCTCACGCGCAAGCTTTTTAATTGAAAACATATTTCCTTATAGAAATGAGGGATCTGATAAGCCATACTGATCCATCTCCTAAGTTAATTGATTAGTTTGTGGTCTTTAATATTGCCAAGTGCACAATTATCTGCGTTGCAAGTGCAAATAACCGTTCATGCCTTCGCTCAGGGTCATGGAAGTGATGTGGACTATATAAGTCCTACGAGAGTTTGCTTTGGAGAAGACGTGAAAGCGTTGCAAGTTTCATGCGGGTTCAATCATACAGGTGCTATACTGGAATATGCATAGGTTATCTGCTCCAATAATTTACAATTAATGGTATTTATTTAAGAAGATTCAGAGGCGTGATTAATCTCCCAGTGTTTGTTCTATGTATCACCATATTAACAAAAAAATATATATCTTCTAATCCCTCCGGGAGGATCCTGAAAGTTGCATATGCATATACTGTACACATGTTGTATTATACCATTCTTTTCTCAGAAATAGAGTCACAAATAAAGCTTCGTAAATGTACAATACTTGTAAAGAACGAGCATAAAACATTGCTTCAGATAAAATATCAAGGAAATGGTTGCATACATAAGCAAAAAAGGAAGTTTGTAGTTTTTTTCTCCTTTTTATTTTTGGTTTGCTGTGTTACTGGTACTTACTAAACAGAGATAAATGCGTATGTGATTTGCCCTGTTTTTCAAGAGCAGTTAGTGAGATAGTTAAGTAAATGGTGATTTGGCAGTGCCAGCATAACAATTGAAAAGGCATTTCGTGAATTGTATGTTTTTAGAGATTCTCACGGATGTGGCTCTGCAATCCACCACTACATCCATCAAATGGGGAATGGGAATCCCAATAACATGGTACAGTGGTAAGAGTTAATAGTTATGGTTTGGCCCTCTTTATTGCACGATAGAAGGAACAATTAATAGTATTATTGCATGACAAGTCAAACTCCTTGCTCCTCTTTATTTTTTATACGAATAACACCTACTTTTATTTTTAATTACTGTGCTATGTCTATAATATTTACATTTTTTGTTTTTGTTAGATCATACAATTTTTTCCAGACTAATTGTTGGAGTATGAGGTCGATTATTTTTCAGACTATGTCTATGATTACTTTAGTAGATTGTTAGATCATACAATCTAAACTCTTGTATAAATTTATTTTAGGTTTAATAGTAATTTTTGTTTTTACATTTGTAACGTGATTCAATGTTTTTTTATTTATTTATTTTTTATTGATATTAATATACAAACATTAAATTTTTTTTCTATGATATAAGAATGAAAAATTCTTTAAAACCTTTATTTTATTTAGACTAAAGTGACATCATGGGAATATTTCATTGCAGCGACCGAGTTTTACAATAACCTACTCTTAAAAATAGCTTGAAAGAGTTTTTTTATAGGCAAAATGCTGTTTTAGTTGATTTTGAATTATTCCTTTCTTTAATGAATAATTTTAGATCTTTCTGCTTCGTTATTTTACTACTTTTTACTTTCTTCACATAATAATGTGTATTTTGTATTTTCAAGATTTTAAATATACTTTATATTTTATTTTCTTATAGAGTACAGTTTCGAGTATATTTTTACATAGAACATTTTTTTTATTCTGATCTGAGACGGCACATCCTCATTTTGCACATGTGCTCTGAGATAGTGTACCGTACATGATAATAAATGTCTGTTCTGACAGGTCAATACATTGTGAGATAAAATGTCAGTCATTTCCCTCAACCGTTTTAAAAGCAAGGTATTATTGTGTTATTATTATTTCTTTACTTCTTTGACTTCTACTCTTATGTTTCAATAAGTCTATTAATTTTGAAAATATGTAAATTGGTCAGAATTCTATTATATTTATGAGTACAATGTTCTTTTAGTAAAAATCCTTGTGATACTATAATTTGTATAGATTAAGGAGTGAAAAAAGAAATGAAAGACATAAGTGAAGTTTATCTTACTAGTATAAAAGAATGTAGAAATTATTTACGTTGTTATATTTTATTAACAATGTTATTTTCTTCTTTTTTTCAATTCAAACATAAATTTTATAAGAAAATCAAATAATTTAATTATTTTACCAAATACGAGATCTTTTGCTCCGAATATTTGGAACACATTATTCAATACTATGAAGTGATGTCAATAGATAAAAATACAATAGTACACCTTATGTTTATCAAACAACCATAAGAACAAAAAAAGTTTCAAAAGTTCACCTAATATGGAGAAAAATTCACTGTGAATGATAAATAATTTAAAAGAAAAAAGAGGTTAAACAACCAAACCAATAAAAAAGAGGTTAAACTATCAAACCAATATGTCCTGGATAATCATTCAATCCAATCTGAGTAAAAGATCCTTATTCTAAAGTACATATCATTAAAGAACACTAAAAGATAGCAACATAATAAACGTCATCATTCAAATCGTAAAAGTTTAAAATCTCATATAGAACACTAAATGTTCTATGTCAAAGTAAGATTCGTCGAATTCAATATTAAGGGCATTCTTTTCTGGATCCCGGGAGTAGTTTGGTCTAATCTTCAAATAATTGTTTCATTCATGATGAAAACCTTCTAAAAACTTAAGAAATTCATGTAACCAAAAAATAACACTAAAGCATAAACTCCAACTCCTATCAATATATACGTACATCAACATGTAGACAAATTCATCTTAAAGTTATTAACTTTCACAAATTACAGTTACAATGAACATTAAATCAAAATTCATTTTTATTAAAATAAGACTAATCCTTCTAACACTATCGACATTAACAAAAATAATAAAATTACAAATTAAAGCATCACAAATAATATTTACATGAATCCAAATGAACCCAAATTAACTTACAATGGAACCCAAATGAAAATGGACTTACTTTTTCCGGATAAGTAGGGAAATAGAGTTCTAGAAAAAACTTTTTAAAGTGTGCCCCTTATCGCCATACATCTTCTTTCTCCTCAAAAACACAAAGACCAACTCCAAGACAAAGCTCTCCAACAACCAAATAAGGTCCTAAATGAAGCTTCTGAAAAAACCCTCACACACAACTTAGAAAAATTAAATATAGAACTAAAGCCTGAAATACAAACCTAATAATAATTATGCATCAGGTCCTTTAATTTACTTTAAGGCCTTTGTACATCCCTCTTTTTTGTCATTCTTGTACAAAAGTTGAGTCTTTTTAGTCTTTTCGAAAAGAAGTATTACGATGTTTACTCTTTTGTCTATTTTGTCGACATCAATCTTTACTAGTGCAATTCTTTTTAATCTTTTCCAAATGTCAATTTCTTTAAAATTATAAGAAAATTTTTGATTAATGATCAATTTTAGTGACGAAAAATAATTAGTCATGGTAAGATCTGGGAAAATTAAGTAAAAAAATAAATATTTATTTAATAAATGTGAGGGAAGAAATCTATAAAGTAATTAATGCGGAGAATTTGTAAAACTAAGAGCTTTTAGAATTTAGGATTCTCACACGATAGAACATAATAAAGCACTAACCTATGGGAGATCTTGTGAATGTGCATTCTTCAATCTATAATCTTGTGTGCTTTTCAATCACCGTTTTTCAATCTATCTCTTTGTCTTTCTTTCTCTTCTCACATGTTCTTGATAGGTTACTGTGAAAAGAACCTTATGGCCAGAGACAGAACCCCAATCCCTATATAAACCAACGTCCATCAAGTTGGTTTTTTATTTTATTTTATCTTATCTTTATTTTATTTTATTATCACTTCTCATAATAATAACCAATAAGTCTTTAGATTTTATTAAATCATAATTGGACTCATCATAATATTTCAAATGAGTCACTAATAGAATTAATTCGTCAATTAATTCTAACATTCTCCCACTTGACTCATATGATGTCATAACATTATGTGATTTAATACATAAACATAATGTGCATTAAAAGATCTTGCATAAATTGGTTTCATCATTATTCATGATTAAAGATACAGAAACAATAAGAGTCATGGCGGTCACACATCATTTGGTCGACATGATTCCTTCCATGTACTACTATATCATCCATTTCTCCTTAATATGACCTTAAAAACGAGAAGTCCATAATGGGTTCAAACATAATGTCATTTTACAAAGCAATAACATAACATAATTTGTTTTCTTCATCATAATTTGCATGCATAAACATAAAGAAGAAAACACAGATTTCAGAAATTTATACATTAGGGAGCTCAGAGTGTCACATAAACATTAAAAACATTAACATTCAACATTTAACATTCACTAGTAGACATAATGCCCATATTCTTTACATGACCAGCATACAATTTGGGCGATAACCCTTTTGTTAAAGGGTCAACAATAATAAGATTTGTGCTAATATGTTCTATTGACACTTTACGTTTTTGAACTTCTTTAACAACAAAGTATTTCACACTAATACAAAGAAGGCTTTTAACGTCCGATATTTTCGGTCTTTAACGTCTGCCCAAACACCGACGTCGTATTGGGTGATGTCAAAATTGATGTCGAAAAACAGAGTCAGACGTTAATTAACGTTGGGGCCAGGAGAGTCAGACGTCAAATAACGTCTCTCAAGGTTCTATCAGACGTCAAATAGTGCTTTTTTTTTTTTAAGTTTTGTTGTTTTTACAACATTCTCACACCTGAAAATCAGAAAAATTCCATAATAGTTTCTAAAAGCTTTTCTTAAAAGTATTAACTTCCGTATTCCAGAACTACTAGTTAATCAATAACTAGAAAAAACCATTAAATCAAATGCCTTGTAGTTTAAAAAAATGAGTACAACAATATTGCATAGCTATGATAGTTTATACTACATAAATCTTTTAGGTATTTGTTATCCTCATGCCATCACCTTAATCTTATGTCGAGAGAAGAATATAACTCTAGCAGATTACAAGAGATGTCTCATAACAAAATTAGACCAAAGAGAAACAAAAGACATGAAAAAGAACATTATCTTAGTTACTTGCTGGTTTTGAGGTACTTGATTTAACCTTACCTCACTGACCCCTCTTAATGGAGAACTAAAGATCAAGGAGTGACCACCTAAATATTACTCCAAGGCAACTTAGAGGCCAGTTTAAAGAAATGTAAACACTTCAACATCATTCGTAAAAGAGAAAAATACTAAGAACTCTCATGTAATGAAAACATAAACTTTATAGTTCATGGAATGAGTCATCCTTCATTATTCACTCCACCCTAAATTCATTATGACTCATTTTCGTATGGAGTTCACAACATTGATCACCACATCATGCTCATTTACCCTCCAAATTAGATACGTAGGTTATCAATTCAATTTCAATTTAAATTTCAAATGCATAATTAAAAGTCTAAAAGGAATCCACATGAGAGTGTCTTGTACACTCTTTATAATCATACACATATGAAAAGAATTACCTGTAGTATGCATCATGCCATTGTAATCACAATTAACGCTCAATTTAGTAATAACCCTAAATTTAGAAATGAAAAACTAACCCCTTCTAGCAAAATGAAAGACGAACTTGGAGAGGGTGGCTTTAAGGTCTTTGCACGTTGTTAGCCAAATGGGGATGAAGAGCAAGTGGGACAAATCTCAAAAAGTTGCAAATGGAGATGAAAATGCAAAATATTCAGTTCAAAATGCCTAAAATCAATTCATAATCAAATCCCAACAAGTTTGGTGGTGAAAAATGTTCAAAACTCACCTAGATGAGGTTGGAATGGTGGTTGTCGATGGAAAACGCTTGCGAAAATAGTGAAACAGCACAGGGTTTCTGCGTTTCGCGTAGAGATAAGTAAAACTTAACGTCGGTGGTGAAGGAGTCCGACGTTAAGTGACGACGGGGGAACAACAGTCTGGCATCCTTTTTTAAATGACGTCGGGGATTTTTGGGCAGAAGTTAAATTACGTCTGATTTAGAATGGACAGACGTTAAATTACGTCTGATCTGGAATGGACAGACGTTAAAAAAAGTCTGATAATTTACAAAAAATGCCACCGATCATTTTTAACGTTGGACTTTTTTTTGGCAAACGTTATAGGGGTGACGTTATAACGCTTTTTTGTGTTAGTGTCAACTCCATATGCTTAGCACCTTTGGAATACTTGTCGTTTTTAGAAAGAAGACTGCTGCGGAATTGTCACAATAAATTTTCAGCAGCTTGGAAATACTGTCGACTACTCCAAGTCCTGAAATAAAGTTTCGCAACCAATTAGCCTGAACTGTGGCCTCAAAGCATGCCACAAATTTAGCTTCCATGGTGGATGCAACAATGACAGACTACTTCGCACTTGTCCATGAAATCGCTCCTCCGGCTAAAAGATACATATAACCAAATGTAGACTTTCTTGTATCCACACAGCCAGCAAAGTCTGAATCTGTATAACCTATCACCTCAAGGTGATCAGATTTTCAATAAGTAAGCATGTGATTCTTTGTTCCTTGTAGGTATCTTAAAACTTTCTTTGCAGTTTTCCAATGCTCCAGTCCTGGATTACTTTGGTATCTACCAAGCATACCAACTGCAAAGCTAATATATGGCCTCTTACATGTTTGAGCATACATCAAACTTCCAACAACAGATGCATAAAGGATATTTTCCATCTGTTTTCGTTCCAAATCATTCTTTGGACATTGCATGAGACTAAACTTGTCTCCTTTCTGTATTGGAACGAGAGATGTTGAACATTTATCCATTCTGAATCTCTCTAAAACTTTATTAATATATGCATTCTGAGACAAACCTAACAGTCCTTATGATCTATCACGGAATATTTCTATTCTTATCACATAGTATGCCTCACCCATATCTTTCATTTCAAAGTTATTAGAGAGGAACCTCTTAGTCTCACTTAATAGACCAAGATTCTTAGTCGTAAGAAAGATATCATCAACATACAAAATAAAAAATATAAACTTACTCCCACTGACCTTCAGATATATACACCGATCAACGATGTTTTCCTTAAATCCAAATGACACAATAGTATCATTGAACTTAAGATACCATTGCCGAGAAGCTTGTTTAAGTCCATATATCGATCTCTTAAGTTTACACACCATGTGTTCCTTTCCTTCTTCAGCGAACCCCACCGGTTGGTCCATATAGACATCCTCTTCTAAATCCCCATTCAGAAAAGCAGTTTTAACATCCATTTGATGCAACTCAAGATCATAATGAGCTACTAATGCCATGATAATTCTAAAAGAATCTTTCTTAGAAACAGGCGAAAATGTTTCCTTATAGTCAATGCCATCTTTCTGAGTAAAACCTTTGGCAACAAGACGGGCCTTGTAACGTTCAATATTGCCTTGAGAGTCACGCTTAGTCTTAAAGACCCATTTACACCCAACTCTCTTGCATCCTTCTGGCAATTCCACAAGGTCCCATACGTCATTATGTGCCATTGATTTAAGCTCATCTTTCATGGCATCTAACCACTTATCAGAATTATCACCATTAATGGCTTCTGAAAAAGAAATTGGATCATTATCAATACTTAAGTCATTTTCTGACTCTTGTAGATAAACCACATAGTCATTCGAAATAGCAGACTTTCTATCTCTGTGAGATCTTCTTAATACTATTTCTTGTGGTTGTTCTACTATTGGTTCATTGTTAACCTCGGGATCATTAATTTGTTGGTCTTCTTTATTGTTGTGAGTTTCTACAACATGTGAAACAACAACTCTTGATAAAGAAGTACTAGGTATAGGAACTTGTACTCTAACTTCCTTAATCTCCACATTTCGTGAAGCTTCACTCCCATTGGTTTCACCATTCTCAATAAACCGAGCATTTCCAGTTTCAACGATTCTTGTACTATGGGTAGGATAGTAAAACATATACCCTTTTGATTTTTCTGGATAACCAATGAAAAATTCACTAATTGTTCTTTCATCCAGTTTCTTTTCTTGCGAATTGTATATTATTACTTCTGTCTGACAACCCAAACATGTAGGTGTCTCAAACTGGGTTTCCTACTCGTCCACAACTCAAAAGGAGTCTTTTGAACAGCTTTACTAGGAACCCTGTTCAAAAAATACATGGCAGTCTTTAAAGCATACATCTACAATGATACAGGTAAATGAATTACTTAACATACAATCCTAACCATATCCATTAAGGTTCGATTACGCCTTTCTGATACACCATTTTGTTGTGGTGTGCCTGGCATTGTGTATTGAGCACATATACCACGTTTCTCAAGGAACTTAGCGAATGGACCAGGGTGTTGTCCACTTTCATCATATCTTCCATAATACTCACCACCTCTATCAGACCTTACGATTTTCACCTTTTTGTCTAATTGCCTTTCCACTTCATTTATATAAACTTCCAAGGCATTTACTAACTCAAATTTCTCATGTAGTAGATAAACATGTCCATAACGCGAAAAATCATCAATAAAGGTGATGAAGTACTTCTCTTTATTGAAAGAATTTACATCAAACAGACCATATATATCAGTGTGTATGATTTCAAGAAGCTGAGTGCTTCTCGTGGCTCCTTTCTTTGTGTGTTTAGTTTGTTTGCCTTTAATACAATCCACACACACATTCAGATCAGTAAAATCTAAATCCAGAAGGATTTCATTCTTTACTAATCTTTGCATTCTTTCTTTGGAAATATGTCCCAAACGTTTATGCCACAAGTAAGCAAATCGTTCATCCACTAAACTACGTTTAGTGCCAACATTGTGATGCAAAGTCATAAGAGTTTCAACATATAAATTATCCAAATTCAATTTATATAAACCATCATAAAGTGTACCAGATCCAATCATAAAAGTACGCTTAAACAAACTGAAACAATCATTTCCCGAACTTAAAAGAATATCCAGCAATATCAAGCTTAGACAAAGAAATTAAATTCCTAGTGATACTAGGTACGTAAAAAGTATCCATAAGGTCTAAGTGATATCCAGTGTCGAGGATTAGACGATAACTCCCGACCGTTTCCACTGGAACTTTCTCTTTATTGCCCATGAAGATAAACTTCTCATTTGGGTTTATGGTTCGGGTTGTAAGAAATCCCTACATCACATTAGAAACATGAGTCGTACATCCAGAATCAATACACCACGTATTATGGGGAACTTCAGTTAAGTTTGATTCAAATATATGTAAGCATATGCTCACCTTTCTTTTCGAACCAAGCTCTACGCTTTATGTAGTCCTTCTAGAAATGTCCAGACTTCCCGCAGAAATGACATTTGTCATTTTTCTTCTGGATTTTGGTTGAGGACTCGTCAATCTTCAGTTTTACCCTTTCCATGTTTCTTAGCAACTTTCTTTCCAACAGCTCCTTGATTCTTCACATATTGAATAAAGTAGCTTCCTAAGTTCTTCAGTCGGGTCTCCTCCTGAACTAGCATACTGTGCAATTCATGCACATTCCACTTGTCTTTCATGGTGTTATAGTTCATCTGGAACGAACCATACTCAGACGGTAATGAGTTCAGAATGAACTGCACGAGAAAACCTTCATCCACTGCCATTCCTAGAGACTTAAGTCTTGTTGCGATATTTGTCATCTCGATCACATGCTCATGCATGGTACGTGAACTATCAAACTTCATAGTGGTCAACGTACTCATCAGTGTCCCAGCGAGAGATTTATCAGCAGTTTGGGAGCGCTCTTCCACAAATTTCATAAATTCTTTTGCGTCATCGGTTTTGGGAAGAGCTGACTTTATATTGCTTGCTATGCTCATTCTCATAAACATTAAGCTAAGTCTGTTTGATCTTGTCCAAGCTTTGTAATGGGCTTTCTCTTCATTGCTACTAGTATCCGTGATAGTAGCCGACTTTTCAACTTGAAAAGCTAGATCAAGATCCAACACACCTAAGTAAAATTGGACTTTCTCACTCCAGTCAGGGAAATTCAACCCATTAAAGACTGTAACAGACGAAGCATGCGAGTGTAAAGATACCAGAATAGAGACTGCAATTAACACATGCCTAACATTAATGCTTTGAGTCATAAAACTAAACATAAAAAATAGATTTAGACATAAACAATCATTCTATGCATACTAATGTTCTTCTTTGGGAGATCCAATAATACACAAACATAAACATAATGATGCTAATCATATTATAACATTATTGATAATTAAAATATGCATCAACTAGAATCATCTACTACCTTTGGGTATACAAATAAAACTAGTGACGCATACAAAATTATCTACAATCATGCTCATTAATTATAAGAATTATTAATCAACCTTTGGGCGATCCTGAAATGTCTTATAATTAATGAATTTCAATTAATCCATAAATTTAATTATTCATAAATTAACATCCATACTAAGGGTAATTGAAATAAAAAACATTAATAATTTGAAATCACAAAAACTTTAAAACTTTGGCCACTTTAGTGATTAACAAAATTTATCATACTTAATTTCAAATAAATAAATACACATTTAATTGCTATAAACTTTATATAGCATCTTCATTAATTTTAATTTAACAATAATAAACATAAATATTATTGCAAATTAAAATAAAATAATTAATTAAAAAAATAATTAATATTAATTTATTGGTGACATAAACCAATAAAAACATTACCCATTTTCTTGATGCACGTTCATACATTGGCAGTTTTTATTCCATTCACACATCCATTCCAAATTCATGTTCATGCGTTAGTTTTTCATCAGTTTTTCATTGGCACGTTCACACTAATAAAACTAAAACTTTCAATTGGCACACATTCACACAGTAACAGTTTTTAAACTTTCATTCAATGCCAATTAGATGTAATCACGCATGCACTATTCATTGATTCAAATCTAGCGCATCGATTCAATTTATGCATGTACTGTTCATTCGTATTCAATTTTAAAGTAGCATAAAACTTAAATAATCCTTCAAACTTTAATTAGGATTCATAAAAATTGGAAACAAACATCATAAAAGGAGAAACATCACACAATAGGAGAATCATAAATCCTACAACCTTGCTCTGATACCACATGTAAAACTAAGGGTCTTTAGAATTTAGGATTCTCACACGATAAAACATAATAGAGCACTAACCTTGATCCATGGGAGATCCTGTGAATGTGCATTCTTCAATCTATAATCTTGTGTGCTCTTAATCACTGTTTTCCAATCTATTTCTTTGTCTTTCTTTCTCTTCTCACACGTTCTTGATGGGTTACTATGAAAAGAACCTTATGGCTAAAGACAGAACCGCAATCCCTTTATAAACCAACGTCCATCAAGTTGGTTTTTATTTTATCTTATCTTTATTTTATTTTATTATCAGTTCTCATAATAATAACCAATAAGTCTTTAGATTTTATTAAATCACAATTGGGCCATCATAATATTTCAAATGAGTCACTAATAGAATTAATTCGTAAATTAATTCTAACAGAATTGTGCATATGCTTGATAATTGGGTGGATGTGAGTTCAAACCTTGATTAATGTTAAATAGTCCTTTTTATTCTTGGATTAAGAAGGGATGTTAGGGGATCTGTCATTTATTGTTTTAATGATATTATATGCAATTGCGTTATATATATTGATGCATGAAAGTCTTTTCCTGAACCAAATTCTTGTATCGTTTAACTTTTTGATGTTTGTTGTATGTGATTTTAGAGAGAGTATGTGAATTCTTGTATCGTTTAACTTCTTGATGTTTGTTGTATGTAGTTTTAGAGAGAGTATGTGTATGCTTGTAGTTTCCATTGTGTTGAGTTGTCTTTGTGAACTCATCACTACTATGATTATTATGATTCTTTTTTCTGCCTTGGTGTGATGTTAAGAGGTTTTCTTTTATATACGACACAGTTATGATTATTATTTACTATTATTATTATATTACTATTATTATTATTATTATTATTATTTTATTTTCTTAATATTATTGTTTTATTATTATTGCTTTATTTTATCATTATTATTATTGTACCACACCTAGCCTGACTCGACCAAATAAGTAAACAATATATGCACCAAGGCGGCCAAGCATTCAGCCTAGGCCGAGTCAGCCTAACTTATATCGGTTCTAACCTACACACATCGTCAAGGTAGCCGGTCGAGGCCGGCTACTCCAGCAAACCCGGTAAGATTAAAGCCCAGGTCGAGAACTCCTATAAACTTAGTGAAATAGAAGCCCCCGCGTTTAATAGGTCTTAAGGGCCTGGGTTAGGGCCCAGGCCCACTCATAGCCCAAGTTAGAGCCCAAGTCAAGGCCTGGCCCATGAGATAATCAGACATCATTAATGCTCTATAAATACGCGTGGACCCCAGTAATTAAAGGTACGCATTCATTAATCACTGATTTGACTCTCTGAGAGCTTTGACTTACTTGAGCTTCGGAGACTCTTCTGCAGGTAACCCCTCCTGGGTTCAAGCTGACATGTATCAACCGGGGAGAGGCCAACTGAAAAGATAGCGGACTACATGGTAAGGTGACACTTGTGTCTAACTCATCTTATTTGTTCTCTGCGGGAACAATTGGCGCCCACCGTGGGGCACGAGACGAACACCTTTAGTACCCATTTTTCTTTGAAGATGGTTTCCACCCGTAGCAAAGCTGGAGCGAACAAGCAAGCGGATGCTGGTCCCTCTGGACCTCCTGGCATCACCCCTGATCTGGCCGCCATCCTTGACGGCTAAGCAAAGATGCAACAAGAACTCGCAGATTTGAAGAAACGCAGCGCTGATGAAATGAAGGCATTAAGGCAAGAGAACTCTCGCTTGAGGCGAAGGATCGAGGCTGATCCCAATCTGAAGGGAAAAGCCAAAGAAACTTCTGAAGCTGTGAAGTCTCCGGCCTTCCAGCCCACAAAAGAAGAAAGTGAATACAATCCCACCCCTCACACATTCACCACCACCCAACAGACACCCGCTACCTCCACCCATCCCCATCACTTTCCACCTGGTCAACCGGGGCTTACCGCACCCCCAACCCCCGCCGCTACCCTCCCTACCACCCAGATCCCCTACAACATACCCACCACCCTACACACCACACATATTCCACCCTACAACCCACAATACCTTCCGACAGCCCACATTCCCCCTCACAACATCACCTCCACCTTTCCCACTATGATCAACCACCCCGTTCCACCTCACTTGCTCCTTCCTCACCAGCCCAGACGCCGTCACCCATTCACGGACTTTATCGCCAACACCCATCTTCCAGCCCAGTGGGAACCTTTTACCCTGGATCGCTATACTGGCGACACCGACCCCGACGAGCACCTTAAAGTCTACATCACCCACGTCGCCTTGTACACATCCCAAGACACAGTCTTTTGCAAAGCTTTCCCCACCACCCTCAAAGGCTCTGCCCTATAATGGTTCACAACTCTTCCGCCCTACTCAATCGACAATTTCGACGTCCTCTCCCACATGTTTTCCACCCACTTTGCCGGCAGCCGTCCCCATCAAACCACCATCATATCCCTCCTGGGCATCAGACAAGAACCCAACGAACCACTCAGAGCGTTCATCGATCGCTTCAGCAAAGCCGCCCTTCGTACACCACACCTCAACCAGGAGATGATTCTCCAGTGCATGACCCTTACCCTACAACCCGACCCCTTCGCCAACAACGTCTATCTCCACCCACCTGCCTCCACGCACGAACTCAAGTTGCGTGCAGCCGACTATGTCCGCATGGATGAAATGCAAACACTTCACACCAAATTCTGCAACGACTACGCAGCCACCACCGCCAACCCCACCCTACAACCTAACCCATGCCCTAACACCCGCCCACGCGAACCCCGCCAACCTCGCTTCACCAGATACGCCCCCCTCACTGTAGCCCGTTCCTGCATCCTCGACGAAGCCCTCCAAGCCGATCTAATCCCTCCACCGCGCAAGACAACGACACCCCAACGCCGACATGACCAAATATTGTCGTTACCACCGCAACCATGGCCACACTACAGAAGAATGCAAAGCACTTCAGGATAAAATAGAAGAACTGGTCCGTGCTGGCCACTTTCGCCGCTTCATCCATAGGGACGACCATTCCTCCTCCTCTCGATCCCGTCACCCCCCTCAACCTGACCACAGACGTCCACCACATGACTCCCGTCACAACAGCCACCCCACCCAACCCAACAATCAAGAACTAGAGCCCGCCCGTACCGACATCACCCCTGCCAACCCCCCTTACGAGGCACCATTAACACCATCTCCGGCGGCTTTGCAAGCGGAGGCTCCACCTCTTCTGCCAGAAAAAGACACCTCCGCCATATACAATCCATCAACCACATCACCCATTCCCCCTACAGACGCCGTATGCCTCCTATCGTATTCACAGATGATGACTTCCACGGCCTCGACCACCAACAAGATGACCCCATGGTCATCATTGTTGAAATCAAAAATTATGTTGTTAAGAAAGTCCTCGTTGATCAGGGCAGCTCTGTCGATATCCTCTACTAGGCCACTTACCAAAAACTCCAACTTCCTGACACCGCCATGGTCCCATACGACGAGCCAATATATAGCTTTTCCGGTGAACAGGTATCCACCTGGGGCTACATTAACCTCCACACCGTCTTTCGGATGGAACCCAGACCAAAACCATCCCAATCCACTTCCTTATCATCGACGCGCAAACATCCTACAACATCCTCCAGGGCCGTCCTACCCTCAATACCCTTGGCGCAGTCGTCTCCACCCCTTACTTGGCCATGAAATTCCCTGCCCCATCCGGCGACATCCTGACCATAGACTGCGACCAGCGCTTGGCACGCGAATGCTACATGGCCAGCTTGCGACCACAACTCCCAATCCAACAAACCAACCATATCGAACGACCCCTCGGTTCAAGCATAACCCTATCCGGCAGGACCTTGACCCCAGAATAGGCCGGGATGTCCGCCTTGAACCAGTTGAGGACACCTCTCCTCTAGAGCTTCCCAATGGTCACTCTATTAACCTCGACACCGGTTTAAACTCTGACGAGCGTGCCACCATCACCCCTATCCTCATCAACAACACAGATCTTTTCGCCTGGTCGGCCGCCGACCTCCCTAGAGTAGACCCCCTGGTGGCATCCCACAAGCTATCCACATATAAAGAAGCCCGCTACGTATCCCAGAAAAAACGCAAGCTTGGTGAAGAGCGTCGGCAAGCAGCCAAGGTCGAAGCCGACAAGTTACTAAGCGTAGGATTTATAGAAGAAGCTCAATACACCACTTGGCATTCTAACGTTGTCTTGGTGAAGAAAGCCAATGGCAAATGGCGGATGTGCGTAGACTACACGGACTTGAACAAGGCTTGTCCTCGCGACGCCTACCCCTTACCCAACATTGATCGACTCGTGGACGGCGCGGCAGGAAACAAGGTGCTTAGTTTTTTGGATGCGTATTCAGGGTATAACCAAATCCCCATGGCCGCAGCAGATATGCACAAAACCGCCTTCATCACGGACGATGCCAACTACTTCTATAGAGTCATGCCCTTTGGCCTCAAAAACGCTGGGGCAACTTACCAACGGCTAATGGACAAGGTGTTCAGCCACCTAACGGGGCACTATGTCGAAGTATACGTCGACGACATGGTTGTCAAGTCCCCAAGCCATCACTAACACGCTGAAGACCTGTCAGCAGTGTTCTCTGTGCTGCGCCAATATAACCTTCGCCTCAATCCTGACAAATGCGTATTCGGCGTTGACCGGGGTAAATTCCTTGGTTTTATGTTAACCCAACACGGCATAGAGGCAAATCCTGAAAAATGCAAGGCTATCATCGAAATGCGCAACCCACTATTGTTAAGGAGGTCCAACGTCTCATTGGCCGTCTCACAGCCATCTCTCGTTTCCTACCCAAACTAGCCGAACAAACCCAACCCATAATCTAACTCCTAAAGAAATCCACCCGGTTCACGTGGACTGATGATTGTGAACAAATTTTCTAAAAACTCAAAACAACCCTGACCTCCCCACCTATCCTCCACAAGCCAGACACCAGTCAACCCTTGTTGGTATACATCACGGCCACCGACTATACCGTAAGCGCCGCGCTTGTTCAAGAAATAGAAGGCACACAACATCTAGTGTATTTTGTGAGCAGAACATTGCAAGATCCCGAAACCAGGTATCAAATGGTAACAAAACTGGCCCTATCTTTGGTCCACGCGGCACGCCGCCTCCGCCCATATTTCCAAAACCACACCATAACTGTTAAAACCGACTACCCAATCCAAAAAATATTACAAAAACCAGATCTAGCCGGACGCATGTTATCATGGGCCATGGAACTGTCAGAATTAAACATCCGCTATGAACCTCATGACCCCATCAAAGCCTAGTGTCTTTTAGACTTCGTCAACGACCTACAACAAACACCCATAGAGGACTAGTGGACACTTCACGTAGATGGTTCTTCAAATCCAAGGGGCGCCGGCGCCGGCATCGTCTTAGAAGGGCCCAACGACATCCTCATCGAAAAATCCCTTCATTTTGCCTTCAAAACGTCCAATAACCAAGCCGAATACGAAGCCATCCTCGCCGGTCTTTCCCTAGCCCGCGAAGTAGGCGTCAAGAAGTTTACGTGCAAAACCGACTCCAAACTCACTATAGGTCATCTAAATGAGGAATTTCAGATCAAAGACCCCATCCTTCTACAATATTACCATCTGGTCCGTGCAGTCATTCAATCCGCCTTCGAACAAGTCTGCGTCGAACACATTCCAAGAACCGACAACGTCAGGGCCGACATCCTCTCCAAATTGGCCAGCACCAAGCTCAAAAACCACCACCGATCCTTACTACAGCAAACGCTGTCCACACCTTCCATCACACACACTTGCCAAAATTTAACCCACACCCCCGCTAACAACGTCACCCCCTCCCAAAGCCAAAACTGGACCACCCCTACATTCAATACCTCAAAACCGGCAACCCCCCCCCCCCCCCCCGCACAAAAAAT
>Ga0214544_1002308_pt1 | contig 40207 bp, 13 predicted proteins | sample CNSS3metaG_FD_160074 | JGI IMG/M metagenome (GOLD analysis project Ga0214544, IMG submission 160074) | Root nodule microbial communities from cowpea collected in UCLA plant growth center, Los Angeles, California, USA - CNSS3 | ecosystem: Host-associated > Plants > Roots > Nodule | place: USA...
TATATATATAGATATATATATATATATATAATTATTATTTTAATATGAAAAATAGTGGGGACTATATCAGAATCTTTCTAATTCAAAATTTATATAATTAAATTTTAAAATGCATAATTTTAATTTGTATTTGGTATGCATAATTTTAATCAAAACATTGTTTAGTATTAAAGGAGTTAAGATGGCAGAAATGAGAAGTAGATGAAGTTATAGCAAATAACTAAACTCAGTTTGTTTCCAGTAGAAAAATAAAAAATAAGTATAATGAAAAGGTGGAAGTGTAAAACGAATTGAAGGGGAATCTATCAGAAAACCTGCGACCATCCCAGGTCGTAATGAATGGGAACGATCCTCTACAGTAATGAAAATACTATTCTTCATGTATAAAAAATTACATTAGAGCACTATCCCACAAAAGTAAATATCAAGTCTCGTCGTTAATTTTCCACTAGTGGCATATTCAGGGGTATTATAACCTTCTCTTCACATGACACTAGTCGCAACATATGATTAGCCCCAACTTGTGCCAAATAAGCAAGCTAAAAATCATAAGTTTACAGAGCTTCAATCCCTCTTACTTCGGCATTGTATCAACTGCGTATCAACTTCAGCAAATAAGTTTACAGAGCTTCAAATTTGTGACCATCTGCATAACATAGGCTATTAGTCACGGTTCTAGAAAAACCATAAAAGAAAAAAAAGCAAGTACAATTGGCTAGCATCTCAGTTTGAAAACTAATTTTTTTAGATGAAAAAAGTAGAGAGCATACAACCTTCTAAAACATGCCGAAAACGAAGGTACCGATCATTAGAGAAAACATAGTCTCCAATCCCTCTGCACAGGATCTAAGAATCTTATTTTGACGATACAGCCTTCTATTTCCAGTTATCTAAAGGCATTATGGAGTCAACAATCTTTTTTGAGTAGTCAGTCAGGAGATCAACTTAATAAGTAGCTCCCATCAGTACAACGCTGAAAATTAGGCAAACAGCCAATTGTGATTAAATCCGTATGCAACACTAAAGATTAAATCTTAGTTACGTATGGTTCGGATTCCATCCATTTCATTACCTTATCATTTTTACTCTGTCAGTTACGTATGCATCACTCCATTGGAGAATGTTGAAAACTGCTAGGGATGGACAAAGATAAGTCATGTTTTACATTGTTACCGATATAGTAATACGAAAGAAGACTATGCAACACTAGCAACATCAACACAAACTGGTTTACCAATTTTGTAAGACACTGGTGGTAATAGAGGAAAATAAGCAAGTAAATTCAACACTAGCGACATCAACACAAACTGGTTTTCCAATTAGGTGCCGCTGATCAGATGAACAGGAAAATTCAGCAACCAAAAAAAAAGGCATTGCTGAAATTGCTATAGCTTAAAATTATATATATCACTATGCTACTGTAACTAACTAATGCCTAAACATGGAGTTACTCCAGTGCAAAATGAAACTCATATTTTGAAGGAAATATTACTCGTATTCTAAATCTATGCCAGATGTTAAATCACTAACATGTTATTTGGACTAAATATACATGATATGTCAACTTATAAAGGTGACATGTTTTGAAAGCAAAACAGTGGTACAATGTCAAATGGAATACCTGCATCAGAAGAATCAATAACAATCATTTCAAGATAACCACATTCCGGATTGACTTCACAAGCAGCACGACCCAAATTCAAATAGAAATTCAACCCAACATTAGATTTGTGCATTCAAACTCAAACTGGTTCCTCCATCTCTGGATAGCCCTTGCGAGCCATAACAGGTTTCACCTTCATCATTTGCCTATACCTATTCCATATGCCATCCTTTATTCTCTTGTGCACCCCATCCTCCTCCAATAACAAGCCACCCTCCCCGGCAGCGCGAAGCGCATCACAAACCAACCCATAAGTATACTCTCTGGGCACGGATCCGCCATCAACCAACTCAACAAGAAACCCCCAAGCCTCAACAACCCTCCCAGCTTCACAAAGCGCGTGAATGATGGGAGTATATGAACTCGAACTGGGAACTCCATGCCGCAACCTCTGCATCTGCCTCAACATCTCAACACCCTTATCAATCTCATTCACAGCACTATAGTACCTTATGAAAGACCCATAAGTAACACGGTTCGGAACAACACCCCTTGTCTTCATATCATCGAACAACTCCAAAGCCCTCTCCACGCGCAAAGTCTTACAGCACCCATCAATTAGGGCATTGTAAGTCACAACATCGGGAACCAACCCTCTGAAAAGCATCCACCGGAAGAGACGCCCGGCCTCGTAAATCCGCCTGCGCGTGGCCTTCCTGCAGCCGGTGAGCCTGCCGTAGCGGCAATAAGAGCTTATGAGAATCGTGTAAGTGAAGGTGTCTGGCGGGCACCAGAAACCGGGAAGCTCCATTTGCTGGAGAAGGAAACGCGCCTTGGTGAAGTTCCCCACGCAGCATAGCGCGTGGATCAGCGCGTTGTAGGAATGGGTATCGGGTTTGCAGCGGAACTGTTTCATTCGGTGGAAGGTGAGCAAGGCTTCGTCGGCGAGGCCTTGTTCTCCGAGGAGTTTGATGACGCACGTGACAGTGGCGGTGGTCACGTAGGGGCATTGTTTGAGGAAATTCCAGAGGGGCTTGGTTGTGCTGGCGCGGGCAAGTAGGCATGCCAGCTCGCGGCACGTGGCTTCGGAGTGGGCAAAGGCGAAGCGGGCTTCGACCCAGTGGAAGAACTCGAGGGCTTTTAGGGGCCCGAGGTAGACCTTGTAGGGGTCTAGGTGGGCGGCGGGACCTAAGACGAGGGTGTTGTTGCAGAGCTTGTTGTGTTCTAGGTTGAGGTTGCGCTGCCGCAGCGGGGTGCGGTGGCGGAAGCCGCTCTGGCGACCAATGGAGCGAGGTGATTGGAGGGTGTAGCGGGAGATGGAGCGGAGAACTTCCGTGACAGCGTCATCTGTCCATGGCGTAGCTGACGGTGACGGTGATGGTGATGGTGGGTGCGCATCTAATGGAAGGTCTTTGATTACCAACACCAGTACTTGGTTGGCAAGATGTTTGTTAAAATGACGCACAGGGTTTGTTATTCCCATTTACGTTTTGCGGGCGTTGCAATTTGAACAATGTGCTCACCGTAGTAGGAAAAATAAAAGAAGAATGATCGTTGGAAACCAAAAAGTACATGGGCTCTTAATTTAAAATAATAAATTTAGGGAAATGATATTTTTTACAAAGTTTTTTTTAATAAAATTTGACAAACTACTTGTTTAGTTAAAAAAATATTATTTTATTACTTCATTTTAATTAAAAAATAAAAAATTAACCCGTTTTAATTTTATTTATAGAAATTTTATCAAGTTTGTAAAAAAATGTCAAAAACTATTTTTCATAAATTTATAAATGATATGATATCTTTTAACAAAAAATAATATATATTTGTTAGGTTTTAAGTTTCATATGTTATAATATATCTAATAGTTTCTTTATTTAGAACTTGAGGTTAAAATTAATTTAAATACATTTTCTCCCTTCAATCATTTGAAGCATATTTAAAAGACAAAATCATAAAAGAAGTTTCAAATTCTAAAGTGGATAATACCTAACGAATTTGAAATTAGAACATTGAGACCATTTTTTGTAGAAAAGACAACTCTATTAACCTTAGATTGAGGCCCTTACAACTAATAGAGACTTTGGAAAAATCAATCTTGAAACCCTTGTAAGAAGCAGTGTAGAGATTGTGCAAAGCGGGGACGAAGATGATCAAGGAAAAGGTGGGTGGTTGGTGTAAGGTCAATCACCCGGCACAAGATATCAAACGCCTGTAATGCCACCCAAGTGTTCGGATGGATCTGGGTGCATGCAAAATTCAGTTCTCTCAGGACCCCCAGGTGGAAGTCCTCAAACAGGAGCTAGATGTGCAGATCAGTGAAGAAGCAAGCGTAAACAAAAAATAAGTCTAGTTGTGACCCTTCCCGCCTATGACACACACATTCATTGCCAACACAAACCCTTAGTCAAAGGGAACCATCCTCGACGTCATCCCAAAATATTTCATGTTGCTCGGTGAAGTAGCCCAAGTCATTACCCAATCGGTAACGGGTGGCGAAATCCTTAAGTTCATGCAGTACCCACTCATACCCAATAATTTCAAGGAGACTTAGTTCATCACCCTCGACAACAGTTTCGATCTGCACTTGCTTCTCGTTACACTTATCGTTGTATGACTCCTCTTCTTCCCCTGGCTCAGCAACCCTAGGACCTTCTGGAAACACACATGAGCACATCAAACTTTATTTGCAAACAAGGATGGTTGAGTTAAAAAGAGAAATCTACTTTGTGTCGCACATTGATGGGTAGGTTTTATTGCTTGTAATATTTTATAAAGTATTATTTATTATTCGACTAACTACTTGTGATTGATGGTAGGTCCCATTAGCAACTATTGATCATCATTCCAACACAATGCATTGTTTTATGGTTTTATTCAATGCATTAGGAGATTAAATTTGCTTTTGAAAAACATATTACAAGATTAAGTATTACTTTTTTTCATATCATCTACTTAGCTATAGTATAACTAACCTATATTTTATATTTTCAAAATTTAATTAGAATTTTGGGTAAGCCTAGAGCACAACAGATTAAGGTATTATACCCAAAGGTTGGAACTTATTAATTTAGCAAGTTATTAATTTTTGCGGGTTAACTTATGACCTTGACATGTGATTATTTTCTTTGTCATGTTTAGTGTAACAAGCAAGAAGATTCATGGAAATGTAAGTATTATGTCATGTCTTGAATAAGAAAAATCATTCGAACTGCAATTAATGATGCTTTGATAGAGGTAATAATATATATACCTTTCACATATTATATAAATGATATCAAACTTTAAGTAATGATATTTGTCAACACCCAATTTCGTCCGGGTGAATAAATTTATTTTCAAAAAAATAAAATAAATAAATAAATAAATAAATAATAAAAAAATGTGAAACAAAATTTTCTTGAAAGATTTTTCAAACTTTAATTTTAGGGAAAAAAAAAAAAAAAAAAAAGAGAGATGAAAAAAAGAAAAAAAAAAAGGAAGAGCCTATTTTGTTATCACACTCCTCTTCATGAGCCCAACAACTCAACATATCTTCTACAACCTTTGTTCTGATAAGAGATTAGTGATATGATTCTAATAATTAAAAGCAATATCTCTTCATATAATTAGAATCAATATTACTGATTTTAATTGATTTTGTGTTATGATTTGCTATGATGTGATCCCCATAATGTGCTGCTATCATGACCAATTCTTTCCTTATATTGTTCATTACAATTAAGGTTGAGATTGCATTGATATTGCAATATGTGAATATAAATACGTAGTTTGTCATATGAAAAAGATTAAAAAAAAAATTCTCTACACTTCTCTACTTCTTTCCCATCATCACCCCCACATACACACCTCCTCTATCATCTCTCTTTCAAAAAAAAAAAAACATATTGAAGGAGGTAAGAAAAGAAGAAGAAGATTCTCTATAATCTATCTTTCTCTCTCATTACCACTCATACAGACGCATCTCATTTTATCTCTCTTGAAAAACAAACACACAAAAATATTATAAAAGGAAGCAAGAAAAAAAAAAGGCAGAAGGTACGTCATTTTTAGTTTCTTTTTATTTTGATTTATTTTTTTTAATTTTCATTATTTTGTTTAAATCACAAAAAAAAATTCCTATTTCTTTGGTGTTTGCTCGACCACTCGCGTTGCATGACATCCATTTTAGACTTCGTTATTTTTTTCTAAAAAATATATACCAATCTAAGAATAAAAAAATAGTTTTCTTTATTTACTTTTTAATATCTATCTGGTTGCTCACGTCGTAGTGACATCCACATCCAGTTTTAAATAACTAAAAAAATGAAAAATTATAAAAGATTAAAAAGATAAAAAAAAAATCAAAGATTAAAAAAAAGAATTTATTTTCATTGTCGGTCATGCCGCTCGTGTCGCATGACACCAATAATAAAATAATACTAAAAATTTGAATGTAAGAGTTTTCAAAATTATTAAAAAATATTTATTAAATCATTTTTCAAATAACTTTTTCAAAAAGAACTACGTAACCCTGATTCCCCATTCACATGGAGATACGTAGGAGAGAGGATTAATCCTCGTCGGGCCCAAAAAATAAAAAAAATAGTTTTGTTATTTTTTGTACATTCTTTTATTAATATTTTTGGGGAAAATTAAATATTTTGAAAAAACCACATAAGTTTTGCATATTTAATTAAAGGTACCGTCTTAGGATGGACGTTGTGGGGTGCTAATACCTTCTCCACACGTAACCGACTCCCGGACCCAAAATCTGGTTTTTTGCAGACCTTGCTCTTTTTTATGGTTTTCCATAGTTTCATATAATAACTATGGTGGCGACTCCAAACTCTTTATTTTTCAAATTTTATTTTTTTGGTTCGTCATCCCGTCGCGATTTTGATTGCGACAATATTCATACATAATGAAGTTGTATTATTTTTTCAATGGTTCAAGAGTATCAGATGACATTATCCAAACACTAAGACAAGAGTGGTCAACATATTTATTGGAACAATGGAGTTTGGTCCACTAGCATTAGAACTTTTTTTTAAACATTTAGTTCGGTGTTAATTGTAATAGTTTAGACAACTTTAGTGTTAATATAACTGTAAATCCAGAATTGCGATGGAATGATCTATGAAATATCTGGATTTTTTTGATTTTTAGGTATAGGAAAATTGTAAATGCAGAAAGAATTAATAAAAAAAACAACAAATTTTGACGTCTGGTGTGACACTGTCAAACATCAATGTACGTCAAACAATGCACTACCTGACGTGTCCTTTGATGTTTGGCAATGTCACACCAGATATCAAAATCTACTGTATGTTTGCTTCATTTGCCGCCAAATTAGATGTTGGACTCTTCAAAAATTGACGTCAAGGAACGTCGAACCCTACAGACCTTGACGTTAAACGACATCAAATTTATTTTCCGACATCAATTTTGACGTCACCCAATCTAATGTTGGAGTTTTGGCAAACGCCAAAGGACGAAAATATTCGACATTGAAAGCCTTTTTTGTGTTAGTCAGAGAGAGATGGTGTCTACACTTGCATTTGGAAGCATATACAATTCAAAGTTTTTCATGTTTTTTGTGAGAAGAATCATTATTCTGATAAGTTAGCTAATTTAAATTTTATTCATAGGAGGACCGTATAAGTGATTTAATGTTTTATTTTCATGTATTTATTTATTTATTTTTTCATAAATATAATTTGTTTATGTTTTGTGAAGTGTAATTTTTATCATGAGTTTTGTGTGATACCACATGCTTTATATTCGTTTGTTATTTTTTATTTTAATAAATTTTCATATGATAACAAATTATTGATGGACTTTGAGATTTTAATCTTGTCATAGTTTATAATAATATATAAGATAATCTTATTTAGAGAAAGTCAAGTCGGTACGAATATCCAATATTTATTTGAAATGTTAGTTCCTTCAAAATTTTCTATCTAAACAATATATTTTATTTTAAAACATCTTAAAATTTTATTATGCTAAAAGAATACTCCATTTAAACGTAATTTTTAAGTTTCTAAGTTACTAAAATGTTCAAGAACTTTCAATATTCACTAATACAACTCATTAGATAAAATGTTTAATTAATCTTTTGGTTCTTGTATTTGTTGGAAAGTGCCACATTAGTCTTTCAATTTCTTTTGTCTTAATTTGGTCATCTTTTTTTTAATCTAATTCAATTTGATACTGATTTTTTTTTTAATGATTCACTTTGGTTCTTGCTGTTTGTTTTTTACAAACGGTGTTAAAGTCGATGTCACATGTCTATTTGTATTTTTTTTAATTTCTTTTTGAATTTTTATTTTTTGACACATGTCACTTCACAGTTGTGTCACGTTACACACTTAATGTAACGTGATAGTAGCAAAATATGATGTAACAATGTCACGTAGCACAAATGTGAAATGACACATCTAAAGAAATAATTAAAAAGAAATTAAAAAAAATTATAAATTGACATGTGACAATAATTTTAGCACTGTTTGTGAAAAACTAACTGTAAAGACAAAATTGAATCACTTTTAAGAAAATTAGAACCAAATTGAATTAAATTGAGAAAATAAAAACTAAATTAAGATGAAAAGAAAATCAGAACCAAATTGAATCAAATTGAGAAAATTAAGATTAAATTAAGATGAAAGAAAATTGAAGGACCAGTGAACGAATGAAGCCTAGATAAATTAATGATACATTTATCATTCAAATGTCACCATTTTACCTTTCTTTTAGATATTTTATCACAGTTTTTTTTAACGTACTTTTTATTTTTTAAATTCTGCAGAATTCGATAGAAAAACAACATTTATTTTTAGTTTTTTCTTATCTATACTGGAAGTTTAAGAAATAAAGTGAAAGACATAGAAAATTGAAAAGATTACAATTTTTTAATTTTTAAAATGTTATAAAAAAGAAAGAAGAGTTATAACATTGTTATAACATGAGGCAGGGTAAGAGTGATGGATTGTTCAACTCTTCTTATTAACAAAATTCTAATAATTAACATATATAGACTATATTGAGTCATAATTTTATAAAATAGCGAATTATTATACAATATTAATCTTTTTAAAATATTATAAAAAGTAATCTGTAGTTAAAATAAAAATATATTTTACATTTTTAGAATCACTAAAATTTTTAAATTAAATATAGTATATAAAATTGTTTTCTTTAATTATAATAATGACAACATTTTGACTTGATTTTCCAACCAGTTTAAATATTGTTTCAAAATCGGATAGAGGGATTGACTAAAGAAAATGAAGCAATACAACACACAAAAGACCCTCATGTATACAACGAAATTTTACCATAATAAATCATTTTAATTTCACATAAAATAACCTTCAAACAGTATAAGAAAGTGTTATCACCAAATACCTTATTTTATTACCGACGAGATTAGAGAAAACACAAAATAATAAAAATGTTTTCAACCACAATCATTATTCATCAGCCTATTTATTTAACCTTTTTAACCCTTCAATATTTTCAAAAATTAAAAATGTCAAAATAGATTTCAATTCCTAAGCCAACATGATTTTTTTTAAAAGTGGGTGACTCATTTAACCCATCAATATTTTTTTTACAATTTTTTTAATAATTATTTACTAATACTAATTATATATATTCACAATTTCATATTTTTAAATGCTAGAATGTTACTCAATAATATTTAAATAGTTTGAATGTTTAATTAATTTGATTGTAAAGTTATATTTAATTATAATCTTTATAGTAAATTACTCAAGCAACCGTCTTATAAACAATTTTTTCTAAATTAGCATTACAAAAATATGTAGTTTTTTTATTTATATTTTGTTGAATAGCATGACAGAAAATGTAATATTGGCCATGTTTTCTTGGACTATATGAACACTTTCTTGAAAATAATTCATCATATATTGGTGGTAAACATGATAAAAACATTAGTTCTTGATTTTACTGTGATTGTCATCTCATAAATTGCTTAAAAAATTATTTAAATATTTAAATACTTAAAAATAAATATATAAATAATTTTTTTATGACCAAGCCATCCCATCTACTATAAATATAAGAACCCAAACTAATAGGAATATTACCCTTATACCATATTTAAATTCTCGACAGCTGTCCATTATGTTGGTTTTTTTGACATTTTACAGATTCATCTTCAATTTCTTTTTTTTTCACGTACCACTGCAGTGTCACCTATTCCTGTAGCTTGATTGAAACCTTTCTTTTCGAAGTTAAATCAACTTTTCAGCCAGCTTCCATTACACTCCACTGAATTGATACATTTTGTTTTGTGTTTGTGATATCCCGTTCCTATTTTCACTGCATTCTTTCACATGGTTATCTCTCTCAACGTTCAAAGCATACAATGGTCATCTTCCTCAAAGTCTAGCACTGAATATTTTTGTTGTGATTTGGCTGTTTGGGTTTTTTTTGGTTCATCAGGTGATATCTTTGTTTTATTTTTCCTTGGTCGTTGTTTTGGTTTGGTTCATCGTAAGTCCATCTTTACTTTATTTGTTTTGGCTTTTCATCTTAAAGTTTTCTTTTTTCTTGACCATTGTTTGATGATCTTTGTTAAAGTCTATGTTGTCGTCTTCCTCAAAGTGTACCACTGAATTTTATTGTTGTGACCTAGCTGTTTGGGTTTTCTTTGCTTCATCAGGTGATTTTTATGTTTTATTTTTCCTTGGCCGTTGTTTTCCTTTGCTTTATTGTAAGTCCTGCTTTAGTTTATTTGTTTTGGGTTTTGATGTTAAAGTTGTCTTCTTTCTTAACCATTGTTTGATGATTTTTGTTAAAGTCTACATTATCGTCTTCCTGAAAGTGTACCACTGAATTTTATCGTTGTTATTTGCCTGTTTGGGTTTTGTCTGCATTATGAGGTAATTTTTTTGTTTTATTTTTCATTGGTCGTTGTTTTCGTTTGCTTTATTGTAAGTCCAATTTAGTTTATTTGTTTTGGGTTTTGATGTTAAAGTTCTCTTCTTTCTTCACCATTATTTGATGATCTTTGTTAAAGTTTACGTTTTTATCATTACTGTCTAGATTTTTGTTAAAATCTACGTTTTTACCTTTCTCTTTCTACCCTGTCAATACTGAAGTATGTATCAGTAAATTGAATTTGAGCGTGTGTTTCCCGCTCATTTCTGTCGAATAACATTTGACTGATTGATTGATGTCTGTGTATTTTACAGTAGAAGAAGAGTTTGGAGTCTTTTCAAGATACACTTTCTTTCTTCTTTCCTCTAAGTTCTCTTGGTCCCTTTTCATTTCTATATAGAGAGAAATCAAGCATGGACCAGCTGTTCACATTCGAACCTCCACCATTACCGCGATGGCGGAAGAGAATTTTTGATTGATAGGTATGTTGTTCTATTTGATCGACAGCGAAAAAGGTGTTTACGTTTTTTTTTTGTTTGAATAAATTGATTGAAGACATGTTCTTTGATTTTTTTTTTCTTCTAAAGTTTTTAGGAGATTTTGAAGAGAAGATCCAAGAATTTTGAAGACCAAAGTCGATCTTGAAGCTAACATGACGAAAATAATTTTTAAGAGGATTTTTTTAAAGTTTAATTTTCTTTTGTATGGAGAGGTAAGCATTCAAGGATATGTTTGCTATTTATGGTTTTTAAGTGTTTTTTTTATTCTTCTTCTAACTCTACTTTTACATGATTTTTCATTCTTCTTTTACTTTTGCTTGCTTCTTTTACTTTTGCTTGCTGCAAATAGTGTGTCGACATGAAAATTTATTTGTGCTAATCTTTTTTTAAAATTGACTTTCACATTTTGATGAAATGTAAGAATCAAGAGGGACACATGCGCTTTGAAGAAACCAATACCAAATTACTTCCTACCACATTTTTTTTCTATTACCTAAATGCTCTTGGAAGACTTGAATCAAGGAGATGATTTTTTACTTGGATTTTTTTTCTCTTCCTTGAATGTTCGTTCCTTAAATGTTGTTTGTTCTATTGTTATATTTTAGTTATTGGATTGTATGCATTTCTTGATTTGGGTGTTGTAATTTTGTTTATCTTTTTATAAACTTATTTTTTTTTCCATTGTTTTGTAAACATATGATTATGGGTTGAACAAAAGGTAATATATGTTTTAGTAATCTTTATCTATCTTACTAATTTTTTGATGAAAAAAATAAATAAAAACAGATAAGAATGAAACTTATGCAAAGATATGCATAATTTAAAGGCTTTCTTTTAGCAAATATAGACCAATAAAGGATATATCAATTTCATGAGATATGTTGTGACATATTCACTTTAAGATGATAATCTTTTCCTGTTGCTTATGTTCAAAATTCATGCAATTTTTTTTTTAATGTTATGTTGGCTCCAATGTCCTTACACTTTAAGCATTGTTTGAGTGATAATTCCATGTCAATTGGATTGATTACGTAATATGTTATTGAAAAGTTTCAATATAAATACCTTATTGTTTTAATTTTTATTTTATTTTAAACAAAAATTGAATTTGACAAAGTGTGATAAGTTCAATTATGCAAAGGAGAGCACTCAGTCGGTTAAAGCTCAACAAGTTACATATAACTTTGATCTAGATACTCTGATTTGGGAGGGATCCTATGGAAGAGTATATTATGATGTTCATAAAAGTGAGCAGGGAGTCGCAACCAAGAACTTGGATGCCAACATACAGGCTGATGAGGAACTTTTAGCCCAGGTATGTACATGACGATATCAGTTTAATACTTTTTTTGTTTGTTCTAAAACTATTTTTTATGTTCTGTTATACATTAAATTTTTTTATATCCATTAAATGTTCTTTTTTTGTTATAGTGTGCAATGAGATGAGAAGGATATCGAGAATGGAGAGCAAAAGCAGGACGAATAGAACAAGGGATATAAATTTAAACATATATTTATTGAAGCTAATTTATCTCTTATGTTTTAGTTCTTTGTGTTTATGTGATTTTAGGGTTTATGAATTAAATTGATGATGCTTTTTACCTGATTTAAGTTAATTCTAGACAAACAATTTCATGTAAGAAGGTAATCTTTTTCCTGTAATTAATTATCTATTTGTCTATATATAATGTGCACTTGATGTATTTATATAAACTACTTTCAAACGCCATGAGAATCTGAAGATTTAGTATTCCACTACCTTTCCTACTTTGATGGTTAGTAGTAATTGAAAATTCCATGTTTATCTTTTTCTATAGTGAAATTTATAAACTTTTGTAAGATTGGCCTTTTCACTTCATGTTATAGTTTTCACAAGAGCTGTAGTTTTTTTATCATTTTGTTGTACTATTTTATGGATCCATCTAATTTAAAATTCATCCTAAGTAATGGATACATTTACTTTTTTATCAAGTACGCCTGGAAGATTGTTATTTATAATTGTACATTAATTTAAATGATATTTGATTATAGTGTGCTATTCTTTCTGCTTTCCTTTAGGTGGCATTTAAAAAGGTAGATTCTCCTAAAAAATCATTTCAAGAAAGCTTGATTAGATGTTGCTTAGCAAGTTGGAAACAAAGTTGAATTCCATCCATTCTTTGGCTGATGATGCAGAGCGAAAGCAGTTCACAAATCCACATGTCAAAGTTGTTATCCTTGATGTAGAGCTAATTGTCCATATTTTTTCTCATATATAATCCAATGTTATTGTTGTAGTTAAAAATGTTTTAGGCTTTGTCTTTGGCACAATTGGAGTAGTATCCACTGGCTGTTAGTAAGAAATTTTCCATTAATTATCCATTGGTTGTTTTTTGTGTGCATTAATTATTTCTTCTTAAACATGGATTAGACTTTTGATTTTCAAGGATGGTCAAAGTAAAGATTTTTTATTCTTAGTAATCAAAGATAATTTTAAGCATAACTTATAAAGTAACTTTTATAAAAGTACATAATCTCATCATACATGTTAATGATGAGTGGTTTTCTCTTGGAGCTGCTGCAAGCAAGCGTTATGCACTTCTCAAAATGATACCTTTATTTTCATATGCTTCATTAATTAATAGCCTAACTTGCTAATAATAAGGATAAGTTGTTTTAATAAGGAATGCCATTTTTGAGCTAGAAGAAGCTGGCATTACAATAGGAAAAAAAATGCAATGGTTCAATCTCTCTATCAAGTATATTCTCCTCTATCAGAAATGAATGCATCAAACATCTTGAGTTATGTGGAAACTGGTAAAGGCATTTTGATGGATTGGGATTGATGCATGCACCCAAACTAGAACTAAAACTAAATTATTTTTACATTTAGCTCGTGTTGCTATTAGATGTCTTTCTCGAATTTATTCCTTGCTTACATTGATCACTACTCCACTATCATTCACTTGATTTTGATTCATCTTTAGTTTCCTATTTAATTTATCGCTTCCCATTCAACACTACTGTTGTTGTGGTTATAGCTATTGTGTAATACATATCTTTAAGTGTAGTGAAGTAAGGTTGAAGCAAAGAATCACTTAGAATAAAATTGATGACTGCACAATTATATATAAGGCTATTTTTAATGTTTGGACTTGGTTAATTGTACAGTTACATAGTTAGCAATTGAATTTGAATCAACAGGTGCTAAATAAATGTATCATTAAGTTCCTGTTTGAATTTTCAATAGTTGTGTGACATTAAACACAATAAAGTTTTACCTTTGAAACCTTTCATATAGTTAAATCTTTAAAACCTTTCATATTATTATTTTTTTCTATTAGTATTATTATTAATATTTGTGAACTCAAGGTATGACAATGTCCAGCAATTTGTGAACTACATTTTTGAACATGAAAGCATGTAATTAGTGTTGGGATAAATTTATATATGTTTTAACCCCATGCTCATTTTATCACTATATATAATATATAATTGTTTTAAATATTGTCCAATATTTAGCTTGAAAAGAATATTTTCTTTTGTCAGTTATTTTATGTGTTTAGAACTGTCCTTTGAAAGAAAAGACATTGATTGAAGATTGAAGCTTTATATATCTAGATTTACTGTAGAAGTTGTAATTGTTGTTGATACACTATGATCAATTTCTAGAATCATAATTTAATCAATTTCTTTAAATGTTCAAGGGGAAATGCTCCTATAGTTGCAGATTTTCAATCCGTTGTTGTTGACATTTTGTGTGCTTATTGTTCTTTTTCATCAAGGGACTAAATTACTATTAGCCTTTCTCTCTATAGTTTAACACTAGCAACCTATTGTTGTTATTCAAGGTAGAAGGTTGAAGAATATTATTGTTTTTGTACTTATTTTCGGGCACAAAAAGATTTTTTTTACTTATGTTGGTATGTTGGTTGTCATATTGTTGATGAAGTTTGGACACCTATTATTTCCTGTTATGTGGTTCATTGGGTTCTTAAGTGCTATAATTTTTTGATGATATAAGTCTTCATTCTTTATTTTTTTTTTCTTCTCCTACTTTGTTTAACCCAACTTTGTTTCTATTATGCAAAGTGTTTTTCTGCTTCTTATTTGGTGAACATTTTATTCAAGGTTACTTATTTTATAATGCAACTTTGTTTAATCTAACTTCAATTTTTGAGGTACATCATTAACTCCGTTTTGTATTTTTATTTTGTACATGATCCATAATGCACAATATATCAACATTTTATTTTGACAATAATCTGTGTTCATGCATTTTATTTTAATATAATATATAATTTCAAAGTTTAATTATAAACTTTAATCATACAACAAAATTGTTTTAATACTGGTATTATAAATATTGAGAGTAATACTATTATTATTATTATTATGATTATTGTTATTATTTTGTACTTATTTTAGCTATAATCAGTGTATATGCATTTTATGTTATTCTAAACCCTTTATATATATATATATATATATATATATATATATATATATATATATATATATGTGTGTGTGTGGTGATTAATATTGGTTCCATATGTCTAATCAATTTTAAATATTGATTTAAGTTTTTATATCTTTGCTTCTATTAGCATATTTTAACACCATCAACTCCGTTTTTGTATTTTTATTTTGCACATGATCCGTAATGCACAATATACCAACATTTTATTTTGACAATAATTTGTATACATGCATTTTATTTTAATACAATACATAATTTCAAAGTTTAATTATAAACTTTAATCATACAACAAAATTGTTTTTATATTGGTATTATAAATATTGAGAGTAGTACTATTATTATTATTATTTAAATTATTATTATAAGGCTTAAATACCTTTTTGGTCCTCATTTTCGTAGTGTTTGTTGCAGATGGTCCTTATTTTGACAGAATGTTTAAAATGGTCCTCATTTTTACCGAATGTTTAAAATGGTCCTCATTTTTGCCATTCGTGTTTTATTTGGTCCTTTTCTGTAACGCCGTTTAAATCATTAACGAAGCATTGTACATGTGGCACGGTTTGTATTAGGGTGTGTTACATGTATTGTACATGTGGTATTTAGATATTTGGGGATAAATAAGTGAGCAAGGGTTTTGGTAAGGAATGTTTTGGCAGTTGGTTAGTTTTGACAATCTTGTTCCTCCATTTCCAATTGGTGTTGCTGCAATCTTCTTCCTGCAATCCCATTATATAGGTATGTTACGATCCCAATCTTCATGCACTATTGGTGGTTCAACGAGAAATGGATTAACCCCGAGTTGGTGCTGCGGAGAGATGACAACTTTGAGGATGACAAGAACTTCAAAGAATATTGGTAGAAAATTTTGGGTACAATCTGTTTTTATTTTTGTGTTAATAATAAATTGGTTTTAATTCTTGGTTTATTGATTTACAGAGTGGTGGTTCCAATAATGTGGGCTGCAACTTTTTCAAATGGTGGTGCTGATGAAAAAGATGTCATCATCATGACACAAATGAGGTAGATTAATGATTTGGAGAAGTCACTGAAGGTTGCTGAGAAGAGGCTGCAATTAGTAATAGGGTTCACTTGTGTTGTTATTGTATTATTTGTAATGTTATTGTGTGTAATCTTTTAAAGTCCAATCTATTTTGTACTATTGTTACATGAAGAAATGAATTAGTTTGATTATGTTGATATTAGTCCCAACATGTTCAAAAGGACATCTTAATCTGAGCATTGAAGTAAGTGATATTGATCTAAGCTTGGGAAAAATTAAATTGACCTAAGATTGGAAGAAGTTAAATTCATAATGTTAATTCATCCTTATCAAAATGCACTACATCAATGTTTGACAAAAGTGAAATTGAACGAAATTTAAGGAAAGTCAAAATGCAGTACATCAATAATGAATTCTACATCAGAAATTCCAAAAAATAACTAAGACGTTTGTAGCTGCTATCATGGCCTCCTCCTAATCTGTAATTTCATCCTAAATTACTGAGATGGTTCTTCTGGTGTTGGTAGTGGTGCTGCTTGACTCTCCACTTCATTCCTTGGTGGTTGAGTTGTTTGAGTTTCAGTAGTTGGTGCATTCTCAGCAGTTTGGGCATTTGGTGCAGTCTCAACAGGTAATTTAGAAACCATGCAGAACATCACAACAATCGAAAGATAAACAAACCCCAAAATAGAATTACGAAAACCTTAACCCACGAGCAAACACAACCCATAAAACCCTAAATCCACTTACCTTGTTGATGATGATTAATTGGAAAATTGAAATGAAAAGCGCAACTACAATCCAATGATGAAATGGCAAGTATTAGCTGCTTCCTTTGCAAATCCGAGCTCAAGAAAGACGAAGATGAAGAAATTTCCCTAATTGCAAAATTTCCCCTAAGTTTAAAAATTAACGTTAATCAGCCACCTGTATAGTACACATAACACACCCTAATACAAACCGTGCCACCTGTACAATCCTCCGTTAATGATTTAAACGGCGTTACAGAAAAGGACCAAATAAGACATGAATTGCGAAAATGAGGACCATTTTAAACATTCTGTCAAAAAGAGGACCATCCGCAACAAACACTACGAAAATGAGGACCAAACAAGTATTTAAGCCTTATTATAATTATTATTTTTGTTTTGTACGGGATCCATAACACATAATGTGTCTACATTTTATTTTATCTATAATTTATATATATATATTTTATATTATTTTAAAATATATATATATATATATATATATATATATATATATTATATATATATATATATATATATATATATAATTCAACATTTAACTTTATTATGTTATATAATTTTAAACTTAAATTTTATTTTAATAATTAAATATAATTACAATACTTAATAAAATTATATAAATTAATTATTTTTCTAAATATAATAAGTATTTATTTATTTCTTAATACATAATTAAAAAAAATCCGATACAGATTAACACGAAGCATAATTATTATAAAAATACATAAAATTCAAAATGTTATCTTTTTTATATTATGTAATTATAAACTTAAATATTATATTTATAATCAAATATAATTATAATATTTTATAAATTATTTATTTTTCAAGAATAATAATTATTTATTATTTTTCTTAACACACGGGTCAGACGCTAGTTAAACAAAACAATTATTTAGACCATATTTATCATTACGTTTAAGAAGTCCAGATCAGCAAAAATAGATTGATCAACTTGGTAATCTGGAACATTGGCGAGGATGATGGAGGAAACTCATTGCTTTGAAACTGATTGTTCATATCTTTCAGCATTCTTTGCTTCTTTCTTCTCTGAATCCAGTGTGAATTTTTTCACTGTAATCCTTGTTTTATAGGAAGAACTTTGAACTTAAAGATAAATCATAGAATAATTAGTAGATTGCATTCCAGATATATAATCTCCAAATAAGCAACAGTTATATCTTAAGTAATCTATTTCAACTGTATATATCTTTGGTAGATTTCACTAACGATTTTTTGTAAGAAAATAATTTATCTTTTTAAGTATAAAATAGTTGTGATAAAAGTCATATAATCTCCAAATAAACAACAACTATATCTTAAATAATCTATTTCAATTATATACCTGGTTTGTAGATTTCACGTAAGATTTTCTTAAGAGAATAATTTATCTCTTTAACTATAAACTAGTTGTGATAAAGATATGTTGTTTGATTATAAACATAAGCACAAGTTTAAATTATAATAATTTATTAAAACATTTTGATCTTCTTTACCCCTTTTTACTCGATCTATAATATATATATATATATATATATATATATATATATATATTAGATTGAGTAATTTGTTTTCACCGCGAATCTCTAAATAATCTTTTAACGACTAGTATTACGATCCACCGTAGAAAAAGACTAGGGTTGAAATCAATGTTTCAAGAAAATATTTAATAGATCATTACATTTAAAGTTTATCGTTAACATAGTTAAACATTAATAACATAACAAACAATAATTAACATCTCATATAAAATGATATTATTAATAGCAATAATAAAATTAATAAAATAACCAATAACAATAAATAATAATTATGATATAATATAAGATTGAAAAACGTTGTTCAACCTAAAAATTGAAAATGGTACGTATTTATGAAAATTTTGACATTTAAAAGTTCATATATAAAACCAAATAAGTATATTATAATTTATAATGTTACGGGGAAATTTGAATAATACACTATAATATTTATTAAAAAACCAAGTTTAGTTTTGGTTTGGTATAAAGTAATTTTTGATTTGTCGATGTTCATCATACTTAAACCTATAGATAGAAGATGCAAATGAAATTCTTCTCAGCAAGATTGCACTCTTTTTTTATAAGTAATCACTAATGGAGAAAATACTTTTTATCATGGTTAAAATCATTTTTTTTATAGTGACATAGAAAGTTTGAATTTCTTACGCTCATTTAAAAGACTTGACATAGAAAGTGATTTTGTTTTTAAAAAAAATTAAAATAGCAAAACACGAAAGCAAGCAAACACCATCTCAAACTTTAGCATCTTGACATTATCACTACAAAAAATCTTATTAAATACGATCATTATTTATGGTATAAAATGATGTTTATAACCGTCATCCTTGCACGTGTGACGGGTCTAGTACTACCATATATTTTATCGCCACAAAGTATAATATGATGGTCTTATACGAAACGCCACAACACTCACCATTTAATGCATTGTGCAAATAATGACATTTGAATCGTCGTATTTGCTGTGCAAATAATAGCAATTTAAGCCGTTGTAGTTGCTGTGTAAATAATGAGAATTAAAACTGTCGTAATTTATTGATTTTAAAAGAATCATAATACGAAAAACAACACCTAAAAGTGTCATTGTTTTCATTATACTCAAATGAAATAAGATGTTTTGAACTATCCTAATTTGAATGTAAATTTATTTTTATTATTTCATTATTTACTTAACCCGTTTTTCATAAAATAAGAAGAAGTAAAAGAAAAAAAGTATCACATAAACAATTTTGATCACATATTTTCATTCATAATAAAAGAGTTCATATTTATCCATCATCACTCAAAAAGTTTGCATATTGAAAATAAAAAAAATAAAAAAAGATCTTACATAATTATAATACATTTTTCTAAATTTCTATAAATATGTTCCTAACTAGTCTTGTCTCCCTCGCTTGATGTTCTTGTATCATTCAGTGACGAAGCACCACTTCCAACATTTGGTGCTTGAAATAAAAAAAATACTAAAAGTTATTCAATTTCAATTTTTGTTATAATAAACTTATGTAACTCCTTAAGTAAACCATAAAGCAAATCTTCACATTACCAATTACCAATCAAGACAGTTTAAAGAACATAAAACATAACAATTGACCATTCAATTTGAAGCTTTACATTATGAAGTAATCGTAATAATGTATAGAAAGGAAAGGAGCACGTAAAAAGGCAATAATAGAAGTTATAGAGAAGTAAACAAATTGGTTTTAGTTACTTCACTAACACCCCAGGAAAACTAGTTACATGTTAGAAAACAAATTATCATTGTTGTCATAAAGATGAATCTAAGAAATGGCTAAGAATTTAAGATAAAAATCTTGAAATAGAGGTCTTACATTGTAGAACCAGGTTGTTCCGTTACAATATTAGTGAACCCTGAAATAACCAAGTCTGCCAGAAAGTGAAGGACAAAGCATACTAGTAATCACAAATGAGAAATTACCTCCTTAATTCCACTAGTAAGGCATGCTTTTCTGGATTAGAACTGACATCTAATTCACCAATAGTATAACTACGAGCAAAAAGTAGAATCTCTGTCATACCATTGTTTGCAAAGGTATATTATACATTGACAGTAACTAAAGAAGAAGAATCAATAACCTAGAAACCAATTGCATAAAAGTAAATTGCAAAATTCTAAAAGTAACCTAATCTTGATTCAGAAATATGTCCCATTTTGCATAAGCCATGCACTTCAAAACAAAGGAGAAACACAGTCTTGCCCCTAAACTTCTATTGGCTCTAATTATAATTGATAAATCACATGGAAGGAAGGATTGCTTGGGGATCAAAAGGAGTGTATGTTGTTTCCATTTCATAAAATCTTTGTTTGCTATGTTAGAACCCAAAACAATGTTCATTGCGTGAGAGAATAAAAATGCTCTACCATTTGTTGCCTGTTATAGATAACTCTTGAAAATCCTAGGTTATTCAAAGAAAAAAAGAACTCTGACTAGTTTGAAGGAAATTGAAAATGCTAAAAACTCAAGTGAATCGCTTCAATATAGATAGGGCTAATTTCAGGTCGTGTTTGCAAGGATTTTGACATGATTAATATGGGCATAACAATCTTAATCTTTAGCAAAAAAAGTAGGTTAGAAGTTTTTTTATTTTTTTATTTTATGATTCTTTTAACATCTCCTAGGCATCATTTTGTTAGTAATTACCAGTTTCAATTGCTGATTAGTTGAAATTTAGAATCAACATATCCTACTCTGATTGGTTTAAATGAATCATCCATTTCAATATGAAATCTAGCATAAAATTGGAGAAAAGGCCAGAGAAAGTTCACCTAGAAATCTTTGGAAACAATATCATCATGGAAAGGAACAAGGTTTTTAGCACTTAAAGTAGCTATATGCTTATGATCCCATAAACTTCGTTGTTGATGTATTTTCCTGGCATTGCCACTTTTTTTCCTACTCATAAATAAAAGTGCAAAGGGAAAGGTTGGTTAAAGACTCAACAATAGAAAAGTGACCAAATAATAAGCCTATCTTACAAACGAGTGACAATGGCTATGATTTGTCAAATGGGTATCAGTGTCTTCAAGGCTGATTGAAGTGCAAGATACGTACCTAACCAAACTATGTGACGCCAATCACAATTAAACATTTTGAAGGAAAGAATATGTCTAAAAGGGTAACTAAGTGATGTAGATTATAGAAGACTTTGATAATTGAGAGTTTTGTTTAAATAAAAGGTGTTGATTGTGATGGCATAAGAAATGTACTAAAATAGTTTAGTAAGAAAGTGATGCAATTATTTAACAAATGTTACGTGTTGCTTGGAAAGTTATGTTTTCCTTTAAGCATAAATGCATGAGAGAAGAAACACATACTTACATACATACAACAAAATGTAAAACTAAAATCAATGCAAACAAAGATTCCTCTAAAAATGTAACCAATTGATGAACAAAATCTTTGTCAAGTTTAGCATCTGCCATCTTCTTGCTTGCCTGCAAAAAAAAGAAGGTAAAAGGCCTTGAAGGTTGTGCCACTATGCACACGTAATTTCATACCTTAACTTGATTACCCAACTCCTTATTGATTCAATTACTCATTAGATACTCTAACCTACACCATGCCTTAGTCAACCTTATGGATATGACCTGCACTCCCTTATTCCCTCTTCCAATAACTGTTAACATCGTCTTGCCACCCTATACGCCTAATACAACTCCAGAATTTCCCTATAAGAGTCAATTAATATTTCCACCAATCAACCCCGTTATCTATCTAAGTGAACATACTTTAGCTAAGGATTATAAGTCAGTCATCATCCTAAGTAGTATGAGACTCATTCCAAATTAAATCCTTATCTCCTATGCCACTATATTCCACTCATTTTCAATTCTTAGACTTAACCAAATTTAATATCTTTCCATTATTCTTTTTTTTCATTGAATTCCAAACTCCCTAACCACAGAATCCCACCATTTCAATTTAGTTAGTCTCTTCCTCTTTGTTCACTCACGTAGGCTTGTTGATCACTACCAGAATTTCATCACTTATTGGTTGGCCTCCATTAATTCCAAGTAACTACACCATCAATACATGGCATATATCATCACTAACCCACCACTGTTTTCTTTATTTTTATCATCTAATCATAACGAATTTTGCTCTCAACTCAACCTATCATCCTCTCTCGCAGTCAGAGAGCCCATTCTCCATACCAGTGCTTGCCCTCTATTATTGTAACATCTCAACCGGATATTACGGATTTAAATAATAAAATGAAGAAGTAAATAATAAAACTTCATTAATTATAACTGATATTCCCAAAACACGGGAAAATTAAAAACTTTTATTACTTTCACAATATACCAAAATCCATAAGTATAAATAAGATTGTAATTATCCAAAAGTTCAGAATATTCATAATTACAATTTATTTGAAAGCATAAAAAAAATAAACTTCATAAAAGTTGTGATAAAATTTTCTCCCAATACTAGCCCCGCTCCATCTCTAGGCCTCACCAGATCCACCTGTAATATCATCTGCTCCCATGTACCGCGTACACGATCATCGCCAAACACAAGCAGATAGGGTGAGCTAACAAATAACACATATATATAAATATTGCACAGTTATATATATATATATATATATATATATATATATATATATATATATATATATATATATATATCACACAATACACCAAAGGAATCTCTTCCTCTGATCCCATACCACATGGCCACTACCATGATAATTGTGTTCTACGTCTTATAGCGATTACCTCAAGATGTCTTAATGCCATACCTATATTTGGCCACAACCGATAGAGCACGTGCAGGAAACCATGCTACGGATCATACACCGTAACGCTAGGTGGAGTTTCCATATACGAACATAGTTCGTAACATCCCAAGACTACCAAACTCGTCAGCTAATTACTGAGGAGGGCAATCTTTCTAGACCCATCCGGACTGGTTACAACCAGCACACTCACACCGGCAACACTCACCAACCCGAGCTCGACTCAAGGGTTCCTTGTGTTCATCCGTCATCCCAAGCTCAACTCGAGGGATGCCATTCTGAGCTCAACTCGAGGAATGCCATTCTGAGCTCAACTCGAGGAATGTCACGTGCTTAACCCTTATCCCGAGCTCGACTCAAGGGATACGTTCCGAGCTCAACTCAAGGAACATCAGCAAGCTGACCTTTAAGGCATCACTAAAGCTTTGTAGATCACGCACATCAAGAGTAAGAACACCAATACTATTGCAGTATAATCGCCTGGCAGGGGAAACGTACCACCAGGCGCTGCGCGCTTCCAGACCGCCTGGATGGTGTGATGGGTCGAACCTTTGTTCACATTAAATATTTAAATTTTGGGAATTTAACATTATTTTTGCCCTTAAGAAATGATATTAGTTGCATCATATTTGTTTGGATAATCTTAAGTTAAATAACGCAACTAAAATTTAATTTAGGTCCTTAAGATTGTAAATAATGAATATTTTAAGTCATAAAATAAGTCCCAAAATAAGAATTTTGGAGAGGAATAGTTCAGGTACTAAATGCATCCCCAGTTCAGGTACTAAAATCAAAAAAAATAAAAAAAACCACAGACTGACACGTGGCACGTTGTTAACGGCGTTAGTCATCTCCGTCTGAAAGGGACCTAATTGAAGCACTTTCTCAAAAGGTGGGATGCAATTGACACTTTTTTAAAAGCGGGTACCGGATTGACACACCTCTACCAAAGTGGGTACTATCTGAGTAATTAAACCTTTGTCATTAAATTCATTCGCATATATAATATATATATATATATATATATATATATATATATATTAAGACTCTCAATTTAAGTATTTAATAGCATAAACTATCATTTACTAGGTAACATAAAAAATTTATCTTCTTTACTCTATTATTATTAATTTTTGTTTTATTTGAAGAACTCTTTTTGTTTCGCTAAAACATTTTCGTTATTTCCCAACAATTGATTATGTTGATATTTGAAAAGTTTTCGTAGATCTCTAAAGTATTTGTTATTTTATCATACCCTTAATTATACATTTGTTTGCCTTTGTGCAATTTCATTCAATAGTCTCTCAAATTATTTTTAAGACATACATTTGATAATTATTTAATACTTTTATTTGTTTATTTTTATCATGTAAAATACTATTTTAATATATTTTATATAATTATTTTTTATTTTCTAACTCATTATAATCATGCTATAATTTTGTCACTATAATTGTATAAATAAATTTTATTTTCTAACTCCTTATAACTCATTCCTAATGGTGTGAGCTTTAGACCGTAATGTGTTCTGAGGCTAACTTGAGTAAAGATCAACGAGGATTAAACTCTCTTCAGTGTTTCTTTTAGGTATTTCTTTTAATAAAATTTTAATTTAAGGAAAATTGACTTGATTTTTTTCTTTTAGTGGTTATAAGTTTTTGTTTTAATTAAAAATAATAATAAATGAGAGCATTTTAATACAAATGAGAGCGAAAGATGAGCGGGAGGGAAATATGGATGAGGAATGGAAAAAATAGTATAATATATAATAGTGGCATTTGTAAATGCCATAATTTACATACAAGATGTGGTAGCTTCAAAATTGTCATATCATAAAATAAATTATGCTAGTTTTTTAGAACTGCAATATTAAAATCGTTATATTTACTTTAATTTTTTGTATTGGATGTTTTGTTCTCCTGTAGTTATATTCCATAAGAGGTTTTGGTAATGAAAGATGACTTATTTTTTTCATTTTTACATGTTTTAAATTTCTTTTTCCTTTAATGAGGTTATCATTAATATGATATAACTGCCTCAACAATGAAAAATGGTATTTACAAAAGTATTGTTGGGGAAATCAATATTACTGTTAATATTTTGAGATTCCCTGTTTGGTGGTAGCATTGACCTTAATATTATCTAAGGTATCTACAAAAGGCATAAAGACACTACTTTGCCTAACTATCAAATTCGCAGACACAAAATTAACAAGCTTTGCATACAAATAAAAATAATTTCTTCTGCTACCTTTACCTTGCGCTGCACCATGTCACATTTATGATTGTTTTGTTCTACAATGATCTGTAGGTGATAACAACATTATCAATGTTGTAATCTTTCTGTTTTGTATTTGAAGGTTAGTTTTCTTTGTTCTCTTTTTTTGTTTTAAATTCCTTAATATATTATTATTCGTTATAAAGGCCGTTTACCCAAGTTAGCTTGCTACATTGTTTTGAGCCATCAAAGATCACATTTGCAATAAATGGAAATATTGAATCTGGTATAAAAAATTAAAACAAAATGTTTTAGTCAACTATATTTCTTAAAAAAAAAAATCAAACACTTTCTTTTCACTTCACCATAGCAGCGTTGTATTCAACATTGTTTTTATTTGAACTTCAATACAAAAATCTTTTAGTTATGGATCCTAAAGATTCAAAAAAATCAAGAACTACAAGGAAGTTCATCCTTAGTCATAAAAACCCACATAACTTTCATCATAAGATTTCATGTAGAAGAAGTATATGACTTATTTGTTCATCATATATGTTCACTCTTAAAAATATATGATGATGACTATTTGCATTGTTTTACACTAGATGAAAATATTGTGGAACACAATCATAAGGCATAAGGAAATGCACTTCAAACTCAAGATTCTTGTGCAATAAACTTTAAAATCACATGTATAACAAAACAATGATTTATCACTATTATGATTCCAAAAGTTGAGTTATTTCTTTGGCAAAACCTTTATTTTAATCATCTTCTTAACAACATTGTTTTACTTCATAGTTTTATTTTCTTTGAATTTCATGGAAAAATTTATTTTAGATAACAAAGAGAATGACTCAAAAAGTGCAAGAAGAAAGAGGAACATGATTCTTGCTACAAAAGATCTCAAAAGAAGTAGGCACATACCTGCTAAAACCACCATTGGTACAATGTTTTCATTATATGTATCTCAACATTAACGACGATATTGTACATTTCTATATGACAGTGCATTTATACTTTTTACAAATCGAAGAAACCAATATACACAATGTAACGCACAAGCTTCAAAATAGGAATGCATTAGCTCAATTCAACTCTAGTGAGTTAGGTTCTTTAATTTATAATTTAGTATTTGAAAATACCTATGTCATTGATAAAGGCAACCTTAGTTAACACAATGTACATGTTCCAATTATATGTTAATGAAACTACTCTACAAACCATTTTATGCAGTACCCACCAAATTGAGTCCAAAAATGAAAGGAGCAAAAGAAAGTTGATTCTCAGCGAAAAGGTTTTTATGTAAATAATAAAATGATAGGTACTGATACAAGAGTAGGTAGGTCATTATGAACTCAACTTTTATTGCTAAAATACTTCAAATGCGATTCATTGTTGTAATAATTATTGTTTGAAATAATTATTTTTAAGTCGAAGCTCTTTTCTATCCACTACAAAGTCAATATCTCATTTACCTCACTATTATGAAGTTCCACAATTTTCTTATCATGTTGTTGAGAATCAATGACAACAATATACAACCATTAAATTCTCTAAATTAGTGAACCATTCAAAATAAAAATTGAACTGTCAGTTCTGTCAATAAAAATTGAATTGTCAAAATTCCAAATATAACTACAAGTTTGCTTCTGTGCATTTCAACTTCAACAAAAACTTCTTTATCAATTTCTGAAATGGTTCAATCATGTTATTCTTTTGACAAAGAGAAGAATATTAAATATGCTATGAATACTATTTAAAACAAGCATATCATGGTCAATATATATTATATATATATTTTTGTGTATATATATATATATATATAAATAAATATATATATATATATATATATATATATATGTGTGTGTGTGTATAACAAAAACTTCTTTATCAATTTCTGAAATGGTTCAATCATGTTATTTTTTTGACAAAGAGAACAATATTAAATATGCTATGAACACTATGAATTCAATTACCCATCAAATTATGAAAAAGAATTTAGAAACAAGCATATCATGGTCAATATATAGTATGTATATATATATATATATATATATATATATATATATATATATATATCATTAGTATTATTAACAAAATATCTTTTTATGTAGGTGAAACTCTTACTCAACCCAACATCATCAACTTAATTACCAATAGATTGGATTTTGAGGAAACCATTGAAACACAAGAAAATCATGGTAATTATATAACTTTGTTTAATATTTTATTTATACAAATTGTCCATTGTTTTCAGTTCATATACAAGATGAATTTACCAATGAATTGTATTCACAAGCTGAATTCCAAGGTTAGAAAATCATTCATTTCATCACGTTATATTGTTAATAATTATTGCATTAAATTGTTTCATATATATATATATATATATATATATATATTATAAACATATATTAAGGACATGTATTATAAAGATGAATTCTCTTTATGTTGTCAAAAGGGAAAGGTATAACTTCATGTATTATAAAGACCCCCGCATTTTCTTGCAAGTTCACTAAACGGTAAGGATAATATAAGCAAACAATTTTACAAAACATTAGAAGTTATAACATATTTGTTTTTACTCCTATTGGTGGTAACATTCATTTCTAAAACAATGATAGATATGTGTAAGACCCGAGAAATTTAAATAATTAAATAGATAATTATTTAATAAATGCGGGTAGTATGAGCCTTTATGGCATTTAATGTGGATTGTTATGATGTGAAAAAGTATTAACTCAAATGGTTGAGAGCACTTGATTGTGTAAAGGGACTTGGGTTCAAGTCCTATGTATGACAATTGTATGTTATTTACTTAATAAGTGCATTATTTTAATGTCATGTTTGAATGTGAGTAGTGATAATGTAATCCTAAAATTAGAGGAATTACCACAAAACATGAATTGGTCATATTGAATGGTTATGTGTTGAAACCTTGCTCAGAACAAATTTCACTTTTTTTTTTTTGCCAAATTTTTCCTTTAGCATGAATATGAAAGGGCAGAAAAACCCTAGCCGTAAGAAGGGCAACCTAGGGGGTTGGTAAGGTAGCCACTAATGGTCTTTGAATGGCCATTGACACCCAATTCAAAGCCATTTTCGTTTTTCTGTCATTAACAAGCATTAAAGCTTAGTTAATGGTCTAATTAAGGAGGTTTTTGGAGAAGAAAGAGAGAAAAAGTGAGGGAGCATAAGGTAAACAAAATTGATAGAGAGAAAGAGAGTTATGAAAGTGATCTTTGGGTGAAGTAATACAAAACATCAAGGGCATTAGAGAAGAAACAAAGGTTGGGCTAGTGGTGGCATAAGAGAAGTCTTGATTCTTTCAAATTGAGCAAAAATTGTCCAGGTTAGGGGAGTTCTTTTATGTGTATGAATTCTCTGTGATTATTTTTGTATTGTAATGTATGAATATGATGCCTTGCATGACCAAAAGCCTATTGTTTTCGCGTTTCTGGGAAAATCCCCAAAAACTGCCTGACGGCTTTGAATGTGTCACCAGACGACACATAAGTGATGAACCCAACTTTAGGTTCTCGAGATGAACCGCCTGGAGGTAAGTGTGAGTCCGCCAGGCAACGCGAGCATTGGACATGTTCTTTAATTGGTTTTTAGTTCTGTGATTAATTGGATTCCCTAGAATCATTCATGTGTACAATGTGAAATTATGAGATGTGTTATATTTTGAATGTTACCTATGCGTATGAATCTTAGGAATAGAATGGGAAGCATTTGATCATGGTAACCTTGTTAGGGTTTGTTGAGTGATTTTTATAGTGTAATAAGAACGAAATTGAGATTGTATGATTTTACTGGAAGAGAATGAAGAAGTAGGGAATGATATGATCTGGCGTTATGTAATTAACTGAGTGAAATGCGACTTAGTGGATTTTGGCATGTGCATTGCGTGAGAAAAATCTGGGTTTTCACCCAGAATATGATGTGCCACCTGGTGGCAAGAATGCACCGCTAGGCGAGAAGCGGTGCAGTAGCGACGATTATGGCTTTTGACGCATTTTGGGTTATGTATGGGTAAGTTAAAATTCTATCATTAATGTGTATGTCAAGGTGAATCAAAGGCTAAAGGAGAAGGGTTAAAATAGGATTGAAAGTGAAACCTTGGGTTAGATGTAGTGTATATTAATTGAATGAGGTATTTGGTAACCACTTTATTGTTAAATGAATTGGTTAGGTATATCTGAGGTATTGAGAATAGTTACACATAAGGCAGGTGATTAGAATTGGTTGATGGAAGTGGATTCATGAAGGAAGTGGGGGTTGGGAAATATTAAATCATTGGCATGAGTGTAAATGAATATACACTTGTGGTTTTAGACTATTGAAGTACATATTGTCCTAGTTGAAACCTTAAGTTAAGTCGTGGGATAAAGACCTTGGGGTATTAAGGACTTGGCCAAGAACTAACTAGAATAAATTAGTTGGGTGTTTTGGTTATTATTAACTTATGTGTTAGTTTATTATTGTGCTCACCCTTTCTATTTGTGCTTGGCGATGATCGTGTGACTTGTTACACATGAGCAGATGATATTACAGGTGATGTTGTTGATGCATAGAGATAGATATAGAGCTAGCTTGGGGACTTTGAGCTAGGGATTTTATTATGTTTTCTAATATTTTGTCATATTTTGGAACTTGTAATAACATTTATTACTTTAGTTTTGTTAAGTTGCGGCGCATTGAAAAATATTTTAAATTTTCCCGCATTTGGGAATAATAAAATTATTACGTTTGATTTTCAATTCTTATTTATTTATTTTAATTAAGTAATTTCTAGTAGGGACGTTACAATCTGCATCTCCTTAGTCCATTCTTAATGGACATAAATGTTGACAAAAGAAGAATATGAACATATATTGCTTCAATAAAGAGTTTTGATGATGATGTCTTATGAAGAAGTGTTAAAGACTTAATGATGATTCATGGAGAAATGTTGAAGACTTAAAGAATGCTTATATTCAAATACATTGAAGACTTAAAAGTTTAGTAGTTTAGTTGTTGAAGTCTTGTAATCTGTGTATCTTAGTTAAAATAGTTAAATTAGTAGGTCAAGAGTCAAAAGACAAAACCCAAAGTAGTAGAGCACTTAGAGAATTTTATTTATTTGCAAAACTCATTGGAACAATAAGTTATTCTTAGTGATAATGAATGATCTCAATGAAAAGTGATTTTTGAGAAACGTTTCTATGATAATAGATTATCACTTTTGATAATCGATTATCAGTGATAATTGTGACTTGACTCTTCAATTTCTTGACCCAATTTTGGAATAGGCTTCTATAAATAAAGTGGCAGGCTTTCATTTGAAAACACAAAAATTAGAGAAGTTTGAGTACTTGAGAATTCTATGTGGAAAAGCTTTGAAAAACCTAGTGTGGGTAGAGCGAAAACTCTCACCAAGTGGGTTCTTGTGTGATTGAATATTGTTGTTGTTGTTAGGAAAGTTGTTCATCCTTTGTGTGACTCAAAGGAAGTGTTTTTTCATCTCTAGTGACTTTAAGTGAGGTGTATTCTAAACCCTATAACTTTATTATCCATGATTGTGTTGGCGTTTATTTTAGTGATTGAGTTAATCCCTCTTTTAAAGAGATTAACAACTGGACGTATGGTCTTTTGATCTGAACCAATATAAACATCCGGTGTCAATCTTCTTTTTCCCTACGCTCTTTATTTATCTGTAGTTACATTAAAGGAAACATTTTTCTAATTGAACGTAAAATTTTGAGAAAAATTTTAAAGTATTAAGTTTTATTAATTAAACCAATTCACTTCCCTCTTGGTTTTTGTCCACACGTGAAGATTCTAATGTGTGATTCTAACAATTGGTATTAGAGCTTACTTTAATAGTCATTCAAATTTTTTGAAAATGGTTGAACAAAATCAAATGTTTGCAGAGGGTGTGTTTATTAACAGACCTCCACTTTTTACTGGGGAAAGTTATCCTTTTTGGAAGGTAAGAATGCCAATATTTTTAGAATTTGTTCATAGAGGTATTTGGGATGCTGCTATAAATGGTCATTTTGTTCTTACTATTATTGTTAATAATGTCAACCTAAGCTCTTTTTGCAATGGACTGTGCAAGAAAATAGAATGTCTCGATATGTGGTTTAATCTTTGATGAGTTTTACATGATCTTTGTGTACGAGTGCTCAAGAGATGTGGGAAATTTTAAGAGTAACCCATGAAGACACAAATGATGTAACCCGTGAAGAAAGAACTTATTGATTCAAGAATATGAGATGTTTCATATACTATAAGGAGAAACAATATTTGATGTGCAGAAAAGATTCACCCACATCGTCAATCATATAATATTTTGAAAATCACGTCTTGTTCTTAAACTTAAAAAAATGATATTTATTTTGAAATTTAATATATAATTTTACTTGTTTAGATTTTTTTTCCCAGTACCACGTTTGTTTTTAAGTTTCTCTTTTTAAAGGAAAAATCTTTAGAAGTCTAACCAAGGCCAAAATTTCATCTTATTAAGTGGTTAAAAATAATGTTTTTAAGATTTTTCTCGATGTCACATGTTTTAGAAATCTCTTGAAGTGATTATAAAATGTATTAAAGTAATAAAAATATTTAAAACCACCTTCCATTCTCAAACCTAAGAAATGTCACATCATACCATCTTGCTTTTTATTTGTTTTTCAATAAAATAATCATTATAACTATTTCAGAAGTCTAAAAGAAAAAAAGAAAAAAAAAGGCCTGACGTGAATCAACAATAAAATATATGAAAACTTATTCGAAATTATATATATTTATTCAAATTTACCCCTTTAATGTTTCAATAGAGTATTCATTAACATCTATGAAGGGTTTTAAACGTCACTATAGGTAATTAATGAGGACCAAGTATATAAAGGTGACTCATTAAGATAAATATATCTTAACCTTGTTATCATTTAGGAGTGCAAATGTGAGCTTGGCACAACGGACCAAGATATTGAGCCTGTTGGCCCGCATAAAGCCCGACTCGCTAAAGGTCGCAGGCCATGTAGGTTGGCCTGCAGTCCAGCATCCCGTAAATATAAATGAATATATGGTGAAAATTATTTTTTTTATTAATGCTTTGTTACATATTTGACATTTAAATCCTTCTAATCATGGTGTTGAAATATCTTTTTATCTTTCTTATTATTAGACTTGGTTTTGAGTTTTTTTTTTTTCATTCATCAAAATAAAAATGTCTTAGATCTTGCGGCAAGGTCTTCAATTTGGATCGATCAATTTTTCTGTCTGCGTAAGTTAAGTTTCAGCCATTTTCCTTGGATTTCTTCTAGCTTCTAACGCATGTGGGGTTTTTCTACTTGCATGTGTTCTTTTAATCTTCTATATGAGACTCTCTTGATCGGTGATTGTGACGGTAGGTCATGATCGTTCTTGTGTTGTTCCTAGGTACAAAGAGAGCATCATCTTGTGGAGCAAAAGGTGTTGAGTTGTTTTAGGGTTTTTTGTGCAGTTTGTCAGGTAAGGAAAGCTAGTTTTCATTTGAATTGATCATCTTGATTGTTATTTGTAATGTGATTTGTTGAATTGATTAGTTGTATGTTAAATTATTTGATATTTGATCTGTGTTTGGTCTTGATTTGGGAAAATGTTTGAATTTGTGTTTTGAATGATTGGGTATCAATTTCTTTAACTCTCTAAAACCATTTGAAATCAAAAACACTAAAGGAAGGTGCCCAATCAGTCAATTGCATATGATCATTTTTTCCTACATTGTTTTTTTGATACAGTGTCGGGTGTCGTTATAGTGCCATCGGGTGCTAGGCCCTTGACTTAGTGTTGTCGGGCGCCACTTTTGGACCGCCAAACACTAGAAGTTAGTGTATTCTAGGGGCTAGACACCAAACACCACTTTTCCATTGTTGAGTGTAAGACTCGAGTGATGAGTCATTATTTTCCTTCATTCCACTAGCCTTTGTGTACCCATTTGACAGTTGTTCAGTGCTTAATTGTTCATCTTTAGAGTGTTTTCATCTGTTGGGCTTTATTGAGCCATTGTTCCGAATTTGGACTAATTTCACATTATTTGGCCTAATTTTTGTTTTTAATAATTTTTAGGTATTTGGGTGAAGAAATTTTGGAGCTTGGACATTAATATTTAGTTGAAGAGACTTGCCACATCATTGCCACATCATTTCCACATCATCTGAGTGAATGGGCCAACATTAGAGGCCTAGAAGTGACATTTTTGTAATTCTGAGTGATAGAATGACATTTTTGTAAATACTATGGCAATGGGTGATAGGACCACGAAAATTAGGTTTGGATGCATGAGAACAGCCGCACACTCTTCTTCTCCATTCATTCCAACCTCAATTTTTGATGTTTTTAAGCTTTGGAAGGTGACCCATGGAGGCACAAACTAATTTTTCACGTTTTCCACTCGTTTTTGACATTTTATGAGTCTTGGACAACACCTATTGCTTGTATTCACGTTTCCTACACCTTGGGTAACATTTATAGTGAAGCAATTTCGTTTTTTGTTGGTTGTTTTGGCTCTTTCCCTGTTTCTCCTTACTTATTTTCGTTTGTTGCACCATTTAAAGTTTTCTGCATCAATTTGAAGTCATTTGAATGGTTGAATTGCATATTCTGTTGAACCCTAATTCGGATTCCATGAGGAACTAAGTTTAGGTGTTGATTCTTTATAGATAATGAATTGAAACCTTGAGATTAGTGTTTTGTTCGGTGGAGTTATGTTAATCTCTCCATTCTGAATTTGTGTTTGGGTTTAATTGAAGAAACCATTCTATTTTTGCTTAAATTGTAGAGTGAAATCATTGTGTGTTCATGCTTAGTTAACTGTAGCAGATTCATGAATGTGTGCATTGCTTAATTACACTTAAGTTCAAGTTAATTTGCGCTTAGTAATTAATTCGGGTCTCATGAGAGTTAATATAACCATTTTGATTTGTAATCCATGATTGGTGGATGTTCATTTGAAGCAAGGAATTAACGCTGTTTTTACATCGATTTTACACATTTGCATTTAAGTTTTCAATTGTGTGTTACATCCGTAAATCTGCCAAACCCCCCTGTGTTATTGTGTTGTGTTTGAATATGGAAATTGAAGCTTTGAACGAGAACATTGGTCGTTGGGAGACGACTTGGTTCACTTTCATATACTGCATTTTATCTGTTTTAATTTGGTGGGGTACGACCTATATCACTGCGGAATTTAAATAATTAAATAAATAATTATTTAATAAATGTGAATAATGGGAGTCTTTATGATGTGAAAAAGTACTAGCTCAAGTGATTGAGAGTATTTGGTCATGTTAAAAGGACTTGGGTTTGAGTCCTATGTATGCCAAATTTTGTGTTACTTTTTAATTGTGTATTTTCTTTTTAATGTGATTGATCATGAGGAGTGATAATGTAATCCTAGATTTATAGGAGTTATTATGAAACATGAATTGGTTGTGCTCTTGATTTGTAATTGAATGGTTCTGAGTTCAAACCTTGTTAAGAATGAATTAAGCTTTTTTTTTTCCAAAATTCTTTTCGGCATGAATGTGAAAGGGCAGAGAAACTCTAACTGCAAAAAAGGTAGCCTAGTGGGTTGGGAAGGTAGCCAATAATGGTCTTTGAATGGCCATTAACATAAAACTTAATAGCATTTTTGGTTTTGGTGGCAATTAAACCTAATTAAGGTAGTTTTTGGAGAGGAAAGAGAGATGACGTGAGAGAACAAAGGAGAAACTAAATTGGTATTGTGGAAAGGGAGTTTTGAAGGTTGATTTGAGTGAGAATCCAAGAGATAGAGTCTATTGGAGAGGAGACAAGGGCTGAAATAGTGGTAGTGCAAGAGAAGTTCCAATTCTTTCAAATTGAGCAAGAATTATCCAGGTTAGGGGAGTTCCTTTACTTGTATAAATAATCTCTTATGTTTTCGTATTGTGATGCATGAATGTGATGCCTCTACACAATCAAAGTCCCTTTGTGTATCAACAATTGTGAGAGTCTTCCTCCTTACAGAGTGGAGTTCTTTTAAGCCTTATCTTGAATCTTGATTCAAGTGGCGGCACACATCCACTCCTCTTCAAGGTTGTCATGGCTTCTTCTAGCCTAGCCTTGTAGTGGCGTGCTTCTCACATTTTTATCATTCCTTTCCTTTCCATTTTAAGCTTTCTTCTTCCTTTTTGTGTGTGACTTGGGTTTTACTCTTTTTATATGTTGTCCACTCTTATTTGTTTTGAATCAATCCATTCTTCTCTTCTCTAGAACCTTGGAAAGGAACCTTCACATCTAGATAGCTTGCTATTTTAATGTCCAATGGGGATTTCCTTGGTTTTCTTAATCAATCATCACCATATTCATTAATCTTCTAAAAGGAACAAGATAATCCTACATAAAAATGAAGAAGAACAAACCTTTTAAGAACGTTATTCGTGCTTGATAGCCTTGCCTTTGTCTTTAAAGAGATATTCAGTCTTCTCCTTCTTGAAGATGTCATTCATCTCGGAAACAAAAACAAAGTTAAGATGTGAGAAAAGAAACCCCACATAAACAAAAAAACAACACATAAATGATAAAAATTAAAACTTTTAGAAAAAAAGGAGAATGATTTTAGTCTAGTAAAAATCAAACCTTTTACAAATGATCTTTGTCTTGTCTCGGTCTCCTACCTTAAATCAAAACAAAAAGAGAGATGCTCTGAGATAAAAATATTATCCATTGCAAACCATATAAGAAGAGAAAAGAACAACGATAAAAATCAAACCTTTTCATCTCAAGGCACGTATGCATCTCCAATATTTTTTACATCTTTAAAACAAAAACAAAATTAAAACATAGAATCATAAACACAAAAGAAAAATACAAAAGAAAAATCATACCTTTTAAAAATAAATCCTTTTAAAGATGATATTCGTACTTTTGCTCTAAGAGCTCTTTGATATTCTCCTTCTCTCATTCTTAAAGATTTCATTCATCTTGAAAATAAAATAAAAACAACTTTGAGGTAAAAATATCAACCATTGCAAACCATATAAGTATAGAAAAGAATAACCAACATAAAAAACAACACGAAAATGATAAAAATCAAACCTTTGAAAAAAAATTGAGGAATGATCTTCGTCCTTCTACCGATAAAAATCAAACCTTTTTCATTTCGAGATATACATGCATCTCCAATATTTTTCTGCATCTTTAAAACAAAAATAAAATTAAAACATAGAATCATAAACACAAACAAAAAACACAAAAGAAAAATCATAGCTTTTAAAAATAAAACCTTTTAAACATGATATTCGTCATTTTGCTCCAAGAGGTCTTTGATATTCTCCTTCTCTCCTTTTTAAAGATTTCATTCATCTTGAAAATAAAATAAAAACAGCTTTGGGATAAAAATATCAACCATTGCAAACCATACAAGTAGAGAAAAGAATAACCCACATAAAAACAACACAAAAATGATAAAATCAAACCTTTGAAACTTGAGGAATGATCTTTGTCCATCTACCAATAAAAATCAAACCTTTTCATCTTGAGGCATACTTGCATCTCCAATATTTTTTGCATCTTTAAAACAAAAACAAAGTTAAAAGATAGAATCATGAACACAAAAGAAAAACCAATCCTTTTTAAAATCAAAGGTAGTTTGCATCATCACAAAACAATAACCTATCATCAGAGGTCCCAGAATGAAAATATGAAGAGAAAATGAGGTAAACTGATCTGGATAAAATCTTACCATTTCACATGCATGTGTGTTAAGAGGTTTGAATCTGAGTTCTAAGGATTGATAAAACATAAAAGATGAAGAAGCAAGTAAAAGAGAGAGGAGAAAGATGAGAGGGAAAGAGAAATAAGTAGAGAAAATAGAAAGTCGAGAGAGAAAGATGAAAGTTGTGTTATGAGATAGGTTTAGGTTAGAGATATATATGATGCAGACATATGTGTGTTTTTGATTTTGTTTTTTATTGAATGGAAAGAGCACCTAATGACACGTTAGTGTTTTTTTCTCTCTGTGAAGATTTTTTTTTTGAATGATAGTGGTGCATATATATTATTATATTAAAAAGTTTCCGTTTGTTAGGTTCTCAATTGTATATTAGATTAGATGTTATATTTTTGTGTGATATTTGTTTTATTTTCCTATTTTATGATTATGTATGAAAAACAAAATCTTATAACTTAGGGGGTGAGTGTTAGTGACTATATAATGGACTTTAAGTCCACAATGTTCCTTGTCCCGAGTCAAAGACACTTCAACAAGCTTATATTTGACTCTTCTTATTTCTTATACTCTTGTAATAAGAACGTTGTGAGGTTTGGGTTAAATTATTGTTTTGGAAAGTGTAGGTGTACTCGGGGACAAAGGGCATGTGTGTGTTGTCTATGTGTTTCATTTTGTTTATTTTACTTCTCTATCCAACAATGATTATTATATATGAAAAACAAAATCTTATAACCTCATCATAGATGGCTGCTCTTAACATGTCTGACCCCTTCTTTGCAGACAACAGGAAACGGAAAATTCTATCATCAGCTTCCTGAATGCTCCAAATGCACTGATTATCGTTGAAGTGTAGAGTGAATAGTTAGGTGATAGCAAGAAATAGGGAAGCCTTGTGTGTCGTGGCGGCCGACAGTGTTGTGGAATCGCCAAACGTTCTGCACTAATATTTCACCTGGCGGCGCTTAGGCTGCGCCAGGCGATGGTGCAATGGCAAGGTGTGATTATTATTATTTTTATTGTTATTACTATTATTATTATTATTCTTATTTTATTATTATTTTTATTATCGTTATTATTATTATTATTATTATTTTATTATGATTATGTTATTTTATTATCATTGCTTTATTTTATTTATAATTTTATTATCATTTATTATTTTTTCATTATTATTATTATTATTATTTTATCTTATTAAAATTATTGTTTTATTATTATTGTTTCATTTCATTTTATTATTATTTTTTTTATTGTTTTATTATTATTGTTGTTGTTGTTGTTGTTGTTGTTGTTGTTGTTGTTGTTGTTGTTGTTGTTGTTGTTGTTGTTGTTGTTGTTGTTGTTACTTTTATTATTATCATTATTAGTATTTTATTGTCCGTGCGATATTTTGGGACAATAGTTATGTGTTATTACTATTATTATTATTATTATTATTATTATTATTATTATTTTATTTTACTATTATTATTTTATTATTATTATTACTATTATTATTATGATTTTATTTGATTATGATTATTATTATATTATCTTATTATCACTATTTTATTTTATTATCATTATTATTTTTTCATTATTATTGCTTTATTTAATTATTATTATTATTGTTTTATCTTATTAATATTATTGTTTTATTATTATTGTTTCATTTTATTTTATTATTATTTTTAATTTTATTGTTTCATTTTATTATTATTATCATTATTATTGTTGTTGTTATTTTTATTATTATCATTATTACTATTTTATTGTCCATGCGATATTTTTGGGGCAATGATTATGTGTTCTTCGTGGTTTGTTTATTGTTTGCTTGTTCAGGATTGTGTTGGGTATAACACTTTGTTTTGATGATTTTATATGAATTAATAAAGGAATAGATGTGTGCTTATACTTGAATGATGCGTATGAGTTGTGATGTTGTAAATTTGAGTATATGAAGTATATGAATGCGTATTTTGGTTTATGGATGTTTGTGAATTGAATTGTTGGATGATAGAAACTGAATTAGAGTACCTAAAACCAGTAGTGTCACATTACTGATGTAGCGCCTAGCGGTGCAGAGTGAATAGTTAGGCGATAGCAAGAAATAGGAAAGTCTTGTGTGTCGTAGTGGCCGACGGTGTTGTGGAATCGCCAAGCGTTCTGCACTAATATTTCACCTGGTGGCGCTTAGGCTGCGCCAGGCGATGGTGCAATGGCAAGGTGCGTTTTGCATGGCCTATTATGTTGGTCCTGGTCTGGAATATGCTTGACCGTATCACGAGCGGGTAGGTTCGTGATTTCTGATGGAACGCATGGTTAATATGAGCGGGGATGTTCATATTAGTGATACTCTTGTGTGATACGAGCGAGGAGGTTTGTATGTTCCGTGCTCACACTTGAGAGTTGCTGCGAGCAGGGAGGTTCGTAGCTGGATGCACATGCGTGTTGAACTACAAGCGGGGAAGTCCGTAGAGTTGGACCACGAGCGAGCAGGTTCGTGCAAGCATTGGAATCCCTAAGACCAACTTAAGTGTGTATCTTGTATAGGGCAGTTTGTTTTTCTTAATTTCGTTTTAATGTGTTGCGATGTGGACTTGGACTAGGAGGTGTTTAATTGTGTCATGAGAGGGTAGGTTCATGGCTAGTGGTGAGCACGTGATAATATGAGCGGGGAGGTTCATATTATGATGCTCTCGTGTGAGGATACGAGCGAGGAGGTTCGTATGTTCCGTGCTCACACTTGAGGGTTGCTGCGAGCGG